>VOFJ01003300.1_pt1 | contig 11852 bp, 20 predicted proteins | sample 5384081 | NCBI WGS metagenome assembly VOFJ01 (sample SAMN12384729, study PRJNA508395) | human gut metagenome | isolation source: healthy gut I | host: Homo sapiens | reverse complement strand
AATGTCGGCTATTTGGATTTAGAGCAGGACGAGGAACAGAGCAGATGTTCCTTGTATTTCTACGGTGACATTGTATCGGCAACATGGGAATCCATGTGGTACGAGGAGGACAGATGCCCGCAGGACATCGCAGATTTTCTCAACCAGTTAGATGGCTATGAGGACATTGATATTTATTTCAATTCCGGAGGTGGAGACGTATTTGCAGGACTGGCAATCTATAACCAGTTAAAACGATACGACGGACACAAAGTCGGCTATGTCGACGGAATGGCTGCATCTATCGCATCGGTCATCATGTTCGCTTGCGACGAACTGCATTTTGCAACAGGGGCACAAGCAATGATTCACAAACCGTTGTGCATGGCATACGGCAAACGCAGACGATTTCAAGGCAGTAATAAAACAGTTGAATCTCTGCGAGGATTCAATCCTTGACGTTTACATGGAACATGTGCAGGAGGGTATCACAAGAGACAAGATTCAGAGCCTCATGAGCAATGAGACATGGTTCGACAGTAAGAAGATGCAGCAGTATTTCAATGTCGAAATCGAAGAAAAGGCAGCAGTCGCAGCGTGTGCATCCGACTATTTTGAGAAATACAACAATATTCCGGAGGCACTCAAGAGAACTGAAAAAGAAAAACATTGTCGATGCGGTGCTTGCAGAACTGGAAAAGAGAAACAGTGCAGCAACACAGGCAGAGGAACAGAGAATCGAGGCAGAAAAACGGGAGATTCTCGATGATTTATACCTTTACGGTATGTAAGAAATGGAGGACAGAAAGTCATGAATAAGGAATTACAGAAGTTATTGAAACAGATTAACGACAAGAAAAATGAAGTCAAGAGCCTTGTGAACGACGGAAAACTCGACAAGGCAAAGACAGCAAAGGAAGAACTCAAGGAGTTACAGAACAGATTCGACCTCCTCTATGATTTGGACGAGGACGAGCAGGGCGGTATTGAGGACAAGGTCAACAAAGGCACTGCAAAGCAGGTCGGCGGTGAGAAAAAGGTTGACAAAAAGAACCTTTGTGAAAGCGTTCGTCAACATCGTAAAAAAGCGGGATTCCTGCACAGAGAGGCAGACGAGGCAGATGTTGAGGTGTACAAGAACGCACTCACATCCGACACAACCGCAGAAAGTGAGGGAGAGGTCGGAATCGGCGTGACTATTCCGGAGGACATCCGAACAGACATCATCGAACTGCGTCGTTCATCCGACAACCTTGAGCAGTATGTCAATGTTGAGGGAGTTGTGACAAAGACAGGAACACGAAACATTGAGGTTGATGCAGAATCAACACCGTTCGACAACGTGGATGAGGCTGCGGATTTTCCGGAGATGGACGAGCCGGAATTTTTACCGATTGAGTACAAGGTCAAGAAAAAAAGGTGGAATCCTCAAGATGACCGCCGAACTGCTTGAGGACACAGCAGCCAACATCATGGCGTACATCAACAAATGGATTGCGAAAAAAGACAAAGGCAACCCGTAACGCAATGATTCTCAAGGTACTCAACGAAATGACAAAGGGAAAAGAGGTCACAGTGGAGAACCTCGACAGCCTCAAGGATATTTTCAATGAGCAGTTAGACCCTGCGATTGCAGAATCCTCAATCGTCATCACGAAATCAGAGCGGTTTCAACTACCTCGACAAGTTAAAGGACAAGGATGGAAACTATATTTTGCAGAAAGACCCGACACAGCAGACAAAGGGAAAAATGCTTTTCGGGGAATACAGAATCGTGAAACTGTCAAAGAAAACGCTCAAGTCTACACCGATTATGAACAGCGATGGTCATACAATCGACGGGTACAAGCATCCTGTTTTCTGCGGTGACTTGAAAGAGGCTATCACACTTTTTGACAGAAATGTTCTGACAATCGACCTCAATGACAAAGGTGCGGGGTTATGGGATAAGGACATGACAGGTCTCAAGGTTCGTGACCGTTTCGATGTGCAGGCGGTTGACAAAGATGCAGTCATCAAGGGCGAAATCACAGAGGTTGTCAACGGGTAACAAGGCAGCAGGGCGGTGAATCCGTCCTGCTATTGAAAGCAGGTGAAAACGTGACGGATGAAGAAAAAGAGAAATACAGAGACGGTCTGATTGCCACATGCAAGGTATATTGTCACATCGACTATGATGACGACATGGAAATCCTTGAATTGATGTTTGATGTGACCATGCAGGAAATGACGGAACTGATTCCGAATTTCGACCAGTACAGCCTCACAAGCCGTCAAAAGCTGCTTGCATTTATATCCGTGAAAGAACTCTACGACAACCGTAACAAATACCGGAGCGACACGAAACTGCTTGCCTCTGCTGCCTCCTCAATGCTTTTGAAAGAAATATACGGGAGGTGCAGCACAATGACAGGCAGAATCAAGATAATTCGCAAGGTGTCGAGCGTTGTTGATGGCAGACGGCAGCAGGAGGAAACGGAGTTTTATTCCTGTTGGTGCGAGGTCAAGAGTTTGGGAACAAATGAGAAATACACAGCCTTGCAGACCGGACTTGAAAACACAATCGTTTTTGAGACACGAACGTGCGACAAGATGGAAGAAATCCGACTGAACTTGAAAGAGTTCTATGCGGTGTACAAAGGCGTTGAGTTCAAGATATATGATGCGTCTCCAATGTTCACGGACGACAGGAAATACCAGTTGAAATGTAGAGCGGGAGCATAGTGTCATAATCTGACACCGGAGGGATGCGATGAAAATTGAAATGGAATTTCAAGGCTTGCAAAGAACATGAAAAGCATTTGAGGATGCAGCAAGCGACGAGGACATCCGAGCAGTCAACAAAAAGATTGTTGAACAGGGGGAACCAGTCGTGAAACGCATTATGTCGGGGGAAGATTCCAAAATCGGCAGATATAAAGTTGAGCGGTCGAGGATTCGGCTCAAAATCATCGGTCACATCACACGCAGCGGACAGCGTTCCACTGGGGGCGGTCAAGGTGAAAGACACCGGAGCGTCAGCGGATGTCGGATGGGAAAAAGTCGGATAATAGTGAACACTTTTATGTGAAATTCATTAACTGGGGAACTATTTACAGACCGCCTCAAGAATTTATCTATGCGACAGGGCGTGAGGCAGATGCGGAACTGCAAAAAATCGCAGAACAGGAGTATCAATCCTATTTAGATAACACAATGAAATGAGGTGATAGCGTGAACAGTCCGGACATCATAAAAGACGCATCGGATGCGTTGCAGCAGATTTCAGACAGGGGAATCACTGTCATGCAAAGGGTGGTATGACAAGGACATCCATAAAACACATGTGACCTTGTGGGATTTGGGAGAAGCCGACGAGAACTTTTCAGATGATGATGCGGAGGGAGTGACGCTGTCATTGCAGGTCACTATTTTTTCGGAGAGTGACGAGGTTGAACTTGCGAGGGAAATCAAGAAACTCATGAAAGAAAAAAAAGACTTTTCGTTTGAGGGCAGGAACGGAGACGATTCCAAACCGGAGGACGGAATCTATATGAAAGCACAAAAAGATTTTCAAAATTTTATGAAATGGAGGAATAGACATGACTGAAACAGTAACACCATTAAGCGAAACAGTATCACAGATTGTTAGAAGTAGAACATGCGGTTGTAGGGATTTCTACATCGCAAAAATCACACAGAATGATGCAACAGGATATGTTGCGGGAACTCCGGTGAAACTGGCAAGAGCAATCAAAGCGAAAGTTGATGAAAAAAATGGACTTCTGAAAAGATTTACTCCGATGACGGAACGGAGGAGGTCATCAACTCATACGAGGGAACAGAGGTCGAACTTGAGGTCAATGCACTTGCACCACAGGACAGACAGATTTTATTCGGGCAGTTATACGAGAACGGTTTCCTCATTAAGACAGCCGACGACAAAGCACCGGAGGTCGCTGTCGGATGGCGTGAGAGAAAAACTGAACGGAAAGTATGATTTCAAATGGTTATACGCCGGAAAGTTTGCAGAGGGAATCAGTGAGGAGGCAAGCACAAAAGAGGGCAAATTGTCTCCGACAACAAAAGAGCATCAAGGGTTCATTCTACGAGAGAAGTCTTGACAATGCGTATGAGATTTCGGTCGATGAATCAAATCTTGTGAAAGAGAACACAAAGGCAGCAGAAGCAATCAAGAGTTGGTTTTCAAAGGTGCAGGAAAAAGAACGACGCAGCAGCGTAACAAGGGATATATAACAGGAGGATAAACCATGAAAAGGAAAAAATCATCATCAGCAACAAAGAGTTCACAATGCCGAAAATGTCGATTGATACATACACGGAGTATCTCGATATTGCGGAGCAGATTGACACACATCCGAGATATACAAAACAGGACATTGAAATAATGGAGATGTTTGTCTGCAAAGCATACGGAGACCAGTTCACCGTTGAGGAATTAAAGAATCCGGAGACCGGACTGGATGCAGCAGGTTTGATTCTTGAGTTCCAGTTCATTGACGCAGGAATCGGGGAAGAACTCACCAAACGCATGGAGAAGATAGAGAAAAATTTTCAGAGTGGCAAGTGATACCGGAAATAGAGGTCACTTGCAGCGGGAAAAGATATTTTATCAACTCCATAACAGTGGAGCAGTACAAAAAATATGTCAGTCTCATGGAGAAAAACAGCACGGAAAAAGATTTCCGGAGTGATGTTTTTCAACACAAAGATAGTGCAGGAGTTATTCGAAATGAATTGACGCTTGCGGAAATCGGGGAGATTGATGTGATTGATTTTCTAACGGCAATCAAGACGGTTCATTTTGTGATGCAGAACATAATTGCAGAGAAACTATTGAACATTGTCGAGGTTGAACAGGTGGAGAAAGAAAAGTCCGCATTTGACGGAATATGACCGTGAAAACGGATATGAGGACGAGCCGGAAGAACCGGAGGAAAATCAATGGAAAGTCTGCGGGGAGATTGTCGACCGTGTTGTAAAAAAATTGCGATTCGGCTTTTGAAAAACTCATACAGTCAGTGCATGAAAGAAAACATTGTCACGTTGTTGGAATACTTGCGTTTTTAATTAGACACAATCAACGAAAATCAGTAAGAGAGGGAGGCGACCGAATGGCTTATACAAGCGTCAAAATTTCTGCAAATTCAAGTGATTACCAGTCACAAATGAAATCGGCAGCAGCACAAATGAAAGTCCTGTCTGCGGAATATACGACGGCAGCAACGAAAGCAAAGTTGTTCGGTTCGGAAACAGACAGCCTCAAGGCAAAAGCCGAATCGCTCACTCAAAAAATCACGGTGCAGAAAGGCATTGTGCAGTTAAATAGTGAGCAGCAGGAAAAAGTTGACAAAGAAACTGTCAGAACAGAAAACAAAGCAGGGAGGAACTCAAGGGAAAGATTGACGCTGCGAAAGAAGCCTATGCAAAGTCGACAGAGGAGACGGGGAAGAACTCCGAGCAGTCAAAAGCCTTAAAAAGAGGAATTAGACAAACTCGAACAGGAGTACAAGGCAAATGAAACAGCAATCGGGAAAACAGAGACGGCTCTTGCAAATCAGACAGTAAAGACAGAAAAGTCAAAGACTGCCCTCATGAATATGGAGGCAGAACTGAAAAATGTTAATGAACAATTAAAAGACAATAAACTTGAAAAAATTTGCGACTGCTTGCGATACGGCAGGAACAAAGATGGAGAGTTTCGGAAAGAAAATGTCGGTTGTCTCTGCCGGAATTGCGGGCATTGGTGCAGCATCAATCAAAGCGTTCAAAGAACTCGACGAGGGATTATGACACCATAGTAACAAAGACCGGAGCAACCGGAAAGGCACTTGAGGGGTTGACAAAGTCTGCGGATAATGTTTTCGGAACAATGCCGGAGGAGATATATGTCAACGGTAGGCGAGGCAATCGGAGAGGTCAACACAAGATTCCATACAACAGGAACGGAACTTGAAAAGACTTCAAAACAGTTCATACAGTTCGCATCAATCAACGGAACGAATGTCACACAGTCAGTCGACCAAGTCGACAAAATCATGAAAGCGTGGAACGTCGATGCATCACAGACGGGAAACCTGTTAGGATTGCTCACGGCAAAGGCACAGGAAACCGGAATCTCCGTTGACACGCTTGAATCAAATGTACTTGATAACAACGCAGCGTTCAAAGAAATGGGATTGTCGTTGCCTCAAGCAATCAATTTAATGGCTCAATTCGACGCAAACGGTGTTGATTCAACTCAAGCAATGGCGGGTCTGAAAAAAGCATTACAGAACGCCACATCAGAGGGAAAATCAATGGACGAGGCGTTGTCAGAGACAATCGGCAGCATCAAGAACGCAAAAACAGAGACCGAGGCGATGCAGATTGCAACGGAACTGTTTGGGAAAAAAGGTGCAGCAGAAATGACAAAGGCGATTCGTGAGAATCGAATCGACCTCACCAGTCTTTCGTCATCAATGGAGGAATATGGTTCAACAGTCGAGGACACATACAACGGAACACTCGACCCGATTGATAATGCAACAATAGCGATGAACAATGCAAAACTGGCATTGTCAACACTGGCATCCACAGCACAGACATCCGCAGCACCTATGATTGAAAAATTGACCGGAAAGATTCAAGAGTTGACAAAATGGTTCACGTCGCTCTCTCCGGCACAGCAAGAAACAATCCTCAAGGTTGGTCTTGTAGTTGCTGCTATCGGCCCGTTGTCAATCGGATTCGGTAAGGTGGCAAAGGGAATCTCTGACACAATAACGACCGGACAGAAATTTGTTTCCGGTGCTGCGAAAATCATTGCAAAGATTACGGCAAAGACAGCAGCCACGGCAGCGGGAACGGCAGCAGATACGGCAGGAACAGCAGCCACGGCAGCCGGAACGGTCGCAACAACAGCACACACAACAGCAACAACAGCAGCAACAGTCGCAACGACGGCGTTTGGAGTAGCGTTGAAAGTGTTGAAACTGTCGGAGTGGTTGCAATTATCACGGCAATTATTGCGGGAATAGTCCTATTGATAAAAAACTGGGATAAGGCAAAAGAAGCCTGACAAAATTGTGGTCGCACATCAAAGAAAAATTCAATGCAATCAAAGAGACCATCACGGGAGCATTCTCGAAAGCGAAAAAGAGGCGGTCACAAATAAGGTCAAGGAAATCGGTGACAGCATAAAAACAGCACCATAGGACAAGCAGCCTCGAAAGTATTCAACGGCGTAAAGGACACAGTTCATAATGTCATGTCGGCAGCGACCGAAACGGCAAAGGAGAAACTGGGGAACATGAAAACCGCCTATGAGGAAAACGGGGGCGGTATCAAAGGGCGTTGTTGCTGCCGGATGGGAGGGAATCAAAGGCTATTACACAGCCGGATTCACGTTCGTTGATAATCTGTCGGGAGGAAAACTGACAGAAATCAAGACGAAATTCTCTGAAAAGACATCAGAAATCAAAACAAAGGTTTCCGAGGGTTGGGAGAATATGAAAACCACCGTCACCACAAAAATGACGGAATGGAAAACCAACGCATCAAACAAACTGAATGAAATAAAGACGAATTTCTCAACAAAGGTTTCAGACATCAAGTCAAATGTTTCAACAGGTTGGGAGAACATGAAAACCACCGTCACCACAAAAATGACGGAATGGAAAAACAATGCATCGAATAAATTGACGGAAATCAAATCCGGATTTTCCTCAAAGGTTTCGGAGATAAAAACAAATGGTCGACGGATTTCACGAACATAAAGGACAAAGCGACCTCCCTCATGGAGACAGCAAAGTCCAATGTTTCAACAAAAACTCGACCACATGAAATCCGCATACAGTGAAAAAGGCGGGGGAATCAAGGGAATTGTGTCTGCTACGTTTACGGGCATAAAAGACACAATGAACTCTCTCATGAGTACGGCGAACACTCTGACAGGCGGAAAACTTGACAGCATCAAATCGGCGTTCTCAAGCAAATTAGCGAGTGCAAAATCGACCGCATCGTCTGCGATGGAGAATATCAAATCATCATTCTCCTCAAAGATGGAATCCGCACACGGAGCGGTGACAGGTGCATTGTCAAGAATCAAATCGGCGTTCAATTTCAAATGGTCATTGCCACATTTGAAATTGCCACACATCAGCGTGTCTGGAGGCGTTGCACCGTTCGGAATTGGAGGAAAAAGGTTCACTCCCGTCATTCTCGATTCAGTGGTATAAATCCGGCGGTATCATGACAAATCCGACCGTGTTCGGAATCAACGGCAACAGCCTCATGGTAGGAGGCGAGGCAGGTGACGAGGCAATCTTGCCACTTGCAGAGTTTTTTTACAACAAATTAAACAGCATACTTGACAAGAAACTTGATGCAGTTCAGAAATCGAAGTTGTATATGTGACAAATCACACATACATTGACGGCGACGAAATCGCAAGACAGAACCGTGTCAAAGGTAGATGCGGAAATGGTAACAAATAAACGAAAAAAGGGAGGTAAAACAAGGCGATGAAGATAAACGGAACAGACATCAGAAAATATGATGCAAAGCAGTTGACCGCCGATGTGCAGCCTCCCTCTTTTGCTAATTCATACGAATGGTTGACGGGAGCAACACTGCCGACAGAACTTGAGACAGATGTTCATATGGGTCATTTGAAACTGTCAATCTATTTCAAAGGGCAAGGACAGGAACAGTATCATCCGTTCTGCGTCAGAATTTCATGATGAATTTCACAAAGCCGTGCAGGTTGGAACTTGACGGCTACAAAGGAACATATATCGGGTTCATCACATCAAATGACTATGAAAAAAAGAATGTGAAACAGAGGTACGTCGTAAATGTGGAATTTGACGGTTTTTTTGTCGATGACGACAGCTCTCAATCACATTCGACGGGAAAACCTCTGCATCGTTCTATAAAGTGGGTACAAAGAGACGCTCCGTGCATTGTAGAGGTATATGCAAAAAAGCACATTGACGAATTACACAATCGCAGGACTGGGAGACGACGACATCATCATTGAGAGTTTAGCAGCAGGAAAGACGGTTGTGATAAACGCAAAGACCGGACTTGTGACAATCGACGGGGCAAATGCATTCGACAAGGTGAATATGTGGACGTTTCCGGTATTAAAGACCGGAGAAACAGCACTCACATTCTCAACACAAAGGCGAGAGTGACTATCAGATACACGCCTATGTGGATTTAGGAGGTGAGAACATTGCAGATTTTTAATGACAAAAAAAAAGAATCGGAACATTGTCCGGGTTCAAGAGATAGGGAAATCACCACGACACTGGATTCCGGAGACAAAGAGTTGTCGTTCAGTTATCCGGCAGCGGGAGCGTTGGTTGACTTGCTAAAAAGAAGAATACTATATACGCACCAAAACGGACGAATTTGTTATCAAAGCAGTCGAAAAGGGTGAACAGTTCAACAAATACACAGCCGTCCTCAATGTGGAGGAATTGGAGGGAACGCCGTTCCCGTATGGCTTTGAATCGAATGAACAAACAATCAAAGCGTGTCTTGAGTTTGCGTTCGAGGGTACGGGATGGCATGTCGGAACATGCACGGTAAAAAAGAAAAAGAACTATTGACGAGCAGGAGAGCGTCACGGCATGGGATGTCCTGCAAAAGTGCCTCACGACATACCGTTGTGAGTGCATCATTCACTCACTGACAAAGACAATCGACATCTATGACAGGATAGGAAGCGACAAAGGGTGCTATTTCATGGAGGGGTTGAACCTCCGGAAAATATCATTGAAATCGGACACATACGATTTTTACACAAGAATCTATCCGATAGGCAAGGACGGCATCACACCGGAGTGGCTGACCGGAAAAAAGATTACATCGACAATTTTCAGTATAGTTCCAAAATCAAGGCGTATGTTTGGAAAGACGAAAGATATACCAATACCACAAGTCTGATTGAGGATGCGACAGCAAAGATTGAGGAAATGTCAAGACCATACAAGGCATACACCGCAGAGGTGGTTGACCTTGCGAAAGCATCAGAGGAATACAAAGACATTCTCTCATACGGAATCGGAGATACAGTCACGCTTGTGTCAAAGAAAACGAGGACGAGGGAAAAAGCAGAGGATTGTCAAAATCACAGAATATCCGGAATCACCGGAAAAGAACACGGTTGAGATTTCCAATGCGAGAAAGACATTCGCAGAGATTCAGAAAGAGGAGACGGCAGCAGCCACAGAGGAGGCGGTCTCCATCTCCAACAGGGCAACCAAGAAAAAGTCCTTGAGAACTATTCGACCACGGAGGAGATTGAAACCAAAATCACGGCATCGAAAAAGGGCAGTCGAGGCAGGTGTTGCCTACACTCTGAAAAATTATTATACATCCGGTGCAGATGGATTCCTTGATAAAAGCCACGAAAGAGGAGATTTCTCAAGAGGTAAAAGCATGTTGAGGAAAACTCAATGCACAACTATGTTGTGAATGGAGATTTTTCAAACGGACTTGATGATAATTGGTACAACAGCAATGAGACGAACAATGCCGTGATGGATGTGTCCGGATTGGGAACGGTTGCGAAGATTTTGAAAACATCAACGACCAGTTCCTATATACGGCAAACACTGGGAAAGTTACCTGCGGGAACGTACCGTGTGAGATATAAAAGGCAACAACAGCAGCAGGGTACGAAAACACGGCAAGGGTGCAGGTGGGGGCGTTGGGAAGTTATTCAACGACATCCTCCGGAACGCTAAAAGAGCAAAGAGTTCACGACGATTGAACGTGAAATCACGGTATCAGAGGGAACGAAATATATTTACATTTACGCATACACACAGAACGCACCAGTATACATCAAAGATGTTGAGGTGTTGGGTCTGTATTCATCATTGTATGCAGATGCAAAGATTCAAGTGACTGCGGAGGAAATAACCTCCGAGGTAAAGAAAAAAAGTCAACTCCGATGATTTCGGAACGCTAATCACACAGAATGCATATAATGTCCGAGTTGCATTCAATAACGGCAGTTCGTACATGCAGTTTGATTCGACAGGAATCACGATGTACACAGTTACTATCACAGACAACACAAAAAGAACTCGATTCGATTACAACGGCGAACATTTCTATCGTGACGGAAAATATGTCGGAAAAATCGGAACAAACACCATGATAGGGCAATGACAGTCAGAGAGGACTTGTGTTTGATATAGAATATGACACAGCATATATGTCATGGTCAAATAAAGAATCACAGAACGCAGATGTGTACACAATGAAATGGTCGTACTGCACACAGCAGTGTGGAGATTATGAGGCGAATATGCTACATGCGGGAGCAGACATCAACATGCATTTTTACAAATTGCGGAATGTGAGTTTTGAGGATGGTTCAATAACTGGAACGCTAACATTTAAACAACCTTTAGAAGTAGGCAGCGACGGAAAACTGACAAAGTGGTCAACGGCGACGCTTGAGTTCAAAAGAGGAATATTAGTGTCCGGAACATGGAGCAATGGATAAAACAGGAGGAAAAGGAATGCAGATGAATGACGAAAATATTCAGACGGAGGAAGTCAAACGAGCAGCAGAACCGGAGTATAAAATTCCGGAAGATGCTGCCGACAACTCAAGACCAAACGAGACAGCAGAGGTTGTGACAAGAGAATCAGCAGAGGAGACAAACACGGAACTCTTGCAGAGCATTGACAAGAAACTTGACATGCTGCTTGCAGCACAAACAGCAACACAGACGGCAAAGGAGGAATAATCATGAATACACCGATTGCAGTGAGAATTGAATGTGCAAAGGGAGAAATCCTCAACGCTATGGAGACGATACAGAAAAGACATGCATTGCCTCCGTGCATCATAGGCAATACATGGC
>VOFJ01003536.1_pt1 | contig 11855 bp, 14 predicted proteins | sample 5384081 | NCBI WGS metagenome assembly VOFJ01 (sample SAMN12384729, study PRJNA508395) | human gut metagenome | isolation source: healthy gut I | host: Homo sapiens | reverse complement strand
CACTAAGTCCTGCTTTCGCACCTGCTTGACTTGTAGGTCTCGCAGTCAAACGCCCTTTGCCTTTTGCACTCTTGAATGATTTCCAACCATTCTGAGGGAACCTTTGTACTCCTCCGTTACTCTTTAGGAGGCGACCGCCCCAGTCAAACTGCCCACCAGACACTGTCCCTGAACCAGATTATGGTCTAGGTTAGAAATCCAATAAACTAAGGGTGGTATTCCAATGGTGACTCCTTTAAGGCTGGCGCCTTAATCTCATAGTCTCCCACCTATGCTCTACATAGTTTACCGAATTCCAATATCAAGCTACAGTAAAGCTCCACGGGGTCTTTCCGTCCAGTCGCGGGTAACCTGCATTTTCACAGGTATTAAGATTTCACCGAGTCTATGGTTGAGACAGTACCCAGATCATTACACCATTCGTGCGGGTCAGAACTTACCTGACAAGGAATTTCGCTACCTTAGGACCGTTATAGTTACGGCCGCCGTTCACTGGGGCTTCAGTTCAAAGCTTCGTATTATCGACTTACGTCATACTAACTAATCTCTTTAACCTTCCAGCACTGGGCAGGCGTCAGCCCCTATACATCCACTTACGTGTTAGCAGAGACCTGTGTTTTTGGTAAACAGTTGCCTGGGCCTATTCACTGCGGGTCTATCGCTAGACCACCCCTTCTCCCGAAGTTACGGGGTCATTTTGCCGAGTTCCTTAACCATAGTTCTCTCGCTCACCTTAGGATTCTCTCCTTGACCACCTGTGTCGGTTGTCGGTACAGGCACCTATACGATTAACCCTAGAAGCTTTTCTTGGAAGCATAGCATCATGAAAGTTCGATTGTCCGAAGATCTCTTCCCCATCATGTTTCAGCTGTTATAGTATTGCGGATTTGCCAACATACTAGCCTACGCACTTAGACCAGAATCCATTAACTGGCTCTCACTAGCTTTCTCCGTCACTCCTTCAGTCATATAGGTGGTACAGGAATATCAACCTGTTGTCCATCGACTACGCTTTTCAGCCTCATCTTAGGTCCCGACTTACCCTGGGAAGACGAACTTTACCCAGGAACCCTTAGTCAAACGGTGAATGGGATTCTCACCCAATTTTCGTTACTCACACCGGCATTCTCACTTCTAAGCGCTCCAGCAGTCCTTACGGTCTACCTTCTCAGCACTTAGAACGCTCCCCCTACCACTTGCACATTACATGCAAGTCCGCAGCTTCGGTATTGTGTTTAGCCCCGGTACATCTTCGGCGCAGAGTCATTCGACTAGTGAGCTATTACGCTTTCTTTAAAGGGTGGTGGCTGCTTCTAAGCCAACCTCCTAGCTGTTTTGACAACTCTACATCCTTTCCCACTTAACACAAATTTTGGGACCTTAGCTGGCGATCCGGATTCTTTTTTTTCCTCTCCCGTATGGACGTTATCACCCATACAGTGACTCCTGATTAGTACTACCCAGCATTCGGAGTTTGATTGTACTCAGTACATCTAGACGACGCCATCGCACATTCAGTGCTCTACCTCCAGGCAGATTCAATCAAGGCTGAGGCCTAAACCTATTTCGGGGAGAACCAGCTATCTCCGAGTTCGTTTGGAATTTCTCCGCTAACCACAAGTCATCCGTACGCGTTTCCGGGCATATCGGTTCGGTCCTCCATTGGGTCTTACCCCAACTTCAACCTGCTCATGGCTAGATCACTCGGTTTCGGGTCTATTGCATCATACTTAAGCGCCCTATTCAGACTCGCTTTCGCTTCGGCTCCATCTGTTCGACTTAACCTTGCATAATACAATAACTCGCCGGTTCATTCTGCAAAAGGCACGCTCTCACACATTAATGTGCTCGAACTTTTTGTAAGCATACGGTTTCAGTTTCTATTTCACTCCCCTCCCGGGGTTCTTTTCACCTTTCCCTCACGGTACTTGTTCACTATCGGTCATTAGATAGTATTTAGCCTTACGGGATGGTCCCCGCAGATTCCAACAAGATTTCTCGTGTCTCGTTGTACTCAGGATACCTCAAAGAGTTCATAACATTTCGTTTACAGGACTATCACCTTGTTTCGTCTAACTTTCCAGAAAAGTTCAACTATGTTATGAATTTGTAACTCTTATAGAGAGGTCCTACAACCCCGACTCTAAAGTCGGTTTGGGCTCTTTCCGTTTCGCTCGCCACTACTAAGGAAATCGATTTTTTCTTTCTGTTCCTCCAGTTACTAAGATGTTTCAGTTCACTGGGTTGCTTTCTGCATAACTATATATTCATTATGCGATACTAGTGCATTACCACTAGTGGGTTCCCCCATTCGGAAATCTCCGGATCAAAGATTACGTACATCTCCCCGAAGCATATCGTAGTTAGTCACGTCCTTCATCAGCTTCTAATGCCAAGGCATCCACCATACGCCCTTACAAATTTAATCACCATTAAAATTATTATCCTAATTTGATTGAGATTCTATAATAAAAAATCTTAATCGTCTTATTGCGACTACAATAAGACTACCACATTATCAAGTTTTCAAAGAACTATTATGAGAGAGTTATTCTCTCAAAACTAAGCAAAATATACAAGTAGCTAGTTTTTCGGTTTTTCTATTTCTCCATAGAAAGGAGGTGATCCATCCCCACGTTCTCGTAGGGATACCTTGTTACGACTTTACCCCAATCACTTGTCCTACCTTAAATGGCCCCCCTCCTAAAAGGTTAGGCTACCACATTCGGGTATTACAAACTTTCATGGCATGACGGGCGGTGTGTACAACACCCGGGAACGTATTCACCCCAACATTCTGATTTGGGATTACTAGCGATTCTAGCTTCATGAAGTCGAGTTGCAGACTTCAATCCGAACTGAGACCGACTTTACAGATTTGCTCCACTTCACAGTATTGCTTCTTATTGTATCGGCCATTATAGCACGCCTGTAGCCCTAGACGTAAGGGGCATGATGATTTGACGTCATCCCCACCTTCCTCCGGTTTGTCACCGGCAGTCTCCTTAGGGTTCTCAACTTAATGTTAGCAACTAAGGATAAGGGTTGCGCTCGTTAGCGGACTTAACCGAACATCTCACGACACGAGCTGACGACAACCATGCACCACCTGTCACCTGGATGACCTCCACTATATTTCTATAGCTTTGCCAGGGATGTCAAGTCTAGGTAAGGTTCTTCGCGTATCGTCGAATTAAACAGCATGCTCCACCGCTTGTGCGGGTGCCCGTCAATTCCTTTGAGTTTCAGCCTTGCGACCGTACTACTCAGGCGGAGTACTTAATACGTTAGCTTCAGCACTGGGTAATCCCAACACTTAGTACTCATCGTTTACGGCGTGGACTACTAGGGTATCTAATCCTATTTGCTCCCCACGCTTTCGTGCCTCAGCGTCAGTAACGGCCCAGCAAACCGCTTTCGCCACTGGTGTTCCTTCTAATATCTACGCATTTCACCGCTACACTAGAAATTCCGTTTGCCTCTACCGTACTCAAGTCTACCAGTTTTTAAGACTTACCGGAGTTGAGCCCCGGGCTTTAATCTTAAACTTAATAAACCGCCTACACACGCTTTACGCCCAATAAATCCGGATAACGCTCGCCCCCTACGTATTACCGCGGCTGCTGGCACGTAGTTAGCCGGGGCTTTCTGGTATGGTACCATCACACTAAGTTCATTTCCTAACCTAGTCGTTTTTTCCATACAACAGAGTTTTTACAATCTATAAGACCTTCATCACTCACGCGGCATTGCTCGTTCAGAGTTTCCTCCATTGACGAATATTCCTAACTGCTGTCTCCCGTAGGAGTTTGGGCCGTGTCTCAGTCCCAATGTGGCCGATCAACCTCTCAGTTCGGCTACGCATCGCGTCACCTTGGTAAGCCATTACCTCACCAACTAGTTAATACGCCGCAGCCCCATCTAATCGCGAAGCTCTAAAGGCTCCTTTCAATGTAAAATTGACTCTTACATTTTATTCGGTATTAGCAATCGTTTCCAACTGTTATCCCCAACGAAAAGGTAGGTCACCCACGTGTTACTCACCCGTCTGCCACTAGATGGGAATCCAGATTCAGTCTTGTGCAAGCACTCAACCTTCACTGGGCCATCTCGTTCGACTTGCATGTCTTAGGCATGCCGCCAGCGTTCATCCTGAGCCAGGATCAAACTCTCAATAAAAATATATTTTTAATTATTTATTCATAGTTTTAATTCCTAGCTACTCAAATTGACATTTTGCTCAGTTTTCAAAGAACAATCTCTTTTGCATCTTTTTCACAAGTGCATTAATAATATATCAAATATATTCGACATTGTCAACTGTTTTTTTTATTTTTTTTCTTTTTTTACTTAATTTAAGCAAAACTCACAAAAAGTATAAAATAAAAAACAATTTAACAAGTCTAACATACACATATTATACTATGCCTTGACCATTAAAATGTTTCCAAATTTCTTTCAAAGATACAACTTCGATACTCTTCCGCATCGACAGATAATATAATACCACTTAAATATCGAGTTGTAAAGTCTTTTTTGAATTTTTTTGATTTTTTTGATTGCAAGTTTAAATATTAATCCCATTTATTGTTATTCTTTATTATTTTCTACCAATTCAACATACTTTTGATGATACATCTCTATTGTTTTTTATTAAATGGTGCTTCTTTAGTTCTTACCATGTCAATTAGATTACCCAATTCATATTTTAATATAAAATCTAATCTGCTGGAATAATGCATTTGCTTTTTGTGATAACGATATTCCATTCGATCTAGTATTTTAAAACTTCCATTAGGGAAAACTCTTAAATCTAAATCATAGTCTATGTATTTTATTACTTTTCGTCAATTATATATGGTGTTGCTATGTTACAGTAAAAAATATATTCCATAATCTTTTAATTGTCCTATTATATTGAACCATCTATCTTTATGAAAGAACATTATTGCTGGTTCCTTTGTTTTCCATACTCTTCCATCTGAATCTACTACTGTTGTTTTATTATTGCCAAAAACAATATAGTCGTCTTTTATTTCTAGTACTACTGCTTCATCCCACTGCCTATGTAATTTTCCATTATGTTTGTAACAATGTATTTCTAGTCTATCTCCTACCTTTATATCATTCATATTTATATAACCTCGTTTCAAATGTATTATACAATATTTTCATTATAATTACAATAATAATATATTTTTTTAGTTTTATGTGTTATAATTATGTTAAAGAATAGGAAGGAGAGTTAATTATGGCTTTTTTTTAGTTATTTTATATTAGGCATTAAATCTATCTTTCTATATACTATTAAATTTATTAAATACTTTTTGATTGGTCTTTTAATATAGTTATATTTATTCCTAAGTATTTTATAATTGGAATATCATTTATATTTAGTAAGAAAAAAAAGAGCCACTATTAAGAATAGCGAAAACAAAAAAGTTATCTTGGGCAATTATTGGTACTTCACTTAGTGTATATTTAATTTGTGTATTTTTATTTAGCAGATGGTATGTACAAGGATTAAAAAATCAAATATTTATCTGAACAAATAATTAATTCTACCGAAATGATTGAAAAAGAAACTAAAAAAGAAGAACAAACTCTGCCTACTGAGCCAGAGACTCCTAATACTGAAGAAACAAACAATAATAATACTAATGTTTATTATCCAAATGACTATTGGGATTATATGAATGTTCCTTTTATGAATGTTGACTTTAATGAACTTTTTAAAAAAGAACCCTGACACTGTTGGCTGGATTAAAGTTGAAGGTACAAAAGTTAATTATCCAGTTGTTCAATCAACAGACAATGATTATTATTTATCACATGCCTTTAATAAAACTGCTAATCAAGGTGGATGGATTTTTGCTGATTATCGTGTTAATTTTAAAGACTTCGGTAAAAATACTATTATATATGGACATAATATGAATAATAAAACAATGTTTGGTTCTATTCCTAACATGTTATATAATAGCTATCTAAGTAATAGTAGTAATTATTATATTAAAATGTCTACTCCTACTTCAAATAGTGTTTGGAAAGTTTTTTTCTATATATACTGTTGATCCACAAACTTATTATTTAAAAAACTAATTTTAAATCTGAACCTTATAGTAAGTTTTTATCTACTCTAAAAGTAGAAGTATATATAACTTTGGTATTGATGTCAGTGAAAACGATAAAATTCTTACTTTATCTACTTGTGATAATACTGGTACTAAAAGAGTTGCAGTACATGCTAAAATGATTAATATTGAATATAAATAGCTCTTAACTATTTATATTTTTTTTATTATTTTTGTTTACAAATGTTTTAAATTATGATATCATTTAGTTGTACCAATTATTAGGGGATTAGTTAAATGGTATAATAATGGTCTCCAAAACCACTGTTGGGAGTTCGATTCTCTCATCCCCCTGCCATTTGTGATTATGCAAACAACACTTTTTTTGTAAATTGGTTTGCTTCAAATATAATGATTAATAAAAAGGACTAGTATATACTTTAAAAGTTTTATACCATTCCTTTTTATTTTTTGTAACAATTTTATTATATTTTATATCTTTTTTGAGTTTTTTATATTATTGAATTCTAATTGGTATTTTTTGTATTACTAAACGATATACTCTTTTTCTTAAATAATTCGTTGACTTAAAGTAAATATTATTATATAATTAATGTATCAGTTGATAGTAGTAATACTCAATTTAACTGGTAAAATATTTGGGAAAATTGTTTTAGTGTCCCTTTTTTATTAGAATGGAGTGTTATAGATGAAAAGTTTATTTTATTGGTTATTAAATTTTGTTTTAGAATTATAATTATAATTGGATTTAATGGTTATATTAAAGAAAAAAATATCTTTTTCTTATTACCGCAATAATTTTTGTAAGTTTATTGATTTTAAATATTAAAAAATATAATAATGAAATAGCAAATAGTCGTATGATTAAAAATTTAGATGAGAGGTATTTAAAAAATAATTGGCAAAAAAATAGGAAATTTTCAAAATTCATATTTATATGTAAATGAGAACGATAAAAAAGATTAGTACTAATGGTAGGGAGTTTGAATTTAAAGACTTAGTATCCGCGGAATTACTTGAAGACGAAAATACTTATACTAATGGTTATGCCATAGGAGGAAGTGGCAATTCTTTTTATGGAGCTTCTAGACAAACTAAATATTGTACTAAACTACAAAATTAAATTAGTTTTAAATTCCATTACAGAGCCACAGACATACATAACTTTTTTAAATAAAAAGAACTTTAAAAAGTGGAAAAAAATATAGGCAAGCTTATGATATGGCACAAAAATTTTTATCTACTTTTAAAGTTATAACAAAAAAAAAGTAGCAATTAAAATTTGATTGATTTTTTATGATATAGTAATTATTTTAAATAATTAGCTATATGATATTTAAGCAAACTATTTATAGTTTGTTTTTTTCTTTGGTACTGGATCATAAGTATATTTTTCATTAGTAAAAGGGTTACATCTTAATAATCTTTTTGTTCCTAAAAATAAACCTTTTATTAGCCCATGTTCTTCTAATGCTTCAATCATATAGTTAGAACATGTTGGTATAAATTTACAACTATCATGAGATTTAAAGGGAATACTTTGATATTTTTTTATTATTTTTATTAATATATTTTTCATTTACATCACGACTATAATTTTATCATAGTTGTTTTTTATTTGGCAATTACTTCTCTCGTTGTTACTTTATTTAATCTATTTAATGATACATTAAAACTTTGGTAATCAGCAGTTATTGTTCCTAATACTTCAAAGTTTGTTAATATTTTATCATAATAACTATATATTAATAATATTGTACCTATTTCTATGTTTCCTATACTTACTAAGTAAATAGCATAAAATATTATAGCATATCTAGATACTTCTATTATTCCTAGTACTAAATATATTATTCCTTGTATTATTACATTATATTTATGATTATATTTTAGATATGATTTATTATCTTTATTGAATAGATTCATTATACTATTTATATTATTCTTTTTATTAGCTAATGAAGAATATAATTTATGTAACATGATGGTTTTATTATCCAGTGTTGATTTTCTTTTTTATATTTAATTTTTGAACTAAACTTCCAGCCTTTATATATATTATTAACATTAACATTGATACTATCACTGTTGATATGAATATGGGAAAGTTAAAACTTATAAAGTAGGCATATATGATAAAGAATTCTATTATTTGAAGTATTCTAGTTACTAAGTTACATAAAAAATTACATATTATATCTATATCATTATTAAGTATATTGGTATATTCTCCTAGATTTATTTTATTTATGTTTTTGGTTTCTGATATAGTAGCATTGGTATATTCTATATATATTTTGTTATATAATGTATACCATGTTTTCTGATTTAGATAAGACCATAAGTAATAGAATAAAAGATAGTAATAAAGTTATAATTATTAAATAATATCCTACTTTATAATTTGCATCTGTTACTTCTGTTATTGTTTTACTCCAAAATACTGGTATTACTAAGGCTAATCCTTGAATAAAAAGAGAAGTAATTACTTTATTAATTACTTCTTTCTTTGCCATTTTGGTTATTTTTTTTATTTGTGAGAACATTTTAATCCTCCTTTAATATAGCCACGCTTTCATTTGTTATATTATGTTTTATTGCATCATCTTTATTGATATGTAATTCTGTCTTGAATGAATCGTCAATTTTTATATGGACATTATCTAAGATGGTAGAATTTACTTCTACTGTGACAATATTGTCTTCTTTTAATTTTCCTTTATCTCTAGTATTAATATGGATATGTCTATTAGCAATTATACATATATTTTCTTTTTGTTATTTCTCCTTTTGGACCTATTATAGTCATTGATTCAGAATTTTCTAAGTCTTTGGAATTTCTTACAGGAGGATTTATCCCAAAATATTCTTTATCTTCCTCTAGTACTTCTACTTGAGTATAACTTCTAGTTGGTCCTACTATTCTAACATGTTCCTTAATATTTTTATTTGTTTTTAGTGTTACTGTTTCTTCAGTAGCGAATTGTCCTGGTTGATACAAATAATTTCTTGGAGTTAATTTATATCCTTTACCAAATAATATTTCTACATCTTCATTAGTTAAATGAACATGTCTATTAGAAAGTCCTATCTTTATTTTCACTTCATTTCACCTCATTTTTATTATAATTAGATTTTCTTTTTATTGTAAAGTAACCAATTTATACTTGACATATTTTTTGGTTATAGTGTAAAAAAATTTATTCATATATATTAATAGAAAGGGTGATATTATGAATAATGGATATTATCAAAATCCGGTTTTTTTCCAGGAGTAGGACTTAATAATAATACTATTCCTAATCAGCAATCTGTTCCAAGTTATGAGCAATCGCAAACCACTGTTAACCCTATTACGTCAGAACAATCTTATATTGAGAATATTCTTAGATTGAATAGAGGTAAAAAAGCTAAATTCCATGTTACTGTTCCTGGATCTGAGAAATGGCAAGATAGGGTTTTTGAGGGAATTGTTGAACAATCAGGAAGAGACCATATTATTGTATCTAATCCTACTACTGGAGAATGGTACTTAATACTTATGATTTATCTTGATTTTGTTACTTTTGATGAATCAATTAATTTTATTAAAGACTTTACATAAATAATACGATATTTGTATTATTTTTTCTTTTATCTATTTTTGATATTGAAAAATTTATATTATTTTGATATAATTTGTTTAGGATGTGAGTTTATGGAAGGCTTAATGATTTGTATTTTTATTATTATTGTTCTTGCTTGTGCTATAGCTGTTTTTTATGCTACTATATATAATAAATTTCAAGAATATATTATTAGAATTAACGAAGTTGAAAGTATGATTGATACTTATTTGAGAAATAAATATGATTTAATTAATAAGAGTATTCCTATTATAAAAGGTAATATTAAGAGTGAGAAAGAAATATTTGGAGAAATTGTTAAGCTTAGAAGTAGAAAGATTGGTAATTTTGAATTATATAGAATTCTTACTAGATCTTCAAATGAACTTAATGAATTAAGAACAGAATATAATGATATTGATAATAGTAATGAAATTAAAAAAGATAACTAAACAAATTGATGATATTGATATTAAAATAGATAATGCTATAGAATATTATAATGATAATATTACTATTTATAATTCTTTATTAAAAAAATTTCCTAGTAATATAATTGCTACTTTTTAGTAAATATAAAGAAAAAACTTTTCTTTGATAGAAAAGATATGAATGATGATGATTATGACGATTTTAAGTTATAATCTTTTTATTTTGTTAATATAGTTATTATTAAATCTAAAGAAAGAAGTATTATGAATAGATAGGTTACTTCTCTAGGTATTTGTTTTATTATTTTATCTAGGAATGGTTTTAATATATATGTTATTATTAAACCATATAGTCCCCATATAGGCATATATTCTAAACATATATATTTTCCAATATTATATTTTTTTTTAATAGTATAGTTCCACATATCTATTCCAAATATTAAATGACATAAATGACCACAAGTGAATTCTACTAAGGTAAATGCTATGGTATATAATATAAATGATATTATTAATTTTATTATTTTATTGGTATGAATTTTATTTAATATATATTTATTTATTAATAATAAAGATAAGCCTCCTACTCCATATACTAAGGTTATGGGGCCTACTAAAACACCGCTTGGTTTTTAAAATGGTATTTTTAAAAAGAGTGCTTTCTATTATAAAGCCTAGTAATGAATATAAGAAAAAAAGAGTTTATATAGTACATATTATCACCAATAATATGGTACCTATATTTTACTCTTTTATACTATTTTACAGTGAAATCTATTTCTTTTTAGATTATGTTCTTTTTAAAGAATTTATTTGTTTTAGAAAATGGTCTACTACCAAAGAAACCATAATTACATGAAAATGGGGATGGATGAGAAGATTCTAAAACTAAATGTTTAGGATTGGTTATTAAACTCTTTTTACCTTTTTAGCAAAATTTCCCCATAGAATAAATACTACTGGCGTATCTTTTTCATTTATCTTTTTTTGATGATGGCATCAGTAAAGTTTTCCCAACCCTAAATTTTTATGAGAGGCTGGCTTATCTTTTTCTACAGTTAAGACAGAATTTAATAGTAATACTCCTTCTTTAGCCCAGCATGTTAAAATCACCTTTTATCAGATATAGGAATATTTAAATCACTATTTAATTCTTTATAGATATTTTTTTTAGAGATGGTGGCAATTTAACACCAGGATTTACTGCAAAAGGCTAACCCATTAGCTTCTCCTGTTCCATGATATGGATCTTGCCCTAATATTACTACTTTAACATTATCATAGTCAGTTAATGATAGTGCTCTTAATATATAACTTTTGTGGTGGATAGATTGGTCTTTCTTTTTTATATGCTTTTATTTATATATAATACTATTTTCTTAAAATAATCTTTATGATATTCTTCTTCTAATATTTCGTCCCATTTATTTCCTACTAACTGCATAATTATTCTCCTTCTTATTTTTTTTTATATTCTTCTGTTGTTGGACAGTTATTACCAGAAGATGCTTCTACTTCGTATGTTACCTTATTAGAAGTAATTCCATTATCATCTTTTTATATTTGATTTTACTTTAGTTATTGTTATTTGACAAGCACTCATGTTTTTAGTATCTCTCTAGGATCTAGTACTACTTTTCCACCGTCAGAATTAACATCTGATACGGCAAGTATACCAGTATTAGCAAGTGTTCCTAAAGTTGTTGTTATGGTATTATTAT
>VOFJ01000617.1_pt1 | contig 11856 bp, 11 predicted proteins | sample 5384081 | NCBI WGS metagenome assembly VOFJ01 (sample SAMN12384729, study PRJNA508395) | human gut metagenome | isolation source: healthy gut I | host: Homo sapiens | reverse complement strand
TGCGGAGCCGCCGCCACCGCCAGAGGTGCTTGTTCCGCTTGGCATGCAAGGTGATATACCAGCAGGACTCATTAAGTGTATTTGGTTTTTGGCTTGGGCACATCAATTATGCAAAAGAACGGTACTCAGTGCAATGGATATTATAATATTTTTTCGCGGAACGGGTGATTGACGCACGCGGTGCCCGACAAGGCGGCGAGGGTTGATATATCCTTTACTGATAATAAAAACAGGGGCGGTGCGCGGTACAGGGCTGCGCTGGGCTCTGATGGGTGTAGAAAGGACACGGCAGATGATGAAGATCGGCTTTATCGGCACAGGGAATATGGGCGGCGCGCTGGCGAGCGCGGCGCCCAAACTTTGGTGGAGGTGCTGCTCGCCAACCGCACGAAGGCAAAGGCGGAAGACGCTCGCAAGAGCTTCATCGGGGCCGTTGTGAGCAGCAACGAGATCATCGCGCGCGAGGCGGACCACATCTTCCTCGGCGTGAAGCCGCAGATGATCGTGGACGTGCTCAAAGGGCATCGCCCCCGGCGCTCAAGGGCGCAAGAGCGCCGGTGCTCATCAGTATGGTCACGGGACTGGACATCGCGCGCATTCAGGAGCTTGCGGGCAGGGGACTATCCGTCATCCGCATCATGCCAGGAACATGCCCGCCGCCGTGGGCGGGTGTGATCTTCTATGCGTGCAGCGGCAACTGCGGCAAAGGCGCAGCAGGAGGCGTTTTTGCGCTATGGCGCCCGCGGGCAAGCTCTTCCCGCTGGCGGAGGAGCTGCATGCCGCAGGCTCGGCGGTCGCGGGCTGCGGCCGGCCTTTACCGCGATCTTCTTAGAGTCGATGGCCGACGGCGGCGTCGCGTGCGGCCTGCCGCGCGCGTCGGCGATCCAGTATGCCGCGCAGATGATGCTCGGCACGGCGAAAATGGTGCTCGAGACGAACCAGCACCCCGGCGTGCTCAAGGACAGCGTCTGCTCGCCCGCCGGTTCGACGATCCAGGGCGTGCGCACGCTCGAAGAGCGCGGCATGCGCGCGGCGGTGTTGAACGCCGTGACCGTGGCCTACGAAAAAACGTCGAGCTCAAAAAGGCGAGCGACTGAGGCTGCGGCGGAAAGGTATCTTTCCTGCGCGGCAGGCATAGTTTGCTGTGCGGGTATTTCCAGTTTTTTGCAAAAAGTGAGGAATAGATCCTATGGCAGCGATCTCTCAGCAGCTCGCAGATATCACGGTGCTCTCGATCGTGGTGCGCATCCTGCTCTCCACGTTCTGCGCGGGCACGCTCGGCTTTGAGCGCGAGCGGCACAATCCAGGCGGCAGGCTTTCGGACGTATATCATCGTGAGCGATGCTTCGGCGCTCGTGATGATGACGAATATCTTTGTTGCCGGCATCGGCGAGACGGACCTTGTGCGCATGTCGGCCTCGGTCATCACGGGGCTGGGCTTTCTCGGCGCGGGCACGATCTTTAGTGACGCGCAATCAGGAGGTGCGCGGCCTGACGACTGCGGCGGGCCTGTGGGCGGCCGCCATCATCGGCACGGCGTTCGGCGCGGGTTTTTTACGCGGGCGGCATCATCTGCTATGCGTTCATCTTCCTTGCGATGCAAGTGCTGCGGCGCGTGGACCTTCGCATCCGCAAGACGCAGCGCGTCTCCACTGTGTATTTCGAGATGGAGAAAAAAGAGCACGGTCAGCCAGATCATCCGCCCGGGTAAAGGGCCACGGACACTACATTTGGGACCTGAACCTCTTCAGCGAGACGCAGGAGAAGAGCGGCGGCCCGTGTGCGGCACGTTCACCCTCTGGGTGAACGGCAAAACGACGCTGGACGAGGAGATCCAGGCGCTTGAAGCGCTCGACGGCGTCAGCTATATGACGCTGATGTGAAAACGGAAAAGCAAAAAACGGCGCGGGAGACCGCGCCGTTTTTCTTTGCTGTGGAAAAGTCGGGGATTGCCTTATGCCGCCCTGCGGCTGCACGCAAGGCTGACAAAATAGCAGCCTACGACAGTCAGATAGACGAGTACCGAGCCGAGGCCGCGCCCCTCCCGCAGATAAGCGCCCCAGAGCATCAGGACGCAGTATTCCTCCGCCTGCGAGTTGATGGCGTAGTCGCCCATGGTGGCCAGGAATGAGCGCGGACAAAATCGTATAGGCGATCGTAAACGGTGTGAGATAGCTCTTTTTGCAATACAGCGTCAGCCAGAGCAGAACGAGCGCGATCGCAGCACAGGCGATGCTCTGGAAAAACAGCAGCGCCCCGAGGCGAGAGTCCTTTGCAAGGAGCACAAGACTGTAAAAGGTGGCGTCCCCGGTCACTTTCCGCAAGAAACCGCTGCCAGTCGTATTCTGATGTACCCAGTCGATCAGGGGCGAGCCGGCCTCGAAACCGAGGAGCGGCAGCTGCGAGCGGATTTCGAGGGTGAAGAAAAGAGGGACGAGAATTGCGAGGAAGAGCGCGGCGAACAAAAGTCTTTTGCGCGACTGTGTGGATATCTGCATGGTGTTATCCTCCCTGTATGAATTTTCCACTCGGCGCTTCGCCGCCCCGGCAGAGAGCGGCGGCGAAGCATCGGCTTTTATCTCATTAGACGTAAAAAAGCACGCATTTTCTCGCCTTTTGGAGAAAAAACTGCAAGTTCGGCGCTTCGACTAAATCCGCGCGGGCTGTTCTGTGCAAAGCGGACGACGATTTTTTGCAGAAGATGGGATTTTGCACACGGGCGGCGAAAGCGCGGCGTTTGCGCCGCCTTTATACACCTTGTTAAGAAAAGCCGCGCAGCGGGGCGGAATCCCGCCCGTTCGTCGATTGACAGGGGAAAATGCGCGCCGTACAATGAAAATTAACACACAAAGAGAGGAAAAATCATGAAATATGTCAAGGAGTTCGGCATCATCCTCATCGTCTCGCTTGTTGGGGAGCTGCTGAATTATTTTCTGCCTCTGCCCGTTCCGGCGAGCATCTACGGCCTTGTGCTGATGTTTCTCTGCCTGATGCTCGGCATCATCAAGCTCAGCGACGTGCACGACACGGCCTGCTTTCTCATCGAGATCATGCCCATCATGTTCATTCCGCCCGCCGTGGGGCTGATGGCTTCGTGGGACGTCATTCAGGCGAATCTTGTCGCCTATCTCATCATTGCCGCGGTGACAACGATCGTCGTTATGGCCGTGTCCGGCCTTGTGACGCAGGCGGTACTCAAAAAGGGCAAGAAGGGGACGGAGAAGAAATGACATTTTTTGAACAGTCCGTCTTTTTCGGCGTCTCTGTCAGTCTTGCTGCCTACGGCATCGGCGTGCTGCTGCAAAAAAAGTTCAAGTTCGCACTCTTCAACCCGCTGCTCATCTCGGTGGTGCTGACCATTGCGGTGCTTTTGACGGCGCACATCAGCTACGACACGTTCTACGAGGGCGCGCAGTATTTGAGTTACCTGCTCACGCCCGCGACCGTGTGCCTCGCCGTGCCGCTTTATGAAAAGCTATCGCTTCTGAAGAGCAACTGGAAGGCCATCTTCGCCGGTATTCTCTCCGGCGTCATCACGACGCTTTGCAGCGTGTTTGTGATGAGCAAGCTCTTTCATCTTACACACGAGGAATACGTGACGCTTCTGCCTAAGTCCATCACGACGGCCATCGGCATGGGCATTTCCGAAGAGCTCGGCGGCTACGTGACGCTGACGGTCGCCATGATCATCATCACCGGCATTTTCGGCAACGTGATCGCAGTTTCGGTGTGCAGGCTTTTCCGCATCACCGACCCCATCGCCAAGGGCGTGAGCATTGGCTCGGCCGCGCACGCGCTGGGCACGGCCAAGGCGCTCGAGATCGGCGAGGTCGAGGGCGCGATGAGCAGCCTGTCCATCGTCGTGGCGGGCCTTCTTACGGTCGTCGGCGCGTCGATTTTTGCCAACCTTATGTAAAAAAAGGGGCATTCGAAAGAATGCTCCTTTTTTGCGCGGTTCCCCCGCGGTGTGCGCAAAATTTGCATTTCTCAAAATGGGGATTCGACATAACGGGCAAAACATTATAATGTAGGCAGAAAAAACAGAAAAGCAGCCGGTGCGAGCATTCGTGCCGCGACTGCAAGGATACGCATTAGGAGGCATTGCAATGAACAGAGCAGAACAGGCGGAAAAGACCACAAAGGCGCTGTACGGCGGAGCGTCCGCACTCGGCGTCACCGACCCCGAGTTTGCCGCCATCAAGGAGCGGCTCATCTACGGCGAGGTTTACGCGGAGGAAAAGCTCAGCGCCAGACTGCGCGAGCTGGTCATTTTGGTCGTGGCGACGACGAATCAGACGATGAACGAGGTCAAGCGCCACACCGCCGCGGCGCTCGCGTGCGGCGTGAAGCCTGAGGAGATCAAGGAGGCCGTCTACCACTGCGCGCCGTACATCGGCCTCGGCAAGGCGGAAAACGCCGTGAACGCGGTGAACGCCGTGTTCGCCGAAAAGGGCATCGTCCTGCCGCTCACGAGCGGCCAGACCGTGACGGAGGAGAGCCGCCTTTTAGATGGCATCGCGGCGCAGAAGTCGATCTTCGGCGACCACATCGACGCGATGCGCGCCGCCGCGCCGGAGAACCAGAAGAACATTCAGGACGATCTCTCCGCCTACTGCTTCGGCGATTTTTATACGAGAAAGTTTTTGCCCATCCACGAGCGCGAGCTGCTGACGTTCTCGATCCTCGCTTCTCAGGGCGGCTGCGAGGGCAGGTCAAGGCCCACGTCGGCGGGAACGCCACCGTCGGCAACGGGAAGGAGGTCCTGCTCGCGGCGCTCACGGTGTGCCTGCCGTATATCGGCTTCCCGCGCACGCTCAACGCGCTTTCCTGCATCAACGAGGTCCTTCCGGAAGCGAAACAGTGAGAAATTTCAATAGATAGGAGTGCAGTAGAATGAAAATCTTAGTTGCCTATTTTTCCGCCAGCGGCCAGACTGCGAAGCTTGCCAAGACCCTTGCCGGTGTGACCGGCGGCGACCTCTTCGAGATCGCGCCCGAGACGGCCTACACCGGCGCCGATTTGGACTGGATGGATAAAAAGAGCCGCAGCACCATCGAGATGAAGGACCCCAAGAGCCGCCCCGCCATCGCGGGCAAGGTCGCGGATATGGCGCAGTACGACACGGTGTTCGTGGGCTTTCCCATCTGGTGGTATCAGGCCCCGCGCATCATCGAGACGTTCCTCGAAAGCTACGACTTTTCGGGCAAGACCGTCATCCCCTTTGCCACCTCCGGCGGCAGCGGCATGGGCGGCGAGGACGTTTTGAGATCCGCTTGCTCGAAGGGGACAAAGTGGCTCCCCGGCAAGCGCCTGAGCAGCCGCGAGAGCATGGCAAGCGTGCAGAAATGGGTCGAGAGCCTGAGGCTGTGAGCAAAAAGCGGCCCAAGTGAACCTTTAAGCCGTCTGCGGAAAAACAAAAAAGCGTGCCAAGTGGCGCGTCACAAGCGTTTTCGCTGTGCGAAAACCTTGGCACAGGGGTAATTCATTTGCCCCTGTGCTGTGAAATGTCCCACGGATAGTAAAACCGGCGCTTTTGCGCCGTACAAGCATTTTGCGCCAGCAAAATCTTGGCGGAGGTGGGATTCACTTTCACCGAGCATTTTAATTACCCTTGGGTTAAGCCGTCTGCGGAAAAACAAAAAAGCGCGCCGAGTGGCGCGTCACAAGCGTTTTCGCTGTGCGAAAACCTTGGTGCACAAGCAATTCACTTGCTTGTGCGCTGTTAAATGTCCCACGGATACCAAAAAGAAGAGCACCGCAATGCGGTGCTCTTCTTTTTGGTGGACCTGAAGGGATTCGAACCCACGACCTTACGGATGCGAACCGTACGCTCTCCCAACTGAGCTACAGGCCCAAATAGCAATGCCGGTCTCCCAGCGCGGATTATCATAACACACTTTTTTGAATTTGTGAAGCCCCTTTTTCATTTTTCTGTTGATATTTTTCTGAAATATAGTAGAATACCATTTGTTCAACAACTCCTCCGCATACAGCTGCGGAACCGGTCTTGCGCAATGGGTACCTGCGAACCATGTCAGGCGGGGAACCGAGCAGCATTAAGCGGGACCATCCATGTGCCGCAAGGACGCCGGTTCCGCAGCTGTATACGGGGGAGTATTTCTATTGTAAGGGAGGGCTGCGGATGTATCAGGCGCTTTACCGCAAGTGGCGTCCCAAAACATTTGCCGACGTGGTCGGTCAGGAGCACATCACCGAGACCTTGCAGCGCCAGGTGGCGGAGGGGCGGCTGTCGCACGCCTATCTTTTCACCGGCACGCGCGGCACGGGCAAGACGACCTGCGCCAAAATACTTGCGCGCGCGGTCAACTGCGAGCATCCGGAAAACGGCAACCCCTGCAACCGCTGCCCGAGCTGCCTTGGCATCGAGAGCGGGCGGCTGCTCGACGTGGTCGAGCTGGACGCGGCGTCGAACAACGGCGTGGACAGCGTGCGCGCGCTGCGTGACGAGGCCATCTATTCGCCCGCGCAGGTAAAAAAACGCGTGTATATCGTCGACGAAGTCCACATGCTTTCGACGCCCGCGTTCAACGCACTGCTCAAGATCTTGGAGGAGCCGCCCGAGCATCTGATGTTCATTCTGGCGACAACGGAGCTGCACAAGGTGCCCGCGACGATTTTGTCGCGCTGCCAGCGCTTTTCATTCCGCCGCATCCAGCCGAAGGACATCGTGGGCAGGCTCAACTACATCGCGGGGCAGGAGAATATCGACTTAAAGGAGGATGGCGCGGCGCTGCTGGCCCGACTGTCGGACGGCGCGCTGCGAGACGCGCTGAGCCTTCTTGACCAGTGCGCGGCCGCGGGCGGCGCGATCGACGCGAACGCCGTGCTCGATGCGCTGGGTTTGGCCGGAAACGTGCAGACCGCACAGCTCATGTCGCTGATCCTGACGCGCGACGCGCGCGGGGCACTCGAGCTTCTCGGCAAGCTCTACGACGGCGGTAAGGATGTGGGCGCGGTGCTCGGCGAGCTCTCGACCCTCTCGCGCGAGCTGCTCATCAGCGCGACGGCGGGGGAGGGCGGCGAGAGCTTACTCAGCGGCGCTTATGACGCCGCAACGCTCCGAAACCTGCGCGCGCAGGGGACGAGCGCACGCTTCATCCAGCTCTGTACGATCTTGCAGGAGACGGCGGCGCAGCTCCAGTTCAGCGTGAACCGCCGCACGGACGCAGAGCTCTGCATTCTGAAGCTCTGCGACGAAACACTCTCCGGCGACCTGGCGGCGCTCGGCGCGCGCATCGCGCGGCTCGAAGAGCAGATCGCCGCGGGCGTGCAGTTCGCAGCGAAGCATCCCGCATCTGCACCGGCGAGCGCACCTGCTCCCGCGACGGCGCAAAAGCTCGCTCCCGCACCGCAAAAGGCCGCGGAAGCGCCCACAGAGAGCGCAAAGCCCGCCGAGGAAGCGCCGCTTCCGTGGGATGAGCCGCCGCTGCCCGACGACTATGACGCACCGCCGCCCTACGGTGAGCCGGTCGCGCCCGCACCGAAGGCCGCAGCGCCGAAGATAGCAGCAGCACCCGCGCCCGCGCAGGAAGCGCCTGCGAGTGGAGACAGCGGGGATGATGAGATCTTCTACCAGCTCATGGAGAGCTACAAAAACCGTCTGACGCCCGATAAGCGCGCGTTCATCGGCATGGCGCAGGGGGATGTGAAGGATGACCTTCTCACCGTCTACTGCTCGACCGAGGTGCAGAAGTCCATGCTCGACCAGAAGGTCGTGACAGACGTTTTGAGCGAGGTCACGTCCCGCGCAGTTGGACGGGAGATCCGCGTCCGCTTCCTCGTGGGCGAGCGCCCGGGCGCGAAAAAAGCGAGACAAGATGCAGGACCTCCTGCGCATGGGCAGTAAATTCGACAATTTTACAGTAAAATAAAAGGAGACAACAACGATGGCAAAGGGTTACAGCGCACGCCGCGGCTTTTCCAACGGCAGCGGCCAGATGCTCAAGCAGCAGCAGATGCAGCAGCAGATCATGAAGATGCAGGAGGACATGCAGAAGGCGCAGCAGGAGGTCGAGGAGAAGACCTTCTCGGCGAGCGTCGGCGGCGGCGTCGTCAGCGCCGAGGTCAACGGCAAGAAGGAAGTCACGAACATCACCATCAAGCCCGAGGCGGTCGACCCCGAGGACGTGGAAATGCTCCAAGACCTCATCATTTCCGCCGTGAACGAAGCGCTCCGCCAGGCCGAAGAGGCGATGGACGGGAAGATGAACGCGCTGACGAGCGGACTCGGCCTCAGCGGGTTTGGGTTCTGATTTTTCCTTTTCAAGCAAAAACAAAGCCCGCGTCGCGGGCGGGAGTTTTCCGCACTGTGCGGAAACGGGCAATAAAGGGGGTATTCTCTTTCCGAAGAGAATACCCCCTTTAAATCCCCCAGAGAAAGGCGAGGGGAGTTCCCCTCGACCCCCGACATTGGCAGTTTGTAGCTTGAAGAGCTGCACGCGCTGCGCAATCAGGTGCGGTGTACATGGCTTCGCCATGAATCCGTGCGTTTCGTCACCGTTGCAACCGCGCCTTACTATCGTGAGGCGCGTGTGACGTCGCATTGGGCGGCAGACTGCTTGCCGAGGCGGCTTTGCTGCGCTCGCCGCGATATTGTGCCATCGATAGCAGGTGATTACACTGCACTTGCGCTCAGATTCGAGAGCGGCACCCGCAAGGGGTGTGCCGCATCCGTAAGGCAGCAGAGCCGCCAACGGCTGCGCAACAGCGGATGATAGAAGCAGAGGCAAATCGTATAGCAGCTCTAAACGCGGCAACGCCGCGCGCAGGCAGTTACCTTCCGGAGGTACAAAGGCCATTCGAGCCTGAGACTGCCAATCAAAGTCTTTCTCTTGGGGTTCCAAAGGGGCCATTCTCTTTTGCGAAAGAGAATGGCCCCTTTGACTCGCTCCCCTGCACGGGGCAGGGGAAACTTCTCCCGCATTGGTGCGGGAATCGTTGCAAATTATTCTGCGAAAAATGCTTCGATCGCCCCGCGCGCGCAGCGGCCACGCTGCCTTGCACAAAATTCGGCTTGCCGCCGCCGCGGCCGTTCAGCTCGGCATTCATCTTTTTCGTGAGCTCACGAAGATCGCCGCCGACATGCCCGATGACGTACTTGTACGCGCCGTCCGCGCCGGCAAAGACCGCGCAGCGGCCGCCGCAGTGGTTCGTGACCGCGTCGCAGAGCTTGCGCAGGCTGTCGCCGGACATTTCGTCCTCGAAGAGCAGCACGTCGCCCTTTTGCCTTCGTACTGCGCGGCGGTGGCTGGGCGAAGACGGACTCTTCTGAGCTTTGCGCAGCGCTGCTTGAGCGCGGAAAGCTCAGCGAGCACGCGCTCGACGCCCGCAAAGCTCGCGTTCGGCTTGACGGAGAGCGCCTGTGCGATGCGCACGTCCTGCGCCCAGCACTCCGAAAGGTAGCGGTGCGCGCGCTTGCCGGAAAGAAGTTCGATGCGAACGCCGTCGCGGAACTTCTGCACGGAGAGGAACTTGACGAGTCCCACCTGACCGGAACGCACGACGTGCGTGCCGCAGCAGGCGCAGCAGTCCGCGCCGGGGAAGGAGACGATGCGCACGTCGCCCTCGAGCGGCTTTTTGCTGCGGTACTCGACCTTGTCGAGCTCCGCGCCGCGATAGAACTGGATGTCGATGGGGTGATCCTCATAGATGTACAGGTTGGCGAGCTGTTCAATCTCCATAAGTTCATCCCACGAAATGTCGGCGTTGAAGTCGATCGTGACGACGTCCGCGCCCATGTGGAAGCCGACGTTGTCGCAGTGGAAGCGCTCGCAGATCAGGCCCGAGCAGATGTGCTCGCCCGAATGCTGCTGCATGTGGTCGAAGCGGCGCGCCCAGTCGATCTTGCCGGAGACGCTCTTTCCCACCTCGAAGGGCTTGTCACAAAGGTGCGTGATGACGCCGTTTTCTCGTGGACCTCGAGCACGTTTGCCTCGCCCAAAACGCCGGTGTCATACGGCTGGCCGCCGCCCTCGGGGTAGAAGGCCGTCTCCGCGAGGACAACGGCGTAGCCGCCCTTCACCTCGTCGCAGGAGACGACGGTGGTGGCAAAGCCCTTCTGAAAGGGATCTTCATAGTAGAGTTTTCTTGTTTCCATGGGGTTCTCCTTTAGTCGATCAGGCCGAGCGCCTGTTTTTCGTGCAGCACGCGGAAAACGTGCGCGTCAATATCGCTTTCGGCGATCTCGCCGGACTGGACGGCGGCGATCACCTGCGGGATCTGCGTCTGATAGTCGGTGGTCACGATCATGTCGTTGCCCGCCTGAATGGCCAGCACGGCGGCGCTGCCGTCCTGCGCGTAGGCTTTGACGGCATCCATCGCGAGATCGTCCGTCACGATGACGCCGGTGAAGCCGAGCGTGTCGCGCAGCAGCGTGTGGACCTTCGCCGAAAGGGACGCGGGATACGCGCCGTCCATGCACTCGACGATGTTGTGGCTCACGAGCACGAACGGCGCGCCCGCGGCGATGCCGGATTCAAAGGGGACGAGGTCGGACTTTTCAAACGTGGTGTACGGGCGCGCGTCGAGCGCGATGCCCGTGTGCGTGTCGGCGTTGTTGCCGTAGCCGGGGAAGTGCTTTAAGACGCAGGCGACGCCGGACTGCGCATAGACGGGCACGACGCTTGAGATATAGTCCGCGGTCGTCTGCGCGTCCTGCCCGAACGAGCGCGCGTAGATGAAGTTGTCGGGATTCGTCGACACATCGCACACGGGGGCGAAGTTCACGTTGACGCCGAACGCTTTGAGCTTCTGGTTGTAGCTGAGCGTTCGTTCGAGCAGCCCGTCGAGGCCGCCCGCGGCATAGAGCTCCTGCGGGGAGGGGAGAGGTTCGGAGAAGAGATTCGGATTTTTGCTCGCGCGCGTGACCGTGCCGCCCTCTTCATCGCTGCCGATGAAAAGCGGGATGGCCGCCGCGGCCTGATAGGACGCGAGCGCCGCGGTGAAGTCGTCCTCGGTGAGCCAGTCACCGTTTGCGTCCTTATAGTCCCTGCCGAAGAGCAGCAGGCCGCCGAGGTGATAGGTTTCGACGTCCTCCGCCGCGCCCGTTTCGGGGCAGCGGACGAAGAAGAGTTGGCCGACTTTTTCCTCGATGCTCATACCTGCAATGATGTCGTTGATGCGCTCATCGGGCGTCTTTTCCACCGGCTGCTCGATAGGAGGTTCCGGCGTCGGATCGACGGCGGGTTCATCGGGGGTGTCGTTTTTCGCGCCGCAGGCGGCGAGAAGCAGAACCAGGACGAGGGAAAGTGCGGTGATTTTGAGAGATTTCATGGCGATTCTCCTTTTTATGACTCGGAAACAAAGTGCTGTTCGCGGTAATACTGCGCGCAGAGGTACCTGCGGCAGACCTCGGCAACATCGTCCGGCACGTCGAGCGTGATGGAACCGTCGACCATGCGGTAGCCGTCCTCGTGCATCAGCGGCGTGACGGCGCGCGTCTCGCGCTGGAGCTGCATGAAGCCGTCGCCCGTCCAGCCGCACTCGAAGAAGAGCTTGTCCATCAGGAAGCACGGGGAAATGTCGCCGCCGTCGCCGCGGAAGTCCTGACCGAGGGATTCCCTGGCGGCCTTGTTGGCATAGATGAGGTAGGGGGTGGAGAAGTAGTTGTAGAAGCCCTCCTGCGTGGACACGTCGAGGTCAACGCCCATTTCGGCGTAGACGCTGCTGCCGTTGCCCATCCACGGCTTGTGGTCGCCGAAGAGAACGAGCACGATGGGCTCATCGCGCGCTTCCAGCTCGCGCGTGAGGCGGCGCATCTGCTCGATCGTGCTGCGGATGCCGGCCAGGTAGTTGTTGATGACGCAGCAGCTTTCCATCGACCAGCCGGTCTTGGCG
>VOFJ01002227.1_pt1 | contig 11857 bp, 18 predicted proteins | sample 5384081 | NCBI WGS metagenome assembly VOFJ01 (sample SAMN12384729, study PRJNA508395) | human gut metagenome | isolation source: healthy gut I | host: Homo sapiens | reverse complement strand
AATCGTTGGGGCAACTTTTTGGTCTGTCGGTGCAGGTTGGTTATTGAATAAAAAAGCTTTCCTGGAAAATCAAAGTTGGATTAATATGTTGAAGTTTAAAATCAGTTACGGTTTGCAGGAAAATGACAATTTGATGTATCAAGGTGGTTTGTATCGCAACTACTATCCGTATCAGGATCAGTTTACTTTTGGCAAACAGTAATGGAGATTTCTCAACTTCTCTATATTATAAAGGAAATAAAAGATATCACATGGGAAACTTCTCACAGTTTTAATACCGGTTTTGACTTTACGTTCTGGGGAGGCAAACTGAGTGGTTCTGCAGAGTACTTCTCTCGTAAGACTACGGATATGCTTTATTTCAAACCGGTTGCGGCTTCGATGGGATATTCCCGTTTTCCGGAAAATGTCGGTTCTATGGTGAACCGTGGTGTTGAAATCGATTTGAATTCGAATATTATCGAAACAAAAGATTTCTCATGGAGCGTAAATTTGAATTTGACTCATTTCAAAAACAAAGTGTTGGAGCTGGCGCCTGAGCTGAATGGCCAGATGATTGATGCAGATCGTATCTATCGCGAAGATGAATCAATGTTTCAGCTTTATTTACCGAAGTATGCCGGTGTAAATCCTGAAACGGGAGAAAGCCAGTGGGCTTTGTTGAAGCCGGATGCTGAGGGCAACACGGTTACGACTTCTTATTCCACTGCTACAGAAAACCGTTTTTGCGACAGGAGATATCCTTCCTAAAGTATATGGAGGATTCGGTACAAGTTTTACGGCATACGGTTTTGACTTGTCGCTCTCATTTGCCTATCAGCTAGGTGGCCGTATTTTAGACTACACATATCAGAAATGATGAGCCCGGCTGCTACGGGTAGTGCTTTGCATAAAGACATGCTGAATGTATGGACTTCCGAGAACAAGAATACGGATGTTCCCCGTATGAATGTAAATGATAAATATACAAACCGGTTGTTCGATCGCTTTTTGACAAGCTCTGATTATCTGAGCCTTCAAAAATATAACATTTGGCTATACTCTGCCGAAAAAAACTGACTCGTAAATTACAGATTGAAGGCGTGCGTTTGTACTTTGTTGCAGATAACGTCGCATTGTTGACTGCCCGCAAAGGGCTGGATCCGCGTCAAAGGTTATGTCGCTTCTGATAATGTTTATTCGCCGATCCGTACAATTTCGGGGGGTATATCATTGAATTTCTAATCCGTTAAATTGTTTTTGAATATGAAATTAACAAACAAATATATGATGTTCGCAACAGCCGCCCTGTTGCTGGCATCGTGCGATTTGGATAAATATCCTGAAGGTCAATATGTTTCTGACAATGAGAAAGAAGAAAAGATCAATGACAGACCTAATTTTGGTCACGGCCGAAGTAAATGCCATGGCTGCTAAATTGAATGCTTACGGAACGATTTCGATGATGCGACAACCTATCATAATGATTATGGAGTCCCGGCTGTCTCTATGGCGTTGGAGTCTCGGAGGACAGGATCTTGTAGCACTGGTTACAGGATATAACTGGTTCAATACTTCTCAGAATTATTCAGACCGTGTTTATGACAGTTCTACAGATGAACTGATTTGGAAAAAACTTTTTATAATCATCTGAAGGCCGCAAATAGTGTATTGAGCTTGATTGATCCTGCTACAGAAGATGCTTCTTTGAAAATCTATCGTGGTCAGGCCTTGGCAGCTCGTGCATACGACTATTTGAATCGGTTCAGATTTATCAGTTTACTTATGCAGGTCATGAAAATGCTTTGGCTGTTCCCATTGTAACGGAAAAGATGTCTGACGAAGAAATGCAGAACAATCCGCGGGCTACTGTCCAGCAGGTATATGATCAGATTATGAGCGATTTGAATCAGGCAGCAGAATTGTTGGCCGGTTTTGATAATGGAGCGAATAAAGACCAATTGATGAAGCGGTCGTATATGGCTTGCGTGCCCGTGCCAATCTGTTGATGCAGAAATGGGCTGATGCAGCAAAAGATGCAGAAAGAGCTATTGCCGGCGGAACACCGCAATCATTGGCAGAAGTATCTACTCCGACATTTAATTCTGCTACTGCAAATTCTTGGTTATGGGGTGTCATGATCACTCCGGATAATGATGTTGTACAAACCGGTATTATAAACTGGCCTTCTCATTTGTGTTCTTTTACGGGGAATGGATATACTTCAGGTGTTCCTGACGGATACAGAAAAGTGAATACGGATTTATATGACCAGATTCCGGATACTGATATTCGTAAACAATGGTTTTTGTCTCCGGATAACACATCTTCGTTGATAGACAACGAAACGATAGAAGGATCTTCTATTGTTGAGTATTTCGGTCTTGAACCATATGTAAATACTAAGTTCGGTGCTTATCAGAGTGTGTTTGGGAACACGACTAATGCTTCGGATTGGCCGTTGATGCGTGTGGAAGAAATGTATTTGATTAAAGCGGAAGCTGAAGCAATGAGTGGAAATCGGCGGCAGGTAAATCTACATTGGAAAACTTCGTGCAAGCCTATCGCGACCCTTCTTTTGTTAGTAAAGCTACTTCGCCACAGCAATTTCAAGATGAAGTCTGGCTTGCAGCGTCGTATGGAACTTTGGGGCGAAGGTCATTCCTTGTTCGACCTTTTACGCTTAAAGAAGCCAGTTATACGTAAAAATACGAATTATCATGCTTCCGTACAGTTTAATTTGGAGCCGGAATCCCAGATAATGATCTACCGTATTCCGCAATGTGAAATGGAGACCAATACAGGTATTTCTGATGCAGATAATAATCCGGCGGCTCCACAACCTGCTTTATAAAAGAAATAAGGTTTATATCCGGAAAAGGAATGAAGAGGCGTGTTCAAAAAACACGCCTCTTTTTTTGTCTCTGTCCGGGCTTTTGCAGGATAGCTTTGCAGATAGTTGTTCTTCTATTGAAACACGAAATATAACAAACTTTTAGTTTGTCTCATACGAAACAAAGAACTTATTATTGTTCCTTCGTGTTCTCATTCAGAAAATAATGTATATCATGGAAAAAGTTATTTACAATCTGGTGTTCAATCGGAAAAAGCGGTTGAATGCAGAAGGAAAGGCTTTGATTCAGGTAGAGGCTTACCTGAATAGGCAAAAAGAAGTATTTCTCAACGAAAATCTATGTTAAGCCCACACAATGGGATAGCAAGAGAAAAGCTGTGAGGAACCATCCCAATATGGATGAACTCAATCAGTACATTGAGGATTATATTACTTATTTGGAACGGATCGAATTAGATATGGTCCAAAGCGGACGTCCGTTTTCTTTGAAGTATTTGAGGGAAAGGGGAGATTTTGAATCCGTCTCTTCCTCTTTTTTGTCTCTCTTTTTATGAAAAAATGAGATCAATCATAGTAACTTAAGACTTTCCACATTGAAGAACCATTTATCCACTTTGCAGGTTTTGTGCCAGTATCAGCCACAAGTCTCTTTTGATGATCTTACCTTTAATTTCCTTTGTGGTTTTGAACATTTTCTTCTTGAGCAAAAGTACCACCGGAATACGATTGCCAAGCATATGAAGCATCTGAAAAGATATGTCAACCTGGCGATTAATAAGGATTTGTTTGAATTGCAGAAATATCCTTTTCGTAAGTATAAGATTAAATATATGGAGAGCAAGCGTGGTCATCTGACACCTGAGGAATTGGGAAGGTTGGAGAATATCGCTCCTAAATTGCAACGAACGCTCAGACGGACGCTCGATATGTTCCTTTTCAGCTGCTATACCGGGCTGCGCTTTTTCCGATATTGTCAATATACGACCGGATAATTTTCATCTGATCGATGATAAGTTATGGCTGGTCTATTCATCGGTCAAGACGGATGTGAACGTCCGGCTTCCTTTGTTTCTGCTATTCGACGGAAAAGCTCTTGTTGTTTATGAACGCTATTGCAAGCGTTATTCAAGAACGTTGTTTGGAGTTTCTGTTTCGGCAAACTCGAATGTAAATAAACAGTTGAAAAGGATTTGCCGGCTGGCGGAAATAGATAAAAGGTTGTCTTTCCACATGGCACGCCATACCAACGCTACCTTATTATTATATAATGGAGCGAATATCACGACAGTCTAGAAGTTGCTGGGGCATAAAAGTGTACGGACAACGGAAATCTACAGTGATATTATGGATATGACTGTTATACGTGATCTGGAAAATATCACATTGAAATAAAATAAGGTAATAGATACGGGGGCAGTGCATTCTCTGATACACACTGCCCTGATCTTTCATGATTTTATTCAGTGCCCAAGAGTTGCAAATATGACAAAATGTTATCTTATTATGGTTTTTATAGGTGTGTGCCGCCGTGTGTGCTTACTTTTTATCATATTTTCTGTTGTCAAACATTAAAATAGCCTTGAATTTTTACTGTATTTATACTTTGAAAAGTAAATAAAATATGCGACTTTTGTTGGCATGATGAGTCAACCGTTAGCAGAGAGATTACGTCCGAAAACGTTGGACGATTATATCGGGCAGAAACACCTGGTTGGTCCGGGGGCTGTCCTTAGAAAGATGATTGATGCGGGTCGTGTCCCCTCTTTTATATTGTGGGGACCTCCGGGAGTAGGAAAGACTACGCTGGCGCAGATTATTTCGAATAAGCTGGAAGCTCCGTTCTACACGTTGAGCGCAATCAGTTCAGGAGTGAAAGATGTGCGGGAAGTGATAGAAAAGGCAAAAGGCAATCGCTTTTTCAATACCGTTTCACCGATCCTGTTTATTGACGAAATACATCATCGCTTTAGCAAGTCGCAGCAGGATTCCCTGCTTAATGCTGTAGAGACAGGTGTGGTAACCTTGATCGGAGCCACGACAGAGAATCCCTCGTTCGAGGTGATCCGGCCCTTGCTCTCCCGCTGCCAGGTATATGTTTTGAAATCATTGGAGAAAGCTGATCTGTTGACCTTGTTGAATAAGGCGGTTACCGAAGATATCATATTGAAGGATATGAATATCGTGTTGGCCGAGACGGACGCCATGTTGCGTTATTCCGGTGGCGATGCACGGAAACTGCTGAATATCCTGGAGCTTGTCGTTGCTGCGGAAGAAGGAAATGAAAAAGATTGAAATAACAGATGAAAAGGTGGTGGAGCGCTTGCAGGAAAATCCGGCGGCGTACGATAAAGGAGGGGAGATGCATTATGACATCATATCCGCTTTTATCAAATCCATTCGCGGAAGTGATCCGGATGCCGCTGTCTATTGGCTGGCTCGTATGGTTGCCGGTGGCGAAGATCCGGAATTTATAGCCCGCCGTCTGGTTATTTCAGCATCGGAAGATATCGGATTAGCGAATCCGAATGCTCTGTTGTTGGCAAATGCGTGTTTTGATGCCTTGAAGAAAATCGGCTGGCCTGAAGGACGGATCATTTTGGCGGAAACGACCGTTTATTTGGCATGCAGTCCTAAAAGCAATTCGGCTTATATGGCGATTAATGATGCGTTAGAGTTGGTGAACCGTACAGGAAACTTGCCTGTTCCCCTTCATTTGCGAAATGCACCGACAAAATTGATGGCGGAGCTGAATTACGGAAAAGATTACAAATATGCGCACGATTATGAAAATCATTTTGTCAAGCAAGAGTTCCTTCCAAAGGAGATTTTAAACGAACGGCTGTGGAAAGGACAGGAAAATCCGTCCGAACACAAACTAATTGAACAGATGAGGCGTTTGTGGGGAGATAGATATCAGAATTGACAATTGATAATAGACAATTGACAATTGGGGAATAAGTGTAATTGATAAAGATAATTATCATGTCGTTTTGCTAATAATTATCAATTGTCTATTATCAATTGTCAATTTATTTTGTACATTAGCCGCCTGTTTTTGGGAAATTAGTTACTTAAATTATATTTAACATTAAAAAAACATTGGTATGAAGAAGCACAATTTTTTATGCAGGTCCCTCTATCTTGAGCGAGTATACAATTAAAAATACGGCCGCTGCAGTAGAGAATTTTGCGGGTATGGGTTTATCTCTTCTTGAAATCTCCCACAGAAGTAAAGAATTCGTTGCCGTGAACGATGAGGCGCGTGCGCTGATCAAAGAATTGCTGGATGTTCCTGCTGGCTATGAGGTTGTTTTCCTGGGTGGAGGTGCAAGCATGCAGTTCTGTATGGTTCCTTACAACCTGTTGAATAAGAAAGCTTCTTATTTAGATACCGGTACATGGTCGTCCAAAGCCATCAAGGAAGCTAAGCTCTTCGGGGAAGTCGAGGTTGTGGGCATCTTCTAAAGATAAAAAACTATACATATATTCCGAAAGATTATACGATTGCCGACGATGCGGATTATTTCCATATTACGACCAATAATACGATTTACGGAACGGAAACTCGCAAAGATCCGGATGTGAAACAACGTTTGGTCACCGATATGTCGTCCGATATTTTCTCCCGTCCGATCGATGTATCCAAATATGACATTATCTATGCCGGGGCACAGAAGAATCTGGCTCCTGCCGGTGTGACGTTGGCTATTGTTCGTGTGGATGCTTTGGGGCATGTGGAACGCCCGATCCCGACAATGTTGAACTATAAGACTCATGTGGACAAGGATTCCATGTTTAACACTCCTCCCGTGCTGCCGATCTATGCTGCGTTGCAGACATTGAAATGGTATAAGGAACAAGGCGGTGTTGCCGCTATGGAAAAAGAAGGACATGGAAAATGCCGCTATCCTGTATGATGAAATCGATCGTAACAAGTTGTTCAGAGGGACTGTTGCAGCCGAAGACCGTTCTATCATGAATGTATGTTTCGTGATGAATGACGAATATAAGGAACTGGAAGACGAATTCAGCAAATTTGCTGCGGCTGCCGGTATGGTCGGTATCAAGGGACACCGCTCTGTCGGTGGTTTCCGTGCCTCACTGTACAACGCAATGCCTAAGAGCAGCGTTGAAGCTTTGGTTGCATGTATGAAGGATTTTGAAAAACAGCATTGATTATGGCAAAGATATTAGTAGCAACAGATAAACCTTTCGCAGCGATAGCTGTGAAAGGTATCCGCGAAGTAGTGGAAGGGGCAGGCGATGAACTGATCCTGTTGGAAAAATACGGTGAAAAGGCCAAACTGCTGGAGGCAGTCAAGGATGTGGATGCAATCATTATCCGCAGTGACGTGATCGATGCCGAAGTGCTGGATGCCGCCAAGCAGTTGAAGATAGTGGTTCGTGCCGGAGCCGGTTACGATAACGTCGACCTGGCTGCTGCGACAGCTCATAATGTTTGTGTGATGAATACACCGGGGCAGAACTCCAATGCCGTTGCCGAATTGGCTTTCGGAATGATGGTAATGGCTGTCCGCAACTTCTATAACGGAACATCGGGAACAGAATTGAAAGGAAAGAAACTGGGAATCCACGCATACGGCAACGTAGGCCGCAATGTGGCCCGTATCGCAAAAGGTTTCGGAATGGAAATCTATGCATTCGATGCTTTCTGTCCGGCTTCGGCCATTGAAGCGGATGGTGTGAAACCGGTCGCTTCACCGGAAGAACTCTATGCTACCTGCGATATCGTTTCTTTGCATATTCCCCGCAACTGCCGAAACAAAAAGAACTCCATCAATTACGCTCGTCGGCAAGATGCCGAAAGGGGGCCTGTTGGTCAATACAGCTCGTAAGGAAGTGATCAACGAAGCCGAACTGATCAAGTTGATGGAAGAACGCGCAGACTTGAAATATGTAACCGACATCATGCCCGTAGCCAACGAAGAGTTTGCCGCCAAGTTTGCCGGCCGCTATTTCTCCACTCCTAAAAAGATGGGTGCACAGACTGCCGAAGCCAATATCAATGCCGGTATTGCCGCTGCCAAGCAGATCGAAGGCTTCCTGAAAGAAGGATGTGAAAAGTTCAGAGTAAATAAATAGATTTATCTAAATTATCATGGCACGAATTAAACCTTTCAAAGGAATCCGTCCTCCTAAAGATTTGATCGAACAAGTGGCTTCCCGTCCTTACGATGTGTTGAACTCGGAAGAGGCACGCGAAGAAGCGAAGGGAAATGAAAAATCATTATATCATATCATCAAACCAGAGATCGACTTTCCGGTCGGGACGGATGAACACGATCCTGCCGTTTATCTGAAAGCTGCCGCCAATTTCCGGATGTTCCAGGAAAAGGGCTGGTTGGTGCAGGATAAGGAGGAATGTTACTATGTGTATGCCCAGACCATGAACGGCAAGACACAATACGGCTTGGTTGTCGGTGCGTATGTGCCCGATTATATGAATGGCGTTATCAAGAAGCATGAGCTGACACGGCGTGACAAGGAGGAGGACCGTATGAAACATGTCCGGGTGAATAATGCCAATATCGAACCGGTGTTCTTTGCTTATCCCAACAATGCCGAACTGGACCAGTTGTCGCCAAATATACATCCCGCAATCCGGAATATGACTTCGTCGCGAAAGACGACGGTTTCGGCCATACGTTCTGGATCATTGACGAGCCGGCTGATATTGCCCGCATCACGGAACTGTTCGGCGAAATGCCTTCCCTGTATATTGCCGACGGCCATCACCGTTCCGCCGCCGCCGCCCTGGTCGGTGCGGAGAAAGCCAGACAGAACGCGGCTCATAAAGGGGACGAGGAGTATAACTACTTTATGGCTGTCTGTTTCCCGGCAAACCAGTTGACGATTATCGACTATAACCGTGTGGTGAAAGACTTGAACGGCTTGTCGGAAGAGGAATTTCTGGCTAAACTGGAAAAGAACTTCGTCGTGGAAGAAAAGGGCGCGGATATTTATAAACCGGTAGCTTTGCATAATTTCTCCCTCTATTTGGCAGGAAAATGGTATTCGTTGACAGCCAAGCAAGGTACATACAACGATAACGATCCGATCGGTGTCCTGGATGTGACGATCTCTTCCAACCTGATTTTAGATGAGATTCTGGGCATAAAAGATCTTCGTTCGGATAAACGCATCGATTTCGTAGGCGGTATCCGTGGGCTGGGAGAATTGCAGCGTCGTGTGGACAGTGGCGAGATGAAGGTCGCGTTGGCGCTTTATCCTGTCACCATGAAGCAATTGATGGATATTGCCGATACCGGTAATATCATGCCTCCCAAGACAACCTGGTTCGAACCGAAACTGCGTTCCGGTCTGGTTATCCATAAGCTCGAATAAAATGATTTCACATTCACAAGCCTGCTTGATGCTTGTGTGATGCCGATTTACAGTGAAGGCTGAGTATGCGGAGGGTGATCCCGCCTGCATACGGCCTTCACTTTTTATTTGGTTGTTCGGACACTTTTATGTAAGTTTGTGAGTATTACGCAAAGAATATGAAAAGAATCAGAAACATAGTATTTGATCTGGGAGGCGTCTTGATCGACCTGGACCATCACCAGGCTGTAAAGCCGATTTGAGGAAATAGGAGTGAAGGATGCAAAACAGTTGCTCGATCCTTATGAGCAGAAAGGCTTTTTTCCTTGAACTGGAGAATGGAAAGATCGATGTCGATACTTTCTGTCGCAAGTTATGCGAGCATACCGGCAAGCAACTTTCTTATGATGAAATCAAATATGCCTGGATGGGTTTATTGCCGATGTCCCGCAATACAAGTTGGATTTCCTGTTAGAGTTGCGAAAGAAATATAAGGTTTATTTGTTGAGCAATACGAATCCGATTGTCCAGTCGTGGGCGAGGAGCGAGGCGTTCACCCCCGCCGGTCGTCCTATATCCGCTTATTTCGACAAAATGTATACTTCCTATGAAGTTGGGGTGACGAAGCCGGATGCCGCCATCTTCGACCGGATGATAGAAAATGCCCCGCTTATTCCCGCTGAAACGCTGTTTGTCGACGATGCCAAATCGAATATAGAGGTTGGACAAGGGCTCGGTTTCCACACCTATCAGCCGGAAAACGGAGAGGATTGGCGGGAAGCTGTCCTGAATATACTGGCAAAGTAATCTTCCAGTCTGTTTTTGGGGGAGATGTCTCATGATAAAAAGCTATAGCCTGTTTCCAAAAAGGTTATAGCTTTTTTCTTGGAAAGCTATGGCTTGTAAACGGAAAACCTATAGCTTTTTGGAGGGCTTGGAACGTTTTTTAGGCCCCCAAATATAGAAAAGGACAATTTGACCGCGATATTTTCCCTACACTTTTTTGGAAGCAATAGATTTATGAAAATATTGTATGTGTTTGATAAATAATTGTTTAGATGATTTTTCTAAACCTTTGCCTTTCTTTTCCGTATGGAGGCAGTGCATGCTAAGAGTCTGGCTGTTCAAATGGGTTGGAGGTGTGTGGAGGAGAATGTGTTTTTGTCCGGATTTGGTTTTTTCTTCGTCAGGTAGCTCGCTATTTACCGTTCGCTATTTACAAGGAGTATTGCGGTTGTCGTGTAAGAAAATGAGGCTTGTTTGAAAAAGTGTAGGGGAAATATTGCGGTCAAATTGTCCTTTTGTAGGGATGGTTATTTTCAATATATTGATATACAGTGTGCTGTCTGATGATAAGCTTGTCTTTATACTGTATACACCTTTCCAAGGCTTCTTAATGAAAAAGGGGAGCCGATGGGTTTAATAATGAACTTTGGCCCCCCTTTTTTGTATGGTAACGAGAAATATTCCGATTACATGATACCGCGTTCGCGCAGTCTTTCCTGCCATTTCCAAGCCGAAGCCAATGTGTCGGCCAGTGTTTCTGTCGCTTTCCAGCCTAAAACTTTATTGGCACGTTCGGGATTGGCCCAAACCTTTTCGATGTCACCTTCGCGGCGTCCTACGATTTTGTGCGGGACTTTAACGCCTGTTGCAGCTTCGAATGTGTTGATCAGTTCCAATACGGAAACGCCGTTGCCGGTTCCGAGGTTGAAGATTTCCACATTATCCAGAGACTTGCCACCCAACATGCGGTCCATGGCAATCACGTGAGCCTTAGCCAAGTCGACTACATTGATATAGTCGCGGATACAAGAGCCGTCAGGTGTATCATAGTCGTCACCGAATACGCTCAGTTCCTTGCGGATACCGATTGCAGTCTGTGTCAGATACGGGATCAGGTTCTGGGGAACGCCGTTAGGCAATTCGCCGATTTCTGCACTCGGGTGAGCACCGATCGGGTTGAAGTAACGCAGGATAATGCTCTTGAACGGAGCGTTTGCGTGAATAGTATCGCGGATGATCTCTTCGTTGATCTGTTTTGTATTTCCATATGGAGAAGTAGCCGGTTTGATCGGAGCGTTCTCGGTTACAGGCAGATTCTCAGGGTCAGGCTGCCCGTAAACGGTGCAGGAAGACGAGAATACGATGCCTTCGATATTGAATTCCGGCATCAGTTCCAACAGGTTCACCAGTGTCACTACGTTGTTGCGGTAGTATTTCAACGGCTGCTGTACGGATTCGCCTACTGCTTTGCTGGCGGCGAACAGGATGATACCATTGATACCCGGATGAGCCTTCAGTGCTTCGCGGGTTCCTTCTTTATCTTTTAAATCCAGTTTGATGAATTCAGGATGCCGGTAGTCTCACTGGAATTGACGATGGTGATAAAGCTCCGGGGTCGTTCTCCCGCAGGAAGTTGCGCAGCTGCAGGGCCTGACGGCGGGTCAGCACCGTCACCAGCACGCTCAGCTCGTGGTGGGTGTAAGCGCCGTAAGCCTTTTCCACGGTAGCGGAACGGTTCATTTCCTTGATGATGAAGTCCAGAATGGGCTGCGGGTTGGACATCCGTAAGCATACTTCACGGGACATCACTCACTTAAATTCAAGAACAGCTTTCTTCTGTCTTGATATAGGAAAGATTGAGTGTGCGGACGCTTCGTTTGGTTTTCGAGGGAT
>VOFJ01003813.1_pt1 | contig 11858 bp, 13 predicted proteins | sample 5384081 | NCBI WGS metagenome assembly VOFJ01 (sample SAMN12384729, study PRJNA508395) | human gut metagenome | isolation source: healthy gut I | host: Homo sapiens | reverse complement strand
TCTCGCCCATCATGACGTCGAGCAGAATCAGCGAATAACGTTTCGGGATGCATGTCGAGCGCCTGTTCGGCGCTGTAAGCCACGTCGACCTCATAGCCCTCGACCTCGAGGTTGAACTGCAGAATCTCGCAGAGGGATTCTTCGTCGTCGACTACCAGGATTTTGTACTTTGTCATAACTGTTACGGATTGGAATCCGCATCAAAAGTACGTAACAATCCCTTTATTGCGTGGTCCCCGCCGAATATTTAACCGAAATGTAACAGCCCGTCATTCGCCCAGCACCTGCATCTGCTGGCGGATCGACTCCTCGTGGATGGCCTGCAACACCGAGCGCATGAATTCGCGGTCCATGCCCAGCTGTACGGCCTGCTCCGCGCGTCGCGCCAGCAGGTCTTCGTAACGTTTGGCCTGCAGGATCGGCATGTTGTGCTCTTTCTTGTACTGCCCGATGTCGCGCGATACCCGCATGCGGCGCACGAGCAGTTCGAGCAGTTCGTCGTCTATCTTGTCGATCTGCGAACGCAGTTCCGAAAGGCTCTCCGTCGTGGTGTTGGCTTCGCGGATCACCAGACTGCGGCAGATGTAGGCCAGACCCTGCGGCGTCACCTGCTGGGCCTTGTCGCTCCACGCGCAGTCGGGCGAACAGTGCGCTTCGACGATCAGCCCGTCGAATCCGAGGTCCATGGCCTGCTGCGAAAGCGGCGCGATCAGTTCGCGGCGGCCTCCGATGTGGCTGGGGTCGCAGAAGATCTGCAGGCCCGGCAGGCGGCGGTGCAGTTCGATGGGGATCGACCACATCGGATGGTTGCGGTAGAGACTCTTGTCGATCGACGTGAAGCCGCGGTGAATGACCCCCAGACGGCGGATGCCGGCGTTGTAGATGCGCTCCACGCCGCCGATCCACAGTTCGAGGTCCGGACTCACGGGATTCTTGACCAGCACCGGAATGTCGTGGCCGCGCAGCGCGTCGGCGATCTCCTGCATGGCAAAGGGGTTGGCCGTGGTGCGGGCGCCGATCCAGATCATGTCGATGCCCCCTTCCAGCGCCGCCATGACATGCTTGCGCGTGGCGACCTCGGTGGCGGTGTACATCCCTGTTTCGCGTTTTACGCGCTGGAGCCATGCCACGCCTTCGGCACCCACGCCCTCGAACCCTCCGGGTTTGGTGCGGGGCTTCCAAAGTCCGGCGCGGAAAATCCGCACGCCTTCGGCGGCCAGTTCGCGGGCGGTTTCGATCACCTGCTCTTCGGTTTCGGCGCTGCACGGTCCCGCGATGACCAGCGGGCGCCGGGGATCGAGTCCCGGAAAATTGATGGGTTGCAAATCTTTCATATCAGTTCTGTTTGAATTATTGTCGTTTGTCTTGTCTCTGTCTTTTCGCGTCATTCGCAGCCTGCCGCCTCGTTTGCGTCTCTGTCCCCGCCCGCCGCGAAAATCGGGTCCTATGTCCTTCCGCTCAGATTTCGGGATTGGGATATTCGGCATATTCGCCCAGAATCCGGAAATCGCTGGTCAGCGGCCGGGCTGCATCGACCGCCTGCCGGTACCGCACCGGGTCGTCGAAGGTCACGTCCACGTAAAAGCGGTATTCCCATTCACGGCCGATAATGGGCAGCGACTGTATTTTCGTGAGGTTGATTCCGTAGAAGGATAACAGCGTCAGCACTTTCGAGAGGCTCCCCTGCGCGTGGGGCAGCGTGAATACCAAAGACGCTTTGTCGGTGCGGGCCGGATCGGTGAATTCCGCCGCGCGGCTGCGGTCGGCCAGTACCAGAAAACGGGTGAAGTTGTGCTTGTTGGTCTCGATGCCGCGTTCGAGGATTTCGAGTCCGTAGAGTTCCGCGGCTTCGGCGCCGCAGATGGCCGCCGTGCCGGCGAGCCGCTGGCCGGCGATTTCGCGGGCGCTTCCCGCCGTGTCGTCGCGCTCGACGACTTTCATCGCGGGCCGGGCCTTGAGGTATTCGCCGCACTGCATCAGGGCGATCGGGTGCGAATGCACCTCGCGGATGTCTGTGACCCGCTGTCCCGGAAGCGCCGCCAGCACGTGCGAGATGCGGAGCTTGTATTCGCCGATGACCGCCAGCGTGCTGCGGCGCAGCAGTTCGTGGTTGGGCAGCAGGCTTCCGGCAATGGTGTTCTCGATGGCCGCCACTCCCAGCAGCTCCGCGTCGGCCGCCATGCAGGCGAACTGCTCGTCGAAACTCACGCAGGGCAGCACCTCGACCTCTTCGCCGGGGAAACTTCCGTGCGCCGCGGTCTCGTGGAAACAACCCGCTATCCCCTGTATCGTTATCCGTTTCATCTTCTGAATCGCATTAAAAAATCCCGCTCTTCTACAGAACGGGATCCTTCGTGTTTTCACTCTATTGTTTTATACAGTTAATTGCATGCCATCCCGCTTCTTCCCTTGCTATAAAAGAAAAAGTAAAAGAAATAATATGCAAAACCGTAAAGTCTCATTGTCTCCTTGGTGGATTAACCTTTGGCAAATGTAGTGAAATATTCCCGAAATCCAAATTTTCAGCCCTGTTTTTTGCCTGCCGCGGCCAGTTTGCGTGCTTTGAAACGCTTCTTGAACTGCTGGCGTCGTCCGAACAGAAGCCTGAAAAACGTGCCCGCAGCAGCGTGTCGTCCATATCCCACTGCCTCGTTTCGGCGTAGCGGTCGAGGATGTATAGAAACGCCACGGCCGGGCAGCTCAGCCGCCGCAGGTTGATCATGCATTCGTCGGGGCGGAGCGGCCGCCGGAGGAATTTCATGCGGTTTATGTCGATCAGCTGGAAATCGTAGCGTCCCGTCGCCTCGTCGTGCCGCCAGAGGATGTTGGTCTGGTTGAAATCCTCGTGGCAGATCCCTTTTTCGTGGAGCCGGACGGTGAAACGGGAGAATGCTTCGAGCACGGGCAGCGAATCGGAGGTCGGGAACCGTTCCGTAGCCGCCGTGAGCGGTGTGTAGTCCGACCTGCGGGGATACGAAATAGGTCTCCGTTATCAGCCCGTTGCGACGGTATTCGCTCCATGCGACGGGTTCGGGCGTGTCGATTTCCAGCTCGCGCAGGCGCAGGGCGTGTTCGTAGGCGCGGCGGGCCTTGCTCTTGCGGAAAAACGAGTACATGACGGCATTGAACGCGCTGGGCCGTTTGTAACGCTTGACCACGAGCCGTTCGCCTCCGATGTCGAAGGCGCGTATCTGATTGCGGCCGTCGTGAAGCACTTCGCCCGACGCCGGGAAAAGCTCCGGAAGCTGCCGGACGAACTGCCGCAGGTATTCCATGCCGGGATTGACCGTAATTTTCATGTCCGTATTCATTTACACGGCAAAGTTACGGCAAACGATCGGCTTGGATAGTCCATTTTGGGCGCAGTATTGGCTGATTGGGCGGCAATCGGGCTTCGGATTGTTTGTTTTGTCGCTTTTCGTCTGCCTGAAGCGGCCGCTCTTCCGGAGACTTCCGCATGGAATGCGGCGTCTCGGCGGCCGGCGGACCCCAGCGTGCATCTCCGCATTTGGCGTCTCGGCAGCCAACGCCCCTCCCCGGCCTGCATCTTTCGCATTGGGCATCTCCGCAGCCGGCGGACCGCTGCCATCCGCTCCACCTGTTCCCTGACGGTCTTCAGGCCTTTCCGCCGAAATGAAAAAAGGATTACGTGACACCGTAATCCTTGCTTTGCGAGCTGTTGACGAGGATTGAACTCGTGACCTCTTCCTTACCAAGGAAGTGCTCTACCACTGAGCTACAACAGCAACATTTCTCATTCGAGTGGTGCAAAAGTACATAAGAAAAATGAAAAGACCAAAAATTTGTGCGGTTTTCACAATTATTTTCTATCTTTACTTTTGAATTATAACTCTAAACCCATGAAACGTATACTGATAATAGGCGCCGGAGGCCAGATAGGTTCCGAGCTGACGGTTTACCTGCGCAAAATCTACGGCGACCGCAACGTCGTCGCCACCGACATGCGCGAATGCAAGGCTCTCGGCGAAGCAGGGCCTTTCGAAGTGCTCAACGCCCTCGACGCTACGGCCATGGCCTCGGTGGTCGCCCGTTACCATATCGACTCGATCTTCAACCTCGTGGCGCTGCTCTCGGCCGTCGGCGAGCGCAATCCCCAGATGGCGTGGAACGTCAACATGGGTGCACTGAACAATTGCTCGAAGTGGCCCGCCAGCACCACTGCGCGCTCTTCACGCCCAGCTCGATCGGCGCCTTCGGCCCCACCTCGCCCAAGGATCGGACCCCGCAGGATACCATCATGCAGCCCACGACGATCTACGGCATCTGCAAGGTCACGGGCGAAATGCTGGGCAACTACTACCACCACAAATACGGCGTCGATACCCGCTCGGTGCGTTTTCCGGGCATTATTTCGAGCGTCACGCTGCCCGGCGGCGGCACGACCGACTATGCGGTCGAGATCTACTACGAGGCCATCCGCTCCGGGCGGTTCACCTGCCCCGTGCCGCCGGACGTCTATATGGACATGATCTACATGCCCGACGCGCTGCGCGCCTGCGTCGAACTGATGGAGGCCGATCCCGCGAAACTCGTTCACCGCAACAGCTTCAACATCGCCTCGATGAGCTTCACGCCGGAGATCATCTGCGCCGAGATCAGGAAGCGTCTGCCCGATTTCACGATGGATTACGACGTCGATCCCGTCAAGAAGGAGATCGCCGAGAGCTGGCCCAATTCGCTGGACGACACCTGCGCCCGCGAGGAGTGGGGCTGGAAACCCGAATGGGACCTTTCGCGCATGACCGACGACATGCTGGCGCACATCCGGACGAAACTGGCTGCCGAATGAGTCTGTCCGGCGGCCGTCCGGCGGTAACGCGTGTCGCCGAGACCGCTTCGAGCTGGGACGGCGCGCCGCTTCCGGCCTATCCGGCGGGGCGGCCGCAGGTGACGATTCTCCGGGCGACGATTCCGCCGCATGCGACACTCCCGCGGCACACGCATGCCGTCGTCAATGCCGGCGTGATCCTCCGCGGCGAACTGACCGTGGTCTCCGACAACGGGACGAGCGGACTTTCCGCGCCGGCGAGGGTATCGTGGAGCTGGTCGGCACGGTCCATTACGGCGAAAACCGCGGCGACGGGGAGACCGAGATGGTGATGTTTTACGCCGGAACGGAGGGCGTGCCGCTCTCCGAGAGTGCGGATCTATAACCGAAAGTTATGACGACGAGACGAATTACGCGGACCATAGCCCTTTTTGTGCTGTTGCTGACAGCTGCGGTTATCGGCGGGAGTTTCTACATGCTCGGCTTCTCGCTGCGCCCCGAAGAGACGATGCGGGCGAAAAATGCCACGGCCTATGAATATATGTACGCCGAGTATCCTTTCCTGCGTCCGTGGACGGACAGCCTCGAACGGGCCGGAGCGCTGCGCGATACGGTGATCGTCGATCCGCAGGGCGTGCGGCTCCATGCGCTCTACGCCGCGGCTCCCGAACCGACCGACCGCACGGCCGTCATCGTCCACGGATATACCGACTGCGCCGTGCGGATGCTGATGATCGGCTACCTCTATAATCACGACCTGCGTTACAACGTGCTGCTGCCCGACCTGCATTACCACGGCCGGAGCGAAGGCCGGGCGATCCGCATGGGGTGGCTCGACCGGCTGGATGTGCTGCGCTGGATGGAGGTCGCCGACACCCTCTTCGGCGGCAATACGCAGATGGTCGTTCACGGTATTCGATGGGCGCCGCCACGACGATGATGGTTGCGGGCGAGTCCGCAGCGCCCCTATGTGAAGTGTTTTGTCGAGGACTGCGGCTAAGCACGAGCGTCTGGGACGAGTTCTCGAACGAGCTGAAAACCTCGTTCGGACTTCCGCATTTCCGCTGATGCACTGCGAGCTGGCTCTGTGATCTAAAATACGGCTGGAATTTCCGCGAGGCTTCGGCGCTGGCGCAGGTGGCCAAAAATGCGAACTTCCGATGCTCTTCATCCACGGCGACGCCGACGATTACGCCTACGTGGATGGTCTATCCGCTCTATGAAGCCAAGCCGGGCGAAAAGAACTGTGGCTCGTTCCCGGAGCCGGACACGCCTACTCCTACCGGGACAACAGGGGAGGAATACACCGCCGTCGTCAGGGAGTTCGTCAGAAAATACGTCCGCTGATTCCGCGGCCGCCCGGTCCGTGCTGGAGCCGTAACCGCCTCGGACCGCATGGACTCCGATCTGCCGCAGGAGACCCGGTCCGCCGATTCGGGAACGGGGCTGACCCGACTACAGTGCTGACCCGACAACGGTGCAGCCCTCAAAGCGGCCGTAGCTCTGAAAACGGTGCCGGACCCGAAAGCGCTGCGGTCCCGACAACGGTGCGCCCCCATGAAATCTCAAGGCCGGAACTTCAGAAGTTCCGGCCTTATTTCAGATTCGGACCGCTCCTTCCGGAAGTGCGGGAAGAGGGGCGGCCGCGAAATCCGCCTATCCGGGGCGCCTGGTGGAGGCGAGCTTTTTCCGTTCCGGAGAACGATCCGTCACCAGATAGGGGCATCGGGTGGTCGTCGCCCGTCGAGAACGACACTTCGTAGTCCGTTCCGTTCGACGTTTTCAGGGTCAGCGAACCGTTGAGGGTCTGCAGGGCATGGGGCGTGCGGCGCTGTAGAACCACGTGTTCACGGCCGGAGATTTCCGCCGCCGAGCTCTTCCCGTGTGCCGGGCAGGAAGCGGGCGTGTCGTCCGGAAGGTTGCTGGCGGTGCCCGGCAGGTGTATTCCTGCCCAGGCCGTTTTCAGCCCCTGGACGGAGTTGGTAAGCACATTCGTAGCACTCCTTTTTCGTAGAAGTGCGGGTCCCAGCGGTCGTACCGGGCCGTACACATTCGTCCGTGATCTTCTTGATCGAAACCACCGGCGCGTCGGCGTTCATCGCATAGTCGGCATTCAGTTTTCAGTCGCCGCGGTAAGAGTCGTTTATGCGGTTTTCGAATTCAGCGCTCCGCGGTAGCTGACGCGCAGCGTGCTTATCATCTTCGTCGATGAACTCCGCCTTGATCGTGGTGATGCCGTTGTCGGTCTTGATCCGCATCTTTCCGCCGACGATGGCGTGGGGTGTGGAACCCTCTCCTCTTCGTTAGGCTCGTTCCAATAGGTGCCGAACAGAGCCGGCATGCCGAAGGAATCCGGTTCCGAGAAATCCCTCGATGAATACGCCGGCCTTGTTGTCGGTGGATTTTCCGATGGTGTATTCGCCGTCCAGCGGACACTTGCGCTTTGGATCCGGTCGCCAGTACGCTCAGAAGTCGATATCGAGCCGGTACTTGGCAAAGGAACGGCATCGGCCCTGATCGAGGTCGTCGGTCAGCACCAGATAGTAGTCATAAACGCATCGCCCCAGTAGGTGTGGTAATAGGTGCCGTAGGCGTGGGGAGTGCGAGGTAATCGGGATGCTTGCCGTCGCCGTTTTCATTGTCGTCGCTGTTGGCTGCGGCGAAGGCTGCCGAAGCCAGCGCGGCGGTCAGGAGTGATTTTCTGAAGATTTCTCATAAGTCGTAACGTATTTGAGTTAGTTTTTGAATCAGGATTTGGTGCTTAGGTGAGCAAAAACGTCTCTTGGCCCCGTCGTCGCGGAGCATTCCCCTCTATCTTTCGCCGACGGTCGAGACGGTGAACATTTGATCCACGACGTGGCGACGTAGGTGGCTTGGCCTGTTTTTCAGTAGGTGCCGGCGGCCGGCCGTTCTCGGAGATGTAGCCTGGGCGGAACGGCGGAAGGTTTCGTTAACGTATTTTTCCCGCTTCGAACGCAGGTCGATCACGTGTATTTGCCGTCGCCGAGGCAGCGCTCGGAATCGGCAGCCGGAACGCTGCAGGCTGCGAGATGCAGTTCGACCCTTTCGCCGCCGCGGAGCAGCAGGGAGTGGCGGCGACGCACGCCGTAGTCGTTGGGATAGTAGTCGCCGAAGACCATCGACAGCCGTTCGTACACGACCGGGTCTTCCTCCCCGGATTCGTTTGCGAGAGGGCCAGCGCCGCTCCACGCGAGAACGCGAGGGCGGTTTTGTCCCCGTCGGTCACCTCGTGCCCGACAGGGTGAAGGGTCCTGTCGCCCGATGCCGCGGGCGCGAGCGTCATGCCGCCCGCACGGATCGCGAACTTCGCCCGGCCTGATTCGCGCCCGACCCCGACGCCGCTTTCGCAGCCTCCTCACGAGGATGCCTCCGGCGCGAACGTTCTTGCCCGCGGGCTCGCCGCCGTAAACGCCCGCTTTCTGGGGCAATCGCGGAGGGTTTGGGGCTTTGACGCTCGTCAGGTCCGCTTCAGCATCGCTCCGTCCGCATTGGTCAGCGTCAGATTTGTAGTTGCTGTCTCCGGTCCGGTACCCCGTCTTCCCGGAGGTAAACTCGCCTGCAAGACGGTCGTGAACTCGATGGTGTAATTTACGGCCCGCACGGGCGGCCTCTTTCTCCTTGTCGTCGGAACAGGACGCGGAAGACAATACTGCGGCCGCCAGCAGCGGCAGCAGCAAGGTTTTTTTCTATTCTCTCCATAATTAACCTGATTTGATTGTGATTGGTCCGGCATCGGCATGGTGCCGCTCGGCAGCAAAAATAGAAATACCCCCTTTCTTGTCAAAACAAAGCCGGGGTCAAATCGGGTGTGTCGTTGCTGTTAAGTCCTTTGTTATTTAGTCTAATGACTCTGTCCGGTCCTGCCTGACCAGAGTATCCGATGTCTCCGCGTTTCGCGCGAAAGTCCGGAATTCGCGCCCTTGCGACTCCTTTTTCTCCTCCGGAGCCGCCGTTTTCCGGCGCAACGCATTGAACGAAGAAAACCCGTCTCGAAAGACCGGGTTTCTTTGTCGGAATGCCGTGATTAAGCCTTGCTTTGCCGAACCCAGCACGCTCGCACTTGTGCATGTAGAGTTTTTCAGCTCGTCGCGGGCCGGACAGGCTGTTTTGCGGGGTCGAACTCGGCGGGCTGGTCCCGCAGGATTTGCGGATGGCTGCGGTCATCGCCAGACCGCCGTCGAGTCGATGTTGATCTTGCAGACGGCGCTCTTGGCGGCCTTGCGGACCGCTCCTCTTCAGGAATGCCTACGGCATCCTTCAGCGCACCGCCGTGCGTGTTGATGATCTTCACGTACTCCTGCGGAACCGACGACGATCCGTGCAGCACGATGGGGAAGCCCGGAAGCTCCTTCTCGATCTCGGCCAGAATGTCGAAACGCAGTTCGGGCGGAACGAGGATACCCTCGGCGTTGCGGGTGCACTGCTCGGGCTTGAACTTGTTGGCGCCGTGCGAGGTGCCGATCGAGATGGCCAGCGAATCCACGCCGGTCTTGGATACAAATCCGACGTCCTTGGGATCGGTGTAGGTGTGGTGCTCGGCCGAAACCTCGTCCTCCACGCCGTGGCCAGTACGCCCAGCTCGCCTTCTACCGCCGTCGAACTGGTGTGCGTAGTCGACCACCTGCTTGGTGTGAGCGCCACGTTCTCCTCATAGGGGAGGTGCGAACCGTCGATCATCTGCGACGAGAAGCCCATGTCGATGCAGCTCTTGCAAAGCCTCGAACGAGTTGCGCGTGGTCGAGGGTGCAGAACGATCGGAATGTTCTTGCCCAGCTCCTTGGCATATTCGACGGCGCTGAGCCATGTAGCGGGTAGAATCTGGTTGGCGTACTTGCGCGCGCCCGACGACACCTGAAGAATTACCGGCGACGAAGCCTCCACGCAAGCCTGAATGATGGCCTGCATCTGCTCCATGTTGTTGAAGTTGAATGCCGGGATGGCATAACCGCCCTTGATGGCCTTTGCGAACATCTCACGGGTGTTCACAAGACCCAAATCTTTGTAGGATACCATAGTAATTTAATTTATGCAGTGAATTGTTTCTCTCGAAAAAACCGCACAAATTTAATAAATATTCTAATTAATTGCGCCTGTTCGGGCTATTTTATTCGCCTTTTGTGAAAAAAATAACAGACAGCCGGAAATTGTTGCGCAATCCGATTGTTTTTTGTATTTTTGCATGGCTTTAGCTCCGGGGGGATTCTCGAATCGCGGACGGGCTTCCGCGCCCCGCGGCGGCCGAAAGCATCGGGGCGGACTGCAAGGATTGCAAGGATATTGATACTACAAACATAAACAAACTACCATTATGGCTGACTTTATTTATCAGGAGCCGTTCCCGTGGGGAGGACAAAAACCGAGTACCGTCTTTGACGAAGGATTATGTGAAAGTCGTCGAGTGCGACGGCCGCAAGATCCTCAAGGTCGACCCCGCAGGCCTCGAACTCTTGTCCAAAGCCGCGTACAGCGACGTGTCGTTCTACCTGCGCGCCGCGCACCTGCAGAAGCTGCGCAACATCCTCGAAGATCCCGAAGCTACCGACAACGACAAAGTTCGTGGCCTACACCATGCTGCTCAACCAGGTCGTTGCGGCCGAGGGCGAACTTCCCACATGCCAGGATACCGGCACGGCCATCTGCATCGGCCATAAGGGCGAGGACGTCTATACGGGCGCCGACGACGCCGCGTGCATCTCGAAAGGCGTTTACGAAACCTACAAGAGCGCAACCGCGCTATTCGCAGGTCGTGCCCTTCACGATGACCGACGAGAAGAATTCCGGGCACCAACCTGCCGGCCCAGATCGACATCTACGGCGGCCGTCCGGGCATGGAATACGAATTCCTCTTCATCACCAAAGCGGGCGGCGGCTCGGCAACAAAACCTTCCTCACCAGCAGACCAAAGGCGCTGCTGAACGAGGAGTCGCTCACGAAATTCATCAAACAGCATATCTTCGACCTCGGCACGTCGGCTCGCCCGCCTTACCACCCTCCGCGATCTGCATCGGCGGCACGTCGGCCGAAATGTGCCTTCGACCGTGAAGAAGGCTTCCGGCCGGCTACCTCGACGAGCTGCCCACTTCCGGGCAACGAGGGGAGGCCGCTGCTTCCGCGACCTCGAATGGGAGGGAGAAGGTGCTCAAGATCTGTCAGGAGAGCGGCGTCGGCGCGCGTTCGGCGGCAAGTACCTCGTACACGACGTGCGCGTGATCCGCGCCCCGCGTCATGCGGCTTCGTGCCCCGTGGCCATCGGCGTCAGCTGCTCTTGGCGGACCGTAACATCAAGGCCAAGATCACGCCCGACGGCATCTTCCTCGAAGCGCTGGAGAAGAACCCCGCCCGCTTCCTGCCCGCCCGAGGCGCCCGCCATGTCGCCCGCCGTGGACATCGACCTCGACGAAGGCATGGACAAGGTCCGCGAAATCCACCAAATATCCGATCAAGACGCGCCTGAACCTGAAGGGCACGCTGATCGTGGCGCGCGACATCGCCCACGCCCGCATCAAGCAGATGCTCGACGAGGGGCAAGCCCCCATGCCCGAATACTTCAAGAAGCACCCGGTGTACTACGCGGGTCCGGCCAAGACGCCGGAGGCATGGCTTCCGGGCTCGTTCGGCCCACGACGGCCGGACGCATGAACCCCGGTCTGTTCCAGTGCGCGGCGTTCGCTGAAGTGATGGTGGCAAAGGGCAACCGCTGCCAGCAGGTCACCGACGCCTGCCTGCGGGCGGTTTCTACCTCGGTCGATCGGCGACGGCGGCTGTTGGCCAGAACTCGATCCCAAGTCGGTCTAGAGACGTGGACTTCCCCGAACAGCATGGAGGCCGTCCTGAATCTACGTCAGGCCGGCGTTCATCATCGTCGACGACAAAGAACGCTTTGCCGATTTCAAAAACATTAAGCAGCGGAGAATATACTAACGGGCAAAGCGTTGTAAAATCTGGAAGAAAGATTTTATTGTAAGGCTCGTCGAGAGATTTACTGCGAAAATATCCCCTGACGGCGCTCTTCGCGCTGGCGATCTTCTCGGCATCGGCTGCCGAGAAG
>VOFJ01003709.1_pt1 | contig 11864 bp, 25 predicted proteins | sample 5384081 | NCBI WGS metagenome assembly VOFJ01 (sample SAMN12384729, study PRJNA508395) | human gut metagenome | isolation source: healthy gut I | host: Homo sapiens | reverse complement strand
TATGCCGGGTTCTCTTCCTGTTTAAATAAACAGGTGGTAGAGTATGCGATCGCAGTCGGTCTTGCCACAAACTGCAGCATTACGCAGTACTGTAAGTTTGACCGGAAAAATTATTTTTATCCGGATAACCCTCAGAACTACCAGATTTCCCAGCTGTATCTGCCGATCTGTCGCAACGGCGGCGTGGAGATCGAAACTGCAGCGGGTAAAGAAAACGGTTGGTATCCATGAAATCCATATGGAGGAAGATGCGGGAAAACTGGTGCACGACGAGTGGGAGGACGTGTCCATCGTGGATTACAACCGTTCCGGCGTTCCGCTGATCGAGATCGTGTCGGAACCGGATATGCGCTCCGCGGAGGAGGGTCATTGCCTATCTGGAAAAAAATTGAGGCTGATCATCCAGTATCTTGGTGCATCGGACTGCAAATTAAACGAAGGTTCCATGCGTGCCGACGTCAACCTGTCCGTCAGGGAGGCGGGGGCCGCTGAATTTGGAACACGTACCGAGATGAAGAACCTGAACTCTTTCAAGGCCATTGCGAGAGCCATCGAAGGAGAGCGCGCCAGCCAGATTGAACTGATCGAGGAGGGGAAAAAGGTCATTCAGGAGACCAGACGCTGGGATGATAATAAGGAGTATTCCTACGCGATGCGTTCCAAGGAGGATGCACAGGATTACCGTTATTTCCCGGAGCCGGATCTTGTTCCAATTGTCATAAGCGATGAGTGGATCGCGAAATCAAGGCAAGACAGCCGGAACTCCGCACAGAAAAAATTAGAACGCTATAAAAAGAATTCGGTCTGCCGGATTATGATGCGGAAATTATCACCGGACATAAAAATTTGCCGATCTTTTCGAGGCGACGACAGAGATATGTAAGAAACCAAAGAAAGTTTCCAACTGGATTATGGGTGAGATCATCCGCCTGTTAAAAGAAAATGAGATGGACCCGGAGGACATTAAATTTTCTCCGGTAAATCTTGCAAAAGTCATTGAACTGGCAGATTCCGGTGCGATCAACAGCACGGTTGCAAAGGAAGTGTTTGAGGAAGTTTTCAAACATGATATTGATCCTGACAAATACGTTGAGGAAAAAAGGATTAAAGACCGTCAATGATGCCGGCGAACTGCAAGCAGTCGTGGAACAGGTCATCAGAGACAATCCACAGTCGGTGGAAGATTACCACAACGGAAAAGAAAAAGCGATCGGCTTTCTGGTCGGACAGACGATGAAAGCGATGAAGGGAAAAGCAAATCCTGGAATGGTCAATAAAATCCTCAAAAGAATTGCTGTAAATAGGAATTTAAAAATACTTGCGCCGCATTTATGGAAATGGCATAATCAAAAGGAATAAATCCGCGGAAGGAATGACAAAAGACAATGACAAAAGCAGAATTTAAAAAACTGGTGGAAAAACAGATCGGTTATTCTGGATGGAGCGACAGGAACGAATTTGCAGAAAGCAGGCATGCCGGTTGGCGTGTGCCCGGAACAGTGGATTCTTGAAAATCCTGATATTATGATAAAGTTACAGGAAGATTATGTGGCGGCCGGAACTGATATTTTGTATGCACCAACATTTACTGCAAACCGTATAAAACTGGAAAGAGTATGGACTTGCAGACAGATTAGAAGAAATGAACCGGGAACTGATCGCCCTGTCCCAAAAAGCGGCGCAGGGAAAAGCGCTGGTGGCGTGGATATGACGATGACCGGACAACAGTTATATCCGATCGGCGACCTGATGTTTGAAGATCTTGTGGATGTCTACAAAGAACAGGCAGAGGTAGTTGCAGATGCAGGCGCTGATCTCTTTGTGGTAGAGACCATGATGAGTCTTCAGGAATGCAGGGCGGCAGTCATTGCGATCAGGGAAGTATGTGATCTTCCAATCATGGTATCACTCACATATAACCCGGATGGAAGAACCCTTTATGGAACAGATCCGGCAACGGCGACAGTCGTACTGCAGAGTCTCGGAGCTGATGCGATCGGGATCAACTGTTCAACAGGACCGGAGGATATGATAGAACCGGTTGAAAAAAATGGCAGAGTATGCCACAATCCCAATCCTTGCAAAGCCGAATGCAGGGCTGCCGGAGCTGGAGAATGGTGTGACAGTCTACAAGACGGGACCAGAGGAGTTTGCTTCCTGTGGAAAAAACTGGTGGAGGCCGGTGCGTCCATTATCGGAGGTCGCTGTGGCACGACACCGGAGCATATCCGTGCACTGAAAGAAGCAGTGAAGGATATGCCGTCGCATAAACCTTTGACGCAAAAAAGAAGAATTCTGACTTCTGAACGTAAACTGGTGGAAATTACATTGGATGGTAATTTTATGGTGATCGGTGAGCGCATCAATCCGACCGGTAAGAAAAAACTTCAGGCAGAACTGCGGGAGGGCGGCCTTTAACATGGTGCGTCAGATGGCGTTAGACCAGGAAGAAAACGGTGCTTTGCGATTCTTGATGTTAATATGGGAATGAACGGAATTGATGAGAAAGAAATGATGATCAACACGATTTACGAAGTGACTTCTACGGTTGATTGTCCGCTGTGCATTGATTCCAGCCATGTAGATATTATTGAGGCGGCGCTCCGTATTTATCCGGGACGTGCCCTGATCAATTCGATTTCCATGGAAAAAGAGAAAATGGATAAACTTCTTCCGATTGCAGAAAAAAATACGGAGCAATGTTTATTTTGCTGCCATTATCGGATGCAGGGCTTCCGAATGATTCTGAGGAAAAACATGCGATCATCCGCACGGTTATGGAGCAGGCAATCAAGATCGGAATGAGCAAAGAGGACATTATCGTAGACGGACTGGTTGCAACGATCGGAGCAAATCCAAGAGCTGCCATTGAGTGCTATGAAACCTTTTCTTATTGTAAAAATGAACTTGGACTGCCAACAGCCTGTGGACTTTCCAATATTTCTTTTGGTCTGCCGGAGCGGACTTATGTGAATACAGCGTTCCTTACGATGGCAATCGCACATGGGCTTACAATGGCTATTGCAAATCCATCGCAGGAATTATTGATGAATGCCGCATTTGCGTCTGATCTGCTTCTTGCAAGAGAAGAGAGTGATATCCGCTATATTGAGCGTATGAACATGCTCGCTGAAAAGTACGCAGGTCAGGAGCGCGTGCTTGTCCCGGTAAAAAAAGCGGCGGCGGATGATCAGGCAAAACCTGGATCACAGGAAGGAAGAAGTGCTATTTTTGAAGCTGTTTTAAAAGGAAATAAGGGTGGCATTTTAGATGAGGTGAAAAAGGCGCTTGCCGACGGAGAAAAACCGGATGAGATCATCAACCATCATCTGATCCCGGCGATCAATGAAGTTGGCGTGCTGTTTTGACAAACAGAAATATTTCCTGCCACAGCTGATCTCCTCTGCCAACACGATGAAGATGGCGATCGAATACGTAGAGCCAATGTTAGAGCGGAATGATGCGGAACAAAAGGCGACAATTGTAGTTGCAACAGTAGAAGGAGATATTCACGATATCGGAAAAAATCTTGTTGTTCTTATGTTGAAAAACTATGGCTACAATGTGATTGACCTTGGAAAAGATGTTCCGGCTTCGCTGATCGTTGAGACTGCTTTAAAAGAGCATGCAAAAGTAATTGGTCTGTCAGCCCTTATGACAACAACGATGATGCGCATGAAAGACGTTGTGGAATTGGCAAAAAGAAATGGGATGCGACAGCAAGATCGTTATCGGTGGTGCGGCGATCAATGAAAGTTTTGCAGATGAGATCGGAGCGGACGGATACTCGAAAGATGCAACAGACTGCGTAAAACTGGTGGATCGGCTGTTGGAAGAATAGCGGATGAAAATAGCAATCATAAAAAAAAATGCAGAAACACAAAAAATAAGTGTTGACTTTTTTATGTGATTCATTATATAATAGCAAAGCGAGTTGCGCAAGCGACTCGCAAGTATATGGGATCTTAGCTCAGCTGGGAGAGCATCTGCCTTACAAGCAGAGGGTCATAGGTTCGAGCCCTATATATTCCATTTCTACAGAAGACAATGACAGGACGTTATTGGTCGGAGTGGAAAATGTGTGACGCATCTTCGATGCCGGTGCACATCACTGCGTGATAGCGCAGGCAGAAATATGGCGAGATAGCTCAGTTGGCTGGGAGCACATGGTTCATACCCATGGTGTCGAGGGTTCGACTCCCCCTCTCGCTACTTTGGATGAATATCCATCCTATGGGATCTTAGCTCAGCTGGGGAGAGCATCTGCCTTACAAGCAGAGGGTCATAGGTTCGAGCCCCTATATATTCCATTTTCCACGGAAGACATTGACAAGATATTGTTGATTGAGGTGGAAAATGTGAGGCGCATCTGCGATGCCGATGCACACATCACTGCGTGATGGCGCAGAAAAAAAATATTGAATATGGCGAGATAGCTCAGTTGGCTAGAGCACATGGTTCATACCCATGGTGTCGAGGGTTCGACTCCCCCTCTCGCTACTAACAAAAAGCTTTGAGATTTTCTCGAAGCTTTTTTTCGTGTAACAGGAAATTACGGTGAAATGTTCTGATACGTAGAAACGCGGTTTTGCAATAAGAAATCAAAGTTACATAAAAATCCTTTTCTAATTTAGTCGAAAAAAGGTTTTCTTTTATACTTTATGTGGTAAAATGATAAAGAATACGGCAGAAAGACCGTGGAGAAAAGGAGTAGAATGAAAATGACAAAGAAATGGGAAGTAACGGTAAATGGAACAAACAATGTGATTGAGTACAAGGCAGGATTTGGAGCAAAGATTCTGGTGAATGGTCAGGCGTACAAGGTGAAATCACAGAACTGGTGGGTGATGATGGTGGATTATCCAATTATGATCGATGATACGGAAATTCGTGTTGTGGCAATCGGAAATAAAGTTGATCTTGCTGTGAACGGAGTATATCAGGCGCGGCGAGCAGTATCAGCCATTGCATAAAACACCGACAATGTGTAATGTGTTTATCGGGATCAGTTGTATCGCTGGATTTCTTCTTTGCGGATGGTTGGGTTTACTGATCGGACTTTATTTGGAACAGTTTATGTAAGACAGGGACTGGCAGGTAAGGTTGGAAATGCTGTCGGTGCGTTTGTTGGATGTACGGTAATACAGCTTTTGATCATGGTCATTGTAGTATTTCTTCAGCTTGCATAGTAAAGGACGGTTTACATATGGAACAGGGAAACTATGGAGAAAACTTTGACAGAGGATATGAGGAGCAGGCGAGACCGAGACAGCAGGTGATCGTGATCGGGGAACCGGTTCCGGATAAGAGAACGACCAAGAACCTTGCAATCTGTTCGCTGGTACTTGGAATTCTTGCGATTGTATTCAGCTTTTTGCCTTATATTGGAATTATTCTTGCACTGATCGCATTGCCACAGGGAATTGTAAGTCTTGTGCAGAAGCGGCCGGGCAAAGGACTTGCGATTGCAGGGATTATTACAGGAATATTCGGAATATTATTGTCGATATTGTTTATTTTGGTGTATGTTGTTGCGGTACTTGCTTTATAATACCGGGATAGGATAAAGAGGTTATTACAGAAAGAATGTCAGCTTTGTGTAGTAACCTCTTTTTCTACCTATTGACATTTTTCTCTTATTATTACAATAAAGTTAGCTGATACTAACCAATAAAATACATACATTATGAATAGAATACGAAATTGTAAAATTGATTGAGGACTTAAAGAAAATAACTGAAATAAAGTTTGCAATTACTTATTAATAATAAGAGAGGAAGGTGTCTTATGGATCAGGCAGTATTTTTTATGGAATTTTAATTCCGTTTTTGGGTACGTCGCTCGGTGCGGCGTGCGTATTATTTTTTATGAAACATGATATGAGCGAACGGTTGTCCCGGATCCTTACCGGGTTTCTTTGCGGGGGTGATGGTGGCGGCATCCATCTGGAGTTTACTGATTCCGGCGATGGATCAGTCGGAAGAGATGGGAAAGTTTGCGTTTATTCCAGCAGCAGACTGGATTTTGGGGTGGCATTCTGTTTCTGCTTCTGTTAGATCACATCATCCCACATTTGCACAGGTACAGTGTCAGCGCAGAGGGACAAAGAGCAGATTGCAGAGAACCACCATGATGGTGCTGGCCGTCACGCTGCATAATATTCCGGAAGGGATGGCAGTCGGGGTTGTGTATGCAGGATATCTGGCTGGAAATGCAAAAATCACAGTGGCGGCACGCTATGGCATTGTCAATAGGGATCGCAATACAGAACTTCCCGGAGGGGGCGATTATTTCCATGCCGCTCAGGGCAGAAGGGATGAAAGTGTCAAAAAGCTTTTGCAGGCGGTGTGCTTTCGGGGATTGTGGAACCGGTCGGTGCAATGCTCACAATCCCTTGCGGCAGGATATATTGTCCCGGCTCTGCCTTATCTGTTAAGCTTTGCAGCCAGCGATGATCTATGTGATTGTGGAGGAACTGATCCCGGAAATGTCCCAGGGGGAACATTCCGACCTTGGAACGATCTTTTTTGCAGTGGGATTTACGGTGATGATGTCGCTGGATGTGGCTCTTGGGTAAAAATAACAGAATAGAGACAGTGAATAAGAAATTCCTTTCCTGATGTGAAGGGAGTTTCTTTTTTACGCAGATGAATTGTGGACATACCAGTGACAAAACATTGTGTATTTTTAACAAAATCATTGACAATAATACTTATGCAATGTATGTTATAGATAGAATGTTTTATAAATAACAATCTGGTCATACCAGAGGACAGACGCTGGGATCTGACATGGAAACATGGGATAGCCGGAACATAGAAGAAGGGAAGAGGGAGAACAGATGAAAGACTTTAAAGTGATTGAGGTAAAACGGAGTATTTTTGAAGACAACAATGCGGATGCTGACAAATTACGCGCAGAATTAAAGTCAGAGGGACATTTTTGTTAAATCTTATGTCTTCTCCGGGCGCAGGAAAGACAACGACATTAAAACGCACGATCTCCATGCTCAAAGACGAGATGAAGATTGGTGTCATGGAAGCAGATATTGACTTTCTGATGTGGACGCACAGGCGATCAGTGAGACCGGTGTGCGTGCCATCCAGATCCATACAGGCGGAATGTGCCATCTGGATGCGGACATGACAAGACAGGGAATCCGGGAGTTCGGAACAAAAGACCTTGATTTTGTTGTGCTTGAGAACGTAGGCAATCTGGTCTGTCCGGCAGAGTTTGATACCGGAAGTACAAAGAATGCCATGATCCTTTCCGTGCCGGAAGGGGATGACAAACCTTTAAAATATCCATTAATGTTTTCTATCTGTGATGTGGTTCTCATTAACAAATGTGATACATTAAGTGTTTTTGATGATTTCAGCAAAGAGGCTGTGAAAGAACGCATCTTGAAATTAAATCCAGATGCAAAGATTTTCTTTGTCTCAGCGAAGACAGGAGAAGGTTTTGATGAGTGGGCGGACTGGATCCGCACTGAGATTTCTAAATATCAGAAATAAGTGAAAGCAGAATAAAATATTTTTTTTACAGGAGCCGGCAGAGTGACGGCTTTGCATATAAGGAGGAAGAAATGGCAGATCCATTGGGAAATTTTGTACCGGAATTTATTGAAAACGAAGTAGAGAGAGAAGCTATTGTAAAGCTTGCTAAAATGATCACAGACCGTGTTCCGCAGAAGCTTGGGATGAAAAAAGATCACAAAGTATGATCCGGAGTACTGGGGATTATCTGCAATGTGTACAGATGAGATGGCAGAGATCGCACTGAAAATGGGTGTTCGTAAGCCAAAAGACATTAGATCAGATGGTAAAGCTGACAGGCATTGAGAAAAAGCACTTGGAAGAGGTTTTTACAGCAGATGGCTGTGAATGGTGTGATCAGTATAACTGGGAAAATGCAAAGCATGAGAAACAGTACATACTTCCAATGTTTGTACCGGGAAGTGCTGAGTTTGGAAATATGAACCTTCAGATGTTAGAGGAACATCCGGAAGTAGGACGTTTCTTCGAGAGAATGAGCCGTCTGCCACTGGAAAAGGTAACACCTATGGTACCGGAAGGAGGAGCCGGCATCGGTATGCATGTTATTCCGGTCGAGAAAGCAATCTCTATGGAGAACCAGTCTATTTCCATTGAGCATATTTCACACTGGCTGGATAAGTATGAAGGAAAGTATGCGAGCAAGCCCATGTTCATGCCGCCGCTCCCGCCAGACGTATGAAGAAGGATGTGCGGATGATCCGGAAGCTGGTGCATCGCAGTCGGCGACATGGCTGATTATGTTGTTGAGACGAATAAGGGCGGACGTTACATCACAAAGAGAGGAAGCATTAGATATCCTCCTAAAGAAGGCAGAGGAGAATGGTTTGTCCACCAGATCACCAATATCGATGGTGAGGACAAGATTTTTTGCGATCTGTAACTGTAATGTGAATGTCTGCTATGCACTCCGTACTTCACAGTTATTTAATACACCGAATATGTCCCGCTCTGCCTATGTTGCTAAGGTTGAGAGACAGAGAACTGCGTAGCCTGCGGACGATGTGTGGAATACTGTCCTGCAGGTGCAGTAAAACTTGGACAGAAACTCTGCAGAAAAGACGGTTCTGATGTGGAATATCCAAAACATGTCCTTCCATCTGAGAAGAAATGGGGACCGGAGATGTGGGACGAAGACTATCGTGATAAGAACCGCATCAACTGTTATGATACAGGTACAGCTCCATGTAAGACAGCCTGTCCGGCGCACATTGCAGTTCAGGGTTATTTAAAGATGGCAGCGCAGGAAGATATCAGGATGCGCTGGCGCTGATCAAGAAAAACAATCCGCTCCCGGCAGTCTGCGGGACATATCTGTAACAGACGCTGTGAGGATGCATGTACCAGAGGAACGATCGATCAGGCAATTGCGATCGATGAGGTAAAAGAAATTTATCGCGACCCAGGATCTGAAGGCTGAGACACGTTTACATTCCAGAGAAAGTCGTTCCATCTGTCAGAGGATATTTTGAGGAGAAGATCGCGATCATCGGAGGTGGTCCTGCCGGTTTATCCTGTGCCTTCTATCTGGCTGAAAAAAAGGTTACAAACCTACTATTTTTGAGAAGAATGAGCGCGCCGGCGGTATGCTGGTATACGGTATCCCATCATTCAAGTTAGAGAAAGATGTTGTGCAGGCAGAAATCGATATCATCAAGGAGAGATGGGCGTTGAGATCAGAACCGGAGTGGAAGTTGGAAAAAGACATCACATTAGATGAACTCCGTGCGCAGGGATACAAAGCGTTCTACATTGCGATCGGATGTCAGGGCGGAAGACTTCCGGGCATTCCAAACGATACGGTAAAGGATGTTCTTCCGCAGTTGATCTCTTAAAAAGAGGTGAATGCAAATGAGAAATACGACATCAAGGGTGACGTAGTTGTCATCGGTGGTGGTAACGTAGCAATCGACGTAGCAAGAGATTCCAAGAGATGCGGCAGTGACATGGTAAAAGTCAACATGTTCTGTCTGGAATCCAGAGAGACAATGCCGGCTTCCGTAGAAGAGATAGAAGAAGCTGAGTCAGAAGGAATCGTTGTAAATCCGGGCTGGGGCCGAAGGAAGTTCTTGTGGATGACAACGGTGAAGTACGTGGAATCGTTTTAAAGAAATGTCTTTCTGTATTTAGATGCAGAAGGAAGATTCAATCCACAGTATGATGAGAGTGAGCTTATGACAGTAGAATGTAAGCATGTATTCTTCTCTGTTGGCCAGGCGATCGTATGGGGGAGACTTATTAAAGGGAAGCAAAGTGGAAACTTGGACGCGGCAACGGAGCGGTTGCAGATGCGCTTACTTACCAGACAGCAGAACCGGATATTTTCGTTGGTGGAGACGTTTATACAGGTCCTCAAGTTTGCAATCGATGCGATCGCAGCAGGAAAGCAGGGAGCAATCTCAATTCATCGTTTTGTACAGCCACATTCGAGCCTTACGATCGGACGTAACAGAAATGATTTCATTGAGTTAAACAAAAACGATATCAAAGTGGAAAATTATGACAACTCCAGCCGTCAGATTCCTGGACATAATGATTCCATCGATACAAAACACTCTTTCCGTGATGCAAAACTTGTATTTACAGAAGAGCAGGTAAAAGCAGAGACAGCACGTTGTCTTGGATGTGGAGCTTCTGTTGTTGACCAGAATAAGTGTATCGGTTGTGGTATCTGTACAACGAAGTGTGAGTTTGATGCGATCAAGTTACATAGAGAACTGCCTGGATGCGGAAGATGGTTCCAAGTGAAGATAAGTTGAAATATATTCTTCCAAATGGAGCAAAGCAGGCGATTAAGATTAAATTTCTCCAAGAAGAAGTAATCATTTACAGAGAGGAATAAAAAGCACGAACTGGGAATTATTGTACATGTTATGCGTACCGTGGAGGAAGTGGCTGTTGAGAACAATCTCACAGAGATCAGATCTGTGACCTGTGAGATCGGGGAAGTCAGCGGCGTTGTCCCGGAATACATGACAGACTGCTGGGGCTATGCAAGAAGCAGATCAGAGCTTTTAAAAGACTCAGAATTAAAAATCGAGATCATACCTGGTGTTACCATGTGTGAGGACTGTGGAAAAACCTATTCCACAGTCCAGTATGCAAAAAAATATGTCCGCACTGTGGAAGCAGTGCCACGTATCTTCTGGAAGGAAACGGATTCAGCATCAAGGAGATTGAAGGGGCATAAAGATAGTATTTTTTAATGCATAAGAACGAAACCTTACAGGCAGAAGCAAATTGTCTGTAAGGTTTTTCTTTTTGCCCAAAGGACGTTTTTACAAAAAAAATATAAAAATCTCAGAGACCAATTGCCACTCCCATACATCTAATCTATGTAAACAAGGAAAGAAGCCGGCAGAAAGGAAGCTGATCCACGGACAAGTCAGTGGAAACAGCGCAAAATAAAATGACAAAAGAAACATTAGGACAATTGATTATTGATTCCGAGGAAACAATGTATCATATCGCAAAGTCTCTGCTCTACAATGACGCAGACTGTGCGGATGCGATACAGGAAGCCATTGTAAAAAGCATTTGCAAAATTACATACATTAAAGGATGACTCGTATGCAAAAACGTGGCTCATCCGCATTGTGATGAACGAGTGTTATGCGATCATGCGCAAAGAGAAAAAATTATTTCCCTGCAGGATTATCAGATGAACGAGCAGGAAACGGAATCCAAAGATTATTCAGATTTATATGAAGCGATTTTCCACTTGCCAGAGCAGATAAAACTGTGCGTCACACTGTATTATATGGAAGGGGTACAGTGTGAAAGAGGTCGCCGCATTGTTAGATACGTGACAGAGAGTGCAGTAAAAAACAGGCTGGCAAAATCGCGGGGAAAATTAAAAAAGAAGCGCTGGCAGATTGAGACATAGTGATGATCCATTGAACAGACATACAAAAAAACACGGATATCGAATGAAAAATAATAAATTTCGTATCGTTTGATAGCAGGAAAGGCGGTAACAGTATGAGATTAGAAGATATGAGAGAACAATTTCCGAAAATGCCGGAGAGCATGAAGCGGATGATTGAGCAGGAAGTTACAGTGCAGATCGGGCAGGAGAAAGAAAATGACAATCCAAAAGTTGTAACTTATAAGAAAAGAAAGAAAAAAAAAAACATGGCACACCGTATGCTGGTGGCATCTATGGTGGTCGCTCTGGCACTTGCAACAACGGTCTGTGCAGGTGTTGCTTACCAGATGCATAATCAGAAGATTGGAAAATATGGCTTAAAAACACAGATTGAAGAATGAACAGACAGTGGCAGAAAGTACGGAGAATATGGCAGATCAGAC
>VOFJ01002557.1_pt1 | contig 11867 bp, 29 predicted proteins | sample 5384081 | NCBI WGS metagenome assembly VOFJ01 (sample SAMN12384729, study PRJNA508395) | human gut metagenome | isolation source: healthy gut I | host: Homo sapiens | reverse complement strand
TTGGGGAATGGTCCGGCAGAGTATGGGAGCTTTTTCGGGATTCCAGGGAAGAATTGATTTATCAGTGCAGTGAGTCACAAGTTTTGCGATTCCTGCAACCGGATCCGGCTCACAGCGGAAGGATATCTGAAACTCTGTCTACAGTATGAAAGTGGAAATTGATTTAAGAAAACTTTTAAGAAGTGCAAAATCGGATGAAGAAGGAAATAAAGCAATGCGTCAGGGCAACTGGAAAAACCGGCCTGTCACAATTTCGATGAGCGAAGAGATGAAGAAGTTGGTCAGAAAAAGAATGATCGGGCCATGTACGGAATCGGTGGTTGGGATCAGCAATGAAATAAAAATCGTGCCTGTTCACTCCCGTGTCAATCACTCCGCTGATTGACACGGGAGGATGCGTGTTTTGACTTGAATGCATCTCGCCCCATCGCCAAAGGCGATTTAAAATGGCGAGATGCGTTGCTGGTCGCACATCGTGTGAACAGTAACATAAAATCAATAACAGAAAAGTAACGGTGCAGATCATACAATAAAATTATAAAAAGTGAAAAGTAATTTGAGGTATAGAAAATGGGAAAGTAATAGCAATTTGTACAAGTCCGGCAAAGGGAACACAGAAGACAAGGAGGAAAACACATTTATTGAAGATTTTGGTCTGGAAGGAGATGCGCATGCAGGAAAAATGGCATCGTCAGATCCAGTCTTCTTTCTTATGACAAGATCGAGCATTCCGTGCAAGAGGTGCAGAAGTAGAAGATGGCGCATTTGGAGAAAATGTGATCGTTCAGGGGATTGATTTCCGTAATCTTCCGGTTGGAACAAGATTAAAATGTAATGATGTTCTGTTAGAGATGACACAGATTGGAAAAGAATGTCATCATGGCTGTCAGATCTTCCAAAAATGGGAGAATGTATCATGCCGCGAGAAGGGTATTTGCAAAAGTGCTTTATGGTGGTAAAATAAAAGCCGGAGATGAAATGATCGTGCTTGCAGCAGAGGAATAAGGAAAATTACCTGGGAAACATTTCGTTACTGTTCACTCCTGTGTCAATCACTTTGCTGATTGACACGGAGGATGCATGTTTTGAGCTTGAATGCATCTCGCCCCATCGCCAAAGGCGATTTAAAATGGCGAGATGCGTTGCTGGTCGCACATCGTGTGAACAGTAACAACATTTCTGCAACGGTACGGAACAGATGCGATTGGAAGGAAATGAATGAGAAAAGAAGCAATGGATGGCGGCGGTTCTTGTGGGGCTTGCAGTTATTCTTGTCGGCGTGGGTTCCGGCAACGTGAAGACAAGACAGACGAAGAAAGACAGGCAGGAAAACACGCAGATTGTCAGTGGAGTTCAGATTGTTACAGAAGACGGAAAGAAGTACTATGACTTCCTGGATGTGATAGAGAATAATTATAGAGCAAGGCTTCTGGAACAAGTACCGAGGAATTCTTATGATTTTAGCAATGGGCATTAGATGAAGAGACAGGATATCTTTCGTATAAAGATACGAAGGGAAAAAGTGTCAGCGAAAAAGGAATTGATGTTTCGGAGTTCCAGGGAGAGACGATCGACTGGCAGCAGGTGAAGGAAAGCGGAATCGAATTCGTGATCGTAAGACTTGGATACCGTGCATATGGAGAGAGCGGTGCGTTAGTTGAAGATGCCATGTTTGAACAGAATGTACAAGGCGCATTGGATGCCGGTCTGGAAGTCGGTGTCTATTTCTTTTCCCAGGCAATCTCAGCAACGGAGGCAGTCGAAGAGACTGACTTTGTTTTGGAACATATCCAGCCGTATCAGATTACAGGACCTGTTGTCTATGACACAGAAGAAATCAAAGATGATACAGCAAGAACAGACCAGAATAGAAGGGAAGACTTTACGAATTTTTGTAAAGTCTTTTGTGACGGAGTGAAACAGGCTGGATATCAACCGATGATTTATGCTAATATGAAATGGATGGCATTTACCTTGAAGATGGAAGAGCTGACAGAATATGATTTCTCGGTATGCGGATTATCATGAACTTCCGCAGTGTCCATATGATTATAAGATGTGGCAGTACAGTGAGGCCGGTACGGTTCCGGGAATTCGTGCAAGCGTAGATTTAGATTTGTGGTTTCAGGAGGAAAACTAGATGAAATGGAATAAATTCAGATTAGAAGGAACAACAACAGAGGCAGAGGATATTGTAAAGCAGTATGCTGGCAGATCTTGGGATTGAAGGTGTTGAGATCGAGGATAAGATCCTGCTGACAGAGTCTGATAAAGAGCAGATGTTTGTTGATATTTTACCGGAGATCAGAGGTAGATGATGGTTGGTTACTTAAGTTTTTATCTGGAAGAGGATGAGGACAAAGAGAAAAAATTAAAAAATGTGAAGAAAGAACTGGAAGAAATGTCTGCTTTATGGAAATGTGGAGCGGTTCTATTGAAGAAGTGAGACAGATATGTGGATGAACAACTGGAAACAATTTTTTCATTCAGTTTTATTGTAGATGATATTCTGATCATTCCGTCATGGGAAGAACTAAAAACCGGAAGATGAGGATAAAATGGTGATCCATATTGATCCGGGAACAGCATTTGGAACAGGAATGCATGAGACAACACAGTTATGCATTCGCCAGATTCGTAAGCATGTGACTCCGGATACAGAAATTCTTGATGTTGGATGCGGAAGTGGAATCCTTGAATGCTGGCACTTAAATTTGGAGCAAAACATTCCGTAGGAACAGACCTTGATCCTTGTGCAATCGATGCAACATATGAAAATATGGAAGTGAATGGTATTTCAAAGGATCAGTATGAAGTTATGATCGGAAATATTATTGATGATAAAGCGGCGGTACAGGATAAGGTTGGATATGAATGCTATGATATCGTTGTGGCAAATATTCTTGCAGATGTGTTAGTCGCTCTTACACCGGTGATTGTAAATCAGCTGAAAAGGGTGGTATATATATTACAAGCGGTATTATCGATGATAAAGAAGAAACGGTTGTGGAAGCTGTGAAAAAAGCAGGTCTGGAAGTGCTGGAAGTAACATATCAGGGTGAGTGGGTGTCTGTAACAGCGCGAAAGAACTAATTAAAAGGAGACAAAAAAATGCATCATTTTTTGTTGAACCAACGCAAATCTGTGGAGATACGATTGCAATAGAGGGTTCGGATCTGAACCATATGAAAAATGTGTTGAGGATTAAACCGGGAGAATCAGTTGAAATCAGTGACGGAAGTTTAAACAGATATATATGTGAAGTGGACGAGTATGATCAGGACTCGGCAAGACTAGGCATATCTGTGATAAGATTCAGGATGATGTAGAACTTCCGTCCAGAATTTATCTGTTTTCAAGGACTGCCAAAAGGTGATAAGATGGAATTGATCATACAGAAAGCTGTGGAGCTTGGTGTTTATGAGGTGGTTCCGGTTGTGACAAAGCGTGCAGTAGTAAAACTGGATGCGAAAAAAAGCTGCCAAGAAGGTTGCGCGCTGGAATGCAATCGCAGAAGGGCAGCAAAACAGTCCGGAAGAAACAGAATTCCAGAAGTTCATGACGTTATGACATTTGCAGAGGCATTAGAATTTGCAAAAGCTTAGATGTCCGTCTGATTCCTTATGAGAATGCAGAAGGAATGGGGACGATGAAATCAGCTGTAGATCAGATTAAGCCGGGAAAGTATTGGGGTTTTTATCGGACCGGAAGGCGGATTTGAAGAGGCGGAGATTGAACAGGCGATGGAACAGGAGATTATACCGGTTTCATTGGGAAAAAGAATATTGAGGACAGAGACGGCAGGGTTGACAATTTTATCAATTCTGATGTATCACTTAGAATGTGAGATTCATAATTTATAGTAAGAAACGTTCAGAGCAACAGTGAAAAATCTGAACAAGACAGAAAGGAAAGGTAACATGGAAGTTTATTTAGATAATTCGGCGACAACAAGAGCATATCCGGAAGTTGGAGATATTGTATATAAAGCAATGTGTCAGGATTATGGTAATCCGTCTTCGATGCATCGTAAAGGCGTAGAGGCGGAACATTATGTGAAAGATGCAAAAGAAATTTTGGCAAAGCTATTAAAAGTAAATGCGAAGGAAATCTTTTTTTACATCAGGAGGTACAGAAAGCGATAACCTGGCTTTGATCGGTGCGGCACGGGCAAATCGACGCAGGGGGAATCATTTGATCACATCTTCAATCGAACATCCTGCTATTTTAAATACAATGCGTTATCTGGAAGAAGAGGAAGGATTTCGGGTGACATATTTACCGGTAGATGAGAATGGACGTGTTCGTTTAGAAGCATTAAAAAGAGGCACTGTGCCAAGATACGATTTTAGTATCCATCATGTATGTTAATAACGAGGTGGGTTCTGTCCAACCGATTGAAGAAGCTGTAAAAATCGTAAAAAACTTCAATCCAAGAATTCTCTTCCATTCTGATGCAGTGCAGGGATTTGGAAAGTACCATATTTATCCGAAACGAGTTGGGATTGATATGCTTTTCAGCAGTGGTCATAAAATCCATGGACCAAAAGGAACAGGATTTTTTATATATAAATGAGAAAGTAAAATTAAGCCGATTATTTTCGGAGGAGAGCAGCAGAAGAATATTCGTTCCGGTACAGAAAATGTTCCGGGAATTGCAGGACTTGGACTTGCGGCAAAGATGATATGAGCAAGATCTGAACATGAAAGTTTCACTGATGAGGGAACTGAAAGCTCATTTTATAGAAATGAATATCGAAAATAGAACACACAACGGTGCATGGTCTGACAGATGAAAATAGTGCACCATATTATAAGCGTTGGCATTGCAGGGGTTAGAAGTGAATGTGTTGCTGCATACTTTGGAAGATAAAGGTATATACGTGAATCTTCAGGTTCTGCGTGTGCATCAAATCATCCTGCAATCAGTGGAGTGTTAAGAGGGAATTGGGCATCACTTACAGGAGTACCTGGATTCGACATTGCGTTTCAGTATGTCAGAATTTACAACAAAAAGAAGAAATTGACTATACGTTGGAAACACTATATAATTGTGTACCGATGTTAAATATAGATATACAAGACATTAAAAGGAGAAAAGATATGAAATTTCATTCATTTTTGATCAAATACGGTGAGATTGGAATTAAAGGAAAAAACCGTTATATATTTGAGGACACTGCATTAGTTCGTCAGATTCGATTTGCATTGAAAGATGTAGATGGAGAATTTTATGTTCAAAAAATCTTATGGAAGAATATATGTGGATTGTGATGGAGATTATGATTATGAAGAGAGTGAAAGTCTTGCAAGAAAGGTATTTGGAATTGTTGGAATCTGTCCGGTTGTCCGTATGGAGGATAAAGGCTTTGAAGAACTGAAAAAGAAGTGGTTGCTTATATGGATGAGATGTATCCGGAAAGAATAAGACTTTAAAGGTAGAGGCGAGAAGAAGAAAAAAGCTATCCTCTTCAACTCTATGCAGATTAACTGTCAGTTAGGTGAAGTGATTTTAGATGCATTTCCTGAGATGAAGGTAGATGTACATCATCCGGATATTATGTTGAATGTAGAAGTCCGTGAAGAGATTTATCTTTATTCAGAGATTATTCCGGGACCGGGTGGTATGCCGGTTGGAACAAACGGAAAAGCGATGTTACTTCTGTCAGGCGGAATCGACAGCCCGGTGGCAGGCTATATGATCGCGAAACGTGGTGTTACCTGAAGCAACTTACTTTCCATGCACCGCCTTATACCAGTGAGCGTGCAAAACAGAAAGGTTGTTGATCTTGGCAAAAACTTGTATCAAAATATTCAGCGGGACCGATCAAATTGAATGTTGTAAACTTCACAGATATTCCAGTTGTATATTTATGAGAAGTGTCCACACGAAGAACTCACGATCATTATGCGTCGCTACATGATGAAGATCGCAGAACATTTTGCAAAGAAAGACGGATGTCTTGGTCTGATCACAGGAGAGAGTATCGGTCAGGTAGCAAGCCAGACAATGCAGAGTCTTGCATGCGACAAATGCAGTATGTACACATTCCGGTTTATCGTCCGCTGATCGGATTTGATAAGAAGGATATTGTAGAAATTTCTGAAAAGATCAATACCTATGAAACTTCAATCCAGCCATTTGAGGATTGTTGTACAATTTTCTGTTGCAAAACATCCGGTGACAAAGACCGAATATTGAACGAATTGAGAAGTCTGAGTTGAACCTTGCAGAAAAGATTGACGAACTGATGTCAGACAGCAATTGATACTGTTGAGATCATTGAAGTGAAGCAGGGAAATAATAGGAAAAGAAAAAGCTGCTCCAATGGAACAGCTTTTTCTTAACTTTAAAAATATGTTTGAGCTAAAAAACAAAGTCCGCATGAGTTGTATTCAGATAGAATTATTTGATGATGTAAGCATCAAGTGCAGCAAGAATGTCATCAATATTGCCATCGGCGTGGATGTTCAGGTCGATCGGTTTGGAAAGATCAAGGCTGAAAATACCCATGATTGATTTTACGCATCTATAACATATCTTCCGGATACTAAATCGAAATCATTATCATATTTTGTGATAGTGTTAACGAATGATTTGACTTTGTCGATTGAGTTTAATGAAATCTGTACTGTTTTCATTTGAAATCCCTCCTTGAATTATACAATAAAGTTGGCTTTTAAGCCTAGGTATATTCTACGGGATGCAGGTTCAAAAGTCAAGAAATTAACGAGATAAAAAGGAAAAAAGAGGTAGAAATAAATGAAGAAAGCAGCACTGCATAATTTGGGATGCAAAGTAAATGCCTATGAGACGGAAGCCATGCAGGAAATGCTTGAAAAAGCAGGGTATGAGATCGTTCCTTTCAAAGGAAGGGGCAGACCTTTATGTAATCAATACATGTACTGTTACAAATATCGCGGACCGCAAGTCGAGACAGATGCTGCACCGGGCGAGAAAAATGAATCCGGATGCAGTTGTTGTTGCTGCAGGATGTTATGTCCAGGCGAAGGAAAAAAAAAAGAGATTCAGGTGGATGATTGCATTGACATTGTGCTTGGTAATAATAAGAAGCAGAATCTGATCGAAGCATTGGAAGAGTATGAAAGAACACACAATGCAGATTGCAACGTAACAGAAAATGAAAAAATGAATGCAAAGAACCAGGAAAACGACAGGAAAGCAGAAATCAAGATGGAAGAGATCGGAAAGACAAAAGAGTACGAGAATCTTCACCTGACGAAGCCGGGAGATCATACAAGAGCTTATATTAAAGTTCAGGATGGATGTAATCAGTTCTGCACATATTGTATCATTCCATATGCCCGTGGAAGAGTCCGCAGCCGTTCCATGGAAGATGTCGCTTGATGAAGTACGTACACTGGCAGATAACGGATATAAGGAGGTTGTACTGACGGGAATTCATCTGAGCTCATATGGAATTGATTTTGATAAAGAATATCACCTTCTTTACTGAATTGATCCGGGCAGTCCATGAGATTGATGGAATTGAAAGAATCCGTCTTGGCTCTTTGGAACCGGGGATCATCACAGAAGAATTTGCAGAAGGGATTGCAAAGCTTCCGAAGATGTGTCCGCATTTCCACCTGTCTCTGCAGAGCGGATGTGATGCAACATTAAAGCGTATGAACCGTAGATATACAAGCAGTGAATATGCGGAAAAATGTGAACTTCTCAGAAAATACTTCCCGAATCCGGCATTGACAACCGATGTGATTGTGGGATTCCCAGGAGAGACAGAAGAAGAGTTCAAAGAGTCATATGATTTTGTGGACAGCATAGATTTCTATGAGACACATATTTTTAAATACTCCCGACGTGAGGGAACAAAAGCAGCTGTGATTGCCGATCAGGTAGATGAACAGATCAAGGCGAAGAGAAGTGCACAATTAATCGAACTTGGTGAGAAAAAGCGTGCAGCATATGAACAGAGTTTCCAGGGAAAAAGAAGTGGAAGTACTTGTGGAAGAGGATCTGGAACTGAATGAAAAAAGAAGTACAGATAGGTCATACGAAAGAATATATGAAAATTGCACTAGAGACAAATGAAAATCTCAAGAATAGTATCGTAAAAGTTCAAATTGGGAAGGATTCGCAAATTATACATTGAATTTTGAATTCGGTTATATTAGAATTATAAGTAGGGTTTCGGGTTTCCAGAGCGTTTTGCGCTGTTTGACAGAACAACAGCAAAGCCCTTCGGAAGAAGGAAATAGATACAAGAAAGAGAAGGAGGAAGAAAGATGAGTGATTTAAGTAGTACTCAGTTCTTTTCAGGTAGAGCCAGGTCCGCAGATTTCTGCGAAGGATATTTTTGAGATCGTATACAAGGCTCTGAAAGAGAAAAGGATACAATCCGGTGAATCAGATCGTTGGATATATCATGTCAGGAGATCCGACATACATTACAAGTTTTAACGGAGCAAGAAGCCTGATCATGAAGGTGGAACGTGATGAACTGGTAGAAGAACTGTTGAAAGCGTATATTGAGCATAATGCGTGGGAATAATCAGACAATGAGAGTAATGGGACTGGACTATGGGACGAAGACTGTAGGTGTTGCTATCAGCGACCCGCTCGGACTTACGGCCCAGGGAATTGAGACAATACAACGGAAAGAGGAGAACAAGCTGCGCCGGACCTGTGCGAGGATTGAAGAATTGATCAAAGAATATCAGGTAGAGAAGATCGTGCTTGGATTTCCAAAACATATGAATAATGATATCGGGGAGCGTGCACAGAAGTCATTGGAATTTCGTGACATGCTGGTTCGTCGTACAGGACTGGAAGTGATCATGTGGGACGAGAGACTTACGACAGTAGCGGCAGAGCAGACACTGATCCGAGAGTGGTGTGAGAAGAGAAAAACAGAAAGCAATATGTCGATAAGATTGCTGCTGTGTTCATTCTCCAGGGATATTTAGATTCGATTTATATGCAGAAAACAGCAGAATAGAGGAAAATCATATGGAAAAGGCAAAGTTTACTTTCAGTGATGGAAGTGGAGCAGATGAGTTCTTTTGTACTTGAAGAGACAAAGATCAATGGTTCCGCGTATATTCTTGTAGTTGATTCAGAAGAAGATGACGCAGAATGCCTGATTCTCAGAGAAGTTGAAGAAATCAAAAGACGCAGAGAAGACGTATGAGATCGTGGAAGACGATACAGAGCTGATGGCAGTTTCCAAAGTATTTGAGGAATTGCTGGAAGACGTCGATATTGAGATGTAATTACATGAAAGAAATACGAATGTAAGAGAAACTGCAGACAGGAATACTTTTCTCACTTTTGCAGAAGTGTCAGAAAAAAGTCTGGAGTTCTTTTTACAATATAGATAGGAGGCAGACAGATGGAAGCAGATAAGACACAGAAGCTTCTGAAAAAGAGAAGTTAAAAGGAAAAGGGGCTGAAGGTGACTCACCAGAGACTGCTTGTTCTGTCCGTACTTTTGAAGAGAATAGTGGGAGTCATATGACAGCGGAAGATATCTATGATCTGGTATCAGAGGATTATCCGGAGATTGGGCTTGCTACAGTATACAGAACATTACAGCTTTTGTGGGATATGCAGCTGGTAGACAGGATTAATTTTGGGGATGGGTGTGTGCGCTATGAGATCGGACATTTACTGAATGGGGAGACAAAGCACAATCATCATCACCTGATTTGTAAGAGATGTAACAAGGTGATGCCGTTTGATGATGACCTTCTGGAGAGTCTGGAAGATCATATCGAGAAGGCAACCGGCTTCCATGTCCTGGACCACGAACTGAAATTCTACGGACTGTGTAAAGACTGTATGAAGAAACAGAGATAGTGGAGGTGTATATTTTTTTGAAAAAACAGAATAATGGAAAATTGCGTATCATACCGCTTGGAGGTCCGGAACAGATCGGTATGAATATTACTGCCTTTGAGTATGAAGACAGTATTGTTGTCGTGGACTGCGGTCTGGCATTCCCGGAGGATGATATGCTTGGGATCGACCTTTGTAATTCCGGATGTAACCTACCTGAAAGATAATATTTCCAAGGTAAAGGGATTTGTTATCACGCACGGTCATGAGGACCATATCGGTGCATTGCCGTATGTACTCAAAGAGATCAACATGCCGATTTATACAACCAAGCTTACAATGGGAATCATGGAGAACAAGCTGAAGGAGCATAATCTGCTCCGTGGAACGAAGAGAAAGGTTGTCCGCCACGGTCAGTCAATCAATCTTGGAAAGTTCCGGATTGACTTTATCAAGACGAACCACAGTATCCAGGATGCGTCCGCACTGGCAATCTATTCACCGGCAGGTGTTGTTGTCCACACAGGAGACTTCAAGGTTGATTATACTCCGGTATTTGAGATGCGATCGACCTGCAGCGTTTTGCTGAGATCGGTAAGAAAGGCGTGCTGGCACTGATGTCTGACAGTACGAATGCAGAGCGAAAAGGATTTACGCAGTCAGAACGTACAGTAGGTATCACATTTGATCACATTTTTGCAGAGCATCAGAATACAAGACTGATCATTGCGACATTTGCTTCGAATGTTGACCGTGTACAGCAGATCATCAACTCTGCTTATAAGTATGGCAGAAAAGTAGTTGTAGAAGGTCGAAGTATGGTGAATATTATTTCGACAGCTTCAGAGCTTGGCTATCTGAATGTACCGGAGCATACATTGATCGAGATTGATGAGATGAAGAATTATCCACCGGAGAAGATGGTGCTGATCACAACAGGAAGCCAGGGAGAATCTATGGCTGCACTGTCAAGAAAGGCAGCTGACGTACACCGCAAGGTTACAATTCAGCCGAATGATACGATCATTTTCAGCTCAACCCGATTCCTGGAAATGAAAAATCGGTTTCACGTGTGATCAATGAACGTTCTGCAAAGGGAGCAGAAGTTATTTTCCAGGATGCCCATGTATCAGGACATGCCTGTCAGGAAGAATTGAAGTTGATCTATTCTCTCGTAAAACCGAAATATGCGATTCCGGTGCATGGTGAATACCGCCATCTGAAAGCAAACGCAGGTGTTGCGAAGAGCCTTGGAATTCGAAGGAGAATGTATTTATTATGCAGTCCGGTGAAGTACTTGAATTGTGTGATGATTACGCTAAGGTTGTAGATAAGGTTCATACAGGAGCAATTCTTTGTAGATGGACTTGGTGTTGGAGATGTTGGAAATATCGTTCTTCGAGACAGACAGCATCTTGCAGAAGATGGTATCATTATTGTGGTTCTTACATTTTAGAGAAGAACGAACCGCCTGCTTGCAGGACCGGATATCGTATCAAGAGGATTTGTTTATGTAGAGAATCAGAAGAACTGATGGATGATGCGAGAAGAGCGGTATCCGAAGCGGTGGATAAAGTGTCTCTGAAAAGGACGTCATACAGACTGGAATAAGATCAAACTTGTGATCCGTGATTCCATGAACGACTATATTTGGAAAAAGACAAAGAGAAAACCGATGGTGATTCCGATCATCATGGATGTGGATGTGTAAATTATGATAGTAGATGAACGTATTATTACATTCATCAATTCGCTGGATACGAAAACAGTGAAATATTAGAGGACATCGAGAGAGAGGCTCTGGCTGATAACGTGCCTATAATACGCCGTGAGATGCAGAGCTTCTTAAAGGTGCTCCTTTTGGTAAAACCTATGCGCGTTCTGAAGTCGGAACTGCCGTAGGTTTCTCTGCGTTATTGATGAGTGATTACCTGCCGGAAGGCGGACATATAACAACAATAGAGAATTAAGGAGAAGAGAATCCCGATTGCGAGGGAGAATTTTCGCAGAGCGAAAGGAAGATAAGATTACTCTGATTGAAGGAGATGCG
>VOFJ01001387.1_pt1 | contig 11867 bp, 20 predicted proteins | sample 5384081 | NCBI WGS metagenome assembly VOFJ01 (sample SAMN12384729, study PRJNA508395) | human gut metagenome | isolation source: healthy gut I | host: Homo sapiens | reverse complement strand
GATCGCCCACCACGGCGGCGTGGCGCTCAGCGTGGAGGCCCGCGGCGATCTGACATCGACGAAACACCACACGATGGAGGACGTGGCGACCCTGGGCGAGGCTGTCGACCGCGCGCTGGGCGCGAAGGCCGGCATCGCCCGCTACGGATTCGCCCTGCTGATGGATGACCGCCGCGCGCTGGTGCTGCTCGACCCCTCAGGGGGCGCATCGACTTCGAGTGGTGGAGACGCCGAATTCCGCCGCGAGCGGGTCGGAACGTCCCGACGGAGATGTTCCGCCGCTTCCTCGCGCTCTCTGCTGCGCCGCGCGCGCTGCAACCTGCAGATTGCGGGCCAAAGGCGACAACGACCACCACAAGCGCCGAGGCGATTCAAGGCTCGCCCGCGCCTCTGCGCATGGCTTCGGCCCGCAGCGGATTCTCGATACGACATACCCAGCAGCAAAGCGAGTATATGATTTTGATAGTAGATTACGACACGGGCAACCTGCGGTCGGTCGCCGACGCCATGCGGCGCATCGGGGCCGAATTACAATCACGGCCGATCCTGCGCTCCCGCGCGGCGCCGACAGGGTGCTGCTACCCGGCGTGGGCGAAGCTTCGTCGGCAATGGCCAAACTGCGCGAGCGGGGGACTCGATCTCCCACCCCGACGCAGCTCAGCCAGCATCTCGCAAGCATCGCATGCAGCCAAGTGTTGTGTCTCACGAAGCGAGGAGACGCCCGCTGTCTGGGGGATTTTCCTGGCGCAATGTCATGAGCGAAACCCGCGGTGCGCTGAAAGATTCCCCATGTGGGTTGAACACTGTCGCCGCAGTCGCGCGGGAAGCGTTCGAAGGAATCGGCGAAGAGACCTGTCTATTACGTCCACTCGTGCGGCGGAGGTCTTCAAGACGATCGCCCGCACCGATTACCGGAAAACAGCAACAGCAGAACGATGCCCACCGCCGCCAGAACATACCGCCGGATCAGGCGCACAAAGGTTTTCATGCTGCTTCCTCCTTTGTCAGCTTATAGCCAATGCCCTGCACCGTCCGCAGAAACTGCGGCGCACCGGGTTCGGCTTCCAGCTTCTCCCGCAGATGCCGGATATGTACACCCAGACTGTTCTCGTAGCCATAGTAATCTGCGCCCCAGACCGCCGCACAAAGGGCATCGTAGGTAACGATGTGTCCCCGGTTCTCTGCCAATTTCCGCAGCAGCGCCAGTTCGGTAGCGGTCAGCGTCAGTGTTTTGCCCTCTGGCAGGGTAACAATGGCATCATTCAGGTCTACGCACCGCTCCCCCAGCTGCAAAGGTGCCGGTTTTGTACGGGACAACTCTGCCCGGTACGCCCGCTGCAAAATATGCTGCACCCGCAGCAGCAGCAGTTCCTGCATCAGAAAAGGCTTGGTCAGGTAGTCATCTGCGCCAAGACCCAGCCCAAACAAGACCCAGACGGTCGGCATCCGCGTCCCGTGCAGAGAGGAACAATGCCGGGACATCCGCTTTTGCCCGCAGCGCCCGGAACAGCGAAAATCCATCCCCATCCGGCAGGTTGATATCCAGGATCATCAGCTCCGGCTGTTCTGCCGCAAAGCAGGCGCGGGCAGCGGCGCAGCTTTGGGCGGTTCTGATATGGCCATATCCTGCGCCCCGCAGCTGCTCACATAGCAGTGCCAGCAGCTCGGCGTTGTCATCCACAAGCAGAAGCTTTGCATCATAAATGGTATCCATAAGGGCAGTTCTCCTTTCCCGCCTTTACTATACCACACTTTTTGCGCCGCAGCGGAAAACACCTGCAAATTTAAGGGTAAATTAAGCTGGCCTTCCGGTCAGTTTAAGGCAGCGGGTGTATTCTGGCATCGTTCCGAAAACCATGAATGCGAAAGGAGACCATTTATGAAACCTGTGATCGAGACCCATGCCCTTTGCAAAAGCTACCATAGCCGTCCGGTGGTGGATCATTTGAACCTGACTGTCCCGGAGGGCTGTGTTTACGGCTTTTTAGGCCCCAACGGTGCGGGCAAATCCACCACTATGAAGATGCTGCTGGGGCTTGTACACCCCACCGGTGGCAGTGTGGAACTGCTGGGGCACACCCTGAACGAAGCAAACCGCCTTGCCCTGCTGCGGCAGACCGGCAGTTTGATCGAATCCCCCCCGGTTACCTGCACCTGACCGCCCGGGAAAACCTTTCCAGCGTGGCCGACTTGAAAGACGTGGACCGGAAGGACATCAGCCGGGTGCTGGAGATCGTGCACCTGACCAAAGACGCTGACCGGAAGGTGGGGCAGTACTCCCTTGGCATGAAGCAGCGGCTGGGCATTGCCATGGCGCTGCTGGGCAGCCCCAAACTGCTGATCTTGGACGAACCTACGAATGGTCTGGACCCGGCGGGTATTCAGGAGATGCGCAGTCTGATCGCTTCCATGCCCCAGACCACCGGAGCCACCGTGCTGATCTCCAGCCACCTGCTGGGCGAGATTGAGCAGATGGTGGATCAGGTGGGCATCCTGAACCACGGCAAACTGCTGTTCGAGGGCTCCTTGCAGCAGTTGCAAAAGCACAGCCGGGGCGGCATTCTGCTGCGGGTGCTGGACGCACCCAAAGCCGCAGCCGTCCTGCAGCAGCAGGGAGTAAAAACCGCTGCACCGGCAGACCAGCCGGACACCCTGCAGCTGCCCCCGCTGCCGGACGAAGCGCTGGCGGCGCTGGTCTGTACCCTTGCCGAAAGCGGCGTGGGTGTGGTTGGCCTGACGGCGCAGACAAAGAGCCTTGAGGACATCTTCCTCAGCCTGACCCAGACCAGCGGGGAGGTGGCGTAAGATGGCAGCTTTCCGTGCAGAACTGCAAAAAGCCCACCGTAGGCATGACCTTTGCTCTCTGCCTGTTCATCCCCGGCATTGTCGTGCTGTGGGTGGGCGGCCTTGCCCCGGCAGACCCGGAGGCGCTTGCCAACGGTTACAGCGCCCTGCTTTACAGCCTGCCCGTCATTGAAGCCATTTTGATGCCGGTGATGATGGCAGTGCTGGCCTCCCGGCTGTGGGATATGGAGATCAAAGGCAACACCGCCAAGCTGCTCTACACCCTGCAGAGCCGCCGAAGCCTGTTTGCAGGCAAGGCGGTCTTTGGGGTACTGGAGGTGCTGCTGGTCACGGTGCTGGAGCTGGCCTGCGTTCCGGTGCTGGGGCGCGTTCATGGCTATACCGAAGCCTTTCCCACTGGGCAGCTGGTCTACCTGTTCGTCTGCACGCTGGCTGTGGACACAATTCTCTTCTTTGGCGAATTTCTGCTGATGCTGTGGATGGGCAATCCCCTGCCGGCGCTCTGCGTGGGCATTGTAGGGGCGCTGGTGGGGCTGTTCTCTGCCTTTATGCCGCCCGCTTGCCAGTTATTTTGTGCCCTTTGGGTACTACATCCCTCTGAGCGCCTACGAAGTGGCGAACTGGGACATGGCCACCCACACCGTCACCTACGGCACCCGCCCCTTCAACTGGGGGCTGTTGGCCTTTACCCTTGCGCTGGGCGCTGTGCTGTTTGCCCTTGCGTGGCGCAAGGTACAGGACGAGGAGGTATAAAACCATGCTGAAACGCTGTATTCTTGCGGAGAACCGCAAACTCCACGCATCCCCCATCTGGGCAATGTTCTTTGTGCTGCCCATTCTTTCCGCCACCTATGGCACTTTCAATTATCTGCAAAATCTTGAGATCCTCACCGACGGCTGGTATAGCCTGTGGACCCAGCACACCCTGTTTTATTCCATGCTCTTCTTCCCTGCCATGGTCGCCACCTATGCCGCCTACCTGTGGCGGTTGGAACATCTGGGGCACAACTGAACCTCATCATGGCAAGCCCTGTGCGCCCGATGGACCTGTTTGCCGCAAAGTTTGTGGTGGTGACAAAGCTGGCACTGCTGACCCACGGTTTTGTGTTTGCGCTGTTCGTGTTCTGCGGCAAAGTCTTTTGCGCACCTGCCCGGCTGCCGCCGGTCACCTTACCTCTGTTTTTACTGCGGGGACTGCTGGGCGCGCTGGCTGTTATTGCCGCCCAGCTGGTGCTGGCCATGGTCATCCGCAGTTTTGCCGTGCCCATCTTCCTGGGGCTGCTGGGCGGCATCCTTGGCATTTTTGCCGGGTCCAAAGGCTTTTCCCTGCTCTGGCCCTACGCCCTGATGCAGGCGGGCATGAATGCCAACAAAAGCGAGGACGCACTGGCCGGAAGCTATGGAATGTTCTTTCTCAGCTGCGCATTCTGGCTGGCGGCAATGTTTTTGCTGGCATGGAGCCTGCTGCGGAAACGGGATGTAAAAGCGTGACGTTGCTCCTGTAAAAAAAGCGTTCCGCCACAATAAAAAAATCTCCTGTTCAGAAAATCAAGACCCCGCGTGAAAACGCGGGGTCTTGATTTTAAAGTCCTTTATGATGCACCCATCCTCGATTCGGATGATCTGCTGCGCTTTCTTCGCGATCTCCGGGTTGTGGGTGACAACGATCAGGGTCTGTCCGAATTCTGCTGCACATTCTGTCAGGAGCTTCATGGTGTCCTCACCCGTTCTGGTGTCCAGATTTCCGGTCGGTTCGTCTGCAAAGACAATGCGCGGTTTCCCGATCAGTGCGCGGGCGATTGCCACACGCTGCTGTTGTCCACCCGAAATCTGAGAAGGACGAGCATCGAGTTTCTCTGCGATTCCAAGAATTCCCGTCAGTTTGCGGAGCATCTGCTCGTCCGGTGTCCGATGGTCGAGATAAAATGGGATCAGAATGTTGTCCCGCACCGTATACTCCGGGAACAGCCGGAAGTCCTGAAAAAAATAAAGCCAATTTTTTGCCGCCGCACCTGTGCAAGCTGCTCTGCATTCATTGCATAGATGTCCTGCCCATCCAGCAGAACGTTTCCGGTCGTGGGCGGCAGCAGTCCTCCCAGAATCTTCAGAAGAGTGGATTTTCCGCTGCCACTGGAACCAATGATGGACGCAAATTCCCCTTCCAGATCGTCAGATCGCTGGCTTTCAATGCCTGAACAGCACTTTCACCCTCACCATAGGTTTTGGAAATTTGCACAGCTTCCAGAATTTTGTCTTTCATAAGATGTCCCCCTTCGATGCTTTTTTCCGAATAAAGGAGAAAACCGGCAGCAGAGCCGCGCCCAGCCAGAACCCCATCAGCAGAATGCTGACCAGGATCTGACTTCCCACAGGTCTGTGAAATTCAAATACACGTCCGTCTGTATGGATCCGGATCAGATCCAGAATGCTTTGAATCGGGACAATGTGTGAAACTGCCACAGATACAAGGATATTGACGATCAGCGTAGTTCCAACGATCACCGGAATCACCCGTTTTGCATAAGAACACACTAGTTTTTTTTCGGGAAAACGCCCAGCGTCAGGAGAAGGGACAACCGCTGCTGCTGGACTTCATAGGCAGAAAGGTTCAGGACGACCAGCAAAGCGCAGCCCAGAAGAACACCAAGTACCGCCAGAATTCCGACCAGAAATGCACTTTGCGTTCCTTCCGTATAGCTTTGGCTGAGCAGATCGTAGTTGTCTGCGCTCAGAATCCCATTTCTGCGTGTGGCAATGGATGCAATGGAACGTCGCAGCGAGAAGTTATTGTCGGCAGCCAGCTTTACATTCAGGCTGCTGTATCCTTCTTTTTCCATATGGTAGCTTCCTGCGCCTTCAAACATTTTATGATAAAGAGCCGTGCTGACAAAGACCATGCCATTGTAGAAGATCCGATCTGTTGTCAGCAGTGTGTAATCTGCCGTAGATTTTACAATGCCGGCAATGGGCAGCTCGGCGGCATACGTCTGATAAACATCATTCCCGGCTTCATCCTGCCCGGTATAACGCTGGTATTGGATGCTCAGCTTATCACCCGGCCGAGAAGACCGGTTCAACCGGCGTACTGCCATCCGGTTGGAAGCCCTGATAATATTCATCCGCAGCGGAATCATAATAGCAATCTCCCCACCGGATCAGAACAGAATCTCCGGACAGCAGCGCCTCCATACTGTTTTCCGGAACGTCTGCATCCTCGGCAATGCGTTCCAGTTCATCATCCGGCAGGGCGCAAACGAACGTATTCAGCGTCCCATTCGAGGCATTATGCATGAGATTCGGAACGCCCGTATAAAAATCCGTTGTCCTTGACCCGGATCTCGGAGATCATCTGGCTGCTCCGGATCTTGTCCGAAGTAATACTGTAGATGTCGGTCAGGTTGATTGCAGCCGAAACATCTTCCACACCGGGCAATGCTGCAAGATCTCCTTTCAAAGAAAATGGCATCCCGGACGTTCCGTTCATCTTGATGGACAGACAAGCATACGGCGCATCCAGATCATACGGCAGCATGACACGCCATCCGACATAAAGGCAGCTGACTGCGATCAGCAAGACCGCACAGCCGACACCGACCTGCGGCGCAAGCGGAAGCTGCGCCAAATGGAACTTTTTGCCCTTTGCTTTCTTCTTCTGTGCTGCCTTTTGGGCGGGTCAGAACAGCCGGCAGGAATGCGCCCAACAGCACAGCAATCAAAAATAGTACGGCAAGCAGGATCAACGATGCAAAAGGAACCGCAAAGAACGAAAGCTGTTTTTGCAGTCCAAGCCCTATGGCGGCAGCACCACACCCAAGTGCAAAACCAAGGAAAACTGCCGCAAGACCTGCAAAAGAGCTTCCCACAGGCACATCCGGTGCAAGTCCTGTTTTCTTGCGCCAAGGATCTGGAATGTATGCAGTGTCTGCACTCGTTTATGTAGCACAATCACAAAATACTGCGCAACGGCAAAGAAGCTGACCAGGATCGCGATCATCAGCAGGAACGTCAACGAAGAAGAAGACACCGTATCTTCCTGCGGATAGGCATATTCATTTGCAATGAAATCCGGGTCATCCGATGCAGTACCTACGGTGTCCGCATTCAAATCGTAGAAGGTCTGGAATTTTGCCCCGCCAGCGCAAGCGGCTCAACGACAACTGCACTGACCGTCAGGTTGCTGCCAAGATTCCAATAGACGTCATAGGCCGGAAGAACACCACACAGGGTATAGGTCTGTTCCACGATCTTACCGGAACCGGATAACGGGTCATAATCATTGTCTGCGACCTTCAGCGTGATCGTCTGCCCCAGATCATAGGAACAGCCCAACGCATCCAACAACGTTGTCGTCATAGCGATCTCATCCGGTTGTGCAGGAAAGTTTCCGCTGATCGGCACGATACGCCCCAGTTGTGCAAAAGGCGCTGTCTACGGTTCCGATACCGCCCGCCAGCCCATTGTCTGCACCAAGAACGATCCCATCCTGAATTGCCGTGCTGACTTTTTGCGGACGCAGGCAGATCGTCCCGCACCTGTGCAGCATCCGTGTCCATATCCGATAATCTCAGGTAATGCCACTCGCCGTACAGTTCGCATCGGGTATCCTGCAACGCCTGGGCAGAGCTGCCAGAATAAATCGTGGCTGCTGTCAGGAACGAAAAAAACCATCGTCAGCAGGATCAGCAACAGACTGGTTTTGCTTTTTCCGCCCAAGCATCCCATGGAACGCCAAAATAAGAGATGGGTTTTCTTTGACTTTCATAAAAAATACCTTCACCTCCGCTTTTCATTCTGATCAACTGTTTCTATCCAATTAACGCAATTCCCACCCTTTTTGTTACAGCTTTCAAAGAGAATTTTTTTAATTTTTCTTTTTGTTCATCAATTTTTTCGGGGTACACAAACAAAAAAAAGAGCATCAAGTCCAACGACTCAACGCTCTTTTATTGTCCAGTCCTCCTGCACATCACTGTGCATCAACTTTGATTCCTGGCAGGGAGTTCCAGACGCAAAGGTCATCCGATGCCGTTTTCTATGCATCGGATGACCTTTGGGGCAGCGTTTCCGTTTAAGCCACCCTGGTCTTTCTCAGATACCCCCATGCTGCCAATCCAACGAGCAGAACGATCTTGATCGGTGCCGATGCCAGCAGTACATCTGCCTGAAAGAAGGCATGCCCGCCTGCATAGAGAAAATCAAAGCCGATCATTTTATACAGCAATGCGTTGAAAGCCCAATGCCCCCTGCCGGAATCAGGGTGGACAGCCATTCTCCAAAGGAGCCCGGCACGACCATATAAACAATCAGCGGTGCCATCACACTGATCAGCGCCACAGACAAAGCGGTCAGGTTGTTCTTGGCCCATACGGATGCCATCAGCACAAAGGCCACCTCCGCAAAGAAGATCAGGAAGTTTGCCACCAGCATGACCCACTCCATCTGGCCAACGGTATACGGCAGCAGGCTGGTCACAGAAAACAGCCATTGCACGGAAGTTTGGGTACTTTCCCAGCCAAATAGAGCATTCGTGACCAGGATCCACACCACGCCGCAGAGCAAGATACGCCGCCCCCCTGTGATACTAAACGCCGCCGCCAGCTTTGCCGTTGCTAGCCGCAGACCGCCGTTTTTTGTGCACAATTGGATGTCCTGCGCCCCGGTCTGTGCATCCGATGCAAACACCGGGGCCGCAATCACCGCGCACAGCAGGGTGAGCAGCAAGCTCAACAGGGTCTGGTAATCCATTGCGTCTGGACTGACCCCAAATGAATAGGTGAACGGTTTTTGTACAGCATCGAACTTTTTCTGTGCAATGGCCTGCGCCTGCTCATAGCCGGGCTTTCCGTCTTTGTTCCAGCCAGATCACCGATTCCAGCCGTTTGGGGAGCTGGCTGTAAAAGTTCTGCATATCCTCTGCGGTCAGCCCCATCACGCCCGGTGCCATGCCGGTTTTCGGGTCGGCAAAGGCTTCCTTTGCGTTGTTCACAAGAGGCTGATACCGGGCAAGTTCTTTATAAAATACCTCGACCGGGATATCGTTGATGGAGCTTGCATCATAACTGCCGGTACACCCGCTGATAGGCTTCCAGTGCTTCCTGCATGACATCCGGCGTGATGGTATCGGATACCTGCTGCTCCTGCCGTTTCCGAATTGCTTTCAAACCCGTGTAACGCACTTCGTTTCCGCTGGCATCCAGTTCCGTCCAGCCGATAAAGGTCACCGGCAGATATGCCATAACCACGGCCAGCACCAGTGCAATGGCCAGCAGAATAGCTGTCATACGAGTTTTGCACACACGTTTCAATTCCAAACGATACAGGTTCATTTTGCTTCCTCCATTTCCTCCGGGAACAGCCACAGATACAGATCTTCCAGCCGGGGCTGTGCCGGGACGCTGTCCGGCAGCTGCGGTGCATCCGCCAGATACCGCAATGTTACCGTTCCGTCCGGCTCGTTGCGCAGGTTCACTACCCGCAGTCGGTATTCCCACCGGGCAAGCTGTTCCATCGGGATGTTCCCCTGCCAGACCTTGGCTTCGATCTGCTTTACCAGCCCTTCGGTGGTGTCCTGTGCAATGATTTTGCCAGCCTTCATCACGGCATTTTCAGCTGCAATGTATTCCACATCCGAAACGATATGCGTTGAAATGAGAACGATCCGTTCCTGCGCAAACTCCGACAGCAGATTGCGGAAGCGCACCCGTTCTCCGGGGTCCAGCCCTGCCGTGGTTCATCTAAAATCAAAATTTCCGGGTCGTTGAGCAGTGCCTGTGCGATGCCTACCCGGCGCTTCATACCGCCGGAAAGCTTTATGATCTTTTTTTTGCGGTGCACCTCAGTGAGGCTTACCCGCTCCAGCAGTGCGTCGATCTGCCGGGCAGCCTCTGTGCGCGGCAGACCCTTGAGCGCCGCCATATATTCCAGATAGTCCTGCACCGTGAATTCCGGGTAAAACCCGAATTCCTGCGGCAGATACCCCAGCTTTTCCCGGTAGGCCGCACCAAGCGTTCCAATCTCCACCCCATCGCACAAAATCCGGCCACTGCTGGGCCGCAGAATCGGCCCGCCAGCATCCGCATTAAGGTTGTTTTGCCTGCACCATTCGCCCCCAGCAGCCCCCACACACCCGGCGTGAGAGTGATGGACACATCATCCACCGCCGTTTTATCCCGGTATCGCTTTGTAATATTCTGAATTTTCAGTTCCATGACTTGTTCCTTTCAAGCTTCTGCAATATATTCTGACCGGGCGGCAAGCTGGATGCACTGCAACACCATACAGAGCACCAGCACGCCCGCCGCCAGTGGCAGACCTTTCGGCAGTTCCGATAATTGCACGAACCGCAGCAAACACAGCTGTCCTGCAAACAGTGGTACCGCCCCGGTCATCATCCATTCCGGGCGCACCCAGCGCAGCAGCAGAAGCAGCTCATTGTTTGCGGTTAGGAATGGCACGGTCAGCACCGCCAGCAGTTGCCCGATGCTCCATGGCACGGCTGCCCGCACATTGAGTACCAGCACTCCCAGCAGGATCGTTTCCCCCGCCAGCAGCAGCAAAAACCGCATCACCAGTGGACGACCGATTCCTGCATATGTGGCTTGTTCCAGTTCAAGCATCTTATATTGGCTTGCCCGGTATAAAAACGGCAGACCGAGCAGGGCTGTCAGCATGGCAAGTGTGCTCAGACCAAACAGTGCATTGCGTAATGTCCATGCCTTCTCCCACAGGGCAAGTTCCCGACCCACACTGTACAACGCCAGTGCCGCCATTGCTTCCAACGCCCAGACCTTCCAGCCCAGCAATTTGAACTGGCAGTGCAGCAAATCACGCCAATCACTCCGTTGTTTTACGACATGTTCCGCCCGGCAGCGGCGCAGCAGCGTTTTTTCGGTGCGGCTGTGTCAAGCTCTGTCGCCAGTGCTCTGGACAGTTCTTTTTTTTCAAAGGCTCGATTCATCTCCAGTCCTCCTTTTCCAATTGCATTTTCAAGGTTTTCAATGCGGCACGCAGGCGGGACTGCACTGTGCGCAGGGGCAGACCTGTAATCTGCGCGATCTCCCGCAATTTAAGCTGTTGTGCGAACCGCAGCAATACCAGTTCCCGCTGTTCCGGCTCCAACTGGGCCGTCAGCGCTCGCAGGTTTGCTTTCTCCTCTGCCGCAGCAAAGCCGCTTTCCTGATAGGCGGGTTCGTCCGGCAAGCTTTCCAGCGATATCTCCGTCCGCTTCATCGTACGGTTCAGATCGATGCACATGTTTTTTGCGATTTTGTACAGAAAGGGACGGAATGCCCCCTGAAATCCACCACAGGAATCCAGCCAGCGCACCGCTTTCAAAAAGGTTTCCTGTGCTGCATCCTGCGCCTGCTGCTCGTCCGCTGTATGCCAACGGCAATAGTTCAGAATTTGTGGATAGTACGCTGTAATCAGAGTGTCCAACGCACCTGTATCTCCGCTCTGCGCTTTCCGCAGCAATAATTCTGTCTGGATACGGTTCACCCCCTTCCTGTCTATTAAAACGTTCCACATCATCAAAATGATTTCCGTTTTTTCAAAAATCTCAAAAATAATTGTCTTTATCCTGTTCTTATAGCTTTATCATAATAAAGAGCCTTGTGTTTTTCCTTGTCAAGAGGGCTGGCACCGTCCAGCCCTCTCTTTTGCCAAAGTTTTCATTGTTTTTTCTTGCACACTGCCGAAAGTGACGTATTCTCAAAAGTTCGCGTTTGCGCAGCGAAGCGGAGCAATGAAAGCCCCAGTGGGGCTTTTAAGCGACAGAACGGTCTTGCGCAGCAAGATGGAGGGGCCTCGCCCCCGACAAGTTCACGTTGACACGACTCGATTTTTGTGGTAATCTATCCCAACAATTGAATATAACATATTTACTTGGAGTTCCAGCTCGGCTCCCGAAGGAGCCGGAGCAAGTTTTTGACTTTCTTATCGCTACATAGTAAACCCGAACCAAGGCCATCCCAGAAGGGATGGTCAGGTTCAGGTTGTTGTGTGGCGATTTTTTTATTGTCAAATCCCGCACCTTGAAAACCGCATGACCGTCTGCATGGGAT
>VOFJ01001361.1_pt1 | contig 11868 bp, 22 predicted proteins | sample 5384081 | NCBI WGS metagenome assembly VOFJ01 (sample SAMN12384729, study PRJNA508395) | human gut metagenome | isolation source: healthy gut I | host: Homo sapiens | reverse complement strand
TATTAGATATTTGTTGGATAATCCTGAGATTGCAACCCGAATGGGAGAAAATGGGAGGAAAGCTGTACTTGAAAAAAATATTGTTGGTCCAGTGAGGAAAAAAAAAGTTAGTTACTTTATATAACAGTTTATGATACAAATAATTAATCTTCCTAAAATTTTAGATCAAAGGGGAAATTTATCTTTTGTAGAAGAATTAAAGCATATTCCTTTTGAAATAAAGAGAAGCTATTGGATTTACGATGTGCCAGGAGGTGCAGAACGCGGAGGTCATGCTTATCGGAAAAATGATGAATTTATGATCGCCCTTTCCGGAAGTTTTGATGTTGTATTAAATGATGGAAAAAGAAGAGAAAATTTACCATTTAAATCGCTCCTATTATGGGTTGTATGTCCCCGGATGATTTGGCGGTCTATGCGGAACTTTTCAACCAACTCATTGGCTTTGGTTGTTTCTTCTATTGAGTATGATGAAAATGATTATATACGAAATTTTTCTTTGTTTCAAGAAGAATTGAAAAGATGAAAAAGACGACAGTTTATGATTGTTCCATGGTGGAGATGGATAAACATCACCATGAAACGGGTAATATAACAGTAATTGAAAATGGTAAAACTATACCATTCGATGTGAAAAAAGAGTGTATTATCTGTATGATATACCCGGGGGTGAATCCCCGGGTGCTCATGCACACAAAGAATTGAAACAACTGATTATCGCAGCGAGTGGAAGTTTTGAGGTTACCTTGGATGACGGAAATGTAAAAAAAGAACATTTACATTGAACAGACCTTATCAAGGACTGTTGGTGGTTCCTGGTATTTGGCGTGAGTTAAATAATTTTTTCTTCTGGTGCAGTATGTTTTGGTTATGGCATCTTTGCCTTATGATGAAAAAGGATTACATCCGGGAGTATGATCATTTTATAAACTATAAAAAATATGAATAAAATTCATCCTACTGTTATTATTGGAAAAGACGTTATACTTGGGGATGGGAACGAAATACTACCTTATACTATTATAGAAGGGCCGGTTACTATTGGCAATAATAATGTAATTGGTCCTCATGTCATAATAGGTTGTCCAGCAACGGATACTAAACATACGAATTGTATTCATGAAGATCCTCGGGTAATTATAGGAAATAATAATATTATACGTGAATTCTCTTTGATAGAGCAACCTTGTTATGAAGAAAAAACAATCGTTGGAAATGATGTTTTTTAATGCAAGGAGTTCATATTTCACATGACGTATGTTTGCAAGATAAAGTTGTTATTACAAACACTTCGGTTCTTGCTGGTATTGTAAAAGTTTTGGAAGGTGCTAATATTGCGATGGCTTGTACAATTAATCAATATACTGTCATCGGACAATATTCGATAGTGGCAACCAATGCAGCCTGTATGAAAAATGTAAAACCTTTCTCTAGATATATTCCAGGCAAACCATTAAGTGTAAACTATTATGCTATTAAAAAATTCGGTTTTTGAAGCTTATGAAAAAGAAATCGAAGAGTATGTATTGAATAATCAAGAATTAGTTAGTGGGCCTTTAAAAATGATAGTCGCTGAATTTAATTTTTGGGTGGACAAATATGGACATCAAACTTATTAATAATAATATGATAAAGTTTTTTAGATTTACAGAAAGTTACTTCAAAATATGCAGACGAAATCCATAATGCGGTGAATAGAGTTGTTGATTCCGGATGGTATTTACAAGGAAAAGAAAATGAGAAATTTGAAGAAAACTACAGTCACTATATCGGGGTAAAGCATACAATCGGTTGTGCCAATGGTTTGGATGCGCTGATTTGGATTTTACGGGCTTATGTGGAGATGGGAGTGATGAAACCCGGGGATGAAGTTATCGTACCGGCGAATACTTATATCGCTTCTATTTTGGCGATTACAGAGAATGGGTTGAAGCCGGTTTTGGTCGAACCGAAATTAGAGACTTATCAAATTGATGATGAACGGATTGAGGCTGCCATTACTGAACGAACCCGGGGAATTTTAATTGTACATTTATACGGACAATGTGCTTATACAGAAAAAATCGGAGAACTTTGTAAGAAATATAATTTGAAATTAATAGAAGATAACGCACAGGCTCATGGTTGTCTTTTTTTTCATGGACAGAGAACCGGTTCCATCGGAGACGCTGCTGGACATAGCTTTTATCCGGGAAAGAATTTAGGGGCTTTGGGGTGATGCCGGTGCTGTGACGACAAATGACAGCGAGTTGGCGGAAACAGTGAGAGCACTGGCAAATTATGGCTCTACTCAGAAATATGTATTTAAGTACACCGGACGAAATAGCCGGTTAGATGAAATTCAGGCAGCTGTTTTGAATGTGAAATTGAAATATCTGGACCAGGATATTGCTTTACGGAGAAAAGTCGCCGGATATTATATACAACATATAAAAAATTCCCGGATTGTTTTACCTGTAATTAAAAATTGGCAATCCCATGTCTTTCATTTATTTCCTGTTCGTTGTAAAGAAAGAGAAGAATTGCAGAAATATTTGAACGACCAAAAATTCAGACCATTATCCATTATCCGATTCCACCGCATAAGCAAGCATGCTATAAAGCTTGGAACGAGCAGTGTTTTCCGGTGACAGAACAAATACATCAGGAGGAATTAAGTTTACCTATCAGTCCTGTAATGACGGAAGAAGAGGTGAAGACAGTTGTTGAGGTTTTGAATCAATGGAAATGACGGAAGAAAAAAACGGGAAAAAAAAAGAATATGGCTGGTAAATCAGTATGCCATGCCTCCCCGACTTGAGTCGCGTTTAAGGACTATTAAGTTTGCACATTATTTGCAAAAAAGCCGGGTATGAAGTGACGATTTTTGCTTCAAGCATTATGCATAATATGGACATCGATTTGATTGAGGATGATTCTCTTTATATCGAACGTCAGTATGGTGATTTGAATTTTGTACATATTAAGACAGCAAAGTATAAGGGGAATGGCCTGAAAAGAGTGATCGGATTAATCAATTTCCCCGTAGATTTTTAAAAATTGCTGGAAAATTTCCGGCTCCGGACTGTATTATCAAACGGCGACAGTACCTTTCGGAAATATCATTTATCGGTATGCTAGAAAAGTAAAAGCAAAATATATTGTTGAAGTCCTGGATCTGTGGCCGGAGACTTTTGTGGATTTAGGCATATTGAATAAAAAAAATCCCATTGTTCCCTTGTTGTATAAATCTGAAAAATGGTTATATACGAAAGCTGATCAGGTAGTATTTTCTATGGAAGGTGGGCGGGATTATATTATCGATAAAAAGTGGGATACCGATCATGGAGGGCCAATCGATTTAAAAAAGGTATTTTATATCAACAATGGCGTCGATTTGAGTGATTTCAATCACTTTAAAGAACAGTTTAAGTTGCAGGATGCTTCGTTAGAGGATAAATCTGTAAAGAAAGTGATTTATTTGGGTTCTATCCGGCTGGCGAACAATTTAAAAAACTGATCGATGCAGCCGCTTTGCTGAAAGAGCATAAAGATGTCGTATTCTTTTTGTATGGAGATGGTGACGACCGAAAAAGAGTTAGAAAAAATACTGTAAGGAACAGCATATCGATAATGTTGTTTTTAAAGAAAAATGGATCGACCCTCAATATGTTCCCCTATGTATTGTCTAAAGCGACTGTAAATATTCTGAATTATATGCCGGGAAATTTTGGTAAATATGGGGGAAGCCAAAGTAAAATGTTTCAGTACATGGCCAGTGGAAGACCGATTTGCTCTAATTTGAAAATGATGTATTGCCTGATTAATAAATATAAGCTGGGTATTGCCAGGAATTCGATTCATCTCAGGAATATGCAGAAGCTATATTAAAACTGCTCGATTTGGAACCGGATGAATATAATGCGATTTGCAAAAAGAGCCCGGGAAGCAGCGATTGAATTTGATTATAAAAATTTGACGGATAAATTAATAGCATTATTGTAATGGGAGAATGCGTTCAGGTGCGATTGTTAAAACAGGGTGATTTATCGGATATTGTAAGTATTCACATGCATGCTTTTGAAGGTTTTTTTTTAACTACTTTGGGCAATTCTTTTTTCTGAAGACTTACTATAAATCTGTATTGAAAACTAAGGATTCTATTTTAGCCGGAGCTTATATCGATCAAAAATTAGTGGGTTTTGGGGTTGGTGCTTTCCTGGCTAAAGGATATAATAAAAGATTGGTCCGAATAGTTTGTTTCCTTTTCTATGGGAAGGGGTGAAACTCCTTTTTATAAACCGAAAGCTATCGTTCAGTTGAAGAATAATTTTAGAAAAACGGGAGAGCAGAAGGATGACGGAAGATATGCTGAATTATATTCTATTGCGGTAGAACCGGATGTCGGTATCCGGGGTATCGGATCTGCCATTATCCATTTTTTTGAATGTGAAGCTAAGAGTCAAGGAGTCGACCGGGTTTCATTGACAACCGATCTCTATGAAAATAAGAATGTTTTAGCTTTTTATAAGAAAAACGGATACGAAGTGTATTATGAATTTATGGCTTACCCAAACAGAAAGATGGTAAGACTGATAAAAAAAATTTGATAGGATGAAAGGTATTGTATTAGCCGGTGGTTCCGGGTCTCGTTTATACCCGATTACAAAGGGTGTAAAGTAAACAACTATTACCGGTATTCGATAAACCGATGATTTATTATCCTTTGTCGGTTTTTATGCTGGCCGGTATCAGGGACATTTTAATTATTTCTACTCCTTATGATTTACCTTCATTCAAACGGTTATTGGGAGATGGAAGCGATTATGGTATACATTTACAGTATGCGGAACAGCCTTCACCGGACGGTTTAGCCCAGGCCATTCATTATCGGTAAGGAATTTATCGGTAATGACGCTGTATGTCTGATTTTAGGAGACAATATTTTTTATGGTCAAGGATTTACTCCTATGTTAAAAGAAGCTGTAGAAGTTGCGGAAGTAAAAAATCAGGCCACCATTTTCGGATATTGGGTAAAAGATCCTCAAAGATATGGAGTGGTGGAGTTCGATGCTGATGGGAAAGTATTGACTATCGAGGAAAAACCACAATGCCCAAAAATCCAATTATGCTGTAGTCGGACTTTACTTTTATCCGAACAAGGTTATTAAAATAGCTGAAAATATTCGACCTTCGGAAAGAGGTGAATTGGAAATAACCACTGTCAATCAGGAATTTTTGAAAGACAATAATTTGAATGTTCAGCTTTTTAGGACGTGGATTTGCCTGGTTAGACACGGGCACGCACGATTCTTTATCAGAAGCTTCTACTTTTATCGAGGTTATAGAAAACGACAGGGACTAAAAAAGTGGCATGCTTGGGAAGCGATTGCCTATCGTCAAGGTTGCATAACTGAAAAGAAAATGCTGGAAATAGCCGGACCTATGATCAAAAATCAGTATGGCCAATATTTAGTGGAGGTGGTGAAGGAGCAGAATAAATAATTGAGAAAAAGAGAGGGTCGTAATTATACCACTCAAATTGAAAGTTTGTAAACTGATAATTTATGAAGATCGTTACCATTATCGGGGCTCGTCCTCAGTTTATTAAAGCGGCTGTAGTTAGCTGTGCATTTGCTTCTTGCGGCGAAATGGAAGAAGTGATTGTACATACAGGACAACATTACGATGCCAATATGAGTGAGGTGTTTTTGAGGAGATGTCTATACCGAAGCTATATTATAATTTGTCGGTAGTATAACTCTGTATCCCAGGCTTGGGGTAAATTGATGGCACTGAATTACGATTTTTCCAATAGTAAGATTTGTTTTATAGATCCTGTCGGATATCTGGAGATTGTGTGGTTGTTGAAGAATTGTAAGATGGTGATGACGGATAGCGGAGGATTGCAAAAAGAAGCTTATTTTTTCGGAAAGTATTGTGTGACGATGCGGGATGAAACGGAATGGGTGGAATTGGTAGAAAACGGATTCAATCTGTTGGCAGGGAGTGATCACGATCGGATATTACAAAGTGTAAAAGAATTGCAGGAAAAAGGTCAGGCCTGCTTTGAAAACCGTTTGTATGGAAAAGGGGATGCGGGGGAAAAAGTACTAAAGGTGTTACAAACGGCATAAGGAACGAAGTTTTTATCTTCATCCATCATTTTCGGTTCCGGAATTCTCCGGAATATCTTACCTGTGTTTCCTTTTTTGTAAAGGGACTGACAAAATGATATAGCCTTAATATATAAATTTATATAATATGAAAATCCCTTTTTCCTTACCTGTCATCGATGATGAGGTAATAGCAGAAATGCATGATACCCCTGACTCATACGGGATGGCTGACGACAGGCCCCAAAGCACGGGCTTTAGAAGATGAGATCCGGCAGTTCACGGGAGGTGAAGCTGTTTTGTGTGTAAATTCGTGGACCTCCGGGGCGATGCTGATGTTGCGTTGGTTGGGAGTAGGTCCCGGTGATGAAGTGATTATCCCCGCTTACACTTACAGTGCAACGGCTTTGTGTGCCATGAATATGGGGGCAAAGGTGGTGATGGTAGACGTAAAAGATGATTTTACCATCGATCCGGAAAAGATAAAAGCTGCGATCAATGAACACACCAAGGTGATATTACCTGTCGATATCGGAGGGTATCCCTGTGATTACGATGCCATCCGTGAAGTTTTGAACGATCCGGAAGTGAAGGCTTTGTACCGGCCTGCCTCCTCCGGGAGGCAAAAGCAATTGGGCCGGATAATGCTTTTGGCCGATGCCGCCCATTCCTTAGGGGCTTTTATAAAGGAAAAGCTTCCGGAACCGTGGCCGATATTACCGTTTTCTCCCTGCATTCCGTAAAAAATATAACGACAGGGGAAGGCGGTGCAATTGTATTGAATTTACCGCAGCCTTTCGGCAATCAGAACGAACTGACTTACCTGAGGGCTTTGGCATTGAACGGACAAAACAAGAGTGCTTTCGAAAAAAATCAGGTGGGTGCGTGGCGGTATGATATCATCGATCAGGGACTGAAAGTGAATATGCCGGATTTGTGCGCTACTGTCGGGTTGGCCCAGATGCGCCGGTATAAATCCACGTTTCTGCCCGAAAGGAAAGCCATTTTTGAATTTTTATGTCCGGGAGTTTTCAAAACGGGATTGGGCTGTTATTCCCCCTATCATCACCGGGATACGGAGAGTTCTTATCATCTGTTTCTGCTCCGGATCAAGGATTTCGATGAAGCGAAAAGGGGATGCCATGATTCAATATATCAGTGAAAAGGGTGTCGGGGTGAATGTACATTACATACCGATGGCTATGCTGACTTTGTTCAAGAACCGGGGATATAAAATGGAAGATTATCCGAATACATACCGGTTGTATGCCAATGAAATCAGTCTTCCGGTTTATAATCATTTAACCCGGAACAGCTGCGTATCATCGTGGATACCGTTGCCGAAGCCTATGAAGCTGTAAAATAACATTTCTTTCCTTCTTTTTTTATAATCCGAATTTATGTACAAATTTTTTGAAGGTTGTCTTTGACGTACTGCTGGCACTTATTGCCTTGGTGTGCGTGTCGTGGCTGTTATTGCCCTGTATGCTGATTTTGTGGTGTACGGGAGAACATAAGGTATGGTATCTGCAAAAAAGGGTTGGGTACAGGAACCGGATGTTTTCTATTTTTAAGTTCGCCACCATGCTGAAGAACTCCCCCAATATGGGGACAGGCAGCCTGACCACCCGGAATGATCCGCGTGTATTGCCTTTCGGCCGTTTTTTGCGGAAGACGAAGATCAATGAATTGCCGCAGATATTGAATGTACTCAGTGGAACGATGAGTATCGTAGGGCCGCGTCCGCAGATGAAGGTGGATTTCGAACGTTTTCCGGAACATGTACAACGGTGATTTATAATGTGCGGCCGGGAATCACGGGGCTCGGCTCGATTGTTTTCCGGGATGAGGAGCGGTTGTTGTCGCAACCGGGGATCGATCCTGTCGTGTTTTATACGGAGAAAATCGCTCCGTACAAAGGTGAACTGGAAATCTGGTACCAACAGCATGCTTCGTTATGGCTGGATATAAAACTGATCTTCCTGACGGCCTGGGTGATCGTGAAGCCGGAAAGTGAACTGCCTTTCCGTTGGCTGAAAGGACTGCCGGAGCAGCCGGAGTATTTGAAATAATTTCTTACCTGAATTTGAAATCAAATTAAAATTAAGCAGATGTTGAATGTCAGTCAATTTATAGCCGACCACATAACGGGCCGGCAGAAGAGTATGTTCGCAGCGGACATCGGGGCGAACCGGGATAAGCTTCGCGCGGAAATAGAAGGTAAACGTGTTTTTGGTGATCGGCGGTGCCGGGACGATCGGTTCGTCGTATATCCGGGCGGTGCTGCCTTTCCGTCCTTCAAAGCTGGTGGTTGTGGACATCAGTGAGAACGGGCTGGCGGAACTGACGAGGGATCTGCGCTCGACGTACGGGATGTATGTGCCGGAAGAATACCGGACTTATCCGCTCAGTTTTGCCGATCCGGTCTTTGAAAAGATTTTCCGGGCAGAGCAGGGATTCGATATTGTGGCCAATTTTTCAGCCCACAAGCATGTACGGAGCGAAAAGGATAAATATTCGGTGCAGGCATTGCTGGAGAATAATGTGCTGAAAGCGCGGAAATTGTTGGATTTGTTATCTGAATTTCCGCCGCGTCATTTCTTCTGCGTGTCGACGGATAAGGCGGCCAATCCTGTAAATATCATGGGAGCCAGCAAGAAGATCATGGAGGAAATGATCATGGCCTATTCTTCGCGGTTCAAAATATCGACGGCCCGTTTTGCCAATGTGGCTTTTTCGAACGGAAGTCTGCTGGCCGGATTTATCGACCGGCTGATGAAGCGTCAGCCGCTGAGTTCTCCGAACGATGTGAAACGTTATTTCGTTTCTCCGGAGGAGAGTGGACAGATCTGTATGCTGGCCTGCATTCTGGGACAGAACCGGGAGATCTTTTTCCCGAAACTGGGAGCAGGGCAGATGATGACCTTCTCCTCTATCGCCGACCGGTTCCTGCATAGTCTGGGATATGAGGTGAAGCAGTGTGCCTCGGAGGAGGAAGCCCGGCGGTTTGCCGCGGAGATGCCGGTGGATAGTAAAGTATATCCGGTGTATTATTTCACCTCGGATACGACAGGAGAAAAAAGGGTTTGAGGAATTTTACGTGAAGGGGGAAAAAATTAATCCGGAACGCTTCGGATCACTGGGGGTGATTGAGGACCTGAAGGCCCGCCGGATGGAAGAACTGGATACTTTCCTGGAAAGATTGCAGGCGGTATTGAACAACCAGAAAACAGAAAAAAGAAGATATTGTCAGAACAATGAAAGCATTTTATCCCCAATTTTTGAACATATAGAGAAAGGGAAAAATTTGGATCAGAAGATGTGACATTCATTTAAGAGTTGAATTGAGTGGAGTTTCATCCCAAGTGATGAAACTCCATTTTTTTATAGATTATTCGCTGGATTTTTAAAATCAAATCATACATAAATATAGAATTTATGAAAATTAATATTTGTATTTTATATCGCTATTCAGTGAGCTGTTGGGGATGTGGCAGATTTATAATTTTTTTTAGAATAAAAACGCGGTAGTTTTATAAAAGTATGTATTTTTGCAAAGATTGATTGGATATTGTATATTAGTTGTAAAATAGAGAGATGCTAAGTTTATTGTCAGATAATTGGAGATTGGTGCTATCGATGGTATTGGCTTTGTTGATCGGCTGGAATATTCGTGTGCCGGTGTTCAAGATGGCCATACTGAAGAATTTTGTGGATAAACCGAATAAACGTTCTTCACATACCGGGTGTGTTCCGAATATTGGGGGAATTGTTGTTTTTTAGCTTTTTGTGTTCATTTTTACTGTTTGTCAGATTCGATAGCCGGCCGGAATTTCAGTATGTTTTATTGGGGCTATTTTAATTTTTCTGGTGGGTATTTATGACGATTTGCTGGAGATATCTCCTCGTAAAAAAGTTAAAGGAGAGATGTTGGGGGTTTTGGTACTGATTGTGGGAGGAGGGTTTTATCTGACTAATCTGCATGGTTTTCTCAGCTTCTACGAGATCAGCCCGTGGGTGGGTATCCCATTGACTTTTTGTGGGTTTGGTCGGATTAATCAATGCGATCAATCTGATCGATGGAATCGATGGTTTGTGTTCGGGAATGGCCATGATCGATTGTATTTTTTTTTTTCGGTATTTGGTTTTATTATTGTGGACATATCGAGTATGCTTTGATGTGCGGGGTGTTGACTGCTGCCCTTATCCCTTTTTTTTGATTAATTTGTTCGGAAAGCGTTCCAAGATGTTTATGGGGGATTCCGGTGCTTTGATGGTTGGATTTTTGCTTGGAGTGATGGCGATTAGATTTTTGTGAAACGGATATCAATCTGAAAGGTATTTGTGCGGTAGAAGCAGCGCCCGGAGTGGTGTTCAGCGTATTGGCTATTCCGGTGATAGATACGTTGCGGTTGTTCGCTTCCCGCTGGATGAGAGGAAAATCTCCTTTGCGCCCGATAAACGGCATTTGCATCATAAATTATTGACCATATATAACGGTGTGCATAAAAAGCTACCTTTACTATTTTAGGTTTGAACCTGTTATTTATGGCATTCGCATATATCGGAAGAGACTGGAGAAATGAAATATTGGTCGGCGGAGATATCGTTCTGTTCGCTGTTATGTTCTATATTGTCGACCGGTTGGCAAAGAGAAAGTTAGCTCAGAAAGCTGCGAAATAAACGATTGCAGAGAATCGGTATTCGCCCGGAGATGATTCCGGGTTTTTTAGTTTTATTTATAAAAAACGAGATCATGAAAGGTATAATATTAGCCGGAGGGTCCGGAACACGTTTGTATCCTATTACCAAGGGGTTTCTAAACAGTTGTTGCCCATTTATGATAAGCCCATGATTTATTATCCGTTGTCTGTTTTGATGCTGGCCGGGATAAGAGAGATATTGGTGATTTCAACTCCTCAGGACTTGCCCGGTTTTCGTCGTCTTTTGGGAGAAGGAGAGGATTATGGAGTGAAGTTTACTTTATGCGGAACAACCGAGTCCGGATGGGTTGGCTTAGCTCAGGCTTTTATTATCGGCCGCGAATTTATCGGCAGTGATTCGGTTTGTCTGGTTTTGGGAGATAATATTTTTTATGGACAGAGCTTTTCACATATGTTGCAGGAAGCGGTGAGAAATGCCGAGGAGGAGAAGAAAGCCACGGTTTTCGGTTATTACGTCAATGATCCGCAACGATATGGGGTGGCGGAATTCGATGAGAAGGGAAATGTATTGAGTATAGAGGAAAAGCCTGTGCAGCCGAAATCGAATTATGCCGTAGTCGGATTGTATTTTTTTATCCGAATAAAGTAGTCGGGGTGGCTTCCGGAATAAAACCTTCGGCCAGAGGAGAACTGGAAATTACGACCGTCAATCAGACCTTTTGCGAGACGAGGAATTGAAAGTACAGTTGTTGGGACGAGGTTTTGCGTGGCTGGATACCGGTACTCACGATTCTTTATCCGAAGCTTCGACCTTTGTAGAAGTGATCGAGAAAAAGACAGGGCTTGAAAATTGCTTGTCCCGAAGAAATTGCCTATAAAAAAGGATGGATCGATGCCCGAAAATTGAGGGATTTGGCTGTTCCGATGGCAAAAAAATCAGTATGGGCAATATTTATTGAAGTTACTTCGATAAATGCTGTTAGCAAGAATTAAAATAGTGGCTATGAAGGTGATTAAAACAAGTATATCGGATGTCGTTATCCTGGAACCCCGGGTTTTCGGTGACGAGCGTGGCTATTTTTTTTTCGAGAGTTGCTTAATACGTAATA
>VOFJ01001627.1_pt1 | contig 11870 bp, 21 predicted proteins | sample 5384081 | NCBI WGS metagenome assembly VOFJ01 (sample SAMN12384729, study PRJNA508395) | human gut metagenome | isolation source: healthy gut I | host: Homo sapiens | reverse complement strand
TTGAAAAGGTCGCGGAAAAACAGTAAAGTCTGATGCTTCTCGGGTACTACCTCAAGAATACTTCTGAGCTGAGGCATAAACCCCATATCCATCAATCGGTCAGCCTCATCGACAACCACAGTCTTAATCTGAGGGTACGGATAATGCCATTCATATAAATATCCATAAAACGTCCCGGAGTCGTTACCAACAAATCGACTCCCTCGTATACCGCAGCTTGCTGTGTCCGGATATTCGTTCCTCCGTAAATGCCGACACAACGGATATCCATATACTCCGTCAGCAACTCTACACTCTCACATACCTGCACCACTAACTCACGGGTAGGTACAATCACTAATGCACGTGGGTAATTTCCCGCGCATAAATGAAGTTTCATCAGCAAAGGAATCAGATAAGCCAAAAGTTTTACCGGTCCCCGTCTGGGTATTCCAATCACATCCTTTCCGGAACGAATGACAGGGAAAGCCCGTTCCTGAATCGGTGTCGGTTGTTCAAATCCGGCATCTTCCAAAGCCATCAAGATCTGTTTGCTAATATTCAATTCATTAAAAGTCATGTATACAATGCATTAGAAATTCAATTCATCGGCCGGATAAGATCCGACCGATCCTGTTTTTCTCTACAAAAGTACAAAAAGTTATCCGGTAAGGAAACAATTTTCACAGACATTCTGAGTATTACAGAAATACACTTAATATCAATAGATTACACAAAATAATTGATTTTATTAATTTTTTATGTGAAATTCGCAAACGTTTTACTTGTTTATTCAGAGATTTAGTCCTATATTTATTCCACTGATAAACCATAAAACTTTTTGAGATATGACTACAATGATTACCTTCAATGAGTTGAGACAAATCAAAAGACATGTTGCCCTCAGGGAGTATGCAAAAAATTGCGGACGAACTGGGACTCGACGTAGAAACAGTACGTAATTATTTCGGTGGAGACCATTATGATGAGGGCAAGGCTGTCGGTTTTTTACATATCGAGCAAGGTCCGAATGGGGGCATAGTAAAATTAGACGATACTACGATCCTGGAAAAAGCCAAAAGAAATGCTTGAATGTTAAATAAAAGAGCATTTTTGTATTCTTTTTAAAAGTCAGCACATATACCTCCGGCAGAATAAATACATACGATAGTCTATCGTTTTGAAGATATCAATATCTCCACCCCATCGGTATCCTGACCCGAGGTATATGACTTTCAGAATACAAAATGCTTTTTTTTCCAGACTTACTTGCAAATCTGTAAAGATCATCGCTTCCGGCGCATGATTGATAATATAAGCCGCAGGGAGGACCGAGTTTTCTTCTGCATTGATCACTCTTTGTAAAATGCTTGTCTTTGCATTTCCCAATACAGGGATAAGAAGTAGTTTCGCATTCAATATCAAACTACCTGTCATTGTAATTCTTTTCTGTCCACTTTCCGGATGTTGGGATACTTTATAGCAACATTTTGCCGTTAGTAATTCCGGCGTTGAAGGAAAAATAGAAGCAGTATGTCCATCCTCTCCAATTCCCAGAATGATTGCGTCAAAACGAGGACAAGAGGCATATCCGGGTAGTTCCCATTTCACCAATTCCGAATAATGTTCGGCCTCTACTTCAGGCCCCGTTCGCCATGAATACGATGGACATGGGCATGTGGAATATCCAAAGGCCGGAATAATAATTCATCCGCATGTTTGAAATTACTCTCCTCATCATCAGGAGAAACACATCGCTCATCCACCCAATAAAACCTCAATTGCTCCCATTTTATCTTCTCCCGGTATTCCCGAATCCAAAGCCCGAACATTTGTTGGGCCGTACCGGCACCCGACAATGCTAAATGGAACGGAGATTCCCCCGCATATTCATTTTTTTCTATCAATTGTTCTGTCATTGCACGCAAAGCATCTTCAGCAGAACCCAATACTTTAAGTCTCATCTATTTGTATTTATCGTATTAAACTTCTTAGGGGGCACTTCAGCTCAAAATTACATACCCCGACAATATTCGCAATTTATGAATTTTTAAGAACTTTTCCAACAAAAACAAAGAAACTATCTCTCAAATATTCTTTGTGTATTACGCAATCGTTCGGTTTAGGGTTATAATATCGACTTTTAAAGAAACAGATCAAAGTTTTTTATCTATTTTTTTTGCAGTCCAGTAATCAGTTATGCTTCATCTCATGAATAAAATCATACTAAAACCAGGAAAAAGACCGTTCGGTATTTCGTTATCATCCTTGGATATTCTCAGGGGCAATCGCCAAAAACAGAGGGGAAATTACAGGAAGGAGACCTGGTCAGAGTCTATAGTTCGGACAATCAATATCTGGCGACAGGGCATTACCAGATCGGTTCTATCGCAGTCCGAATTCTCACTTTTGAAGATGAAGAAATCGGTTATTCTTTTTTGGCTACAACGAATTACAGCAGCCTATCACATGCGCCGAGCTATCGGTTTGACCGACAGAGCAGAACAACGATACTTTCCGGTTGATCCATGGAGAAGGCGACAATCTTCCCGGATTAGTCGTCGATTATTATGCCGGTGTTGCTGTCGTTCAATTCCACTCCGTAGGTATGTACCTGGAACGGGAAAATATCACCCGGGCCCTACTCGAAACTTTTAGGAGAGACAGATTAACCGCCATTTACGATAAATCGGAATCTACCCTTCCCTACAAAGCGGCGATCGATCCACATAACGGTTACTTATACGGAAAAGCGGATCATTTTATAGCACAGGAAAATGGGTTAAAATTCAATGTCGACTGGTTAGAAGGCCAGAAAACCGGTTTTTTTTATCGACCAACGGGAAAACCGACATCTGCTCGAAAAAAATATGCCGGTAATAAACAGGTCTTAAACATGTTTTGTTACACCGGAGGTTTCTCTTTTTTATGCCATGCGGGGAGGTGCCCGATCAGTACATTCCGTAGATGTCTCCACCCGGGCGATCGAATTGGCCAAACAAAACGTAGCACTCAATTTTCCCGGAGACAGGCGGCATGAAGCATTTGCAGAAGAAGCTTTCAGATTTCTGGAACAATCTCACAATAAATACGACTTGATCATTCTAGACCCTCCGGCATTCGCGAAACATCAGAATGTACTCAACAATGCCATCCAGGGATATAAAAACTGAACCGGAAAGGCATTGAAGTCGTCAAACCCGGTGGGATCATTTTTCACCTTCTCCTGCTCACAAGTCATGACTAAGGAACTGTTCCGTCAGACCGTATTCACAGCAGCAGCCAACACAGGAAGGAAAGTACGTATCCTCCACCAGTTAACCCAACCGGCAGATCATCCGGTAAGCATATACCACCCGGAAGGCGAATACCTGAAAGGCTTGGTATTATATGTCGAATAATATACAGCCTATCGTTTTCCGGTTTATCCGGAAAACGATAAATAAGCCTTACGGTCACTGCTTACAGTTCAATTTCTCACGCTCTAAAACGTACTTTTAGCTGCAGCAATCACTTCCTCAGCCAGTTGATTGGCAGCAGCCTCGTCTTTAGCTTCCGAGTAAATACGGATGATCGGTTCAGTATTCGATTTCCGTAAATGCACCATCCTTGTGCAAAATCGATTTTTTACCCCGTCGATATCTGTCACTTTTTCTGTGGCATATCTCTCTTTCAGCCCTTCCAGAATTTTATCTACATCCATATCGGGGAAAAGGGTCATCTTATTCTTCGAGATAAAATATTGCGGATAGGTACTTTTTCAATTCGGTCATCTTCTTGCTCTGGGCAACGTAATGGGACAAGAATAATCCAACTCCGACCAAAGCATCCCGCCCGTAATGACTTTCCGGGTAGATCACACCACCATTCCCTTCTCCACCGATCACCGAATGCGTTCGTTTCATCTCGGCAACCACATTCACTTCTCCCACTGCCGCAGCAGGATATTGTTGTCCATAAGCTTCTGTCACATCTTTCAAAGCCCTGGAGGAAGATAAATTAGACACGGTATTCCCTGGGGTGTGTTTCAATACGTAATCAGCTACTGCCACTAAGGTATACTCTTCTCCCGAACATTTCACCGTTCTCGGAGATCAAAGCCAGCCGATCGACATCCGGATCGACCACGATTCCCAGGTCTGCACGGGATTCTTTCATTTTAGCAGCAATCTGAGTCAGGTTTTCAGGTATCGGTTCCGGATTATGAGCGAAATGTCCGGTAGGCTCACAGTTCAATTCAATGATCTCTTTTACCCCCAAGGCCCGCAATAAAGCCGGAATGACAACACCTCCTACCGAATTTACCGCATCCACGACAATTTTAAGATCAGCCTGAGCTATCGCATCCCGATTCACTAATTTTAACGCCAGCACCTGATCGATATGATATGGGGTATAATCCTTTTCTACAACAGTACCCAATTCATCCACCTCAGCATACTCGAACTCTTCTTTTGCCGCCAATTTCAAGACTTGTTCCCCATCGGCTGCCGATAAAAAATTCTCCCCGGCTATTCAATAATTTCAGCGCATTCCATTGCTTTGGGTTATGACTGGCTGTCAGAATGATACCTCCATCCGCTTTCTCGGCAGTCACAGCAATCTCTGTTGTCGGCGTCGTGGCTAAACCGATATTGACCACATCGTGTCCCAAACCCGTCAATGTTGCAGCCACCAATTTGGCATACATATCGCCCGACACCCGGGCATCCCTACCCAGAACTATTTTTTAGCCTTTTTTTTTCCGGCACCTGTCTTCAGCCAGGTTGCATAGGCAGAAACAAACTTCACGATATCCAGCGGGGTAAGATTATCTCCGGGATACCCGCCGACAGTTCCCCGGATACCCGAAATTGATTTTATCAAAGTCATATCTTTAAATTTTTAAAAATTTCATTTCAATAGAAATTCAAAATTATAAAAAATCAGTTAGTCTGCCTAATATACATAAAAAAGCTGTATTACTTACGGGTAATACAGCCTTAATTATCTCATTCAAGGACTTAAATTATCGCTTTGTATGCATCAGCATTCAACAGTCCATCCAATTCAGTCTCATCACTGATTTTAATTTTTACAATCCATCCTTTTCCATACGGATCCTTATTCACTAATTCAGGTTCACCTTCGAGCTCTTCATTAAATTCGAGCACTTCACCTGCCACCGGTAAATAAAGATCAGAAACAGTTTTCACAGCCTCGATGGTACCGAAAGTTTCACCTGCTTCCAATGCATCCCCGACTGTTTCACATTCAACGAAAACGATATCGCACAATTGACTTTGAGCATAATCTGTAATTCCTACAACTGCTTCCTCACCGTCTACACGAATCCATTCGTGTTCTTTGGTGATACTTTTAATTCTGCTGGTACGTTCATTATTAATGATTTAGATTTAATAATTTTAAATATTTACACATTAGTCTGTCACCGGACTAACCTGAAAACAAATCCAGTTTATTATTTGTTTTAACTAAGGCCAAAGTTAATGAAAAAGTCAAAAAAAGCACATTTTTTCCCAAGATTTATTTTCCATCTCTCATTGTTCTCTTCAACCGTCTCATTCTGAATTTCTTATTACAGCTACAAAATAATTTCTACAAAATTTCTTCTCTTTTTTTTTTGATAAAATATTTGCAGATTCAAAAAAAACGTCCTACATTTGCACTCGCAATTGAGAACAACAGTGGTTGTTTGATGCATAAATGAAAAAAGGTTCGGTAGTTCAGCTGGTTAGAATACATGCCTGTCACGCATGGGGTCGCGGGTTCGAGTCCCGTCCGCACCGCTTTTTGAAATGATGAAAATAATTTTTTGGTGCGGTAGTTCAGCTGGTTAGAATACAGGCCTGTCACGCCTGGGGTCGCGGGTTCGAGTCCCGTCCGCACCGCCTGATAAAGACGGAAAAAATAAGAAAAAGTCCTGAGGTTTTAATACTTTGGGACTTTTTCTTTTTCCACTCACCCAAGCGAAAGTACCCGAATCCGGTAGTTCCCAGATAGTGCAGATAGTGTTTCAAAAAAGTGTGTATTTTCCTTGTTTTTCCATCTTTGCAAATCTATTCATTTTTAATAAAACAATCTTGATTCTAAAAAGTTGGAAACACGATCATCGAAACAGAATTATTTTCTATACTTTTGTCCTGCAATCGCTTAACAAAAAGTATTCATTTCCAATGAAACTCTGTATATAGCTACGCTCGACGAATAGCTCCACATGATAAAGCTATTCAGCTATCAGACAAATACTTCCAGAAATTTGTCCTGAGTTTTATATCCTTTTATTTATGAATTTACGAACTGAGGCAACTGCTTGTGTACAGCAAGTCAGACCGCACTATTTACAGTTGAGCGATGAATTATACCTATAAACAAATCTGGCTCATCAATTTTTCCGGTGATGATGAGCATTTTAATGGAACAACTGATCAATATTACAGATGCAGTCTTTTTAGGCCATGTCGGAGAAATAGAATTAGGAGCTTCTGCCATTGCCGGAATTTATTATCTGGCGGTCTATATGCTGGGCTTCGGGTTCAGTATTGGATTGCAAGTGATGATTGCCCGAAAAACGGAGAACAAGATTACCAAGAAACAGGCAAAATATTTTTTCAAGGGTTATTTTTTTCTAATGGGGCTAGCCCTCTTTCTTTACCTAACGGTACATATCGTTTCGCCAGTCATTTTCAAAAGATCGATCAATTCTCCCGAAATTTACCAGGCAATTATCCGATATCTGGATTGGCGTAGCCTGGGATTATTGTTTTCATTTCCTTTTCTAGCTATACGTTCCTTCCTTGTCGGCATAACGTATACCCGGGCTCTATCAGGAGTAGCTATCGTTGCAATAGGGATCAATATTCCTCTCAACTACTTCCTGATATTCATGCAACATTTAGGCATATCCGGAGCGGCTATCGCTTCTTCACTGGCAGAAGGAGGTTCTTTCATTATCTTATGCATCTATATGTGGATGAAAATAGACAAAATAAAATATGGTTTACGGACAGTCTATGATGGACAATTACTCATCGCAGTACTCAAGTTATCGGTATGGAGCATGTTTCATGCTTTTATCAGTGTAGCTCCCTGGTTCCTGTTTTTGTAGGTATCGAACATTTAGGCAAAACCGAATTAGCCGTTTCCAATATCACCAGAAGTGTCTCCGCTCTATTTTTTGTCATCGTTAATTCCTTCGCTGTCACCACCGGAGCATTAATCAGTAATTCCATAGGAGCAGGAGAAAAAAAGCAAATCTCTTCCCTATCTGCCGAAAAATTCTAAAATTGGGGTATTCCATCGGTATCCCCTTGATTGGCATTGTCCTGATCTGCCACCGATCGATTATAGGAATCTATACAACCGATGAATCATTGATACAATCGGCTGTTGCTGCACCTTTGGTTGTCACATTGCTGAATTATTCATTTGCTTTTTACCCGGTTATGTTTACCTCAATGCAGTCGGTGGTACCGGAAAAACAAAAGATCACTTTTATATTTCAGGCCATCGCAACAGGCATATACTTAATTTATCTGTATGGATTAAATAACAGTACAAATACCACACTAACGCTATACTTAACGGCTGAATATCTTTTTGTAATTTTATTGGCCTTTACAATCCATCGTCTATCTGAAAAAGAAACACTATTAAAAAAACAAATAAAATGATGTCGAAAAATATATCCTCGTACCGGAGACAAACAAACGGTATACCTACCCGCAAAATCTGTAAACGCATGGACACTATGGTTATAAAGGATTACCCTAAAGTCTCGATGACAGTTTAATATTTTTAAGCTTAGCCGTGGAGTATTTCCAGTACCCAAGTTACTTTTTCATTTTATAAATTAACAAAGCCATCCCATCCTCCAAATGTTTTTCGAACTCTGCATCAGCCCGGGGAAAACCGGATTCGACGTGCTCGTCGTAAAAAACTCTTTATTGACGATCGCTTCGATAAATGTCCCTGAGTATCACAGCAATCCGGAAAAGCCATATAAGGAGAAGAAACTTCGGAAGGATTTGCAAGCAACTGCCCGGACGGTACATGAAAAAGATAACATTCGTCCAAATCTTTTTCCTTACTTCCATTGCGATATAGTCTCCGTCAACAACCGGAGTTTCGTATATATAGTTACAAGAACCTCCGATTATCAAGTCATAGTCCCCGCGGTAAGATTCCGGAATCTGATTCACACCGAAATCGATCCGATTCTTCTCAGACTATCCGGATTTGCTTTTATCCAGTATAACGAACGAATCGTTCATACACCAATTAAAAACCACTTCCCGGTCGTTTGAAGTAAAATAGACCTCTTTTCCTATAGGATCGCCTTCTTCCTCAAAAGGCAACAGGCGTTGAATAATATTCAGATCGTTGTCCGTAAATCAAAAGACGATAAGAAGGTTGAGAGGGGGGTAAATGCCCATCTTTGAAAAAACCAAAAAAAGTAAAAATCATCCGTCCCCGGCTCAAAGTCTCGAAATCCCAAGCAATAAAAAGCCATTCTTTTCTTGGCAACATAGGCCCCCCGTCCGGTTGTCAAAAACATGAAGACCGGGCAGAAAAGTATCTAACACATAAAGACAGGAGTCGTCGACGGCAAAACTTTTGATCTGAAGATACTCTCCACTGCCACGCCCCTGCCGGTCGATCACATACTGAAACCTTCCTATTGTATCGTAGACAACTATTTTGTGATTGGAAAAATCCCCCCAGATAGATCTTATCTTCCCTGCAAACCATTTTATTTACATAAGCCAGTAAAGCTTCGTCTTTATCTTCCAATTTCAAGTATTTTACAGTATCGATATATTCCAGGATAGGTGTGTTAACAGAAGGGGGAAAAGATATCGTCAAATCTGCATTCACTTCCTTGTTTCCGCATCCCTCTTTGCAAGCGTATAGACTGCATACCATAAGCAAAAAAAATACAAACGTTCTTCATCTTTCTAAAAAATTATCCACTCCCTTGCTTTTGCTCAAGTCAATTTCAAAGGTTATTGTCTTACATTTATGTCTGCAATATACCTAAAATTATACGTTTCACCCAATTCATCGATTTAAAATTATGCTGATTATCCCTTCTCCCTCAGCACAACAAATATAAGCGTTAAAATTACATTTTTTGCAATGTTTAGCTATACACCGACCTTTTACAAGTATTTTTCTACCTAAAAAAATAAATTTTTGAATGTATTATTACATAAAATTCAAAATTTGCCAAACAATGATAAAACTCAACAGATTATTTACAGGCTTATTTTTTGTCCGCCCACCTATTGGTACAAAGTCAAATCCACGAAATGAACATTTCGACCTACAAACCGGGAGCTCCCATTCAGCTTACCATGTACGGTCTCTTTTTTTGAAGACATCAATTATGGTGCAGACGGAGGATTGTATGCAGAATTAATCAAAAACCGCTCTTTCGAATTCCCTTAATCTTTGATGGGCTGGCAAACATTCGGAAAGCTAGAAGTAAAAGAATGACGGTCCGTTCGAATACAACCCTCATTATGTTCGCCTCTCCCTCCGGTTATCCCCATAAATGGACAAGCCTGGAAAATGAAGGTTATTTCGGTATCGGTGTAAAAAGGGAGAACAATACCGCTTCAGCGTCTGGACACGTATACCTGACGGGAAAGAAGCTGTAAATTACCAAAGTTACGGTTGGGGATTTTTTGAGTTTTCAATTAGCCGAAGAAATCGGAGCGACACCACTTCCGGTTTTTAAGCTATGGCCCGGCTTGCCAGTTCCAGAATAACGATGCTTCTGCTCACATAGCTCCCGACGATCTCGCTCATATATTCAGGATGCTTTGGAATTGATCGAGTTCGCTAACAATACTCCGAGTACAACCTGGGGCAAAATACAGGCAGAAAATGGACCATCCGGAATACCTATCCGGAAATTCAGATTATCGGCAGTTCGGGTCCGAATTCCTAAGGAGATCAATTCGACTATCTATGGCCGGAAATAAAACGCCTACAAGTAGACTTGGTCAACGAACATTTTTTACAGACCGGAAAACTGGTTTTTATCCCAAAGTAACCAGGTATGATCGATATGACCGTAAAAGGTCCTAAAGTTTTAGCAGGAGAGTATGCTTGTCATGGTCGGGGGAAAAATGGAATCATTTCAATGCAGCACTTTTGGAAACAGCCTTTATGACGGGAATGGAACGGAACGCCGACGTAATCCACATGGCCACTTATGCACCTCTCTTTGCCCGCACAGAGGGATGGCAATGGCGACCGGATATGATTTGGTTCGACAATCTACATGCCGTACGCACTAGTAGTTATTATGTACAACAACTATTTTCGAGAAATAAAAGGTAATCAGGTACTCCCCCAACGATGAATCAAAAAGCCTGTTGCCGGCAATGACGATCAGGACAGCCTCTTTGCCAGCGCAGTTTAGGATAACGATACCCGGGAAATTATTGTGAAGGTAGTCGATACTTCCGGGTAACCTCAGAAGCTGACATTCAATTTCGACGGATTGAACCCCCAGGTAAGACTGACAAACGGGACTTGCATCCAACTCCGGTCAATGAACCGAGACTAGAAAACACCCTGGAGCAGTCCAATTTGATCCAACCGGACGAATTTCCGATTCAATTTTCCGGCAAAACGCTGCAGCAAACCATTCCTGTCAATACTTTTTGCTATCTATAAATTCCAAAAAAGAAATAGCAGGACAAATAAAATAAGTTAACCTTCGGTTACTGAAAACAAAAAAAAACGTGCCAGGGAAAACCTGACACATTTCTTTTGCCGAGAGTTCATTTTAGTCACCAGAGTGGCAACCATCACAGCTTTAATCGTATGCATACGGTTTTCAGCTTCATCGAATACGATAGAATTCGGAGATTCGAAATACCTCTTCTGTCACTTCGATACCGTTCAGGCCGAATTGTTTATGTACATCACGACCTACCTGAGTTTCCAGATTATGGTAAGCGGGCAGACAGTGCATAAATTTACAATTCTTATTTCCTGTCATTTCCATCACTTTTGCATTCACCTGATAAGGCATCAACAATTTAATCCGTTCTGCCCATACTTCGGCAGGTTCTCCCATAGATACCCATACGTCGGTATATAAGAAATCACATCCTTTCACTCCGGCTTCTACATTATCGGTTACAGTCACCGTTGCACCCGTTTCCTTTGCAATCTCCTGACAAGTAGCGATCAATTCGGCAGCCGGTTGTAAAGCTTTAGGTGCAACAATCCGAACATCCATACCCATTTTAGCACCACCGACCATCAAAGAATTACCCATATTGAAACGAGCATCTCCCAAATAAGCAAAAGTTACTTTGTTCAGGGGTTTATCGGTATGTTCCGACATAGTCAGGAAGTCAGCCAGGATCTGAGTCGGATGGAATTCATTGGTCAAACCGTTCCAAACAGGTACACCGGCATATTTAGCCAATTCTTCAACAACATCCTGAGCAAATCCACGATATTCGATACCATCGTACATTCTCCCGAGTACACGGGCCGTATCTTTCATCGATTCTTTCACACCTATCTGCGATCCGGTAGGTCCCAGATAGGTGGCATGGCACCCTGATCATAGGCAGCCACTTCAAAAAGCACAACGGGTACGGGTTGAAGTCTTTTCAAATATTAAAGCGATATTTTTTACCTTTCAAACGGGGCTGTTCAGTTCCGGCATATTTTGCTCTTTTTTCAGATCGGCAGCCAGATCCAACATGTATTTAATCTCTGCGGGGGTGAAGTCCAACAACTTCAGAAAATTCCTGTTTCTTAAATTAAAAAGCCATAATCTTCTTTTATTTTAAATTGTAAATTTCAGATTCCAAAATCCTGGTAATGGACAAAAGTATAAAAAAATAAAACTAATTCTA
>VOFJ01000484.1_pt1 | contig 11870 bp, 16 predicted proteins | sample 5384081 | NCBI WGS metagenome assembly VOFJ01 (sample SAMN12384729, study PRJNA508395) | human gut metagenome | isolation source: healthy gut I | host: Homo sapiens | reverse complement strand
CATTCCCGGTGATTACCGTAAAGCTTGTTACTGCGGAGCAGGAGAAGAAGGCAAGACAGGAAGAACTGGCACAGGTGACAGACACAGAAAAAGAGCCGGGGGAAGCAGCTTGCCGGAACGGAAGAAAACAGCACAGATAAAGCTGGTACAGGACAAGCAGATATTGATAGTACAGAAAATACAGAAGATAAAAACAGGTATCAAGGATAATGAAACGGTGGCAGATACGGAGCAGGAGGGAACCTTTACAACAGAGGATATCAGCTATTTTTCCGATGCTTTATTTATTGGAGATTCCAGAACAGTAGATTATCGGAGTATGCAGATCTTGGGGATGCGGATGTATTTTGCAACGATTGGCTTAAGTTCCTTTAAGCTGTTTGAAACAGAGGTGGATATGCCGGGCTATGGAAAAGAAACTTTGATGAAGTGTTAAGCCGGAAAAAATTACGGAAAGATTTATCTGATGTTAGGTATCAATGAACTGGGATATCCACATGCAAGCATAGAAAAGCAATATCGTGAAGTGGTAGAGAAAATACGGGAAATGCAGCCGGATGCCATTTTTATTCTTAGAGGCGAGTCTTCATGTTTCCAAGGCAAAAATCCGATTCGGACAGCCTTTATAACAATGCCAATATTGACTGGCTCAATGGCGTGGTGGAGTCCTTATGTGACCAGAAGCAGACCTATTATATTGATGTGAATGAAATCTTTGATGATGGGGCAGGAAACCTCGATGCCCAGTATACCAGTGATGATGCCCATCCTCTGGGAAAAATATTATGCCCAGTGGGCAGAATGGATTCTGACGAAAGCTATTGTAAAGGAAAAATAAGACCAAAACCCTTAGGAAAACGCAGTGGAAAACCGATGTATTATTTATAAAAGTGTATACAACAGTGAAAGAAATATCCGATAACCGGATAAGCGTTGCAGAAAGGTAAGGGAAGCGTATATGAATGGAATCAATACCAGTTTTGGGGACACAGAGCTTATATCAGAATGACGGGACACAGGGAAGTGCAAAGTCAGATGATAAGAAGCAGGATAATAAGAATGACAGCAATGTAATAAAAAGGTGCCGGTCTTAATCTGAATCAGACGTATCTGATTGGACAGAAGATGGCAAATGCCCAGAAAGAAGCATTAAAGAAGATTATGGATACATTTTCCGGTGAGCATGCAGTGGATGAAGAGATGGACGAGCGGCGTGCCCACATTACGGAAATTGACAGCGAGATAAAAAAGATTATCAGAGTGAAATCCGCGACTTACAGAATAAGGAAGCTGAATTAAAGGGACGTTACCAGGTAGCGGATGGCAGCCAGGAAGAGGCAGACCTTGACCTTTTAAAGAAAGCCAGTACAGCAGAAGGAAGAAGCATGCTTTCCAAAGAAGAATTAGAGCATGTCTCAGAATTACAGAAAGGCGGAATGACAGACTATCAGAAAGAGTCCATGGACTACTATAAAATGGAGTCAGAATACAGAAGCAAGATAAAAAGACCTTGGAAAGGAAAGAGCCGAGGATAACGGATACCTCCGGGCAGTACATACGGAACGGTTAAAGCATCATGATATGATAGACAGCCAGAAGGAAGCGGAAGAAATATTAGACAATGCATCCGAAGAAGCAACATTAGGACTGATTGGGGAAGCAGTAGACCACATCGATGAGACCATCAAAGAAAAAATGAGAAAGATACGGATAAGAAGGATGCAGACAAGAAAGAGGATAAGAGGACTGATACAAAAATTAGACAAGGAGACCCAGAGCAGCCTTTTAAAAGAGTGAAGCAGAGAAAAAGGTTGCGGAGCATAAACTTGCCGAGGACGATATCAAAGGACTTGTCTATGATGAGCAGTTATAAACAAAATGGACAAATTGTGCTGTCAGATATACAAATTGTCGAAAAAGTATAACATGACCATACAAAAAAATCTATTGTATATGTCAAAAAAAAAACGCATTGTTTCTTATACTAATAAATGTTAAAATACATAGAAGAAAAAAAAGAGGGAGGAAGTTAGCATGGCTTCATTCGTTGAAAACACACAGCACAAAGTAGAAAGAAAAAGCTTTTGAGATAATGACCAATAGCATCGTAGGTAAGTTGACTAAGACAGATGATATCGCGAAAAGACAGGAAACATTCCTTGAACTTATTGACAAGGCAGAGACTTTCTGGGGAAATGGCGCAGACAAGGCAACATTGGATAAGGTCAGAGAGTATGTAAAGAATCCGGAGAACAGATGGGTGAAGTTTGTAAACCGTGTTCTGGATGAGACAAATCAAATTATGCTAAGAAATTCCTTCTGAATTTAGGATATGAAGCATTTTTCCGTGGAACAAAGACAATCAGGGCAAACCGTGAGAAGTACAACTGTAATATTCCATGGCTGATTCTTTTTTTGACCCGACAGACGCATGTAATATGCATTGTGTAGGATGCTGGTCTGGCACATATGGCCACAAGAATAACATGTCCTATGAGGATATGGATAAGATTGTTACACAGGGTAAGGAACTTGGAACTTATCTTTACTTTATGACAGGTGGAGAACCGACTGTTCGTAAGAATGATATTTTAAAACTTGCTGAGAAGCATAATGATTGTATGTTCGGTCTTTTCTCCAATTCTACTCTGATTGATGAGGAGTTATGTAAGAAGATTGTAGAACTTGGAAATATTACATTCCTTCTTTCCATTGAGGGAACACCTGAGACAAATGACGGACGTCGTGGTGACGGACATTATGCAGCCGTTATGAAGGCAATGGATTTGTTGAAACAATATGGTATCATATTCGGAACTTCTATCTGCTATACCAGAGCCAATGTTGAGGCTGTTACCGATGAGAAATTCTTACGTTTCATTGCTGATAAGGGCGCACGTTTCGGTTTCTACTTCCATTATATGCCGGTAGGACAGAACGCAGCTCCGGAGCTGATGCCGACATTGGAACAGCGGGAAGAAATTATTAAGAAGATTCGCTGGGTTCGTACCGGAGACAATGATATCGGATTTTTCCCCAATGGACTTCCAGAATGACGGAGAATTTGTTGGCGGATGTATTGCCGGTGGACGTAACTACTTCCATATTAATGCACAGGGAGACGCAGAACCGTGCGTATTTATCCATTTTTCGGATTCGAATATCCATGATAAGTCAATCCTTGAGATGCTACAGAGTCCATTGTTTAAGGCATATCATGAAGGACAGCCATTTAACAGAAACCACCTGCGTCCATGTCCGATGCTTGAGAATCCAAAGCTCTTAAGAGAAATGGTAAACAAGACTGGTGCGAAGGGAACAAACGCTGAGGCAGAAGAGACTGTGGAGCATCTTTGCTCTAAGTGTGACCACTATGCAGAAGAGTGGGGACCGGTTGCAGACCGTATCTGGGCAGAACAGAAACATAAGAAAGCACCTTATGAGAACTATACGGAAGAAAAGAGAGAACATCCGGAACTTGCAGCATTTGAGCATGCGGATGGTTCCAATGGATTAAGAGATGAGGATCTTCAGTAATTAAATCAGATGTTAAAATAGGACTAAATCAAGAGAAACCTTATACAACAAGGGTTTGAATGATTTAAGTCCTATTTTTTTGAAAGTCCGCGAGAGATAAGTAAAGCATCTTGAAGTCTTATACCTGATACAGTAAAATAGATACATCCGGCAACAGGGAGGTCTCAAATGAAACAGGAATCCATTACGATCATATCAAAGCGTATGAAAAAGAAGATAAGGATAGCAGATATTTTATATATCATCAAATCAGAATACCTCAGCCCGATCCATCTGATAGACGGGGATATTCTACAGACCATAATGCCTATTTATGAATTAAAAGAAATGCTCGGTTTGATGACTGTATCGAGGTAAAGAAGGGGTGTATTGTGTCGGTATCCGCAATCACGAATATCAAAGATAAAATCTATCTGTGCAATGGCGAAGCGATTGACTTTACCGTGAGAAGAAGAAAGGCAGTCCGGCTGGAGTGGCGGGAAAAGCAGAAACTGATGATAGATGAAATTAATGGACAGAATCCGCCGAGGACGGATGAGGAATACCATAAATATTATGAAATCTGTGATAAATTTCCATTTGCATTTACGGATATTGAGATGGTTTTCAATGAAAAACGTCATGCGGTAGACTGGATCTTCCGCTACGGTAATGAAGCACTGGCAGAACTGGAAGGTGTCCCTTTGAAAGAGATGATCGGCAGCACATTTCAGGACTGTATGCAAACCTGTTCTACTACAATGAACAGACCGGTGAACTGGAATTTGTCAGTGCCGGACAGATTGATGCGGATGGAAATACGGAACTTGAATTTACCCACGCATCCGATTACACGATCGTCATTGATGTGGCTGTGATGGATGGAGGAAATAAGGATAGCATAGACACTACAAAGACAATGGAAACGCCGAAGATAATAAAACAATTCCTGCGTCGAATGCAGATCATGCTAAGAGTGACGCATGGAATCCGGCTATCATAATCATCATCGGAAGCTGTATTCTGTTGATTGTGTCTGGTGTAGTAATTTTCGCCAGAAAAAAGAGTGGTTCTGAGGAAGAATAAGTATCAAATTTTACGATGAAACAAGAGATAGTTACAAAGGCAGTGCTGTGGGATGGCGAACAGGCAACAGAATATGATATGCCACAAGAGGATAAAGAGAAAACGCCTGAAAAGTATGAGACAGTATCATTGGATGAAATAGCTTTCTCTTAAGATAACCGCAGCATAATATTTGAAATAAACTCCATTTCCTCATTATAAAACCGGGTAGAACCATGATAACGTTCGGCAGTGGTTTGGATAGAAAGAAGTCCAATACCGCTGCCGCTTTCTGTTGTAGACAGAAACTGCCCGTTCATCTTTTTTGCAATTCCATTGAAGCTGTTTACCATTGTGATATATATGGTGCCCGGACTGTTAAGGTCAGAACTGAGGTGGATATATCTATTTTCCACCGGAACCTGACAGCAGGCATGGATGGCATTTTCCAAAAGATTGCCGAAAAGCAGGCTTAAGTCTACATCAGAAATAGAAATCTTCCGGGGAACAATAACCTTAAAATCCATTTTGATATGACAGGATTCTGCAAAGGGAAGCATAGTAACTGATAACTGCATTCACAGCCATGTTTTGGCAGAAAAGATACTGCATGGAATGTCTTCCGGTTTCCCGCTGGTAGTCAGCCATATAATTTTTTAATTCTTCATATTGCCCGGATTGGGCCAGCTCCTGCATAACTGCAATGGTATGTTTGAAATCATGCCGCTCCTGACGGGACTGATCGAGATAATTCTGAAGCTTGACATACTGGCTTGCCTGGGCACGGTACATAATCGAAGTGGTATCTGCTTTGATTTTCTGTGCAGTTGTAACGGCAATGAGATAAAGCAGAATCTGGAAGGTTATAAAAAAAGATAAAAAGAACCACCTCGATAACCATGGCAATTACAAATACCCGGCCTACACGGATATTGTTGTAGTCCTTAGGCAGCATAAAGATATTACAAAAAAGTAATAATGGCAGGAATAATCCATGTAAGCCACCAGAATAAAGGCTGATTTACATTTTCGAAAATCCATTTCAGCTTATCTTTTATGACGATAAATAAGAACATAATAAGAAAGCTGATGGCGTATTGTAAGAGCAGTCCCGGAACAGAGCTGTCATCTACATTGGAAGAAGGGACGGTATAAGCAATGATATAATCGTTGGCAATGCAGCCAAAGGAAAGGGCTGCGGTGGCACATAAAAAAATAAATACCAGAGCTTTAGATTACTCAGGCGGACCGTAATAAAATATACAATAAGGCATACGGACAGGAGTGGGAAAAAAAGAACAGATTTGCATCATAATTCCCGGTGGATTCAACGCAGCCTAAAATCAGACAAATTGCAGTCATAACCGGAATCAGAACAGAAAAGAGTTTCCGCAGGGGAATTGATATCCAGTCAGCAACCGGAACGATGCAGATAAAAATACCCGGGAAAATAACTCCGTAATGGGCTGCGGCAATCAGAACAGTAAAAGGATTCATGACAGACCTCCGTGTAAAAGTGACTTTGTGCGTTGGGTAAATTGCCAGGTAATATAAGTCTGCTGAAGGGTATTAGACTGCTTTTTGTTCATGGAAAAGGATGCTCCATCATTCACCATGCAGACTGCTCCGTCCATGGAAGAAACATAGTCCAGATTTACCATAACACCACGGTTAATGGTCAAAAACGTTCATCCTCCGAAAGCGTGCGGGTAACATCCCGAAACAGCATACGGCAGCGGATTTCTTCGCTGGTATGAATAATAAGATAGTTTGAATCTGAAATAATATATTGAATGTCCGAATAAAGAATCGGAAGCTTCGTCTTGTTGGTATTTACGGTCAGAAATAAATGGGAATCCAAAACAGGACGGACAGCCAGAAGGTCATCTAATAACGGATGGATGGCAGCTTTGGTAATCGGCTTTTTGCAGATAGTCGAAAGCGTGGACATGCAAAGCTTCCACATGATATTCCGGGCTGGAGGTCAGAAAGACAATCGGTGTCTTCTGTGAAATTTTTCGAAAAGAAACCGCAAGGTCAATCCCGTTTGCTTCCTTAAGATAAATATCGAATAGCACAAAATCATAGGAATTCGAGGCAGCAGACAACAAAAAAAGCATCCCCCTCGGTAAAGGAATCACAGCAGACCGTTATGTTATGGGCTGCCACACCAGTCCCGGATGAGCAGCTCTGTCATATGTATTTCTTCTATATTGTCATCAACAATCGCAAACCGCAATAAGATAGCCTCCTTTCGATTTCATGGCTTTTCAGGCATTATTATAGCATACCTGTCGAAAAAATACGAATCTTTCATCCCACTAAAGTGCTTTTCATCCCACCTCGGTTGACAATCCTTAAATAAGAATGGTATAAAGAAAAATTGGTATACAAATTCATCTTGAAAAAAATATTTCGTAAGAGAAAAATAAATTTTGGAGGGAACTTATGAAATTAAAAAAAAAGAAAACATGTGGAATCTTGGCAGTGTTACTGCTGCTGATGACTGTATTTACCGGAATGCAGGAAGTAATGCCGGTACATGCAGAGGGGCTGAAGGTATCCATAAACGGAACGGAACTAGAGGATGGCAAATACTATGCATTCGGAGGAAGCAGAGGGAGTGGAACCATGAGTGAATGTGACCCGGCGGCTCTTCCGGAAGCATATATCTATTATAGTGCAGGTATAATGGAAGTAAAAGGAATTGTAAGAATATATTCGAACGGAGGAAGTTCAACAGAAATCTTAAAGATTGAAAATGGAACCCTGACATTGAAAGGGGATGGTAACCTTTTATCTGACAAATTGTAATGATACGGAAACATTGGTTACAGGAACTGCAGATGCAGTACTTAAGACGGATGAATATACCGGAGATATTAAATTTTCTGGAAGGGGTGGAAATGCTCTTATAAAGGGACTTTCTCTGGTGGACTTAAAAACCGCCGGGAAGATAACTTTAGATGCAGACGATGTTACTGGTGATGCATTTATCTCTGCCGGTTCAGTTAAGCTTGAGGCGGATCTGTTGGATATCTATTTATCAGGTGGAGCGGTGAAGTATCTGATAGAGGCAACGGATGAGCAGAACGGAGAAATCAGCCTGAAAAAGACTGGTTCCCTGAATTCGTTTAATCTGGTAAATGGAAATAATATAAATGTAACAGAGGCATTTTTTAAAGCAACAGATACTTTCCTGTCATCCAATGGAAACAGTAATTCGAACAGTTCGAGTGGCAGGATAGTTCTTGTGGGTGAAACAATAGCAGAAGGCAATCTTGAATTAGAAACAGTAAAAGATGTAACAATCCGCGCAAAGAAGACTGCGGTAAAAGGAAATCTCGCTGTCAATGCAGAAAATGGATATGGTGTTGAGATAACCAGTGAAGGGGGAGCGGTATCAACCGGAAGTACAGAGATTACGGCACCTTCATTAGTTGTTATGCTGCAGGCAAATGGAGATGCTGCCATAATCGAGGGAAATGCAAAGATAAATGCAAATATAATATCCATGCAGAGTGCGAACAATGCAGCAATTGCAGGGGATGCAGACCTTCAGGCACGAAATTACATTACATTTCTGGGAGCAGAAGGGCATTCTGTAATAGGGGGAAGCAACATTTTAATGAATGCAGCAGGCGGTGAGCTTTCCATATCCAGAACCGGAAGTGCTGCTACCGATACTCCGCCACTTCTGGGAGGAACATTGCAGACGCAGAATGATATCGTAAAATATAGCGATGGCGGGGGAAAACTGGGTACAGATAATGGCAACCGGCGAGACATATGATGCAGATAACTGTGAACATCCGATTTTAGCAGGATATTCTGGCAGATGTATGGTCTGTGGAGAATATGACATAGAATATGCAGAGCTGATTGGAACGGATGGAACGACTAAGAGAATGCTGAATGGAGACTTCGGTGGAACCGGAGCACGTAATGATTTCAGATACCTGGAAGATGGAGATACCATCAAATTTGTGAAGGATATTTATGGAAATGGAAGAACCGCAGCAATCGGAGACAGTAAAGCCGTAACCCTTGACCTGAACGGACATACATTGATTCTGGATACGATTTCCTCAGGGGAACAATCTTACCATTGCAAATGGTAACTATAAAGGAAAGATTACTAATAGCGGTGTCGGACTTACAAAGGAACTGATCTTTAAAAATGCAAAAGCAGCACTGAATGATTTACAGTGGATGACGAACAATGGAGTAAAGCTTGAGGGAAGTGAAGTTACAGTATCCGGAAATGACGGTTCTGGACAGTGCTGGTTAGAGAAGCTTACAATGGATGAAGATTCAAAGCTGGTATTAAAGAATGTAAGCCAGGGTATTTCGAATTATGCTAATGTTGCACTGGAAGAAAGCCTGGGAACAATCCGGGGATTCCTGCCAAAAGATTTTTTCTATCGCAAATAGGAAGAGAAATCCGGCAGATGTTGATTACAGAAATACCATTGTGGATGCAGATGGTCAGATTGCCCAGAATGTGGAGCTTCGTTATCGTAAGATGACAGATGCAGATTTATCAGCAACATTGAATCCAACGACCTATACTTATGATGGAACAGCAAAGGAACCGGAAGTACTTGTGGTATATGACGGACAGACACTGACAAAGGATACGGATTATACCGTTGCTTATTCGGATAACAAAAATGCAGGAAATGCAGAGGTAACAATAACAGGTATTGGGTGTATCATGAAGCAGCACATCTGCAGTTTACGATAGGGAAGGCAGGTCAGGCGGCACCAACAGGACTGAAGGCTGTAAAAATATCAGTAAAACAGGTGCAAGTGATGGAGCCATTGAAAACCTGACTACTGCAATGGAATACAGCACAGATGAAATTCATTGGATCAAGGTTACAGATGGTACAAAAGATAAGCCAGCTTGCAGCAGGTGACTATTTCGTACGGTATGCAGAGACAGGGAACTATCTGGCTTCTGCATCTACAAAGGTGACAGTTGCCGTAAAGGAAGCCCCTTCCACTGGAAACGGTTCCAATCCAGGTGAAACCACAGGCAGTAATGGAACTACAGGCAGCACTGGAACGAACGGTTCCGGCACAGTAGCGGGAACTTCAAATGGAAGCAGCTCTGATGCAGCCGGTTCCAATACGGCAGCCCTGACGGGAACAACACAGAAGACTGCAACCATAAAAACTGGTGATGAAACACCGGTTGGAAGAATACTGCTTCTGATGTTTTCCGCAGCTGGATTGATGGTTGTGGCAGCTGCTGGCAGAAAGAAATATTGTTAATTGTTTAAGAAGGCACGCAGCGCATCCTTTTTGTGCTTTATAATCACTGATTCCTAAATCATAAAGCTCCTGCATGATTTTCGGGTCAGTGGTAAAAGTGCCAATCTTAACCTGATGGGACGGTGCAAAGAGAAATGCCCGTCCTTCTTTTTTGTAATTTTGCAGCAACTTCTACCGAGTGCCGGTAATTTAAGTGTCTGTTATCAATTGCAGTAATCGTATTTGGAAATTTCCGTAACATCTTTTTGTAAAGAAAACGGTAACTCTCCGGCTGCTTGACATAGCCAAGTGGACGGCAGTAGATAATTACTACCTTGTCGCAGCCATCTGCAATGGCACGTTCAACCGGAATGGAATCTGCAACACCGCCATCATAGTAATAATTGCCGTGGAAAGAAATCGGTTTGCAGAAGCCCGGAAGGGCACAGGTTGCCATAATGCCGCGGTAATCATCACGGCCTAAATCTTCTTTGGAAAAATATTCTGCCTTTCCGGTGGCAGCATTGGTTGCCGGAAAATGAAATTCACTTGGATTTGCTGCTAAGGCATCATAATCCAGCGGGTCGTTTCCTGTGGAATTGGTTAAGGTTCCGTAAATATATTGAAGTCCGAAGAGAGAACCGGTTTTAATCAGATTTTTTTGATACTGATGTAGCGGGGGTCTTTTATATGCTCTATATAGAAACGCAGATTACGACCACGTTGCCCGGCAAGGTAAGAAGCAGTATTTGCCGCACCGGCAGATACCCCCATACAATAATCAAATGTAACATTGTCGTCTAAGAAGGCATCCAGAATTCCAGCACTGTAAGCGCATTTCATACCGCCGCCTTCTACAATCAATCCAGACTTTTCCATGATATCACCTCTTGAGATATACTTCGTTAATTTTTTCACATATAGTTTAGCACATTGAAGAAGAAAGTCAAAATACATTTTTTTTATTGTATGTATATTCCGGGAAAATATAAGAGTTTGCGGCATTCGGGCTGCTCTCCATATATCACTGCATTGTTAAGAGTCTCTAAGAATTTCATGAAATATAAAAAGTTCCGGCAACCGGCACAAATTCACATCCATGTTCATCTGTGCCTTGCTGGCACGTCCATGTGCCAGCATTGCCAGTTTTGGTGAAAATTCTAAGAGTCTCTAAACAATTTCGTTAATATATGGGGGAGCAGCACGAATGCCACAAATTGATATAATTTCCCCGGAATAATCCACACAGAATCTCCTTCCGGTCGTTGAAACCTTCCGCAAAAAACGCTATAATATGAGACAGTGATAAAAGGCGAAGAATAGAAACAGTGGAAGAGAGGAAGCGGGAATGGCATTTGCCCATTTACATGTACATACAGAATACAGTCTGTTAGACGGTTCAAATAAAAATAAAAGAATATGTATGCGGCATGTTCCGGACCGAATACCATGTCGTACAGTTCCGCCTTGCTGGTGGGGAACAACTACGCCCTTGCAGTTCTCGATGACATCGGTCAATTCATCGGTAAAGGTGAATTTGGTGAGCAATGAGTTCATCTGTATCATTTCCTCCTTAAGCACCGCGGAGTCCCTCGCCACGGTATGCTAAACGGGCCGGTTACATTCATTAACCTTTGCCCCATTGTCTTTCGAGTATAGCATACCGCAAAACCCACCCTCTCGTCAACTGTGATTTTGCTTTTTTTGCAAGTCGGATTGCAAGTTCTTGCAAAATGTACAAAACCTGAGGGATTTCTCACTGTTTTCCTGACACGGTCACTTGTCCGCCGATAGAACTTTTTGTAAAAACGTTTCCGCATGGCAAAATCCGTTTCACAATGCGCAATCGTGTATCAAAAGTGTGATACTGTGCATCTGCGTACACTTTATCTCACATTCCAGCGCTCCCACACACGGGTGACGGAATTGCATTTTCCGTTTCTTGTAATATCGAACAGCGCACCGGAAACTGCACAGTCGCCCTCAGCTGTCTTGAAATACTCGGTCAGGTCACCGCGAAACATGGCGAT
>VOFJ01002017.1_pt1 | contig 11872 bp, 14 predicted proteins | sample 5384081 | NCBI WGS metagenome assembly VOFJ01 (sample SAMN12384729, study PRJNA508395) | human gut metagenome | isolation source: healthy gut I | host: Homo sapiens | reverse complement strand
TTCATATATATGTATCCTATTGATAATAAAAGAAATAATAGATTAATATGGCATTGCAATGTGGTATTGTAGGACTACCGAACGTGGGTAAGTCGACACTTTTCAACTGTTTGTCGAATGCGAAAGCACAGGCGGCAAATTTCCCTTTCTGTACAATTGAACCCAATGTAGGTGTAATCACTGTTCCTGACGAACGTCTGAACGCACTCGCTGAATTGGTGCACCCCCAACGAATTGTTCCTACAACTGTAGAAATCGTAGATATCGCCGGACTGGTGAAAGGCGCAAGCAAAGGTGAAGGGCTGGGAAACAAATTCCTTGCCAATATTCGCGAAACAGATGCAATCCTGCATGTACTGCGTTGCTTCGATGACGACAATGTGACACACGTAGACGGAAGCGTAAATCCCGTCCGCCGACAAAGAAATCATTGACTACGAACTTCAATTGAACGACCTGGAAACCATCGAAAGCCGTATCCAGAAAGTACAGAAACAAGCACAGACGGGCGGAGACAAAGCTGCAAAGTTAGCTTACGATGTACTCGTTCAATATAAAGACGCATTGGAACAGGGAAAATCTGCACGTACAGTGACTTTTGAAACAAAGACGAACAAAAGATTGCTCACGAACTGTTCTTATTGACCAGCAAGCCGGTAATGTATGTCTGCAACGTAGATGAAGCAAGCGCAGTAAACGGAAATAAATACGTAGATATGGTACGCGAAGCCGTAAAGACGAGAATGCTCAAATCCTGATTGTTGCCGCCAAGACAGAAGCCGACATCGCCGAACTGGAAACGTATGAAGACCGTCAAATGTTCCTTGCCGAAGTAGGCTTGGAAGAATCGGGCGTAGCACGTCTTATCAAATCTGCTTACAAACTCCTGAATCTCGAAACTTACTGCACAGCCGGCGTACAGGAAGTACGTGCCTGGACTTACGAAAAGGTTGGAAAGCCTCCGCAATGCGCTGGTGTTATCCACACCGATTTTGAGAAAGGATTCATACGTGCCGAAGTTATCAAATACGACGATTTTATCCAGTATGGCTCGGAAGCTGCCTGTGAAAGAAGCCGGTAAATTGGGTGTGGAAGGAAAAGAATATGTAGTGCAGGATGGCGACATCATGCATTTCCGTTTCAACGTGTGATTATCGGTAACTACCGACGACTTATTAATTACTAATTCGCTAACAATATGAAATATCTCATTGCAGGAACGGGAGGTGTAGGCGGCAGTATCGCAGGATTCTTGTCGCTGGCAGGCAAAGATGTAACTTGTATTGCCCGTGGAGCTCATTTGCAGTCGATTCAAACGAACGGTTTGAAACTGAAGTCGGATTTAAAGGGTGAACATACGCTCCGAATCCCGGCTACTACGGCTGAAGAATTTAGCGGGAAAGCAGATGTGATATTTGTATGCGTGAAAGGTTATTCGGTCGATTCCATCGTAGAACTGATAAAAAAGAGCAGCACACAAAGACACGGTTGTCATCCCTATTCTGAATGTATATGGCACAGGGCCGCGCATACAGAAGCTAGTTCCGGAAGTCACCGTTCTCGACGGCTGCATCTATATCGTAGGCTTCGTATCCGGCACCGGAGAAATCACCCAAATGGGAAAGATATTCCGGCTGGTATATGGTGCTCATCACGGCACGGTTGTGAAGCCCGGATTGCTGGAAGCCATCCAACAAGACTTGCAGGAAGCAGGCATAAAGGTAGACCTGTCACCAGACATCAACCGGGATACGTTTATCAAATGGTCGTTTATCTCTGCAATGGCCGTAACGGGTGCTTACTACGACGTTCCGATGGGAGAAGTACAGAAACCGGGAAAGATACGGAATACATTTATCGGACTTTCTACGGAAAGCGCTGCCTTAGGAAAGAAACTAGGCGTCGAATTTCCCGAAGACCCAGTCAGCTACAACCTGAAAGTGATTGACAAGCTCGACCCCGAAAGTACCGCTTCTATGCAAAAAAGACCTGGCACGCGGACACGACTCGGAAATACAAGGATTGCTCTTCGACATGATTGCAGCAGCCGAAGAACAGGGAATAGATATACCAACCTACCGGATGGTTGCGGAGAAATTCAAAAAATCTAATCATTAACATTAATCCAATATAGAATGAATACCATGCTATTATCCATCAACTGGAACCCGAATCCCGAACTATTCAACCTGTTCGGCATTTCTATCCGTTATTACGGACTACTGTGGGCAGTAGGAATATTCTTTGCTTATGTGGTTGTTCACTACCAGTACCGGGATAAAAAGATAGACGAAAAGAAGTTCGACCCGCTTTTCTTTTACTGTTTCTTTGGTATTCTGATTGGTGCCCGCCTGGGACACTGTCTGTTCTATGATCCGGGATACTACTTGTCTCATTTCTGGGGAAATGATTCTTCCTATCAAATTCATGCCGGACGGAAACTGGAAATTTACCGGATATGAAGGACTTGCCAGCCACGGCGGTACATTAGGATTGATAATCGCCCTTTGGCTGTATTGCCGCAAGACGAAGCTCCATTATATGGACGTGCTGGATATGATTGCCGTAGCTACTCCAATCACCGCCTGCTTCATCCGCCTTGCCAACCTGATGAACTCCGAAATCATCGGCAAACCGTCTGATGTACCTTGGGCATTCGTTTTTCGAGCGTGTAGATATGCAACCCCGTCATCCGGGACAGCTCTACGAAGCCATCGCTTATCTTATCCTGTTCTTCATCATGATTTACCTGTATAAGAATTACAGTAAGAAACTGCACCGTGGCTTCTTCTTCGGGCTTTGTCTGACTTATATCTTCACCTTCCGCTTTTTCATCGAATTCCTAAAAGAAAATCAGGAAGATTTTGAAAACAGCATGATGTTCAATATGGGACAATGGTTAAGCGTTCCGTTTATCATAATAGGCGTCTATTTCATGTTCTTCTATGACAAGAAGAAAAAGAAAATAGCCTAAATCAAAAAAAAAGAGGGATTAGCGGTTCAAACATCACTAATCCCTTTTTATCAATAAAACAAATGCCATTTCCAATGTCAGGACAACAATCGAAAACATATCCTAAGACATTATATACATTTTCAGCTTATTTCCCCCTGACTATCTTCTTAATATCATTCAGTTTATTCAGCGTTTCAATAGGGAGTAAGATTATTCACATCAAGATTCAATATCTCATCGCGAATCTGACAGAGAATCGGATCGTCCAACTGGAAGAAGCTTAACTGCATACCTCCACGATTCTCGCTCACTTCTGCCAACGGTTTACCTGCTATGCCCTGTTGGCGATTATCAGATTCAAGCTGTTTCAATATCTCATTTGCACGTTTCACAATGCTTTTCGGCATACCGGCCATCTTTGCTACATGAATACCGAAAAGAGTGCTCACTACCGCCACGTTCCAGTTTACGAAGGAAGATTACCTTATTATCCACCTCTTTCACCGATACGTTATAGTTCTTGATACGCTTGAAAAGATTTTTCCATTTCATTCAATTCGTGGTAATGCGTGGCGAATAAAGTACGTGCTTTGGCTTTCGGATGTTCGTGGATATATTCCACAATCGCCCAGGCAATAGAGATGCCATCATACGTAGAGGTACCACGCCCCAACTCGTCAAATAGTACCAAGCTTCGGGAAGAAACATTGTTCAGAATATCCGCCGCTTCGTTCATCTCCACCATAAAAGTAGATTCACCTACGGAGATGTTATCACTTGCTCCCACACGAGTGAATATTTTATCCACCAGCCCGATATGGGCGCTCTCCGCAGGAACAAACGAACCGATTTGAGCCAACAGCGTAATCAATGCCGTCTGACGCAAAAAAGCGCTGACTTACCCGCCATATTGGGACCGGTTATTATGATGATCTGCTGCGTACTGCTGTCCAACATCACATTATTGGCAATATATTTCTCTCCTATCGGAAGCTGTTTCTCAATTACCGGGTGACGGCCCTGACGAATATCCAATACGTCGTTATCCTCAATAACCGGACGGATGTAGTTATTCTCACGCGCCACATTAGCGAAAGACAACAGACAGTCCAACCGGGCAATCTGATTGGCGTTAACCTGTATCTGGGGATAAACTCCGTCAATGCCTGTACCAAATTCGTATATAACTGCGTTTCCAGCACAAGAATCTTATCTTCGGCACCAAAATTTTTTCTTCGTACTCTTTCAGTTCCTGTGTGATATAACGTTCCGCATTTACCAACGTCTGCTTGCGAATCCACTCTTTAGGGACCTTGTCCTTATGAACATTACGAACCTCGATATAATAGCCGAATACATTATTATAAGCCACTTTCAAACTCGGAATACCCGTTTCTTCGCTTTCCCGCTGCTGTATCTGAAGCAGATAGTCTTTTCCCGAATACGAAATCCGGCGCAATTCGTCCAAATCCGCATTCACACCGTCTTTAATCACTCCGCCCTTATTTATCAACAAAGGAGGATCATTATTAATTTCCCGGGCAATCCGGTCACGAATAGAAACACAAAGATTCAACCGCTCGCCAATACGGTTCAGACTTGCATTATCCGCTTCAAGACAAGCCTGTTTGATCGGTTCGATAGCCTGCAAAGCCACTTTCAGCTGAACCACTTCACGCGGTGACACACGTCCCACAGCCACTTTGGAGATGATACGCTCTAAATCACCGACAAGATGCAACTGTTCTTCGATCAACTCCTTAAAGTCCGGTTGACGGAAGAAATACTCCACCACATTCAGACGCTCATTGATCGGTTTCTCGTCCTTCAATGGAAAAACTATCCAACGTTTCAACAGACGTGCTCCCCATTGGGCTGATCGTCCTGTCAATCACATTGAGCAGACTGCTTCCTCCATCGTTCATGCTGCCAATCAATTCGAGGCTGCGCACCGTGAATTTATCCAGCCGGACATATTTATCCTCCTCAATACGAGCCAATGAAGTAATATGCCCGATTTGAGTATGCTGTGTCATTGTCAGGTATTGAAGAATAGCCCCCGAAGCAATAATACCGTTTTTCAAATGCTCTACTCCGAATCCTTTCAGATTCTTTGTTTCAAAATGCTTCAGAAGTTTTTCGCGGGCAGTAGTTTCCGTAAACACCCAGTCGTCCAGTTCGAAAGTGAAGAATTTACTACCGAAATTGCCTTCAAACATAAGGCGCTTGCCACGTTCAAAAAGAATTTCTTTCGGGCCGAAGTTATTCAGCAGTTTGTCTATATAGTCGAAAGGTCCTTCGGCAGTCAGAAATTCACCGGTAGATATGTCGAGGAAAGCAACCCCGCAGGAAGCCTTTCCGAAATGTACGGCGGCCAGGAAGTTGTTTTCCTTATGGTTGAGTATATTGTCATTGATAGAAACACCCGGAGTTACCAATTCGGTGATACCGCGTTTCACTAATTTCTTTGTGAGTTTCGGGTCTTCCAACTGGTCGCAGATAGCCACCCGTTTTCCGGCACGAACCAATTTCGGAAGATAAGTATCGAGCGCATGATGAGGAAATCCCGCCATTTCAATCGTCTTTCCTTTTCCGTTAGCACGTTTTGTCAGTGTGATTCCTAATATTTCGGCTGCAACAATGGCGTCCGTAGAGTATGTTTCATAAAAGTCACCGCAACGAAACAGCATTACCGCATCCGGATGTTTCGCCTTCAAATCCAGAAACTGTTTCATCATGGGGGTGAGCACGATTTCTTCTTCGTTCACGGTTCTCTCCTTTTCTTTTTTTATTGAGTATATACTGTGATTATCGGAACAAAGATAACGGTTTTTCGGCAGAGAATCAACGGAATCCACCGATTCAATTATCAAAATTAGTGTTGCATACCTTTAAAAAAGAACGGCGTTTTTTCTTAACAAACAGGAGAAAACTATTAAAAAACGTGTTATAAAACATAGTATTTTACTTGGATAATTTGCTAATTCCCTAAGAGTCCGTATCTTTGCAATGTGTTTTTCATAGTATTAGATTTAAGGTTAACAAAGGTTGGAGCAAGGCGTTGCTCCTTTTTTTATGTCCATAAGCCGGGTTTTACCACCCGGCATGTTCATTTTTGTGGATCAACGTAAGAATCTGAGGGATTTTCATTTTATGCATATAATTTAGCGAGTCTATACAAGAAAAATGCTTTATCTCTTACTCCTCTGAACTGTGCCCTGAACGCTTTGATTTTAGCATTAAATGATTCTGCTGCTGCATTGGTAGCCCTTCTTTCAAAGAAGTTTATTATATTCAGATAGTGCGTTTGTATCGAGCGCGCTACCCTTCCAAAGGTGAGAAACCCCGCTTTGTCTACTTCATCATACCACCTTGCAAGCCTTGTCAAAGCTATATCTTTAAACTTACACTGATGATAGATTGATCCTAACCGCATGGCCATATAATATCCTTTCTTTATATCGGGATATTCTTTAAATAGAATCTCGGCCCGTATCCTTTGAGACTGAGTCCATAGAGATTCTTTTTTGTAAAGCAGATAAATACTCCTTGCCAGCAACTGTTTTCTTGTATCTCCATTGGCGAAAACGGGCGCATGATACATCTTTCCGCAGGCCTTGGCGTAAGCTATCTGTATGGACTCTTCGTCCAAAGCCCCCCAGCGAGCTTTCACCCGCATCTCCTGAACCGCTTCATACGCTAATTTCTGTACATGGAAACGATCCGTAACCCGTTTGGCAGCAGGGAAGCAAGTCCGGGCAATCTGTTCCATATTGGGAGCCATATCCAATGTTATCTCACGCACCTGGTAGCGGCGACGACGCGAAAGTTTAAGCAGGACAGAGGTAACCGTGCAAACATCCGTACCTTTAATGATACCAATAATACTGCCTTTACCACCGTGAGTCTCTTTATTAATCAACACTGTATAGAGTTCTCCACGGGAAAGAGCCACTTCGTCAATACAGACGTAGGAACCAATGTTCTTCTCAAACAGGAGCCAGTTCTCTGCGTGAGCAAGCTGATCCCAGTGTAGGTAATTACTTAAATGGTTGCGGTATTGACGTTCCAACAAATCCCCGTCAACGCCATATAAAGTACCCAATAACTTGCAACTGATCGGATAATTATCAATATAGTTCTTTTAAAAAGACGCAAAGTCTTGCGTCAAACGAGTACCCTCAGCCACCATACGCCAATTGCGGGAAATATACTCATTGCTGCTTTTCAAAATCCAACGGCGACGACGGAGGTTCAAAAAAGACTTTCTTGCCACGAAGAGGACAGTCTTGAACAACAACAGGCTCATAAAACCCTTTACTCTCTGTTTCTTGACCAGCATACTTCTCGGGGAGCTGATTCTTCTCCTCAAGGTAAATGATAACTTCATTCATGCTTTCCTTCACATCAACAAGATCAAAGTAATCCAAAGTTCCTTTCAGGAAGAAGAAGGTGATAACCATTTAACTTCATAAGCTATTAATTTGGAGACAAAGATAACAATTTATATATTTAACCCTCAGGGTTATTCATTGATCCATTTTTGTTTTCGTGCGCATCCGCATCACGTTTCTTTTCACTCTGATAATCCCATTCGATCTCGTCAACGTATTCTTTTCCATTATATACCGCAACAGCCTTGATTTTGTTTTTTCCTTTTTCAAGTGTCACCTGGTCGAAGATATAATGTACATCCGTATATCCCTTTACGAATGCCTGTCAGTTCTTTGCCGTTCAAGTAAACTTTGGGAGTTCCGATATTTGAATAAACAGTGACGGAAGTCTGCTTCCGTTCGCGATCCGTGTTACGTCGTTGCGTCAGATAGAGTACGGGAGACTTGCTCCAGTTCGCTTTATACCAGTAGTAAGAGTCCTTCTTTATTTTCCGGTCAAAGGTCATCAGCCCTTTCAGGTTCCGGGCAGGCACACCGCCACGGCTCCACATAGGCACGGCAAAGTCGAACATGTTCCATAGATAAGAAGCAATGATATACGGATGGGCAGCGATCACACTCCACTGATATTCATGCGTCTTGGTCTGGAAAGTTTCCGGATAATAAGGCTTTCCCCAGTTCAACGCATCGCCCAAATACTCCGTCTGATGGTCAAGGTTGGCATCGGCTCCATATTCGGTCAACATCAATTTCTGCCAGGGATAGTCTTTTTCGAGTCCTTCCACCCACGGTTTGATGTCCTGCACTTTCTTTTCGTACCAGCCGAAATAACGGTTCATGCCTTGTATATCTGTATTCTGATTCACCGGATGATTGGCGTGACCGTAACCGTTCACGGCAACCGTGTAGCGGTCAGGATCTTCCGTCTTCGCCAGATCGTGAAGAGATTGAGTCAATGACGCTGTGTATTCGTGAGGCTGATAAACCTCATTGTGCAACCCCCACACATAAATGGAGGGATGATTGAAACTCTGACGAATCAGTTCGCGGAGTTGTGTCTGCGCATTCTCCGATTCGTAGCCTGTCACCCGGTTGACAAAGGGGATTTCCGCCCAGATAATCAAGCCCAATGTATCACAACGCGAATAAAGATATTCCGACTGCTGATAATGAGCAAAACGCACGGTCGTGGCACCGACATCCATAATTTGAGCCAGGTCAAAATCATGTTCACGGTTGGTCAGCGCACTCCCCAGGCCCCACCAGTCCTGATGACGGGTAACACCATACATCGGATATTTCTCTCCATTAAGATAGAAACCTTTTCCGGCAACAATTTCGTAATGACGAACACCCAAAGGCTGCGTGACCTCGTCAATCACCTCACCATTTGCCAACAGACGGGAGACTACTTTGTAAAGATAAGGGTCCTCCCTACCTTGCCAGAGATGAGGATTCTTTAGTTTGAATGTTGATACATAGCTTTGTGTTCCTTGCGGAGTCAACTCAAGCGGCAGACGTTGAGAAACCACCTTTTTTCCCTTCCTGCGTATAAATACTGTTCTCCAGAACAAGCTGCGCAGGAGCCAGACTACCATTATCCAGCTTTACTTTAACAGTTATATCCGCCGAACGTCTTGATACATTCTTCTGAGTGATGTACACACCGGGAGAGGCGCAATCGGTCACTGTGATATTATTCTGCTCCGTAGTAATCAACCATACGGGACGGTAAATACCGCCATACACCCCAAACAAACTGTGATTGACAGGAATCACATCGGGACGGGCCGTATTGTCAGCCTTCACGATAATCTCGTTCTCAGCCCCCAGTTTCAAGGCAGTGCCTATCTCGAAAGCGAAGGCACTATACCCGCCTTTATGCGTTCCCACCAACTTTCCGTTGACATAGACTTCTGTGCAAGCCCCTACTCCTTCAAAACGCAAGAATACACGTTTACCCGCCAACTCATTTCCGAAAAACTGTTTCTTTCTGTAATAACCTACACCTTCGTAGAATGCATCAGCTTTCACTTGCATATCTTTCGCATTCCAGGTATGGGGAATTGTCACTTCCTCCCACTTGCCGTCCCATTGTGCGGAAGCACGCATAGGGTCCGTAGAAAACGGCCCTTTCTTAAATTGCCAGCCGGTATTGAAAGAAATGACATCACGTGCGGACGTATCATTCATAACTGCTCCCAGTAACAGGAGCAGAAATACAATCATATTTTTTACCATTAGATTATGAGTTCTTGTTTATCTGGCCATTTTATAAATCTCACATCCGCCCATTAAAAAAGCACCCACGCCATATACTTCAGTCATATTCCGCGTCACCTTCTTCGGATCGGCCCCGATAGGCTGTACATAACCTAATTTACCGTCTGCATCGACAGCAGAAACCTGTGCATTCCAGCCTTTTTACCAGTATAGGAAGGAAAGTATCCTTGTCCAGCAGTCCCTCGTTGATTCCGTAAGCCAAAGCATAGACAATAAACGTGGTACAGCTTGTTTCGGGTGACGGGTAAGAAGCCGGATCGAGCAGACTTGCATGCCAGAATCCGTCCGCATTCTGCAATTTAGCGACACGGGTACAGAGCTTCACGAACAGTTCTTCGTAAAACTTCCGGTTCTTGTCCTTTGCAGGCAGTTCTTTCAATATCTCCGCCAGCCCGCCGAGTACCCAGCCGTTGCCGCGTCCCCAGAAAACCTTCCGGCCGTTGGCCTCGCGTTGGTCAAAATACCGCCAGTCGCGATAGAAAAGATTCTCTTCCTTGTCGAAAAAGGTGGTCATACGTAGCTTTGTATTCGCGGTTCATGAATTTGATATACTTTTTATCACCCGTCAGGACGTATAATTTAGTGTAGACCGGAGGAGCCATAAAGAGGGCGTCACACCAAGTCCAGCGTTCCAGTGTCTCAGGTTTGCGATAATCCAGTTTGAAATCGTCCGTCGGCGGGTTCTTCATCACCCAATCCGTGCGGGCAATGGTAGGATTGAGCATATATTTGTTCTTATATTTCCGGTAAAGGTCGATAAAGAGTTGTGAAACAGCGATGTCGTCGGCATGATACATCCGCTTGTCCGGCTGCCAGCCGTTACGGCTTCCGATACGGGTGAGCCATTTAAAATAATCCTTGTTACCGTCTTCACGTTCCGCCAATTCCGCCCAGTCGAGCATACCGACATATAGTACGGCGTTTGTCCAGCTCAGGTCACCATGTTCGGCGCCCTTGTTGGGGTTGGCTATTTGCCAGTCGGCAACTTTCTTCATCGTTTCTTTTATTTCCGCTTTACGGAAAGGAATGTTTTGTGCTTGCACGGTGAGGGTAGACAGCAGCACTGCTACGACCCCGATTTTTGTTCTTAGATTCATTCGTTTATCGTTTAAAAAATTATGAAAGTTCGGTAGTTTTTTGGTTCCAATACCCGACAAAGTACAAATATACGCCAAATATCGGATATAATTGAGGGATTTATTGGAAATATATATCCACCATGGTGGATATATAGATTCAACATATTGGGCATATATGCCCAGCGTGGTGGATATATATGCCCAATAAACAGGAAGTTAATGGTACGTTATACCATTAAGAAAACGTTACTTGCTGAAGTCAATGTCCAACGGCTCGATATTGTTTTCCGAACCGGCATATCCCGGTGTCTGATTGATATGTCCCTGCACATTTGTCGAAATAGCATTCAATGCAATCGGCCACAATACATTGTGGGGGAGCAATGGTATATTCATTTCCAATCGGCGTTTTCACCCCTTTGTTATAGAAATCCGTTACATCCATAATGTGGTCGTAGAAGAAGTTTTTCTCGGAGAAATTATCCATACGGTAAGTACGTCCCTTATCGTCCGCCTTGCCGGTTTTAGCATAGATAAATGCGATACGGGTCAACTCCGTCTTACGCGGTTCTTCGTAATACAGTTCGCGGGCACGTTCGTCCAGAATCGTACGGATAGTCATCTGGTCAGCATCAAGTTCATCGGCTCCCGCTCTGCGGCGTACCTTGTTCACGTCATCGGCAGCTTTCTGGAGGCTGGTTGCATCCCCCTTCCAAATGTATGCCTCAGCACGTAACAGATACGTTTCGGCAATACGGAAAATATACCAGTCGGCCCAACCACCGCGCCACCATTTATCTTTCTGGTCGGCAACGTTGGTCTTATAATGCGGCCACCCCACCCAGTCACGAATGGTATCGTTTACCAGGATGTTTCCTTTATCGTCTTTAAAGCGAACCGGTTGTCCGTACCATTCCGTACCTTTGAGTTCAGGATTATTGTAGGTCAGGTCGGTCATTTCTATCCAGTTGCCCGGAGCATGACGAAGATCTGTGTCATCCAGTGTCCAGATCATATGCGTATGATACCAGGTAGAACGTGCTGTACATACTCCACGACCATATTGCTCAAGATAGGGATTTTTTCTTTGCATCGTTATCGGTAAATCCGTTTTTTGCCGTCGGGGAGTTTTTAATCTCGCCGTCTTTTTGCAAACCAGG
>VOFJ01002502.1_pt1 | contig 11880 bp, 21 predicted proteins | sample 5384081 | NCBI WGS metagenome assembly VOFJ01 (sample SAMN12384729, study PRJNA508395) | human gut metagenome | isolation source: healthy gut I | host: Homo sapiens | reverse complement strand
CGACGCCGACGGCGACGGGCTGACCGCATACCTCGAAGTGCCCGCCGACCGACCCAAGAGGCTCGTCACCATCGAGCGCGTCGGCGGCAACGAGAACGAATACAGCAGCCATCCCACCATCGCCGTGCAGGCATGGGCGGAAAAGCCGATGGCGAGGCCGCCCGGCTCGCCACGAGCCAAGTGCTGCCCGACTGCTCGACCTCAAACCTGCTCGACCCCATCGCCGCCGTCAGCGTAGAAGCGTCGCCGACTTCCCCGACCCAGCCGCCTTTAACCCGATACCAGATCACCATCCAGCTCGACGCCGCCGCCCAATAAGACGACGCCGCACCATCCGAAAGGCACCATCAAGGCGAAACCAAACCACAACAACAAGAAAACGTCAGCCTCGGCAAGCCCAAGAAGACCGGCTGCCCTTACTACGCGCCCGCAGGAACCGCCCCTGCCGCCGACGCCACACCGCCCTGACCACCGCATACACCTGCGTCGGCTACCTGAGCGAGGACGGCGTCACCAACGCCACCGACACCGACACCACCCGACATCAACGAGATGGGCGGCATCAAGGTACTGTCCGAGAGACCAGCGGCTACGGCGGACATGGCAGTTCAACATGATCGAAACCAGCAGAAGCCAGCCTCAAACTGCGCTTCGGCACCGCCAACGTCACCGGCGACGCAGACAAGCTCACCATACCACGCCATCCGTCCGGCGAAAGCCTCGTGCTCGTGTTCGAGATCGCCATGACCGGCAAACGCGTCAAGCGCATCGTCGTCGCCGACGGCACCATCACCGGAATTCGACACCACCACCGGCGCCGGCGACGCCATCGGCTACGGCGCGTGACCATGAAACGCCAACCCGAGCGACCTCATCAACGGAGCCACCAGCGTCGAATACATCGCCAACGTCACCGCCGCCTCGCTCGGCAAGTGAATTCCACCCAGCGCCCGCCGTCCGGCGGGCTGAAAAGGACACGCATATGGCAGCCAAGCAGCCGCATGGACCACAAGACACCGAAAAAACCAGCCCAAGACCGTGAGGTCATGGGCGTCACCACCATCAGCCCCGCGATCTTCAACGACCTCGACATGGTCCGAATACCTCTCTACGACCTCAGACCGCCCAGACCGGAACGGCACCGGCGCGTTCGCCATCGTCCCATCCTCAAAGAAGCTGTGCGGCGACCGGTACGGCGATGAAGGACGCATTGCGCGACCCGACACCCGCCGCGTGAGGCATCGACAAGGTCGCTTTCAGCAATTCATCACCCCAACTCCTCGAACAGGTCGCCCCAAACTCCTGACGCTCATAGGAATGCTCGCCACAGCGCCCGACGCTCGAAGCGGACTTCCGGCGTTTCATGGGCTCGACACCGACCTCATATGGACGGGCAGACTGCCCGCCAACCTGGCGGCCGCACTGGCCGCCAGCCTGCCCCACCAGGCCCATCATCTGGCAAAAAGGTGGCCGCGACTCACGCATGGGACGACCAAACCTACCTCCTCGCCGACATGCGACAGCCTCGCCTTCCTCGCCTGGACGAAAACAAAGGAAGCCTCACGCAAGGGCGCGCTGGCGCGGACAACTCCAACGCCCGGCACCGTCCGGCATGAAGCCACGGGAGGCGAGTCATGGCGATGGACGACGAACAACTAAACGCATACACGGCCGCACCGCGCACCACCATCAGGGAGGCATAACGCCAATCCCGGATACGCACCGCGTTCGTGCAGGTCATTGCCCAACGCCAGAAGAAGGGCGTCGGCAAGGCCATCAGACATAAGCGTTCGGCAGCATCGGAAACCGCTGGCAACACCGCCGGCATCAAAAGCCGGCAACGGCCGCCAGCGGCTTCGGCGCGAAACCGGCGTCATCATCACCGGCATCGCGCAAAGCGTCGCGGGCAAGGGGCCATCGAAGCGTTCGCCAGGCCTGTCCGGCGAAATCACCAGCGCCTCCGACAGCGCCCAGAAGTTCGCCAGCACACTGAACTTCGCCGGCGTCAGCGAGAGGCAGATCAAACGACTCACCGCCAGCACGCAGGACGCTACGCCGACAAGACCGTCTACGGCCTCAACGACATCCGGCAACACCACCGCGCAGCTCGCCGCCAACGGCGTGCCCAACTACGACCGGCTTCCGGCCGAAGCCGCAGGCACCCAACGCCGTCGCCATGGATCGGCCGACACCTTCAAAAGCGTGGCGATGGTACTGACCGACCGCCGGCCAAAGGAAAACTCACGACCGAGAACTGGAACCAGCTCTCGGACGCGATCCCAGCAGCAAGCGGCAAAAATCAACAGGCGCTCAAAGGAAGCCGGAGCCTACACCGGCAACTTCCGCGACGCCATGGCCGACGGGCGAATCTGCCGCACAGGAATTCAGCGACGCGATCGTAATCCCTGGGCCTTCACCGACGCCGCCGTCGACCGCCACCAGCGCCAGCACCATCGGGGAGCTTCCGGCAACCTCGAAGCCGCGTTCGTCAAGCTCGGCGCGAGCGTGCTCGACACCCGCCAAACCCGCCATCACCGGCGGCATGAGCTGGATCGCCGACGGCGTCTGCCATTGCCCGTCGTCCAGGCAGGCATCGAAGGGGCTCATCGGCTGGTTCCAGCGCCTCTACTCCAAACTGGAGGAAAACGGCGCGATCACCGCGTTCAAAAAGCGCATGGGACACCATTCGGGACGCGATCATGGGAGGGCGTCGTCAACATGGTCATCGACTGGGCGCACATGATCCCCAGACGGTCTCGCCAACGGCATCAAACTCGTCGCCGACACGCTCAACTGGTTCGTCCGGCACGCAAGGGAACTCGCGCCCATGCATCATCGGCATCGGCGGCGTTCGCCACAGTCAAGGGCTATCAGGCGGCGCTCAACAGCGGTCTGCAGGCGCTCACGGAACCATGAACACGGTGGCGACCGCCCATAAGGGCGTCGCTTTAACGGCATCATGCTCATGACGGACCTGGGCGGCCCGGTCATGCTCAAACAGATGGCCGGAGGGGCTGAGGCCTCGTCAAGACCGCACGGGACCGCATGGAGCACGGCCACGGAGATGGCGACCGCCGTGCAGGGCGCGTTCAACGCCGTCATAGCCGCCAACCCCATCGGCGCGATCGCCGTCGCCGTCGCGGCCGTCGTGGCCCGCGCTCGCATGGTTCTTCACCCAGACCGAGGCCGGGCGCAAGGCATGGGCCGCGTTCACCTCATGGCTGTCCGAGACATGGGCCGCGCTTCGTGGAGGGCGCTAAGGCGATATGGAACGAGGCTCGGCGAATTCCTCGCCAACCTGTGGTCGGCGATCAGCGGCATCACCAGCGCATGGACGTCCGATCACCTCGTTCCTGTCCGGCGTCTGGAACGGCATCAGCACGACCGCCCGACGATATTCAACGGGATACGCGACTTCATCGTCAACGTGTTCACCGTCATCGGCGCGCTCATCGTCGCACCCTTGCAGGCCATGATCCAGAACGGCATCAACACCGTGTTCGGCTGGATACTCTCGTTCATCACCCAGCAGATGAACAGCACGAACACCGTATGGAGCACCGTATGGACGGCGATCTACAACGTCGTGTCCACGATCTTCGGGCTGATTAGCTCCTGCATCTCGACCGTGGTGAACGCGATCCGCACAGTCATCGTCGTGTTCCTCAGCTTCCTCAAGGGAGACTGGCAGGGGCGCATGGGACGCGATCAAATCGTTCTTCACGACCACATGGGACGGCATCGTCGCGTTCCTCACGCCGATCATCAACGGCATCAAGACCACGATCGGCAACGTCCTCAACGCGATCCAGAGCGTGTGGGGCGAGCATCTGGAACGCGATCAGCGGCGTGGTGTCCACCATCTGGAACGCGATCAGCGGCGTGGTGTCCACATTATCCAGAATGCGCAATACCATCTTCGACCGTCCTTAACGCCATCAGCGGCGTATGGATTTTGAGCGTGTATGGAACCGCGTCACTGTTCCTTCGAAACATCTGGCACGGCATCACATCGGCCGTGTCCAACGGCATCCAGAGCGTGAGCAACACTGTCGGCCGCATCAAAAGTACCGTGCTTCGGCGCGGTCAGCGGCGCCGGCCGATGGCTGTACGACACCGGCCGTCGGTCATCCAAGGCCCTCATATCAACGGCATCGGCGGAGCGTCTAAATGGGTCATGGCCACCATCGGCAATCTCGGCAAAACCTCATCGGTTGGGCCAAGGGGCGCTCGGCATCCACAGCCCGTCACGCATCTTCCGCGACGAAGTGGGCAAATGGATACCCGCCGGCATGGCCCAAAAACATTGAAGCGCCAAGGGCCTCGTCGCCGACAGCACGACCGATCTGACATGGTCCCGACCGTGAGCTTCCTGAAGACCGACGCCAGCCGGCTCGAAACCCTGCTCTCGCATACTGGCCGTCGTCGGCAACGGCCGGATCGCCTACACGGTGGACGACCATACGGCCGAGTACGCGACCAAGTGAGGGACACATCATCGACGCGATCGATCAGGCGCACGGCGGGGATCACGCTCAACTCCGTCCGATCGGGGCGGCGAGGTCATGGCCGGCAAGCCTGCCAAACCCATGAGCTACGAACTCAACAGCCTCGCCATGAGAGGCCGTTACCAGGAGAGGAGGAGAGCATATGCTCTACCAGCGACGCATGCGCCTGCCGCAATCCGAGGACCCCCACGCTGCAACGGCACGCCGCTGGAACATGATGCTCTCCCCGACCTCCGCCATCGCGTGATCGACAAGGCCGCGCCGACGGTGAGCATGCAGGACATGCCGGCCGCGACGGCCGGCTCGACCTGACCCTCACCGACCCGACCGGGGCCACCGTAATGGGCAACTCGCTCACGCTCAACTGTACGCCATCGGCGGCGAAGACGACATCCTCACCGCCAAACCCGCCTCGCCGCCCTCTCCGGCACCGTGGTCACGCTCTCATGGCGCGGCTTCTGCCCTCGGCGAATACCGGCCGAGGGACGTTTGAGCCTCGGCGCATGGAGGACAAACGACCGCGACCACCAGACGCCACGCCGTGCAAGCCACCATCGACGCCCATCCCTGCCTCATCGGTCACCACTTCACCGCTCAAAACGGGGGCGAATTTCACGATCCACGCCAAAGGCACCGGCCATGCTGGCCCACGGGACGATCGCCCCGCCAACGGCGCGAAGACCATCAGCGTCGCGACGCACGGCCGGCCACCTCGCCATCGCTGGCATGACCGCGATCACCGGCCGCATCACCATCATCACCGACCCTGGGGACAAGCGCTAGCTGCGTCAACGGCAACCCCATGGCCCCTGGCCACTGAACTGACTACTTCCCTATTGCCCGGCCTGAACACGCTCACCACCCTCACCGGCGCAACCAGCGCTTTGGGGCCTCACGTACAGGCCACTCACCTCATCTGGGAGCACCAATGCGATACATGCTATTCGACCGCTGGGGCAACCTGCTTCTCGAGCGACCTCCCCCATCAAGGCCATCCACGCACCAGAGCCACCGACGCGACCGACACCCTCGACATCGTTCACCATCGGCGATCAATCAGCGACGAACGCATCGTGTTCAAGGATTCCGATGGGCCGCTGGGTGGAATTACCTGTGCCAGTCCACCCAGACCGCCCGCGCCGCAGGCATGCCTCGTCACCGTCGCCTACTGCACCGCAAAGCATCGCGGAACTCTCGCGCACGCCATCGAGGACAAACGCAACCGTGCAAGCGAACGCCAAAGCCTCGCCTGACCAAAGCCCTCGAAGCGCACCCGGTGGGCGGTCGGCACAGCCGAGACCGGCAATTCATCACCGGCACGGCACCTCGCATTCTACCTCCACGTACCGTCCTCGACGCTGTCCAGAAGACCGCCGACACCTACGGGCTCGAAGTCCAGACCGAATACCAGCCCGACCCGACCGGCAACCAGATCGGCCGAGCGCATCATCCACCTCGTCGAACACCGGGGCCCACCAACACCACGAAACGCTTCGAATACGGCAAGCGACCTCACCCAAATCAAACGCGACATCGACAGCGGCGACGTCATCACCCGCTACGGGTGGGGCAAAGGCATCGAACAAAAACCAATGACCACCATGCGAAGCCACCGGCGATACAGCCGCAAGATCAGCTTCGCCGACGTCAACGACGGCAAACCCTACGTCCAAGACGACTGCGCTTCCGCCAACTGGGGCATACCCGGCCCCGACGGCACCAAACACCACAGCGAGGCAAGCGTGGACTTCCCCGACCGCGAAGACCCCAAGGAACTCCCCTCACCCTCACCAAAAACGCGCTCAAGACCTGCACCACGCCCGTCGCCCCTACACGGCCGACGTGACCGCCCCGGACAAGCCGGCCTCAGCGCGGAAGGCACGGACGTCGGCGACGGCGCGCAGATCATCGACACCAGCTTCAATACCACACCATTGCAGCCTGGAAGGCCGCATCCTCCAGATCGAAAGACCTTCCGCCGGCAGCCCTGCCGACACCAAGATCACCCTCGGCAACATCCGGCAATCCTACACGCAGCGCCTCGCCGCCCAACAGCAGGCCTTTGGACAAGCTCGTCTCCAACCCGGCGCATGGAACAGCGCCGGCGCGGCGCCGGCCCGTACATGAAGGACCTCATCGACCGGATCAACCAGATCATGAACGCCACCGGCGGATACACGTACCAAACCCGGCCAGGGTATCTACGTACGACAAGCCCGGAAGACCAGAACCCCACCCAATGCATCCACATCGGGCGGCGGCTACTGGCGCATCGCCGACCACAAAGAAGGCAAACGGAGACTGGGACTTCCCGCAGCCTCGCCAACGGCAAAGGGGCATCTTCGCCGACACAATCTTCACCGGCCGACTCTCCGGCGCCGCAGGCCTGAACTACTGGGACCTCGACACCGGCCGGTTCGTCATGACCGACGCCAACGGCAACGAGACCGTCCACCTCGACGGCAATGGAGCGGCAACCTGCTCTCGTCGGTACCTTTGAGACCGCCCGAACCGGCAAACGAGCCGGGATCAGCCCCTGACTTCGACAGCTACCAGATCGGCGGCACGGAAACCTACGACGGCAGCGGCATCAGCTTCCCCCTCGACGGCGCCTATGCCTCCAGCCCAAGCATATGGTCGTACTCAGGAGCAACAAGACCGGCGACATGAGCGGCCTCGCCATGCTGTCCGGCGCTACCGCACCGCCGGCACCCCCCGCGCGTTCGCCGACGATTCTGGAGCCACAAGTACCTCAGCGACACCAGCAAGATCGAATCACAGGCGTACCTCATGGCCAACACCGAATACCTAAGCGACTCCACCACCGACAGCGGCGGCAGGCAGCGACCTCTACCACGGCAACGGCGGCGAGGCAATCCTAAACGCATGGTCCCTCGTCCGACACCTGCCGCGCAGGAGTCAAAGCCACCTCGGCAGCAAGGCGAAAGTTTACGCCACCGCCGGCGACGCCACGGCGAAATCGGACTGGTCGCCGACATCAAAGTACCGGATAAGGCTCGCGGCTACTCGGCGGCATCAATTTAGCACCTTTCCAAGCGGTATTGGCTGGTGGAACAAGAGCGGCGCAATCTTTACGACATACAGCCAGTACACCACATCCTCCAATCCTGCAAAAATATGCCTCCGCGCCGCCACCGTGGACCACCGAGGCGACGACTGGGCGCTGATCTGGAGCACCGTATCCGGCTGCGGGGCCAGCGTGGCTGGCTCGTCTGTATCCACTGGGCCGGAGAAGGTCGTCACCGAGTCACCGCCCACTGGAATAAGAACAACAGCAAATGGCGTCGTCTCCAACCTCTCCATCAACGTAAACCACAGCAACCCTTACATAGGCACCAAAGCCTTACCACCTCAACACCATAGGCTTCCTCAAAAAAAATAGGAGACACCATGCAACTCACCACCATCAACGGCCAACCCACACTCCTCATAGACCTCACCACATCAAGCGCCGACGCCGCGCCGCCGGCAGTCGTTTCCGACGGCATGGCACCACCTCCACCACACACCCCACCCCCGACAGCTGCGCCACGACGCCATACCACCTCGCCGCGATCGCCTCGCGGCGCACACCCTCGGCATCGACAGCAGCGACGGGAAGCCGTCGCCGCGATCCTCCACGTCCGCGACAACGGCGAACTGTAGCCCCCGACCCCTGAAACCGGCGAAAACGCATGGACCAGCGCCTACAACGCCGCCATCGAAAACGCCATCAACACCACCACTGCGCCTCGACGACAATACACCCGGACGCATCCGTCACCGCCGGCCGCAACAAACGCGCGGACTGCCCGGCCTCCCCACCCCTACCATCCGCCGCCACAACCATCGCATCCGCCGATGAATGGACACCCTGACGACCATCGCTCTGGCCGGAGGGAAAGCGAATCAACGGAACTCAGCAACCTCCTTGCCGCGCACGCCGACGACATTAAATCGTCAGCGCAACCGACCGATTCATCGAATCGCTCACCCATTCCGACAACGGAAAGGAACACGTCTGATGGACGACAAGAACCTCCACCCGGCCATGATCGGCAACCCGCGAAATGATCGCCGACAGCACCGCAAATCGCCGCCCCAAAGCCCAGATCGACATACTGCCAAGGAAAACCAACAACTCACCGACCAAATCAACAAGGACGACGACAATGGCAATCGCTTGACAGCTTCCGCGAAGCCGCCGGCGAACCCATCCAACTCGACCCGCCAACGGATGGCGATCGCAGACGTCCGCCTCAACGCCGCACCATCACCGCCTGAACTCACCGACAACGGCACACCCATCACAACCGACGGAATCACCTGCGCGCCGTCACTCAGTCCCGGCAGCGACCTTTGGCATCGCGTGACCATGAACGCGGTCAGCGGCGCGTTACGTTTCCGCGCGGCGGTGCCACGCGTGTTATGCCGCCGTAAGCCTATTTTACCCTGTTGGCACGATCGCAGCGGCGGCAACAAGGTGCTCGCGCAACTTTGCAAGTGGGCTCGTGGAACGCCTGCCTCGACGCCACTCAGCCCGACGCGGACGACAAGCTCGGCCGGATCGGCCAGTCGCCGGCTACCGCAAGGGCAAGAAGGTCGGCTACATCGACCACGGGCGGCAGGCGAGGTATCCAACCCCAGTCGGGCTCACTACGGGCTCCAACTGCGCGGATGCCTGCGCATCAGCACGCCCATCCCTGTCCGTCGCCACACCACCGACACCCACGCCGTCACCACCACACACACGCCTACAACGGCAAACACCACTACATCTCCAAAATCACATCCTCCTCGGACGGCACCCATCACCTGTTCCAATCAACGACCGAGTACATCAACGGATTCTGCATCAACCGAAAGGACACCCATGCCAAGGATCACCAGATACCGGGCGCAGACTTATCGGCAACAGCGAGGGCATCCTCGCCGGATACGAGCCCGGCCGCGCCTGGGCGCCGCGCAGGACCGGCATCAGTCTTCATCGCCGAACTCGGTACCCGACTGCGCGTCGACGCCAGCGACGTCACCGAACCCGAACCAGCGCCTCGTGTACACCATCGCCACACCCGACTACGTGGCCAGCCGCGTCACGCTTCACGCGGGCCGCAAGCCGACGCCGTCGCCGACATCTCGACCCCAGCCGACGGCGCCTCGCCACGTCCAATGACGCCGCCGCGGACAATCTCCTGGAGACTTGACGCACGCCGCACGCCTGCGCGACGCCATCGCTCACCTCAACGACCTCACGAAAGCGAACAGGGAAATACCCTCGACGGATTCCGCGACGTCACCGAGACGCCCGGTCAGCCTCGACTCTCCAACAGCTGGATCGCCGACATCCACCTCAACGCCGGCGACAAGGACGGACGGCATCATCACCGTCGCCATCACCGACAACGGCCAGCCAATCACCTCCACGACCGGCATCAAGAGCGTGGCGCTCGCCTCATGCAACACCGCGCCGGGCATCGCAGGCCGGCGACCGCGTGACCATGAGCCCGGTAAGCGGCGAGGCGACCGCCATACCGGGCGACGCTGCCCAGGCGGGCGATTTTTCAAGCCCGGCGTCATCGCCCTGGGGCGTGGAGGTCACCTCACCGCGACGGCGCCAAGATCTGCTCCCCGCAACTCAAAGGGCGTCGTCGAACGCGCCATTATGGGACCGAAAGCACCCAGGGCAGGACAGCCTCACCCGCCTCGAACAGCTCATCGCGGACGGCGACGCCGCCATCATCCGCTTTTAACAACGCCATCGCCAACGCGGTCGCGGCCGCCAACCGGTCATCATCGGACGGCGCATCACCGGCGGCAACACCACCCTCGACCCGAACCAGCCGGTTACGTCCCATGGGCGCGGCAGCGGGCCTGCAGTGCGTCCTCGACTCCACCATCCCAAGAGCGGCGCGGGCGTCACCAGCGCCGGCGCCACCCACCCTGACCCCAACAAGCCGCCACCGCGAAAGCATGCTGCAGGCCGGAAGGGCGACCTCATCGCTGATGGTCGGCGTGCCACGCGGCAGCAGGATCATCGGCGGGCGCGAACACCGTCAATCCCTCCCGGGAGGCGGGCGCCAGCATGTCCACCGACGGCGCGGGCGACATGAGCCTCATCCTCGACATCCCGCGCGGCAGCGGATCGCCGGCGTGACGGCCCGCACCCTCGCCACCGGCGAGACGCCACCGTCACCGCCACCCGGGACGCGGCCGGCGACGCCACGCTCGCGTTCCGGCCTGCCGCGGGGGAGGGCGACAAAAGGGCGATCCCAGGGATGCCGGGCAGGTCGCCACCGCCACCGTCGCCGGCGTCGTCAAAGGCCCCGGCGACAACACAGGCGTGCGCGCCGACGGCACGCTCGACGCCCGCCGCGGCCCAGTACGAGCTGCCGTCGCGCAGCGACACGACCCTCGGCGGCGTCAAGGTCAGCAACAACGACTACACGAACTCGCGCTCGTTCCCGTCGTCACCCGCAACGAGGGCACCTCGCCCTGTCGTTCAAGCTCGGGGACAACGCCATGCCCGACGGCATCGAGTTCCACGGCACCGAAAACGACCATCGGCCTGAAGAGCCACCAGCACCGCGCTCGGCGTCGTCAAACCCGACGGCACGACCATCACCGCCGACACGGACGGCACCATCAGCGCGTTCACCGCCACAGCGAGCACGCTCATGGGCGAGGGCGGCGCCACCGCATGGCGACGCGCTCGGGTCGCGCCCGGCATCTGGCTGGCGCATCATCCGCCAATGGGTCATCACCACCCAGGGCGGCTACTACGACGCGTTCAGCTTCTCCGTCTACGACCGGGCCGGCAGCCGCATCGCGCTCGCCGCCAGCCCCACCGCCGGCACCTATCTGATACTGCCGGTCGCGGGCGCCAGGACCAAGGAATACAACTACGACACCCTCATGGGCAAGTGGGTGTGCACCACCACCACGTCCGACACCGCCAAGCCGACCCATGCCACCCTGCTGCTCAGGGCGAAGGCCTGAGATGGGCGCGCCACGCATGGCTGACCGTCCTCGTCGCGCTCGTCTCCTCCGGCGGGGGCGTGGCCGTCGGATGGCCCCCAAACGCCTCGACCGGCTCGACCGCACCGTGTGATTCCACCATCACACACAGAGGATCGCCAATGCGACATCCCATCAGAGAGGAGCCACATGGCTGACGACATCATCACCAGCGTCGTCGCCGGCCTCCTCATCGCCGCCATCAGCGCCATAGCCGCCGGCCTCTGGCACCAACTCAAAACCTGCGCTCGCAGATCGCCGACGAGGAGACCCGAAGAAGGGCGGGCATGAGCAGCTGATGGCCGACATGAGGCGCGGCTGCGGGCACGAAAACTCGTAGACGAGGCGCTGCGCACGC
>VOFJ01003412.1_pt1 | contig 11886 bp, 17 predicted proteins | sample 5384081 | NCBI WGS metagenome assembly VOFJ01 (sample SAMN12384729, study PRJNA508395) | human gut metagenome | isolation source: healthy gut I | host: Homo sapiens | reverse complement strand
GCTTTGACCTTGGCATCCTGGAAGCAGGAGAGGCAAAGACCGTAACCTACACCTATCGAGGTGAAAGAGGTCTGACCTTGGAAAATCCATTCTCAATACAGCAACGCAACGGGTGACGTACCGGAGAATCCGGCCGACACCCGAAACCGGAAGGCAAAGATGAGAAAGAAGTTCCAACAGAAGATCCGCAAGAGTGCAGTATTACAGTAATAAACGGCTTACAAATATCCAGGGTGAACTCCTTGCAGTCCGTGCAGCAGAACTTCTATGTGACATTGTTCTCCGACAGGCAATGACTCAGAAGGCAGCTGACACAAAAGATGATTCACTTTGATGAAAATCGGGGAACCTCTTCGGTAACATTTGACCAGCTGAAACGCGGTACCTACTATGTAGCTTGAGACCGACGCAGAAGGCAAAGTCGTTGCAGAGGGTACCTACAACAATGGTTCTTATGTAGCACAGTATCAGGCAGGCAATAAAGTAGAGATTACGGAGAACGGAACAGCAGCACAGTTCAGTTTGATAATCAGTTCCTGCTTCTGCCAGACGAGTACTATATTGTGAAAACCATCACAATTAATAAGACAGTTGTTAAGAAAAACGGCGAAGACCTCAAAATCTGAAGAGACCTTCTATGCAGGAATTTTCAAAGATGAAGACTGTACACAGCTTGCAGACGGCGTAAGCCAGAACATTGTTCCACTTGTTATGGACGGGGTGAATCCACTGCAACAGCAAAAACAGAAGTTACAGTTCCTGTAGGCGGCGAAGAAATAAAACTGTATGTAACGGAGGTTACAGCAGATGGTACCACCGGTAGCATTAAACGATACCTTTGAATATGATGTGGAAATAAATGACGGCTTTGTAACACTTTTCTGAGACATCAGAAGATGCAACAGTCCTTTATTATCAACACATCCAGAAAGGAAGAACCGGAACCGACAGCAGAGCCGGTACAGGAACCTACAGAAGCTCCTGCAGAGCCCACCCAGGCTCCTCAGATCACACAGCAGCCAGAGGACAGGGCAGTTACAACAAATGGCGTCAAGACCGGTGACGATTCACCTCTTACCCAGCTTGCATTCATGCTCTTCGCAGCCTCCGCTGCAATCCTTCTTATCATTTTTCTCAAGAAGAAAGATGAAAAAGATATAATGAAATAAGGCTTCCCCCTTAGCCCCCCTTTCTGAAAAAAGCACTTCATGTGCCCTCCACGAAAGGGGGCTTTTTCCCATGCATTTCTTTGTGAAAATGGTGTGAAAGCGGCTTTTTCAACAATGCTCCTGTTGACAAAAAATCAAAAAGGATTTATAAAATCCTTAGAGCCTGCAGATTGCAGGAATGATTTTTCAAACACGCTCTAGAAATCTGTATAGACCTTATGTATTGCATGATGCCATACTGCAAAATAAAATTATCAGGAGGAGCACATCTGAATGAACAATATCACAAAAAATGCACTGGAAGAGTCTTTGAAAAAATTTCTCCTTCAGAAGCCTCTGGACAAGATCACCATCAGCGACCTGACTACAGATTGCGGAATCAGCCGAATGGCTTTTTACTATCATTTTAAAGACATTTATGACCTGGTAGAATGGTCCTGTATTGAGGACGCTTCCCGGGCTTTGCAGGGAAAAAAGACTTACGACACCTGGCAGGAAGGGCTTCAGCAGATTTTTGAGGCTGTTTTGGAAAATAAACCATTTATCTTGAACGTGTATCGCTCTGTGAAACGAGAGCAGGTGGAAAATTATCTGTACAGCTTGACCTATCAGCTGATCGAAGGAGTGGTGGAAGAGCAGAGCGAGAACCTGATGGTTACAGAGGAACAGAAGAAATTTATTGCGGATTTTTACAAATATAGTTTCGTAGGTGTTATGCTTGACTGGATCAAGAGAGGAATGAAGGAAGCCCCAGAAGAAATCGCGAATATGGTCTGCGTGACCATGCATGGAAATATTGGGAATTCTCTGCGGAATATGGAGAAGGAAGGGCAATAAAGATTAAGTTTATCCGGAAAATAAGGGATAACTATGGCATAGCAGCTTTAATCCTGAAAGGGCGGGACATAAAGTTTTTCGAAATCAACTTTACAAAAGTAAGGCGGATGATAAGTTTTTTGTCATCCGTCTTGTTTTGTAAATTGAGGAAAATTATTTTTTGACGTAGAATACACTCAGAAACAGGAAATACTAAATAAAAGGCAGCAGAATTTCGAATTAGTCAAATAAAAAGCTTTTTATCTGAAGGTTAGGAAACAAAACTGAGAAAGCTTAGAAGCTGATTCGAAAAGTTAAAACAAGAATAAACACAGATAGCCGGAAATAATGTAACGGCAAATTTCAGAAAGGTGGTAATTTTTATGTCAAAGAAAAAACATTCCGTATTAGGCATGGCAGCACTTGCCGCAGCAGGTGCAGGAGCAGCAGTTCTGGCAAACAAGAGCCGCGAGGAGAAACAGATCACAGAAGCACACGTAGACCCGAATTACCGCAATACAGAGCGCGGAAAAAATGAAAAAAACAGCAAAGGCATTTATTATACCAACGGTAACTATGAGGCTTTTGCCCGCCCAGGAGAAACCGGAAGGCGTAGAGGACAAACACGCATATATCGTAGGAAGTGGTCTTGCATCCCTTGCAGCAGCCTGCTTTCTGGTAAGAGATGGACAGATGCCAGGAGATCATATTCACATCCTGGAATCGATGGACATTGCAGGCGGTGCATGCGACGGTATTTTTGATCCGATGAGAGGCTACGTTATGAGAGGCGGCCGTGAGATGGACAATCATTTCGAATGCTTATGGGATCTGTTCCACAGCATTCCATCTCTGGAAAAACCAGGTGCCTCCGTTCTGGACGAGGTACTACTGGCTGAACAAACATGATCCAAACTATTCTCTTTGCCGTGCTACTGTAAATCGGGCAAAGATGCTCACACAGATGGTAAATTTAACCTGAGCCAGAAGGGCTGCATGGAGATCATGAAGCTGTTCTTCACAAAGGACGAGGATCTTTACGATAAGACCATCGAGGATGTATTCGATGATGAGGTTCTGAATTCCACATTCTGGTTATACTGGAGAACCATGTTTGCATTCGAAAATTGGCACAGCGCACTGGAGATGAAGCTTTATATCCAGCGTTTTATCCATCATATCGGCGGACTTCCGGATTTCAGTGCTCTGAAATTCACCAAGTACAATCAGTATGAGTCCCTGATCCTTCCAATGAAGAAATATCTGGAGGATGCAGGCGTTGACTTCCAGTTCAACACAGAGGTTACCAATGTAATCTTTGATATCCATGATGGCAAAAAAGTGGCAACTGCCATTGAGTGCAAGGTAAAGGGTGTTGAGAAGGGAATCCTTCTTACTGAGAATGACTACGTATTTGTTACCAACGGAAGCTGTACTGAGGGTACTATCTACGGTGACCAGAACCATGCACCAAACGGTGATGCGGAGGTTCGTACCAGCGGCTGCTGGAATTTATGGAAAAATATCGCAAAACAGGATCCTTCCTTCGGACACCCGGAGAAATTCTGCTCTGATGTGGCCAAAACAAACTGGGAGTCCGCAACTGTCACAACACTGGATGATAAGATTATTCCTTATATTATGGATATCTGTAAGAGAGATCCGAGAAGCGGAAAAGTCGTGACAGGTGGTATTGTGAGCTGCCAGGATTCCAAGTGGCTCTTAAGCTGGACCATTAACAGACAGGGACAGTTCAAGGATCAGGACAAAGATAAAGTCTGCGTATGGGTGTATGGTCTCTTCACAGATGTACCTGGTGATTATATTAAGAAACCGATGAAAGAGTGTACTGGTAAAGAGATCACGGAAGAGTGGCTGTACCATATGGGCGTACCGACGGATCAGATCGAGGATCTGGCTGAAAACAGCGCTGTCTGCGTACCGACCATGATGCCGTACATCACCGCATTCTTTATGCCAAGAAGAAAGGGCGACCGCCCGGATGTCATCCCGGATGGCTGCGTGAACTTTGCATTCCTCGGACAGTTCGCTGAGACACCAAGAGATACCATCTTCACGACAGAGTATTCCGTTCGTACCGCAATGGAAGCTGTTTACGGACTTATGGGCGTAGATCGTGGTGTTCGGAAGTATGGGGCAGCGTTTACGATGTAAAAGAGAACTCCTCGATGCCAGCGTAAAACTTATGGATGGCAGATCCCCAGTTGAAATCGAGCTTCCTGGACCGCTGAATCTGGTGAAAAAACCTTTGCTGAAAGCAATCAAAGGGAACCTTTAGTGGAGAAGGTACTGAGAGACCATGATGTGATTAAGGATTATATGCTGGAGAAATAAGCGGTTGTAAAAATTTTATATGCTGAAACGAGCGAAGAGTCGGAGTGATCCGGCTCTTTGTTTAATAGTAATGAATGAAAGATAGAAGACTGAAAAATGTTGGAATATTGGAGAGTGAAAAAAAATCAAAGTAGGCATAACCGTTATTTATGTTTTGAGCAGACATAGGTAACGGTTTTTTGTGTCATGTTTTTTTGCAAGATAATAGATTAGACACTTTAAATAATATAAAAATATACAAAAAAATGCAAAAAAACAATGATTTTATAGTGCGTTTGTATTATAATATTTGCATACTTGACCAAAATGATAATTATTTTAACGGAGAATGAAACATGTATGTAGAATTATGCATGGAGTTTGGAAAAACAGAAATAAATTTTCAGCAATCTTCAAATTTACAAGGTGTCATTATGGAGAATATAAGCACGGGTATGCGGGAATTCTTCATGGAAATCAGCTTAATCCGTATAGTCAATATGTGTCAAAAAAGAAGAGAACGGTGTAGTTTGGCATATAAAGACTGTTCCAGGGATGAAGCATATAAGAATATTATACTTCCAATGTCCGGAGCTGAAAGAGATTACACTAAGAAAACGAGGAATTACAATTGTTCCTCGAGAAAAAAAACAACACAAATGATGGAAGCGAAAACTCTATTGGATGAGTTTTATGACAAGAAATGCTCTAGGTATTTTGAGGTATATTTTTTAACACCTACAGCATTTAAGCATGATGGAAATTATATTTTTATCCGGATTTAAGTCTGATATATGGAAGCTTAATGCGTAAATATAGTGCATTTTCACACAGCAGATGACAATGGAAGATAAAGACACTTTAGAGGAACTGTGCAGGAGCAGTGAAGTCGTAAATTATCGTTTACAAACAATACCATTTCCATTGGAAAAAATAAACGTGACTGGGTTTGTTGGAAAAATTGGAATTAAAGTGAAAGGTTCAGAGACTATAGCAAGATATATAAGGCTTCTTTTTTCATTTCGGGGAATTTTCAGAGAGTGGGAATAAAAACTGGAATGGGAATGGGAGCTATAAGATGCGGAGGGAAAAAAGGATGAATGATCGAAAAGCGAAGCTGATTATAGGAAGCCTTTTACATGATATTGGAAAAGTAATCTACAGAGAAGGTGGTGACAAAAGAAACCACAGCGTAAGTGGATATGATTACTTAAAAGAAGAAGCTGACATAAAAGAAAAGGAAATTTTGGATTGTGTTAAATATCATCATGCACTGCTATTAAAGAGTGCAAATCTTGAAGATGATAACCTGGCGTATATAACATATATAGCTGATAATATCGCGGCATTTGCAGATAGAAGAGAAAAAAAGAAAATGTCGATGACAAAGGATTTGAAATCGCGGTTCCACTTCAAAGCATTTTTAATATTTTAAATGGAAATAAACAAGAATATTATTATCAACCGGGAGACATGGATCCGGAAAGTGGAATCAATTATCCGTCAGAAGAGAAGAAAAAAACTTTTCACAGACATTTTATATAAAAAAATCCGTCAGAGAATAACGGATAATCTTCGAGGAATAGACTGGAATGATGAATATGTGAATTCCCCTGTTGGCTGTAATGGAGGCAAATTTGTCATATGTACCGTCATCTACAGCAAAGGCGGAGCTGGCAGATATTTCATTATTTGATCATGTAAAATTTACAGCAGCAGTAGCCAGTTGCATTTATGATTATTTAAATGCTGGAAAAAGAATTGTAAGGATGAACTTTTCACGAAAGAGAAAGAATTTTATGACAGACAGGCTTTTTTACTTTGCTCTTTAGATATTTCGTATTCAGAATTTTATTTATACAATTACTTCCCAAAATGCATTACGTACATTAAGAGCACGTTCTTTTTTTATTTAGAAATAATGATGGAGCACATTATTGATACGCTTCTTGAAAAATTAGAATTATCCAGAGCGAATTTATTGTATTCTGGTGGCGGACATTGTTATCTTTTATTGGCAAATACGGAAGATACGCTACATAAATTGGAAGATTGGGAAAAAAGAGTTAAAGTTATGGTTCCTAAAGCATTTTCAAAATGAACTGTTCGTTGCATGTGGATATGTCAAATGTAGTGCTAATTCTCTGAGGAATATTCCTCGAGGGAAGTTATTCTGAAATGTTTCGCGGGGTGAGAGAAAAACTGTCAGCGGAAAAAATGCATCGATATGAAGCGGACGAAATTATTTGGTTAAATAGCCAAAAGGCTGATGATTATACGAAAGAATGTAAAGTATGTAAGCATGTTGGGAAAGTAAGCGAAGATGGACTATGTCCATTATGCAGTAAAATACAGAAATTATCCAATAATGTATTGTATAGTGATTTCTTTTCTGTCGTATTAGAAGGAGAAGCGGATGGTCTTCCGCTTCCAGGGGATATTTACTTCTTGCAGATGATGAAAAAAACGTTATCAAAACGTATGGAAAAAAGATTCATATTTCGTAAGGGTATATGCAAAAATCAGATGTATACTGGAAAACATATTGCCACAAAAGCTTTGGGTAGGAGATTACACTACTGGGGATACATTTGAAAAATTTGCGCAAAAGGCAGAAGGAATTAAACGTATTGGTGTTTTGAGAGCTGATGTGGATAATTTAGGACAGACTTTTTGTTGCTGGATTTGCTGGAAAATATGCGACATTGTCAAGAACAGCAGCACTTTCAAGGCAGTTATCAATTTTCTTTAAATATTATATTCGTTCAATTTTAAAAAATGGAGAGTATCATATTGATGGAGAAAAAGAAGTTGACAGAAAGAAATGCAACTATTGTATATTCGGTGGAGATGACGTATTTATTGTAGGTGCGTGGAATGAGGTAATCGAGCTATCAATTGATTTACAGGAAAAATTTAAAAAATACACGCAAGGAACCTTGTCAATATCGTCTGGAATTGGAATTTATGAATGTACATATCCGATAGGTGCCATTGCGAATGAAACTGGGGAAATGGAAGCGGAGTCAAAAAGAATGCCCGAAAAAAGATTCCCTGTGACGTTAATGGATGATGGTGAGACGCATTTGATTAATGAACTTGAAATATGCGATGGTACTTATCGGTGGGAAGAATTATATAAGAGTGTTCTTGGAGAAAAATATGATGTAATTCAAGATTTTCTTGGAGAATCAGATGAAAGAGGAATGTCATTCTTATACCGCATGCTGGAACTGATCCGAAATCAGAAGGAGAAAATTAACTTTGCAAGATTTGTCTATCTTCTGTCTCGCTTGGAGCCAGATAAAGAAGGTGAAAAGAAAAAAAAAAATATCGCAAGTTTTCCAGAAAAATGTATCAATGGGTGCAATCTGAAAAAGACTGTAGAGAATTGAAAACAGCAATAAATCTATATGCTTATATGCACAGAGAGAAGGGGGCTCATTAATATGCGAATAAATGAGAAAAATTATGTCGATAAGGCTGAAAAAAGTAATTTCGGATCTGGCAGAAGAATCAAAGGTGAAGAACAGAGGGGCGTGTAAATATTGTAACGACCTCTAAACTTCGAAAATCTTCTGGCAATGACAGCTGATATATATAATCGGTATTACTTTATCCGTCGGAGAGGCTTGATGATGAACTGCTAGGAAGAATAGAATATTTAAGAGTTCGGGTTATGTATGAATGTGGGCGTGATAATGAGCACAAGGTAGAAAAGTTTATAAAAAAGGCTGAAATAATTGAATGTTTGAAAGAAATTGGTGCAAGTAAAAAGAACTATTTGCTTTTTAGTCGATATATGGAAGCTCTTATTGCATTTCATAAGTACTATGGTGGAAAAAAAGAACAGTAAAGGGGAGCATTATGTACGCAAAAATTAGAATTAATGGGGATATTTTAGTGAAAACCGGTATGCATATTGGAGGAAGCAGTGCTTTTGCGGCAATTGGAGCAGTTGATTCTCCAATAGTAAGGGATGTAAGATCAAATCTTCCATTGCTTCCTGGAAGTTCTTTAAAAGGCAAAATAAGGGAGTTTACTTGCTAAGGAATTTAATGAAAGTCTTCAGGATCCAGATAATGATCATGAAAGAATTGTACGTTTATTTGGTTCAGCTAAGAAGGGAAACGTAAAGCGAAAACAGGCTGTTATTTTCAGATATGGTATTGGCGAATGAAGGAGAATTAAGACGAGCATTCTACCAGAGTATGACCGAGGTGAAATTGAGAATTCGATTTCCAGACTTACTGCAGTAGCAAACCCAAGACAAATAGAGAGAGCTGTTCGAGGTTCTATTTTTTGAGTTAGATTTAATATACAGAAGTGGAAGATGAAAGAAATGATAGAAGATGTGGAAACGCTGGCAGAGGGGTATGCGCTTGCTTCAATACGATTATATTGGAGGAAGTGGTTCACGGGGATATGGGAAAATTGCATTTGAGAATATAATTGCGAAACTGTTGTAGGTGAGGTAAGTGAAGAATTATTGGCGCAGTGTAATAAGATATTATCACAAGCAATTCAGAGTGAATTCTGAAAGGAGAAAACATTGAATTACACAAGTTATCGTTTGGAATTCTTTAATGGAGTACGATTTTGGACATGGGAATCTCGACAGTACAGATATCATTTCATGCAGATACTCTTTTTCGGCTCTTTATCGGGAAGCATTAAAATTAAATAAGGAAAATTTATTTTTTGGAATTTGTAGAAAATGATAGGTTATTATTTTCAGATGGATTTCCCTATATTGGAAAGGAATATTTTATTCCAAAACCAATGTTAAAAATTGAACGAAAAAGTTCAGCTTCGCGTGGAGATTCGAGAGAAAAAAGTTGATTAAAAATATGAAATATATTCCAGTAGAGCTTTTTGAAGAATACATAAATGGAGATTTTCCGTTAGATCAAATGGATTTACTCCATAATCTAGGGGAAAATCAGGAATGAGAGTATCTGTTGGAATCAGTGGCAATGAGGATCCAGAGCCATATAGAGAGTAAATGCTTTTTATTTCAATGATGGAAACGGGCTATATATTATAGTTGGTTTTCAGGATGAAAAAAAGTGAAAAAATTTGTTTGAAGAATTATTAGAAAGTTTATCGTATACTGGAGTTGGAGGAAAGAAGAGCACAGGATTAGGGCGCTTTTGAATATCAGAAAGTGAAATTTCTACAAATTTAGAAAAAAAAATTACAAAAAGCTGGAAAAATAAATATTTGCTTTCTACTGCGATGGCAGCAGATATGGAGCTGGAGAAGATTCTTGATTGTGCCTATTATAGTCTGTTAAAGCGAGGGGGCTTTATAGATTCGGAAAAATATGCAGAACAACAGATGAGAAAACAGGAAAGATATGTTTTTATACCGGGATCTTGTTTTCAGCAAGTATTTAAAAGGAACTGTGATAACAGAAAAGAATCGTGGAACACACCCTATATTCAGATATGAGAAAAGCACTTTTTCTGGGGGTAGACATATGAAAAGAGTATTAAAAACATATCAGTTAGAATTAGAGGTATGCGGACCTGTTTATGTCGGAAGTGGCATGGAAATTCAGAAAAAAAGGAATATCTTTTTTTTGAATAGAAATACAGTTGGTATTATAGATATTGATAAGTTGTATATGTTAGCCAAGAAAAAAGCACTTGGAAATTGAGTTTGAAAAATTTATGGTTGTAGATGGAAGAGAAGATTTGAAGCATTGGGTTGAAAGAAATCGAATTTCTCTGGATGAAATCAAGTGCTGTATGAAGTATAAAATAAATGTAGGAGATATTCAGATGGAAAAAGGGCGCATGCAAATTATGAATTTCATGCGAGATCCTTATGGAAATCCATATATTCCTGGCAGTTCAATAAAGGGAATGCTTCGTACAATTTTACTTGCAGCAGATATTATGAAAAATCCACTGTACTATAAACAAGATGTCCAGAAGATAAAAATGGAATTGATGGACCGATTAGAAATAGAAATATTTTACAAAAAATATAGGGGGAATTGAAGAAAAAGCATTTCATAAATTAAATAGAACAGAAAAAGCAAAGATGCAGTGAATGATATTATGTCGGGGAATTATAATCAGTGACAGTAAACCACTGAGCAATGAAGATATGATACTTTGTCAGAAATGGGAATATCATATCGATGGTAGCAACAAAACACTAAATCTGCTTCGTGAATGTGTCAAGCCAGGAACTGTGATAAAGACGAGTATGAAAGTTGACGAATCAATCAATCAGATTACAAGTGAGAAAAATTATGGAAGCAGTAAAAAATTTTATCAATTTTACTATAGTGTATTTCAGAGCAAATATCCTATTGCAGATCAGATGTTTGATGAAACGGTATTTTTGGTGGCGGAAGTGGATTTGTCTCAAAAACTGTGATATATTCTCTGTTAGGAGAAAGAGAAGGAGTTCAAGCTGTGCAGGATATTTTTTTGATAAAACTTACGTGCCAAAGGAACATAAGCATTACAAAGATTGCAGACTGGGAGTTTCTCCTCATGTCCTAAAAATGTACGAAATATTGTGGGAAAAACTTATATGATGGGGGCAATGTAAATTCAAAATATATTAGTTTTCCCGCGCACCGCATAAAATAGGCATTTGGAGAGTTTCTTATAATGAAAAAAATAAACTTATATTTCTGAAAAATCATTTCCCACGCAAATTGCGTAATACAGTCAGTGTTTACAAGGAATTGCGGAGATGGTGATTGAGAAATATAAGTCCCCCGGTAGGGACGGAAACTAGTTCCTACCATTGTTACTACTCCAATAAATATTGAGAAATATAAGTCCCCCGGTAGGGGACGGAAATGTTTCCTTTACTGATGTATAGTAAGAGTTGACCATCTATTGAAAAATATAAGTCCCCCGAACGGAAATGATGAAAATCAGTGATTTCATTTTACCCCCGGTTGAGAAATATAAGTCCCCCGGTACGGAAACGGATTCAAACCCGCGTGCGAAGTTAAAACCGGAACAATTGAGAAATATAAGTCCCCGGTAGGGGACGGAAACCCGTATGCCATTTTCAACGAATCATGAAAGCTTATCACAGCCTATAATGAAAATAGGGGATTGACCTCCACTACTTTTTTTTACTTCCTGCCTTGTTTTACAATAGTTATTGACAGGATTAAGTTTGATTGTACCTTGGAGGATTTTCACCCCGTTTTTTTCAACGTAAATGTTTTGCCCTTGAGTACAGCATATTGTCGCATCTTTTACAGATAGCACGAGTAGTAAAGTCCATATTATCTCGGGCAAATCTCCTGTCAATTCTATTATAAAGGAGGCTGTCTGTATGAAAGATCTTTTAGAAATTTCCTGTGGTTTGGATATCCACAAAGAAAAAAAATTGTTGCATGTATCCTAACTGGTCCATTAGGTAAACCTACTCACTCTGAAATTCGTGAATTTACCACTTTAATTCCTGATATGCTTGCTTTTACGAGACTGGATCATTTCAGAGAATTGCCATCATATTGCAATGGAAAGCACTGGCATTTATTGGATTCCAATTTACGAAATATTAGCAATGTAACTGAACTTGT
>VOFJ01003874.1_pt1 | contig 11888 bp, 13 predicted proteins | sample 5384081 | NCBI WGS metagenome assembly VOFJ01 (sample SAMN12384729, study PRJNA508395) | human gut metagenome | isolation source: healthy gut I | host: Homo sapiens | reverse complement strand
AATTCGGGAGCAGCCTGTATTCTGTGCGAATAAGGCACCCAGTTGGTTTGCATCTCTTTCTCTGAACTGTCCGTTGCGGTAACTCGGTAAGGAATTTGTCGGCCTGTGCCTGGTAGCGGGTAGATTCCTCCCGGCATATAAATGACCGTTAGGTCCTGGGTCATATTATTCTCACAAGAATGTCTTGAAGGCAATGGCTGCTTTGGGAACTAAATATTCCGAAGCCTTTTCCCAAGCCAGTTGCGGAACTGTAACTGTGTATATTCCAGCTATACATGGCAACACCGAACAAGGCGACTTTGGAGGCTTCTGCGCGTTCCATCGGGTTGGCAACGAAACCGATCACCCAGATTGCCTGGTATCCAGACCATAAGCGGGTCCCCATCAAAAGGTGGTCACGGCAGTAGTCACTTTACCGGGAAGTTCCACCAGATATAGGCAGGACGGCGGATACGCTTGCTGACCCATTCAAGACCTTCCAGGGTAATATCGTCTTTACAACACGATTCTTTATCCATATGATATGGACAGCCGGGTGAAGTTGTTCGCCCAGGATATCGAGATAATCGGTCCGTGCCCATGAACGGGTTGTATTCGGTCGGACACATGATTAATGGCTGTATGTCGCTTTTCTTTCAATAAATTCTTTTTCTGGATGAAGTTCATCAGGCCAGCTTGTTTGGCTGCGCGTTTGTTTCTTCACCGGAAATGTCGTCAAAGAAGACAGCGGAAAGCACGCCACCGGTCGTACATTTGTTCGAACTTGGTGATCACGTTATTACTGTCGGTTGCATTCCATTTGATATCCTGTCCCGGATGGATTGCCCAGACGAAGTCTACCTTCCTAAGTTGCGGGCAGCTTCGGTTGTCGGTTCTTTAATCTGCTTTGCTTACTTTCGGCTTAAGGATGGGGTTCACGCCAGCTGGCACTGTGGAAAAGGATCACTTTTGGACCATAGATGTAAGTATTCATCTTAACTGGCTGATACGATCGTCATGGCTCAGGGAGTACCGTAGAAGCCTTCGACAGTTCCCCGATGGAGTACGTGCAGGATGTCGGTAATCGTACATAACGGAAGTGTGCGTTTGCCTGCTTCATTGACAGCCGACCAGTTGTTTGGTGTTTGGGCGGCGCCAGAATAATGAACGGTCGTCCACAATCTCGTAGTATTGATTTTTCTTCTTTGAAATATCCAGGATGTAAGCACCGGGCGTTCCATTTCGGGGGGTTCTGACTTTCAGTTTTTTTGACTTCCGCGGCAATGACTTGCCCGATTGGACGAGAGCAATGCTTCTTTCAGTATTTTTACTGCGTCAGCGTCCAGGATTGCTTTGATACCCTGTAGTAATATCTGAGACGGCACAGATTGCTGGTTGGATATAACATTTGTTGTGAATTTGGGGATATAACTCGAGGGATAAGCTTTGCGCGTAAGCAAATCCCCGGAATACAACATAATAATAGTGTCAGGAGTAGATTTGATAGTATTTTGCATAGATCAATGGTTTAAGATATTAATATTTGACTGTAAAGTTATTATTATTCAACAAAACAAGGATGGAACAGTAGAATTATCTCGTTCCATCCTTGTTTAAATTTCATTGATTGTATTCGCTTAGTTAATTGACAATAACAATGTTTTGCCGGACTGATTTCCCCCATTCGGTCAACAGGGCGCGCAAGTTACCGAATTCAGCGGGAGTATAGAGCTGTTTGTTCAGTTGCAAAGAGCGTTCTACCTCTGCGCGTTGTTTCCGTTTTTTTTAACGGAGATGACTACCTTGCCGGCAGCGTTTTCAATTGTTTTAATTGCTTCCGGAGTAGCTAGTTTCATCCCTTCCGGTACTTGAACTGGTATAGGAATACTGTTCGTTTGCTTGCAGGGCAACAGCAGGTTTTCCTTACGGCTACTGTTCATATTGCGGTAGTAACTTATGTCTTAAAACTGATAGGGGCATCGGCTGCGATGGCTCCGCCTAACGCCAATTTGTTCGCTTTTAAAGGTTGGAGATGCAGTGTAGAGATTGTCGTTCCGTTGCCGGTCTTCAGATTCTTTAGCGCTTCCTTGGCGGACAGATTTCCAGGTAAGTTTTTTCGACAGTTGCATCTACTTTTTGCACCTGCTTTTTCCGGGAGAGACGGAGAGGGTAACCTGGCGGCGAGGTCGGTGCAGTGACGGGGTGCTGATTGTTACAGGCGTACCTGCTTTGGTCAGGCTGATGACCGGTGTCAGATTATTCGAACCCGCAGCTGCCATTTTGATGAATGATGGAGACATGATACTGTTTACCGTCTGCATTGGCAATAACGACCAGTTCTTTTATTGCACTCAGCCCGCAACTGGCCGGTTCGGCATTCACACTGTAGGATGCTGCCGTTTCGGCTTTGATGCCTGCTGCATTTAACAGGCAGATTCCACGCTGGAACTTGTCTTTTTTTCTGCTTCGATTTCCGTAGAGCGGAATAGATTACATCGCTTGCCGAACAGTTTTATATCCTACATCCGGCAGAAAGTCGACTGTAACAGGTTTTCGTTAAAATGTTTCCACAGGGATGACCTGTAGCTTTTCCGTAATAACACCTTCTGTCCAGGTTTCGGCAGTGGCGTCCGGCGGACGTCTGGCGGGAGTGAACTACGCATACGCTTTCAATGCGTCTCCGTTCGATGCATAAGTGGTTGCAGGGGAGAAAGGAACAAATGCGTGGCAGCCAGAAACAGAGCCGGATGCGCGGGAGGAAGATGCCGGCAGGTTCTGCAATTTCCAGGTAACGGTTTTTTCATGCCGTTGGCTGTTGTTGTGACGGCAATTGTTATACTGCAAAGTGTAGGATAACGGTTTGCTTTCCGGCGCAGACAGCTGATGGTATATTCTTTTACCGGAGGGTCTGTAATAGCTCGTTACCAAAAATATCCAGCTCCGACGAATACACGGTTTTTGAAGATGCAGCCGTAATCCAGATAGATAGTTGCTCCCAGTTCAGGCCTGTGTGGACGACAACCATTTCTTTCAGGTGGTTGTAAGCCGGAGCATCAGCCGCGTTGCGGGGAAGGACTTCCACGAAAGCATTGTCCGGTGTCTTGATGATTGTGCCGTCTTTTTTGTTTGGTGTAAGACGAGTTGATCTTCAGTTCCTGGTATTGCGGATTGTACACGATGAAGCTTTCTCCGTATGTGCCGTTCATGGCCGTGTGGGTGAAAAGTGTCAGTTCCATTTTATAGCGGAACTTTTGGCTGCCGTCGGCATTGAGTGTCCAGGTCTTTGCTAATTTCTTGTATTCGGCTTCCGATGCTCCAAAAACTGTCGTAGTCATTAGTAGCATACAAAGAAGGAAGGCGAACTTATGTTTGTTTTGTATCATTTGATTTATGATTTATAATTTGTGATTTATGAAGAGGGAAGTTATCGTTTATCGATATAATCCCCGAATGATTTATGTGCATTCACGGCGTTACGGAAACCATTCCAGTCGCCTGCCTCGTACACGCTTTCTTCAGCGCTAGCTTTTGGTGCAACACCACTTTGTTACCGTCCTGGCGGAGGGAACCTTCGAAGTCGGCGGCAGAACTTTGCACACTGTCTTCTTTTCCATTACCCGCTCAGCTTATAACCTGTGGGGGAGTTGGATCGTTTCGTCCAGTTCGACCAGACGTGAGCAGGCATCCTTGAAACCATACCGACGTTCTTCGAGGTCGGTGTTGATGCGCAGGTAACTTTTTACTTGGTTATAAAGGTTATTCATCACCATCGGCTTGAACAGCATTTCTCCTTCTCCTGAAAGGGCATAATCTGGTATTTCATAACGGAATGTCATTTTGATCGGTGCAGCCTGGTAGTTCTTCGGGTCTTTGCCATAGTCCACGCTGATAAGACGAGCTTTAGGTGATACGGCAAGAAGTTGGCTTTCCAATGCGGCCTGCCATTGCGACTGCCAGCCGGTGGTGAAGATACGGCGGATATTGCTGTCCGACTGTCCTTCGGCTGTGATCGTGAACTGTCCTGTCAGCGTACCTTTGGCATCCAAGCGGTTGTTGGCTTTTATGCGGACATAGTGGTTTTCTGGGGCGGAGACAGGGGTCAGGCAGAGGTCGGAGCCTTCGGGCACACCCGGTAGGTAGTTCTGCTGTTGCTCGGCGCTACTCCATAATTCCCGGCAGAAAGGAACCCAAGTCGGGTCGAGAGGCATATACGTGCCGCTAGCCAGTTTTACCACCGCCACGCAATGGTTGAAATGGTCGGCGGGGATGCTTTCTACACGGCTTCCCGCCATGGTCATCGCCGGGTAAGCCTCGAATCCGGCCATGCGGAGGAAGGCGATCAACGTACCGGCGATATCCTTGCAGACACCGCAACGATCGGTATAATTCATCTTTAGGTTGTGAAGCGTGAAACCCTCGCCTTTACCCATCGAGATCCCGGAGTAACGGATGTTATCGGCCACCCAGTGGGTCAGCACGGCTATCTTCTCCATTTCCGTCTTCTTGCCTTTGATCAGCTCGTCTACCTTCCTTTGGGCTTCCGGGATCGCGGTAAAGCTTCCGTAATCCTCGTTAACCTTATTGAACCATACGGATTTATCTTCCCAGCGGGGCGTGCTGGACATCATGAGCTTCGGGGCTGCGTCGAATAGGTCTACCATATTCGGTTCCTTGGCGAAAGGAAGGATATCGTCGGAGGCGAAGGTATATACTTTCCGTCCATCCTCATATCGCATGGAAGAGGTACATTCGCCTTGGTAGAACTGGAATTGCAACTCTTTCTCCATCGGCATGGATACCCGGTATACCTTACGCACGGTAGGCTCGGTAGCCCAGAAGGGGACGATATCGTAAAACTGTCCCCGCATAGGAGGGATGAAACGCTCGTCGTCGCCCGCCGTCAGCAAGGCGTAGGTGAAACCTTTCTTGGCGATCTCGTACTCCACGACATCTCCCGGTTGCAGGCGGCCCACTTCCAGCATGATCTGCCGGGCGCCCCAGTAGATGGCACGTGCGGGGGCGGCATAGTCGCAAGCCCCAGTCACGTCGAGATTGATCACGTCGCCATTCGCACGGTAGATCGTGGCGTAACGAAACTCGGCATGCGCCGTCAGCGGGTCGTAATCGTATTTGATGATACGGTTGGCGACGGCTCCCTTGGGAGTCTGTACCTTAAAAGCCTTGCATACGGAGAAAGCCCCCGAGCCGGTAGGTTGTACCGTGACGGCGGTGCTGTCCAGCAAGGTGACGCAGTCGTATCCTGCGTAGGCTTGCGATTTCTCCAAGGTAGGATCTTGCGGGTATCGGCAAGAATCCTGCCCGTACATAGGCGATAAGGCCAATAGGGAGACCGCGGTGATTGTTAGAATCCTTTTCATGTTTATAGTGTTTTTGTGATGTTTATTACTAAATAATTGATGCCCGGCAGGCGGCAATTTATCCTGCCGCTTCCGGTTTCCATTGATCTCGCTTGCCTCTATGACGTGCCTTGGACGGAGGTACTTGGGCAGGCTGGCGAGAGGGACTTCGATTCAATCCGGATGATAGCTGCGCGGACGTTGGTATTTGGGTGAATTCCAAATATCATTTCATTCCAGCGGTACATGATAGGTTCCATGAGTCGCTCATGATAGCTTTCATGTGTGGTGTCACCCGGCTGTCTTTTACTCGGGAAGCGGTCATTTCCTTGTGGTGATCAATAAAACATAGCCTCTCCGAACTTTGGATCTGGAACGGATGTTATGGCAAAATTGGTAGGAATGATGGGGCGCAAGATTTCTTCCACAATCTCCGTTTGTATTTTTATGCCTCCGCTATTGATGATGTTGTCTTTCCTTCCGATAATGGCGAAACTCCCGTCCGGCAGCAGGCGGGCGACATCGTTCGTCACCAGCCGCTCGTCGCAAACCAATGGGGCGTCTATCACCAAGGTATTGTCCGGCGACAAGGATAACGTCACCGAGGGGAAGGGATGGTAATAGGGCGAGGCTTCCGGCCCGTTCAGCCGTCGCAGGGCGATATGCGAAAGAGTTTCTGTCATTCCGTAGGTGGAGTAAACGCAGATAGGCAATTCTTGTATCCGTGTTTCCAGTTCATGGTCGATAGAGCCGCCACCGATGATTAGGATATCGATTTGGCAGAGGCGCTCTCGTTCTTCCGGAACCTGTAGCGTATTGTATACTTGCAAAGGAATCATGGCTGCAAAGCGCAGGGGCGTATCCCCCCAATCCGCCAACGGGTGTCCGGAGGGTTCGCACACCTCCAGATCCAGTCCGGCGTGACCGTACGACCATCATCATTTCCGGCAATGTATCGGAGTGGCATACAAAGGAAGGGCTTTATCCCCCTGCCGCAGCCCCAGATAATCGCAGGTAAGCCGGGCGCTGTTCAGCATCCGGTCCTTGCGTACTCGCATCCGCTTGGGCGTACCGGTGGAGCCAGAGGTCTGGACTTCCAGAAAAGGGGAGGGATCGTGCCATTCAGCTAAGAATGCCTGTAAATCTTCTTGTATCGGCATAGGTCAAAGGTCGTTGGTGAACCAGATGGTGTCTCCTTTTCGTTGGATCAACTTATGTTTATCGTCCTTGAAAATCTCGCCGGTTCCCAGACCTTGCGGTAGCGGGTTACCTAGCGTGGCGCACCATTGGGCGATAGCGTTCAGTCCGATTTGCGATTCCAGAGCGGAGGTGACCCACCATTTAGGTTGTTCAGGGGTACTCCCTAAGATAGTTTCCGCTAAGTGAACCCATTCCGTGCATCCGGCGATACCTCCGTGGAGGGAAGGCTTTAATATAATGTATTGGGGATGGATCGTTTCCAACAACCGCCGTTTCTCGTCCGGGGCGTTACAGCCGATCAGTTCCTCGTCGAGAGCGATGGGAAGGGGTGACTCTGCCGCAAGGCGTGCCATCTCTTCCAACTGCCCGGCAAGGATAGGCTGCTCGATGGAATGCAAGTCCATCTCGGCGAGCCGCTTCAGTTTGTCCATCGCCTCCGAGGGTGTGAAAGCGCCGTTGGCATCTACCCGAAGCTCTATTTCCTTGGCAGAGAAATGCGCACGGATGTGTTTCAATAAAGAGAGTTCCCGGTCGAAATCGATAGCGCCGATCTTCAGCTTGACGCAGCGGAAGCCCTCCTTCATCTTTTCCTCTACCTGTTCCAGCATGTACTTATAATCGCCCATCCAGATCAGTCCGTTGATGGGGATGCCCGCCTGCCCCTGCGAGAAGGGCGTGTCGTAATGCCGCCAACCGCCCTGTTCATAATGGCGCATGGCCGTCTCCAGCCCGAAAAGGATGGATGGGTAATGGCGCAAAGATTCGGTGTCAACATATCCCTTCTGTTCCAGATTGAGGCAAGCCTTGGATAACGTGATCTCGTAATCCACTCCATAATCGCAACTGAGATCCGGCAGGGGGGCACATTCTCCGATACCAATAACCGAGGGTTCGTCTTCCTTACGGATTCGGACCTCCCACAATTTCCGGGTCGTGTAAACACCCCGTGAGGTTCCTGCCGGTCGCTTGAAAGTCAAGCACCGGGGAACCACCTCAATCCTATATAACCTCTCCTTTACCATTCATTCTTAATTATTCATTATTCATTCTCAATCCCCCTACGGGAATTTCGGGTAATCCTCGAAGCGGGGACGGCGTTTCTCCAAGAATGCCTTACCGCCTTCCTGCGCCTCGTCCGTCATATAGTAAAGCATGGTAGCGTCTCCGGCCAACTCCTGTATACCGGCCTGTCCGTCCAACTCGGCGTTTAAGCCCGCCTTGATCATGCGCAAAGCCAACGGGCTAAGCAACATCATCTCCTCGGCCCATTGAACGTACTCGTCCTCTAATTTATCCAAGGGGACTACCTTATTTACCAGACCCATATCCAAAGCCTCCTGCGCATTGTACTTGCGGCATAGGAACCAGATCTCACGGGCCTTTTTCTGTCCGACCACACGGGCGAGGTAAGAAGAGCCGAACCCGGCGTCGAAGCTACCCACACGAGGACCAGTCTGTCCGAAGATAGCGTTCTCGGAAGCGATCGTAAGGTCGCAAACCACGTGCAATACGTGTCCGCCGCCGATAGCGAAACCATTCACGGCCGCGATGACGGGTTTCGGGAGAGAGCGGATCTGCTTTTGTACGTCCAATACGTTCAAGCGAGGTACGCCGTCTTTACCCACGTAGCCGCCACGTCCTTTCACGTTCATATCGCCTCCCGCGCAAAAGGCCGTATCTCCGGCTCCTGTCAGAACGACTACGTTAATGTCCGGGCGTTCCCGGCAGATGTAAAAGGCGTCGCTCATCTCCGTGGTCGTAGTCGGGGTAAAAGCGTTGCGATACCGTTCCCGGTTGATCGTAATGCGGGCGATGCCGTTGTAGAAATCAAATAAGATCTCCTCGTATTCCTTGATGGTTGTCCATTCTCTTTTCGTTTCCATATATTATATGTTTTGTGCTTGGGATGAATTTTTTAGTTGATGATAATATTCCTTGAGCAATCGTACGTCTTCCGCTTTGTCCGTGAAAACCTCCATGAATAGGGGATGTTCGCTCGGTTGCTCTGTTTGGGTAAAGGCGCTCATCGCCGCTGCCAACTCCTCGGCATTATGGACAGCGGAGTAGGAGAATCCCCTTTCCGTGGCCCATCCCTCCGCAGAGGTCTGGTGGGAGGCGGTGACGTAACGGTGCGTACGTTCGTTCATCTCTTGAATCCCGGCAAGGCTTGGAAGATCTCGCCACCTCCGTTGTTCAAGAGCAGGATGCGAAGGTTATTGTGCAAGTTACCGTTCCACAACGCGTTCATATCATAGAAGAAACTAAGATCGCCTATAACGATAAAGTTTAGTTTTTGCGAGGCCGAGGCGTATCCGATGGCCGTAGACAAGGAGCCTTCGATCCCGCTCGTACCTCGGTTACAACAAACCTCAACCGTCTCGGGTACGGTGTACAATTGTGCGTAACGTACGGTGGAGCTATTCCCCAGATGCAAGGCCGATTCAGCCGGAAGCGAGCGTATCAAACCGCCGATCGCCGCCATTTCGGAGTAAGCGAACTCCGGCTCCGGCAGGTTCCGGGATTTGTATTCCCAAGCCTTCGGATATTCAATCTGCCTATTCTCCAGCATATAAGCGATTTTCTCCAGAAACTCGAAAGGGTCCATCTCGATCACCGTGGTCAGGCTACCGAATAAATCCGCTACCTCTCCATCCAATGAGACATGCCAATGCTCCTTAGGCGGGTGTTTCCGCAAAAACTCTTTCAGCCGCTTGGAGACAATATGGCCACCGTAGGTGATTACGAGCTCGGGAACTAGCTTCTCTTTTTCCTCCCTCCGGGGTAGCATACAGGATAGCGTCGAAATTCTTGATCGGTAATCCCGGTACGATACGGTTGCCGATGTGCTCGGAGAGCCAAGTGAAATGTTTGTATAGTAACTTACATATTTTCTTCTCGAAGAGATAGATCAAGCTCATTTGTCCCGCTATCATCATCCGCTTGCTATATTTGTTCAAGCGCTCGATCAGGTCATCATATTTCCGGTCGTACACGTTCAAGCCTTGATAACGGGTGATTACCCGTACCTTCGGCAATTCGGGTGTCGTGAACTGAAATAAAGGCTCGGAGATCGGAACGTTGATATGCACCGGTCCTTTGCCGTGGTGGTTCAGTTCCAACAACGCTTCGTTGATCAATCGATTACAATACCATTCATCTTGATCCGTATGTATTTCCGGTAGCTGCACCGACTTCTTTACCAGCGAGCCGAACACCCCGGGTTGCGGCAAAGTCTGTCCGTCCATTTGCCCGATCCATGCGGCGGGGCGGTCGGCGGATATCACGACAAGCGGAACTTTCTGATAGAAAGCCTCCGCTACCGCCGGATGTATATTCAGCAAGGCCGTGCCCGAGGTACAGCAAACAGCCGCCGGCTTACCTCCGTGCAACGCTAGCCCTACGGCAAAGAATCCCGCGCTTCGTTCATCCGTCACGGAATGGCAATTGAAGAACGAATGGTTTGCCAATGTGTGCACAATCGGAGAGTTCCGGCTTCCCGGACATAGTACACGATATTACTTTACGCCGTGCTCTATCAGCAAGGCTACCAATTGAAGGGATGTTTTTTTATCGGTATACATATATTATATTTATCTTATTCTGCTTACAAAGTACATATAATATCTAACTAAAGCTTCCGCATTGTAAGGCCCTATCGTTTGTAGTTTGTCTTCCGTTTCCTGCCATTCGTCGCTTAACTCCGAAGCCGCCAACAATCCTCCTCCGGCATAGAGTATCTGTGTCTTCTTATTGATATTCATGCAAAAGCAGATTTACGCAGGTCGGTTCTGCCTTTTGGGATTAGCCAACCGATGAAACCGGAATAGTAACGGCGGTCGTAACCTTCATTTTCCAGAATAAAACGGTAGGCGTCATCTTTGGGCAGACCGCAAACGGCGGGAGTAGGGTGCAGCAGGTTCAACAGGCTGCCCAACTTATCGTTACTGTCCAGCCGGAACCTGAAAAATCACTTTTCAGATGACATAAAGCCCCGGCACGTGCCGAATAGGACCTTCCATCGTCAATTCGATACCCAGTGAACCTAGCTGGTCGTGGATATAATTGGAGACCAGTTGCTGTTCCCTTTTGTTTTTCTCATCCCAAAATTCGGCAGTTCCCTCGTTCCCGTGGGCTGTGTTCCTGCCAGCGCAACTGTATGCCATTCGCCCTTTTTCTCCGGAAAGGATAATTTCAGGTTCCTCCCCAGCCAGATGCCCGTTTCCGTATGGCAAAGAGGTAAACATAAGAACGGATATACTGTTTGCAGGCCTTTATAAAAAGCCTTTGCAGGCGAAAAAGCCGGATTCCCTCGAGTGTCAGACTCGCGAAAGGACCAGTTTGTCCAGCTGTCTCTCCTGCAAAGGCTTGATAAAGGAATCGAAACAAATGTGTAGTTGTCTTTTGTCTTCCGTTCGGATGGAGATTCTGTTTCATTCGGATGAAACTCCAAATCCATTCGGATGTAATCCAGTTGACTGCTATCCGGTAATTCGCTATAATCGCGCCGAATCAGCACGATCGGACATTCCCGGCTGACCCGAACGGAGCGATGACGAAGCCCTGTTGTTCATTCAGGTCCTCGATATTATATAAAAAGACGGGCAGAACCGGAGGCTTGCATCACGAACCGGGAGTCTCTTCCCCGGTATACGATAGATAGCAAAAACTCCGGCCCTGCCTGATCAATAAGTCAATTGTCTTGTATTTACTTGTTTTTTTCTGAAATCATTTCTTTAATATACTATTCACGACACGTATGGATGAAACCAACTTATCGGTGGAGGTAAACACATCTACATTCCATACATGTGAAGAACGTCCCGCCCAATAATAATTGTCCCGACGGCGCGTACCGTATCGCCTTCGTGAGCCGACGACATGTGACTGCCGCTCACCCGCATTCCGACTACAATCTCGTCCGGCTTAGCCAGTATCATGGAGCCTTAATCCCGCTACTGTCTCAGCTAACGCCAAAGTCGCTCCGCCATGCAGTATGCCGAAAGGCTGGCGTGTACGTTCGTCGACTGGCATTGTCGGCTTCCACACGGTCTTCGGATGCATAAGTATATTGAATACCCAGGTTACCATCAGTGCATGTTTAGCTCGTATATTTAGCTGGTCCAAAGGTACCTCTTTCCCGTTGGTTTTGATGGCAGCAAGGATAGCGGTTTCTACGGCTATTGCCACACCATCCTGATCGTTGGTCAGGTGTGGTGAAATCCCGGCCACAGACCTTATGCCGATCCACGGGCGTTGCCCATCGCTACGCGCTGGTCCCGGCAAGCTGTAACATGGGGACATCAAGCAATTCCATCGCCAATCGCTACGACTTCTTCGGTCGTAATTTTCAGC
>VOFJ01001179.1_pt1 | contig 11890 bp, 18 predicted proteins | sample 5384081 | NCBI WGS metagenome assembly VOFJ01 (sample SAMN12384729, study PRJNA508395) | human gut metagenome | isolation source: healthy gut I | host: Homo sapiens | reverse complement strand
CAGTGATATCTAAGGCAATGAGACTGGAATAATATATAACATAGAATAGGGAGAAAATTATGGGAAAGAAAATTGCCAGAATTATAGGCAGAGTATTACTGGTGGTACTTGTTACTATAGTAATGCTGGTGGGAACTTTATTCATTATGATTAAGAGAATATGCAGCGATTCAGCACCTGCAGCCAGAAATCTTTTTATATCAACAGTTCTTGAATCAGGTCAGATGAAGTTTCTGGCTTCGTGGTTCTGTACAGATGCGCAGATTAATGAGGTAATTAATGCTAATAAGATGGAGTCGATGGATTCAGATATTGATACATCTCTTATTAATATATCGACAGACACAGATACACAGACGGTTGACAATAACGGGGAAGTAACTAGAGCAGTTTGATGGGAATGGAATAAGAATGGTTGAGATTTCAGGAAGGTCATTCTTTGGGAAAATGCTGATTATAAAAAGATCCGTCACAGGTTAAGGTCGGAACTACATACCCATGGGGAGATTACGGTAAGGAACTTCATGAGATTGTAAGCGGAGCAGGGGCTGTTGCTGGAGTTAATGGCGGACTGTATGTGTCATCAGGAAACAGAGGCGGTTCACCGCTTGGAATTGTGGTGCAGGACGGTAAGATTACATATAACAGCCCTTCATCACTTTCTGGTCTTTACTTAATTGGACTTAATAAGGATAATCTTTTTAGTTGTTAAAGATATAGATGGTATGTCGGCAGCAGATTTTGTGAAAAGCTACGTTAATGAAGCCAGAATCAGGGATGCTGTAGCTTTTCAGGAGGAAAGCTCTGACTCTAATAATCATTTTGTTCCGCTTATTATTAACAATGAAGCAAGAGTATTGAAAGGTCAGGGAAGCGGGGCTAATCCAAGAACAGCAATTGGACAGAGAGCTGACGGTGCAATTCTTCTTTTAGTTACTGACGGAAGAGGTGCTTCAGGACATCTTGGTGCAACTGCGTCAGACCTGATATCAGTTATGCAGGAATATGGAGCAGTCAATGCAGCCAACCTTGATGGCGGAAGTTCTTCAACAATGGTATATAACGAGTGGCTATGAGATGACAAGCGTAACATTTTATTATCAGAATTCATCATGGAAGCTGCCGACAGCATTTGTTGTAATGCCTAAGTAATTGGAAGGAGAACTGTGTAGATATGAAAAATAATGCTAAGAAGTCTATAAAAAAATAGGCAAAATCAATATACCATTAAATTACTGGACAGGGCTTGCCGTATATGCAGTGATTCTTCTTATTCTTGCAATCTGTATGATTGCATATACAGGTTCATGCCTTAAGAAATATGAGAATTCACAGTCGGACAAGGTAATGAATGATTTCCTTAATGACTTTACAAAGATGGCTGCTGATAAGACATTGGCTGATAATATTGAGCTTCCAGCCAGCAGTGAATTTGAGGGAAAAGATACATTTGTCAATATGTACATGTCCGAATTAGATGGTACAACTGACTATACATATAAGAAATCAGAGGGCAGTTATAATACAGAAGAGCCTATGTATGACATATATGCTGATGACAAAGGAGGTTGCCAGAATGACTCTGGAAGCTAAAGACCAGCATGTTGTTCTTGGAATACTCACAGTGTTTGACTGGAAGGTTAAATCAATTGAGCCTGTATTTTCAGCAAAGACTAACGATTATACTGTATCAATTCCGGAAGGGGTATACATTTGCAGTTAATGGAATAACTGTGTCAGATGATTACAAGACGGGTAAGGTTATAGATAATCCTGATTTTGTGAATGTTTCGAAGTATGTAACAATGCCAAAGTCAGTAGAATATAAGCTGACAGGATTTGTCAATAAGCCGGAGATTAAGATATATAATGCATCAGGCAGTGAAGTTACTGCAAATGTAGATGCTAAAAGGAATGTATCTGTAGCTGCAAGTGGCAATTCTGCCGATATGCCATCAGAAAGAAAAAAGAAGAAGCTCTTAATATGGCAAAAATATGGGATAATTTCCTTACTAATGATTTAAGCGGTTCAGGTCATGGACTTGCAACAGTGCAGCAGTATCTTATTGAGGATTCGTATTACTGGAATCTTGCAAAAGATTATGCTTCAAGTGCAGATATAACATTTATCAGTGACCACACATTGTCAGGAAATCCGTATACAGGAGTGACAGTTGATAATTATATTGAATATAATGATGACTGCTATTCATGCCATATTGCATTTACAAAGAATATGACACTTACCGCAGGTGGTGCGAGAAAAAGATGTTATTGATTCGACATTCTATTTCGTGAAATATGATGGCAGATGGGCGATTGCGGATATGATTGCGACTACTAAGTGATTTATTCCATGCAGAAGAGAAGTAGAATATTAAGAAAAAATATGCAGGATGCCAATTAAGGGTGTCCTGCACTTGTCATGTGTGCTACAATGATTATTGAGAAGAATTATCAATAATGATTTGGGCAGATTATTTAGAAAAGGAAGACACACATGAAGTTAAATGAACTTAAGATTGGACAATGTGCAAGAATTACCTCAGTTGGTGGTGAAGGCGCATTAAGACAGCATTTTCTTGATATGGGCGTAATTCCCGGGGCGGAGGTTACGCTTGTGAAACTGGCACCTATGGGTGATCCAATGGAATTACAGATACATGGCTATGAACTGACACTTCGAGTTGCCGATGCAGGAGAGATTACTATTGATCCTATAGATGAGCGTACAAGAAAACACGAAAGGCCAGACCGAATATATAAGTCTGACCATCCGGGACTTGGTGAGACTGGTAAATACCATGCTAAGGGAGATGGAGAAAAAGCTTCCTGGAAGGAACAAAGCTTACATTTGCACTGGTTGGTAACCAGAATTGTGGAAAGAACAACTCTGTTTAATCAGCTTACCGGTTCTAACCAGCATGTCGGAAACTTTCCGGGTGTTACAGTTGACTGCAAGAGCGGTATGATTAAGGGACATGAGAATACATCAGTAACGGATTTACCGGGAATATATTCTATGTCTCCATACAGCAGCGAGGAGATTGTTTCAAGAAATTTTGTGCTTAATGAGAAGCCTGAGGCGATTATTAATATTGTTGATGCAACTAATATTGAGAGAAATATGTATCTTACAATGCAGCTTTTAGAGATGGATGTGCCTATGGTTCTTGCACTTAATATGATGGATGAGGTAGTAGGCAATTCAGGTTCTATTGATATTAATGGCATGGAAAATATGCTTGGAATCCCGGTTATTCCTATATCTGCTGCCAAGAATGAAGGCGTTGATGAGCTTATAAGGCATGCACTTCATATTGCAGAATATCAGGAAAAGCCGGAAAGAACTGATTACTGTGATGAGAATGATTTCGGAGGAGCAGTACACAGATGTATACATGCAGTAATTCATCTTATAGAGGATCATGCAAAGAGAGCTGATATTCCAGTAAGATTTGCAGCAAGTAAGATTATTGAGGGTGACCCTCTTATATTAAAACTGTTGCAGCTTGATGAGAATGAAAAAAAATGCTTGAGCATATTGTACTTCAGTTGGAGAATGAGAGGGTCTTGACAGAAGTGCGGCAATCGCGGACATGAGATTTACATTTATAGAGAAGATATGTGAAGCTAATGTTGTTAAGCCTAAAAAGCAGTAAAGAAAGAAAGAATACGAAAGCCAGAAGATTGATAAGATTCTTACTGGAAAATATACGGCAATACCTTGCTTTGTAGCAATTATGCTTGCAATATTCTTTCTTACATTCAATGTGATTGGTGCATTTTACAGAATGTTCTGCAGATGGGTGTTGATGCACTTACTGGCGTTGTTGACAATGCACTTGCAGCGGCAGGCGTGAATAAGGTTATTCACAGTCTTGTAATAGATGGAATATTTGCAGGTGTCGGCTCAGTGCTTTCATTCCTGCCGATTATTGTTACACTGTTTTTCTTCTTATCACTTATGGAGGACAGTGGTTATATTGCAAGAGTTGCATTTTTTTATGGATAAGCTGTTAAGAAAGATTGGTCTGTCAGGAAGAAGCATCGTTCCTATGCTGATTGGATTTGGATGTACTGTTCCTGCAGTTATGGCAACAAGAACACTCCCAAGTGAGAGAGACAGGAAGATGACAATTCTTCTTACCCCATTTATGAGCTGTTCAGCAAAGCTGCCAATATATTCATTCTTTGTAAGTGCATTTTTTCCGGGAAGGGTGCATTTATAATGGTGCATTATATTTCTTTTGGAATTATTATGGGAATTCTTGTGGCATTGCTTTTATAAAGGAACATTATTCAAGGGCGAAGCTGTTCCTTTTGTTATGGAGCTTCCTAATTACAGACTTATAGGCATGAAAAATGTTTTGCAGTTATTATGGGAAAAGGCCAGGGGATTTCCTGCAGAGAGCATTTACAGTTATATTTGTTGCAACTGTAATTGTCTGGTTTTTACAAAGCTTCAATCTGCACCTTAATCTTGTTACAGATTCAAAGGACAGCATACTTGCACTTATTGCGGGAATAATAGCCCCTGTATTTGCACCTTTAGGATTAGGTGACTGGAGAATATGTACATCTTTGCTGTGTGGTGTCATGGCAAAGGAAAGTGTCGTATCAACAATGCAGATACTTTTCGGGACAGGCATACAGGCGGCACTTTCAACAGCCGGTGCAGCCGCAATGCTTGTATTCAGTCTGCTCTACACACCATGTGTTGCAGCGGTTGCATCAGTAAAGCGTGAGCTTGGTACAAAATGGGCTGTTATAATGGTCGTGTGGCAGTGCGTGATTGCGTGGGTGATGGCATTTGCTGTGCATGGGGTTGTGATGCTGTTTTTTAGGTTGTGATATTCTTTCTGTAATTTAAAGGTGTCAGACCTTCTCTTTTTCTTAAATACTTCGGTAAGTTTTCCGGGGTAAGAAAAGCCTGTTTCAAGTGCTATCTGGGTAACAGATTTGGTTGTATTGGTAAGTAATGCTTTTGCATGATGAATTCTTACCATATTGAGATAATCTGAGTAAGTATGCCCTGTCTGTGCCTTGAAAACTCTTGAAAAAATGTGATGCAGAAAAAGCCAACCATTTCTGCCATATAATCTATAGAAAAATGTTCATTATAGTGACTTTCTATAAAGCATACGCTCTCGGTGATTTCTTTCGAGAGCGTATTTTTGTATGTTATCGTGATTTTATCAGGTATACGATAATCAATAATCAAAGTGAATAACTGGAATAACATGCACTGCAATGTAAATGTTTGAATTCGGAATCACTTTCAAACACCTCTATCATGTCAAAAAAGCAACTGTTCTACCTGTTTTGTGTGTTTTTTCATCAAAAAACATTAGAAGGATAAGCATACACAATGTCCATTATCTTTTCACCATAGATGTCTGTAAAAAGGTTTAATAAATTCAGAGTTAAATTTCAAAAGGATACTTTCGTTAGGCTTGTCAGAGGCTGGAAATGTCTGATGATATCTTAACGGTGGAACTGTGCCAAGAGAACCTGCACCTTGTGTATAAGTCATAGTCGGAGTTATTGTGGTTCTGTCACCGCTGATATGGTAGCCCATAGAATAGAAATCACGATTCATTTGCAGAAAAGACATTTTATAATCAGCAGGCATTAATCTGTGTTTAATATAGAAGTTAGTTCCCTCTGGAATTGGATTTGGCATAATAATTATCCTCCCGTGTATAATCACAACCATAACAAATATATCTGAATGATGTCATGAAAAAGTAAAAAAGTCAATGCGATATGGCGTTATATGGTAATTTTTTAATTAAATATGTCTGTATAATGATTATGTCAAATGAATAGAGGGGGAGGCAGTAATGAAGAATATACGCAGAATGAAGATAACAGGATTGATTATAAAGGCTTGTCCTGTCCTGTTAATTGAAGTACTGATGGGGCTATGCGTTAATCTGTGCATAACAAAGGGGAAACTCATATATAAGTAAGCTTGTTGATGCTATGGCACTTGGAAACTTTGAAATCAGCAGACATATAGTAGAAATATTTATACTTCTTGTGTTAGTTGGATTCGCAGCATCTTATATATACAGCGATTCTGTGCAGGAACATTTGCAAATAAGGTGTGTACTGGTTACAGAGATGCTGTTACGGAAAAACTGTATAAAGTAGAGTACAGATATATCGCGTCTAACAACACAGGCACAATACTTAATAAGATAATAGGGGATATTGGAACAGTGGAGAGTTTGCTTGATATAACATTTCCTGAGATACTGGCAGATTTTTTATAGCAACAGTAGTTTATGCAGTCTATATAGCCAGAATGAACCTGAAGCTATTTATTGTAATGATAGTTTCATATCCTGTTATTTTCTGGTTTGTAAATCTATTTGTAAAAAAGGTAAGAAAATATACCCTTATTTTCAGAAAAAATCTGATGATATGGCAGATATTTCACAGAGTGTAGTGCATGGAATTATGGTTATAAGGGCATTCAGACTGGAAAAATTATTTAATGCCAAAATGAATAAGGCAGCAAAGGGAGCTTGTTAAAAATGAAGAAAAGCGACAGATAATAAGTAACGCAGCAATAGTAGCAAGGCAAATGCTTCAATGGCTGCCTAATATTATATGTGCTGTGTATGCAGCATTTATAACAGGTCATGGAGAATTATCAATTGGTGAGCTTGTTGCATTTATATTAATACTTTCAAGATTTATTGACTGTTTTGTTGGTATGCCTTTTGCATTTGTTGATGCCTCTATGTCACTGGCAAGCATTGACAGAATAGAAGATATTCTTGCGCAGAAAGAGGAGGTTTCGGGATCATATACAGGAGATAATGAGTACTCTGGAAAAGATGTCATTACATTTGAAAATGTGGGATTTTCGTATGGAACTAAAAATGTGCTTGACGGAGTTAATCTTTCGATTGAGTGGGATGATGACATCGGACTTATAGGTGAATCAGGCGGCGGAAAGAGTACATTAATGAACCTGCTGTGTGGATTCTATGATGATTTTGCGGGTAAGATTAAAGTTTATGGAAAAAGACATCAGAGAGTGGGATAAGGAGGCTTTGAGAGATAAAATAAGCCTTGTTTCGCAAGATGTTTTCCTGTTTCCTGTGAGTATTGAAGAAAATGTTGCATATGGAAAATGTGGAGCGACAAGAGAAGATGTTGTGAAGGCGTGTGAAGAAGCTAATATACATGAATTTATTGAATCACTGCCAGATGGATATAAGACAGTTATTGGTGAGCGAGGAACAAAGCTGTCTGGCGGTCAGAAGCAGAGATTATCCATAGCGCGGGCTATATTAAAGGATGCACCGATAATGATAATGGATGAGCCTACATCTTCAATTGATGTGGAAACCGAGAATGAGATACAAAAGGAAATTGAAAAAATCGGACATAACAAAACCTGTATAACAATTGCACACAGGCTTAATACGATAAAGCATTGTAACCATGTATATAAAAGGTGGAAAATGGAAAGATAGCAGAAAGCGGGGGAAATCCATAATGAACAGTGAAAAAGTGTTTTTTAGAAGCATGCATAAAATGGGAAACAGAGCACCAATATATCTTCTTGCTATACTGGGAATGAGTGTAAGTTATGCAATGTTTTCTGTTATGGGTTCTCTTCTTATGAAAAATATAGTGGATATGGCAGCAGCATTAGGACAGAATAATCTTTTTAAAAACAGTTATTATTATAGTTCTAGCTGGCTTGATATTCTTACTTATTTATGCCTGCTGTACAATAATATATAATGTTGAAGCCAAGAGAATATTTGGAGTTCTCTCAGAAGAGGTGCTTGATGAAGAGATACATCTGCCATTCAGTTATTATGAGAATCATCACAGTGGTGAGATAATATCGAAGGTTGCGTGTATGATCTTAACGGAATGGGTGCTATCTATGGTTCAAGATTCAGAAGAGTTGTTATGCCGATGTTACAGGTAATAGTGCTTCTTATACCAATGCTTATGTATTGCTGGCAGCTTGCCCTGTGTATGGTGTTTATCAACTGCGTTATAGTGTTTACTGACATGGTAACGTTGCCACGAATCGGACAGGTTAAGAAAAAAGCTGTCTGAGATAAATAAGATAATGACACAGCATTTGTCTGATATGATACAGGGAATGTCAACGATAAGAATGTTTTCAGCAGGACATGCTAAGATTGATAAGATAAAACATAGTAACAGAAAATATTATAAAAAGCAATAAGGCATACATAAAATTACAGCGGTATTAGACAGCATTACAAATGGCTGTGATTTATTGTGTGGATTGTTGTTTGTCCTGCTTGGGTTGTTTTTTTTTGTAAATAAGGGAATCACAACATTTGGTGCGGTTGCAGCAATATATACTATGTATGGAAGTTTTTTCAAAACAATTTCTTATGATTGGCAAATACATTCCAGAGTTGTCAGGTTGTCTTGCTAATGCAGAAAATATATTTGAATTATGGATACTAAGAGAGAAACCGGAGAACTGGTATGATTCTGGTAATGATGATAAATGTGGTGACAGTAACCATGCTGTAGAGGTTAAAAATGTCACATTTTCATATAATAAAAAGAGCAGAATGTTCTTGATAATCTTTCACTTGATATTAATGTCAATGAATGTGTTGCAATAACCGGCGCTTCGGGCTGTGGAAAGACAACTCTGTCAAAGCTGATGCTTGGTTTATATCCGGTTGATGATGGTGATATAAGGTTGTTAGAAAAAGCATAAAGAATCAGTCTTTGTCGGAAACCAGAGCAAATATTGCATATGTTCCGCAGGATGCTTATCTTTTTAATGGAACTGTTATGGAAAATATCAGATATGGCAATGCACAGGCAGGTGATGAAGAAGTGTATGAGGCAGCAAAGCTTGCAAATGCGCATGAATTCATTGAAAAGCTGGAAAATGGATATAATGAAATGGTAAATGATGGTGGAGTCAATTTCTCTGGCGGTCAGAGACAGAGACTTGCAATAACAAAGCAGTTGTAAGTGAAGCACCAATTATTATATTAGACGAAGCAACATCAGCACTTGATCCGGATTCAGAAAGAAAAGTCAATCAGGCATTGAGGAATATAAAGGGGCAGGAAAAACAATAATAATGATAGCGCACAGACCATCTACCATTGAGATGGCGGACAGGGTTATTAATATTGAGTGATGTATTATAGTTGTGGACCTTGAAAAACAGAATTGTTGAGGCAAAGTCCAATCGCTGAAGAATTTCGGAGAGGATTGGACTTCTGGAAGTAGATTTATTGCGCCAAGGTCCAAAAGATGAATAGTTGCGTAAAATTGTACCCCGTGTCAAGGACACGACGGGTACAATTATTTACCAATTTTTATCCTGCCAATAAAGGATTTATTCCTGTTTTTGTATACTGATAGAATTCATTTGGTGACATCTTTTTTAATAGCCATTGTCCTCTATCATTGTTGTAATAATCTATCCAATCATCTATTGCCTGTTTGATTTCATTATAATTCTCCCATTTCTTCTTTTTTTATCTTTAACTCATCTTTCATGTGGCCGAAAAAAAACCTGCGGTGCATTATCCCAACAGTTTCCTTTTCTTGACATTGATTGTCGTAAGTTATAATCAGATATAAGCTCACGAAAACTAACGCTTGTGTAATGACATCCCTGATCGCTATGAATAACTGCATCTGTTTTTTTAATGTATCACCATGATTTTTTTATCAGATTCCTTACTGTTTCTAGTACGAAATCAACTTCTAATGATTCATAATACATAAGATAATACCTGTTCTGTATATGCATCTTTTATAACTGATAAATAGCAGAATTTATCTTTAAATGGTATGTAAGTTATGTCTGTTAACAGTATTTTTTCTTGCTCCATGCTTTCTGAATTCTCGCTTTACCCTGTTGTCTGCAACTGCATTTGTTCTTATTGCTTTTGCTATTCTTCGGTATGGATTTGCTGCTCTTATAGGACACAACAGCTCATATTTTTTCATCAGGCGTCGGATTTTCTTTACATTCATGCGGATTCCCATATGCAGCAGTCTCATGTGAATTCCTCTTGCACCATTGTCATAGCCACGATATTTATAGGCTTCCAGTATAAGTTCAAAGTCCTTTTTATCTTGAATTTCACGCTGTTCACGTTGTTCTCTTCTTCGCAGCCAGTTATAATAACCGGAACGTGAAACCCCTGCTGCTGCACATAATTCTTTCACTTCAAGACTATTCATTTCAGCATTTATCTGATGTTCAATCAAAAGAAAAAATGTCACATGCTTTCATTTATGGGCGGTAGTTGCGTTTTTTTAGAAATTCAACCATCTGTTCAAGATGGACTATCTTATCCTGAAGTTCTTTTATTGCAGCATTTGTCTGCTTTTTTTTGATAAATCTTCTTTTGCAAAAGCAGCTATCCTGTCTTCTTTCGATTTTACTTTTGATTCCCTTAATCCTTCAGGTGATTTTTGCCTCACGCTTAAATGTCTTCATTGCTGAATAAATACGTTTTTTCCCAAGAATGTCATCAGTGAGACCAGCCTCATTAAAAGATCTTAATTGATTTCATGCCTCTTTCTGCCTGAGCTATTGCTTTTGTTTAAACTCAAGAGAATAGGTAATCTTAGCTGGTGTAACATTCTTTACATATGGATTTTGCCATAAGTATCTGCATCTGTTCTTCTGTGAATCTCTTTTTTTGTAGACATGATAAACCTCCAATAAAGTTAATATAAATATATCACAGTATTGGTCTTCCCTAAAACTATTGTGTTTTTTTCATGTGTCAAAACTGGTTCAGCCATAAAGAATTAAATAGTTTAGGTATAAGGATAAAAGTGTCGGTGTTTCCAAGATGGGAACCCCCAGAATTTTAGGTAAATAATTTCATATATGCGTGTCCACTATATGGGGTACATTTTAGCGGAACCGATTGGACATCAGAGAGCAGAATTATTATGTCAAAGTCCAAACAGTGAAAAATTGAGAAGCAAATTGGACAGAGGGAGTCGAACTGAAGTGGTAATCTAAAAGTAGACACCAACCCAATTATTGTAGACATTATTTATATATAAGAGTACCATTTTTTATAAGGTAGTCACTTATACAATAATGGAATCATGGAGGTGTCACATGAAGCACAGTTTAGAAGAAAGAATGGATATAGGACGACGTATGTATTTACACGAGATTACTTATAAAGAGGCTATGGAGATTTATGGTCTTAGTGAATCCTGTGCACATAAATACATGACAGATTATAAGAAGGCACAAGGAATTCCTCTTGCTAATACAGTGCCTAAAATGAAAAATTCAGCAGTCTTAAAATCATTGTCTTCACCTGACATTGATACATATATGGCTATGTCCAAAGAAGAATTAATAAATGAACTTATTATAGCTAAAGCGAATGAATTAAGGGCAAAAAAAAAAGGATACGAAGTGAAAGGAGCTGGTGCAAACAAGGAGTACAGTATTTTAAACAACAAGAATACGAAATCATAATGGAAATGTCATCTCAATTTCCTGTTAAGCATCTATGTGATGTTCTGGATATTGACAGAAGTGGATTTTATAAATGGAAAAAACGTTTAGAAAAACCTTCTGACAAATTAAAAACTTTAGTATCCAATCTTATATTATTTAAGGAATATCATAGTAAATATCCATCACATGGATATAGATGGTTAAATGCAAAAATTCGTCTGGATACAGGACTTATGGTATCGATCAGTATGCTCATAAGCTATGTAAAACAGCGGGCATAGCAAGTGTTTCCAAGCATTATCGATACAAAAAGCCAAGGAGATCCTTATCGCATTTATCCAAATCTTCTACTGACAGGATTAGATATAACAGGACCTTTACAGTGTGTTGTAAGTGATATGA
>VOFJ01001102.1_pt1 | contig 11890 bp, 21 predicted proteins | sample 5384081 | NCBI WGS metagenome assembly VOFJ01 (sample SAMN12384729, study PRJNA508395) | human gut metagenome | isolation source: healthy gut I | host: Homo sapiens | reverse complement strand
TTCAAACATAAGATTTAACTTATTAAAACCAATTCAGCCAAAGCATTTTCAACTTATACCTAGTAAAGAGCAAGTCCTTGAAAATTACAAATATTTATTTAAAAAAATGCGATACAGTAGAATTAAGTGAACCTACTTTATCTGGTTTAGTTGATAATAATAAAATTAGGGGATGTGCATGTGGTATATATTCTATGAGAATTAATTCAATAACACCAGATGGGGAAAATTCCGTATCTCCATGTGTATATATGCATGATTATAGAGTAGGAGATTTGCTAACTGATGATATATTCGATATAGTTAATTCAGAACAATTTAATAGCTTTAAAATTAGAAAGGAAAATTATGAAAAAAATAGAGGGTGCAAGGATTGCGATAAGGCGGAAATCTGTAGAGGTGGATGTTTTTGTCGCAGCAAATCCACGCTGCTGCGGAGTCTGAATCTGCTGGAGGAGCCTACCTCCGGCGCCATCTTCTTCGACGGCGCGGATCTGGCGGGCAAGTCTGTGAACATCGACCTGCACCGGCAGAAGATGGGCATGGTGTTCCAGCACTTCAACCTGTTCCCCCACAAGACGGTGCTGCAGAACATCACCATGGCCCCCGTGACCCTGAAGAAAAAGACTGCGGCCGCAGCCAAGGAGCAGGCCATGGCCCTGCTGGAGCGCATCGGCCTTGCCGACAAGGCCAACGAGTTCCCCAATATGCTCTCCGGCGGTCAGAAGCAGCGGATCGCGATCGTCCGCGCTCTGGCCATGGATCCTGAGGTCATGCTGTTCGACGAGCCCACCTCCGCCCTGGACCCTGAGATGGTGGGTGAGGTGCTGGATCTGATGCGGGACCTTGCCAAGGAGGGCATGACCATGGCCGTCGTCACCCACGAGATGGGCTTCGCCCGGGAGGTGGCCGACCGCGTGGTGTTCATGGCCGACGGCAAAATTCTGGAGGAGGGCACCCCTGCGGAGCTTTTCGACCGCCCCAAGGACCCCCGCCTGCAGGACTTCCTCAGCAAGGTATTGTGAGACAACGAAAAACCGCCCCTCCGGCCATGCCGGAGGGGCGGTCTTTCGTTGTTTGTTCAGCTTTTCCCGTGGATCTCGCCGCCGCACTTGGGACACGTGATGACGATCTTGCCCTTGCCCTTGGGCACGCGGCACACCGTGCCGCACTTGGGGCAGGTGAAGTACTTGTGCTCCTTGTCCATCCGCTGCTGCTTATTTCCGGCGGCGCGGCGCTTGATGGGCCACCACACCTTCTCCAGAAAGCGGGTGTTCTCTGCCCGCCGCTTCTGCAGGCTGCGGGAGAACATGCGGTACACGGCGATGACCAGCAGCACCGTGGACAAAAAGCTGATGACCAGATGCACTGTCTGCTGTTTGATGAACATGTTGGCCACATCCAGGAGCAGGGCCGCCCAGATAGTGGTCAAGCCCAACTGATCTGCGCCGTTGCGTCCGTACATAAAGCGCGACAGTGCGTTGCCGATTCTCTGCAGAAAATTCATACGGAAGTCCGTCCCCCTGCTCTTGTGTCATTTCAAAGTGCTATTTTACAGGAAAACTCCGCAAAGGTAAAGGGCTTTTATGTAAAATTCACAGAATGGACAAATTTTCGCCGCGGGCATCGCGTTCTTGCCAACTCCCCGCCCGCCGTGGTATAATGGTATGAATTTGTATCGCCCTCCTCCGGAGGGCCGGTCCCACCGGGCCGGTCCCCCGCCGGAGGAAACGGCAGAGCGCCCCGTCCGCGGGCGGAACCGGCTGCGCTCTCAGGCTGCGCCGCGACGCTCTGCACAACTTATACTATGCCGCGCCGGCCCTGCCGGTGCCGTTGAAAGGAGTCTCCGTATGATAAAAGTCGCTCCGTCTATCCTCTCCGCCGATTTTGCCCATCTGGGCCGCGATATTGAGGCCATCTCCACTGCCGATTACGTCCACGTGGACGTGATGGACGGTCTGTTCGTGCCCAACATCTCCATCGGCATTCCCGTGGTGAAGTCCATTCGCCCCACCACCACCCTGCCGCTGGACGTCCACCTGATGATCGACCGCCCCGTGCGCTATGTGGAGCAGTTCTGCGATGCCGGCGGCGACCTCATCACCTGTCATGTGGAGGCGGACACCGGGGAGAACATCCACGCCGCCATCGACAAGATCCACGCCAAGGGCAAAAAGGCCGGCGTGGTCATCAAGCCCAGAACCCCTGCCAGCGCCGTGCTGCCCTTCATCGACAAGGTGGAGCTGATCCTGGTGATGACGGTCGAGCCGGGCTTCGGCGGTCAGAGTTCATGGCCGACATGATGCCCAAGGTGCAGGAGATCCGGGGGTACATCGATGCCATGAACCCCGGCTGCGAGCTGGAGGTGGACGGCGGCGTGGACCCCAGACAAGCTCTGCATCGCCGCCGGCGCCAACGTGCTGGTGGCCGGTTCCTCTGTGTATAAGTCCGCCGACATCCCCGCTACCATCGCCGCATTGAGAGGTTGACACCATGGAATACTTCCCCGCACCGCTGGAAAAGCTGGTGGAACAGTTTGCCAAGCTGCCCGGCGTGGGCTACAAATCCGCCCAGCGTCTGGCCTTCCACGTCCTGAGCCTGCCCGCCGAGGAGGCCCAGGCCTTCGCCGATGCCATCACCGACGCCAAGCGCAGCGTCACCCTTTGTCCCACCTGCCAGAACCTCACCGCCGGCGGGCTGTGCCCCATCTGTGCCGACGCCAAGCGGGACGACGCCACCATCTGCGTGGTAGCCGACCCTCGGGATGTCATCGCCATCGAGCGCAGGCCGCGAGTACCGTGGCCGCTACCACGTGCTCCACGGCGTGCTGTCCCCCATGAACCATGTGGGCCCCGACGATCTGCACATCCGTTCCCTGCTGGACCGCGCGTGGCCCAGGGCGGCATCGCCGAGGTCATCATGGCCACCAACCCCGACACCGAGGGGCGAGGCCACGGCGCTGTATCTCGCCCGGCTGCTGAAGCCCTTCGGCGTGAAAGGTCACCCGTCTGGCCTACGGCATCCCCGTGGGCGGACATCTGGAATTCGCCGACGACGCCACGCTCATGCGGGCACTGGAAGGGCGGCGGGAGCTGTGAAGCGTCTTGCCTGCCTGCTGCTGGCCTGTCTGCACGGCGCTGTCCCTCACCGCCTGCGGCGTCAATCCGAAGGCGGAGGTATCCCTGTTCGCCATGGACACCTACATGACCCTCTCCGCCTACGGCGACAGACGCGGAGGAGGCGCTGGCCGCCGCGTCCCGCGAGATCAACCGGCTGGAGCCACCCTCTCCCGCACCATCGCCGCCAGCGACGTCAGCCGCCTCAACGCCGGCGGCGCCGTCACCGTCTCCGAGGAAACGGCGGACCCCTGCTGGCTCAGGCCCAGACCTATTACCGCCGCCACCGGCGGCGCCTTCGATATGACCGTGGCGCCGCTGGTATCCCTGTGGGGCATCACCTCCGACGCGCCCCACGTCCCCTCCCAGGAGGAGATCGACGCCCTGCTGCCGCTGGTGGGCAGCGAGCACGTCCATATGGACGGCAGCATCGTCTCGACGATGCGGCTGCGCCGTGGATTTGGGCGGCATCGCCAAGGGCTACGCCCTCAGCAGGTGGCGGACATCCTGCGCCCGGCACGGCGTCCTCCGCCGATGGTGTCACTGGGCGGCAACGTCTATGTCTGCGGTGCCAAGCCCGACGGCTAGCCGCGTGGAACGTGGGCATTCAGGACCCCAAGCGGCTGCCGCGTCACCGTGGCTCCGACTGCTTCGCCGTCACCTCAGGCGGCTACCAGCGCTACTACGTGGCGGAGGACGGCACTGTGTATCAGCACATCATTGACCCCCGTACCGGCCGTCCCGCCGACAGCGATCTGCTGTCCGTCACCGTTGTCTCCGACGACGGCACGGCATGGCGGACGCCTATTCCACCGCCCTGTACGTCATGGGTGAGCAGGAGGCCGTGTCCTTTCTGGCGCGCCCACGGCGACTTTGAGCTGATCCTCATCACTGCCGACGGCCGGCTGCTGTACACGCCGGAGCTGGCGGATACCATTACCGCACCGGAGGGCTGCGCCTATGACTTCCAACCCATCATCGCCCAGCCTGCGGCCTAAGCCGCTGGACGCATTGGTGGCCGCCGCCGTCATCGCCCTAACCGTGGTCACGGCACTGCTGTTCTACGCGCCCAAGACCGGCGCAGGACAGCTTACCGCCGTCATCACCCAGCACGGGCAAACTGTCCGCACCGTGCCCCTCACGAGCCTTGATAAGGAGCTGGTCATCCCGCTGGACGACGGCAATTATCACCTCACCGTCCACGTGGACGGCACCGGCGTGTATGTCGCCGACTCCGACTGTCCGGGGCAGGACTGCGTCCACACCGGGGCTATCTCCCGGGCGGGACAGTCCATCGTGTGCCTGCCGGCGCAGGTGGTCATTTCGCTGGTGGGCGCCGCGTCCGACGTGGACGCGGTGCTGGGTTAGGAGGTGCGCCATGAAGCTGAACGCACGCTCCATCGCCCTGTGCGCCGTGCTGACGGCATTGGCGCTGGGCCTGAGCACACTGGAAAATCTGTTTCCCGTAACGCTTATCGTGCCGCTGCCCGGTGTGAAGCTGGGTCTTGCCAACATCGTCACCGTGTTCGCTCTCTATGAGCTGGGCGCCGTCCCCGCGCTGACCATCCTGACGGCCCGCTGTCTGCTGGGCGGCGTATTTGCCGGCAATCTGTCGGCGCTGCTGTTCAGTCTGCTGGGCGGCTTCACCGCCATGCTGGTGATGATCGCCCTCAAGCACTGCAAGGGACTGTCCATCTACGGCGTGTCCATCGGCGGCGCGGCGGCTCACAACATCGGCCAGATGGCCGCCGCCTGCATCACACTGGGCAATACCATGGTGCTGGGGTATCTGCCCTTCCTGTTGGCTGTATCGCTGGTCACCGGCACCCTCACCGGCTTTGTGGCCGGTCTGTTGTTCCGCGCCATGCGTAATATCCACCTATCTCACTGAGGAGGTCTACTCTATGGACAAGAAAGACAAGATCATTCTCCAGCAGCTGGACGTGATCCGCTCCATGACGGAGAACAACATGAAGCGCATGAACAGCGACTTCTGGGGCACGCCCTTCGAAAATGTCACCGGCAGTGCGCCCAAGTCCCCCGCCCCCGCCGGCAGCAGTTCCAATGGCGGCAGCGCCCCTGCGCCGGAGAAAAAGACGCCCCTTACCGCCACCGCCAAGCCCGGCGACGAAAAGCCCGCCGAGGAGGAGCTGCCGCCGCCGGAGAAGATCGAGGATCTGCTGGCGGAGCTGGACAGCTACATCGGACTGGGTGTGGTGAAGGAGGAGGTACACAACCTCATCAACATGGTGCAGGTCTATAAGCTGCGCCAGCAGCACGATCTGCCCACCACCGACATGTCCCTGCACATGGTGTTCACCGGCAATCCCGGCACCGGCAAGACCATGATGGCCCGCATGATGGCCCGCATCTACCGGAGTCTGGGCATTCTGTCCAAGGGCCAGCTGGTGGAAGTGGACCGCAGCGGCTTGGTGGCAGGCTACGTGGGTCAGACGGCCCTCAAGACCCAGAAGGTCATTGAGAAGGCCATGGGCGGCGTGCTGTTTGTGGACGAGGCCTACGCCCTCAACGGCCGCAGCGAGAACGACTTTGGTCAGGAGGCCATTGACACCCTGCTGAAGGCCATGGAGGACCACCGGGATGATCTGGTGGTCATCGTGGCGGGCTACACCGACCTGATGGATAAGTTCATCCACTCCAACCCCGGTCTGGAGTCCCGCTTCAACCGTTTCCTGCTGTTTGAGGACTACTCGCTGGACGAGCTGATGGCCATCTTCAAGATGCGCTGCGGCAAGGGCTACGTCCTGTCGCCGGAAGCGGAACCGCTGGTACGGGACTACATCGCCGAGGAGAGCGCCGCCGGAGACAGCTTCGGCAACGCCCGCGGCGTCCGGAATATCTTCGAGCATATTCTGGTGGCCCAGAACAACCGCCTTGCCAAGCTGGACAGCGTCACCCGCGATGACCTGATGACCCTCACCGCCGATGATGTGCTCCACGCCCGAGGCATGGTGGACGAGCCGGAAAAGTCCTGAGCCCGCCGCGATAAAAGGAGGTCTCCCCATGCGTGAACTGAAAAATACCTGCCGCGCCGCCATCGTGCAGGCCACTCCCGTCATGTTCGACAAGACCCGCTCTCTGGAAAAGGCGCTGACGCTTATCGATGAGGCCGCCCGGAACGGGGCGGAGCTCATCGTATTCCCCGAGCTGTTCCTCCCCGGCTATCCCTTCGGCATGACCTTCGGCTTCACCGTGGGCAGCCGCAAGGCCGCAGGCCGTCAGGACTGGAAGCAGTATTACGACAACTCCTGCTGGCCGATGGGCCGGAGCTGCGGCAGCTCATGGACAAGGCCCGCGCGCTGAGCATCTACCTGAGTATGGGCTATTCCGAGCGTGACGCCGTCACCGGCACGCTGTACAATGCCAACATGATGATCGCGCCGGATGGCCGTGCCATGAATCACCGAAAGCTGAAGCCCACCGGCAGCGAACGGGTGGTCTGGGGCGATGCGGAGCGGGACTATTTCCCCGTCATGGACACCCCCTGGGGCCCCATGGCCAACCTGATCTGCTGGGAGAGCTACATGCCGCTGGCCCGCGTGGCCCTGTACCAGAAGGGCATCAGCCTCTATATCTCCCCTAACACCAACGACAATCCCGAGTGGCAGAACACCATCCGCCACATCGCCATCGAGGGCCACTGCTACTTCCTCAACGCCGACCTGATCTTCCGCCGCAGCGACTACCCCCGGACCGCCGGTGCCGAAGCGGAGATCGCCGCCCTGCCGGACATCGCCTGCCGCGGCGGCAGCTGCTTCATCGATCCCTTCGGCCACGAGGCGTCGGAGACGGTGTGGGACCGCGAGGCCATCATCTACGCCGATCTGGACATGCAGAAGGTCCCCGCCAGCCGCATGGAGCTGGACTGCGTGGGCCACTACGCCCGCCCCGATGTTCTGGAGCTGCGGGTCAACGAGAAGTAAAAAAAGACGGACGCTGCGAAGGCGTCCGTCTTTTTTACTTCTCCTGATGTTCCAGTGCCGCGGCCACGAACCCCTGGAACAGAGGATGGGGCCGGTCGGGACGGCTCTTAAACTCCGGATGGAACTGGCACCCCACGTACCACGGGTGCTCCGGCAGCTCCACGATCTCCACCAGATGCCCGTCCGGCGACGTACCGGCCATGCGCAGGCCCGCCGCTTCCAGCTCCGGTCGGAACGCGTTGCTGCACTCATACCGGTGGCGGTGCCGCTCCCAGATCTCCGCCGTGCCGTAGGCTTCTCTGGCGCGGGAGCCCTCCGCCAGCACGCAGGGGTACTTGCCCAGCCGCATGGTGCCGCCCTTGTCGGTCACGCCCACCTGATCGGGCATCAGGTCAATGACAGGATGGGCGGTGGTTTCGGAAAACTCGGCGCTGTGGGCGTCGGCCCAGCCTGCGGCATGCCGGGCAAATTCGATCACGGCGATCTGCATGCCAAGGCAGATGCCAAAGTAGGGGATCCCCTTTTCCCGAGCAAACTGGGCCGCCAGGATCATGCCTCTATTCCGCGGTCGCCAAAGCCGCCCGGCACCAGAATACCGCTGCAATCCCCCAGCACCTCGCCGATGTTCTCCGGGGTCAAGTTTTGGGAATCCACCCATTTGATCTCCACGTCGGCTGTCACAGGCAGTCCCGGCATGAAACAGAGACTCCACCACGCTGAGATAGGCGTCGTGCAGCTCCGTGTACTTGCCCACCAGCGCGATCTGCACCCGGCGGTGCACCCCTTTTGATCCTTCTCCACCATGGCCTCCAGTCCCGCAGGTCCGGCACGCCCGCTCCCAGTCCCCAGCCGGGGCACACCACGCGGCACAGCCCCGCCTTCTCCAGCAGCAGCGGCGCTTCGTACAGGGTGGACGCCGTGACGTTGGGGATGACGCAGTCCTCCTCCACGTTGCAGAACAGAGCGATCTTCCGCCGCACCTCCTCGGTGATGGGCGCCTCCGTCCGGCAAACCAGCACGTCTGGCTGGATGCCCACCGAAAGAAGCTCCTTGACCGAGTGCTGGGTAGGCTTGCTCTTCAGCTCACCGCTGCCCGGGATGGAAACGATGAGCGGAACGTGGATATACAGCACATTTTCCCGACCCTTTTCCACCGCTACCTGCCGGATAGCCTCCAGATAGGGCTGGCTTTCGATATCCCCTACCGTACCGCCGATCTCGCTGATGACCACATCGGTCTCTCCGTTGTCCATGGCATAGACCCGCCGCTTGATCTCGTCGGTGATATGAGGGATGATCTGTACCGTGCCCCCGAGATAGCCGCCCTGCCGCTCGCGGTTCAGCACCGTCCAAAGACCTTGCCGGAGGAAACGCTGGCATTGCCGTCCAGGGATTCATCCACAAACCGCTCATAGTGTCCCAGATCCAGGTCGGTTTCGGCGCCATCGTCGGTCACAAAGACCTCACCGTGCTGAAAGGGGCTCATGGTGCCGGGATCAACATTGAAATACGGGTCGAACTTCTGATTTTTGACCCGCAGGCCGCACTGTTTCAGCAATCTGCCCAGGGAAGCCGCGCAGATGCCTTTGCCCAAGCCTGAAACCACACCGCCGGTGACAAAAATGTACTTCATCCCGCCATCTCCCATTTTCAAAAATATGCTCCTATCCTACGCTCCGCGACAAGTGATGTCAATGGTTCGATTCGTTCAATATTTTTGCATGATTTCACCGTCAAAATGTGGAATCGCGGAGAAATAGTTGCAAAACCTCATTTTTCTCTTGCATTGGCCGCTCCATCGTGCTAAAGTAGAAATAGTCTCACCCCTGCCGCCGGTGAGTATGCAGGAAAAAGCCGCCCGTTGGGCGGCTTTTCGCTTGTTCTTCTCTGGTCACGCAGACAATGCGCGGGGGCATTTCCGGCGTATTCCGCCGCGTAGACAAAGCTGCCCCAAAAGCCGTCGGTGTTCCGGGCGTTGGTATGGCAGCGGTCGATGATCTCGTCAAAGCTGTACGTCATGAGGATGGCTCCTTTCTCTTTTCAGCGGCGGGCCCGTATCCCGCACGTCTTTCTATGTCGCAGCTTATCGTGAATGCCGCCCTGCGGTACAGAAAAAAATCCGACTTTTTCTGAAAGAATCAAAAATATAGAAAATCTGTTCGACTATTTTCTTGACGGACTCCATCGCCTGATTTATAATGATCCCGTAACATGCGTGCAGGAGGCGGCGGATATGTATTTCACCTACGGGGAGACAGAGCTCCCCTACCTGCGGCAGAAGGACAAGCGGCTCGGTGAGGTCATCGACCGCGTGGGCCCTGTCCGCCGCGCGGTAGACACGGGATCTGTTTTCCGCCGTGGTCCACCATATCGTGGGCCAGCAGATCTCGACGAAGGCGCAGGCCACGATCTGGCAGCGGATGCAGGACGCACTGGGCATCGTGAACGCCGAGACGATCCTGGCTGCCGGTGTTCCCAAATTGCAGGCGCTGGGCATGACCTTTCGCAAGGCGGAGTACATCACCGATTTTGCCGAGCGCGTCCACAGCGGTGCGTTCGATCCGGAGGGCATCCGGCAGAAAAGCGACGAGGACGCCATCCGCGAATTGAGCGCCCTGAAGGGCATCGGTGTTTGGACGGCGGAGATGATTTTGCTGTTCTGTATGCAGCGGCCCAACATTTTCAGCTACGACGACCTTGCCATCCAGCGCGGTCTGCGGATGGTCTACCACCACCGCAAAATTGACCGCAAGCTATTTGAAAAGTACCGCCGCCGGTTCAGCCCCTATTGCAGCGTGGCAGCCTGTATTTGTGGGCGGTCGCCGGCGGGCCATTCCGGAGATGAAGGACTATCAGCCGAAAAAGCAAAGGGAGAAGCACGCCATGACGTTTACGCAGCATTACGATTCCCCCGCTGGGCGGTATCCTGCTGGCAGCGGATGAGACGGGGCTCACCGGCCTGTGGTTCGACGGGCAGAAACACTTCGCTCGTGACCTGCCCGCCCAGCACACGGAGCAGGACACCCCTTGCTCCTTCGAGGCCAGGCGTTGGCTGGATGTGTAATTTCACCGGGGGAGCCGACTTCTGCCGGTGCTGCACCCCATTGGCTCCGCATTCCGCCGTTGCGTGGGATCTTCTCCGCGTTCCCTACGGCCAGACTGTCACCTTATGGCCAGCTGGCGCAGCAGCTGGCGGCGCAGCAGAGCCTTCCTCCCATATGTCCGCTCAGGCGGTGGGCGGCGCGGTAGGCCACAACGCGATCTCCATCATTATCCCCTGCCACCGTGTGGGGGCACCGGCGGCAGTCTGACGGGCTACGCCGGCGGCATCGGCAGAAAGGTGCAGCTGCTGACGCTGGAGCATGCCGATACGTCCGGCTTTTCGTGCCGAAAAGAGCACCGCCCTTGAACTGCCGGTAATAGGCAGCAGGAGGTCGGCGAAAACCGATCCCCTCCCCTGTATTTTCCACATATTTCCGCGTCGGCGTTCCGCGAGTTCCTCCTGCCGGAGTCTTTTTTTCGGTTTTTCCTCAGCCCTGTTGGCGCGGCTTCGCGCTCATGCTCTCCGCTGCGGCCCACAGCCGGTGGGTGATGCCCAGAAACAGCTGCGCAGCCCAGGCTTTACCGCCTTTTTTTCTGCAGCGCGTGGATGCGGCGCCCCGCAAGCGGGAACGCCGCCGCCAGCCGCCTGCCTGCGGCGCACAGCCCATCGGCCACGCTGCGGGCACCACGGCCCAGCTGTCCCGCTTGGTCATGAACATCTGCAGCTGGCCTATGATCTCCAGCTGGATCCGGGGCACCGCGTCCACACCCCATAGCTCCTGGATGCCAGCGGGCAAACTCGTCGGTCCACCCCCGTACACCTCCTGCCGGACGGGCAGCTCGTCCGGCCCGATACTTGGGCGGAATAGCAGGAGCCTGCCGCGCAGATGAGGGCCCATAGGTTCCGTCATCACCAGCTCCGCCCGTATGGCGTCGGTGCGGGCGCGTCCGAGGTGAACGCCAGGTCTGTCTCGCCCCGCAGCAGGCTCTGGCAGGCCGCCTCCACGGTCATGTCCTGTATCTCCAGGTGGATGTCGGGGTGGTCCCGCATGAACTGCTCATACACCGGCGGCAGCAGATACGTGGACACGCTGTTGAGAGCGGACAGCCGCAGACTGCTTTCCGGTTCCCAATGGCCAGCATACTGCGCACGATGTCCTGATATTGCAGGGGACAGCTGGTAAAAACCGCTTGCCCTCCTCAGTCAGGACCATCGGGCTGCCCTGCCGGAAGAACAGGGGGCACCCACCCTCGCTTTTCCAGCGTCCGCAGACGGATGCTCAGGGGATGACTGCTGATGAACAGCTCCGCCGCCGCCTTGGAGATGCTGTGCTGCTTGCAGACGATGAGAAAAGCCTCGATTCCCGCGTTTGTCATATGGTAACGCCTCACTTCTATTGAATCCACTCAATAGGATAGCATGATAAATTGTATTTTACAACCCCTATCTCTCATTATAATAAGGACGCAATTTGAGGGAGGATATTGACCCATACATACACCATTGAAAGACCGTCCTGATGCCGCTGGCCATGGCCGCCCTGGGGCATATCATCTGGGCTTCAGCGTCCTGTTTTTTCCAAGCCAGCCATGGAGGTGGCCCAGCCGGACGTGCTGCTGTCCATCCGTTTCTGCTGTCGGCGCTTGCTGATGACGCTGATGATCTGTTTGGCAAGGCGAAGCTATCCTCCGCGGAAAAATCTGAAGCCGCTGCTTCTGCTGGCCGTCACGGAGCCTATGTACTTCTACTTTGAGAGCTACGGCATCCTGTATACCAACGCCACGTTC
>VOFJ01003819.1_pt1 | contig 11894 bp, 14 predicted proteins | sample 5384081 | NCBI WGS metagenome assembly VOFJ01 (sample SAMN12384729, study PRJNA508395) | human gut metagenome | isolation source: healthy gut I | host: Homo sapiens | reverse complement strand
CTGTGATGCCCAGGGGCTTCAAAACCTCGTTGAACGCCCGGATGGCGTTGGGAACACCGGATTTCAGGGTATTGTAGGTATCCACCAAGAGGGTGGCATTGGTGGGATAGAGCTTACAATAGGTCTTGAACGCCTCCAGCTCGCTGTCGAACATCTGGACCCAGGCATGGGCCATGGTGCCGCCGGCGGGTACGTACCGTACAGCTGGTCGGAGATGGTGCAGGCGGTTCCGGCCAGCCGCCGATATAGGCCGCGCGCGCGCCGGTGATGGCGGCGTCGGTGCCCTGCGCGCGGCGGGAGCCGAACTCCAGCACCGTCCGGCCCCGGGCCGCCCGGGTGATGCGGTTGGCCTTGGTGGCGATGAGGCTCTGGTGGTTCACTGCCAAAAGCAGGAAGGTCTCCACCAGCTGGGCCTCAATGGCTGGGGCGCGGACTGTGATGATGGGTTCATGAGGGAAGATGGGTGTCCCCTCGGGCACGGCCCAGATATCCCCGGTGAAGCGGAACCGGCTCAGATACTCCAAAAACTCCGGCGAAAAACAGGTTCCGGCCCTGGAGATATGCAATATCCTCGGGGTCAAAGTGCAGGTCCTGGATATATCGGATGACCTGCTCCAGACCTGCGGCAATGGCGAAGCCGCCATCATCCGGGCACTTGCGGAAAAAATACGTCGAAGTAGCAAATACGGTCCTGCAGACCGCTCTGGAAATACCCGTTGCCCATAGTCAACTCGTAGAAGTCGCAGAGCATGGTCATGTTCAGCTTTTCTTTGGTTTCCATACCGGCACCTCACATGGGGCCTCCTGAAGAAGGCCGATTTAATTGTCCTGATTATATGCCTTTTTCTCCAAAAAGTGCAACCTCTTTTTCGTTGACATTTGTCCAAGTGGACTGTATGATCAAAGGGCAACCGGGGCCTCACAGGGCCCTCATCAGAAAAAGGATGCTGCAATTATGGATCTTACAATCGGCATGAAAGGGACTGCCTCCACCTTGGTGGAGCGGTCAGACACCGCCTTGAAGTGGGTTCCGGCGACCTTTTTGGTCTATGCCACCCCCTGCATGGCAGCCCTTATGGAGGGCGCAGCCTGTGAAGCCATTGTTCCGGCTCTTGAGGAGGGGCAGACCTCTGTGGGCATTGCCCTGGATCTGGCCCACACCTCCGCCACCCCTGTGGGGCTGGAGGTCCGGGCAGAGGCAGGAGGTCACCGGCATCTCCGGGAAAAAATCATCACCTTCCAGGTGACCGCTTTTGACGAAGCCGGGGAAATCGGCCGCGCCACCCACCAGCGGGCCTTGGTAACCGCTCAGCGTTTCTTGGAAAAGACATACGAAAAGCTGTGATGCTTTCCCCAGCATGGTTTGAGACAGTCCCCGCCAGGGAAAGCATGAATAATTTATAAATTTTTTCTGGCAAAGCCTGACCGGATTTCGGGTTTTGTGCTATAATAGAGAAGAATGAACGTTGGACCGTTCTGGTCCGGGAAGCGGGGAAACAGGATGCTGCCAAAAAAGCCAAAAACCAGATATACCCAAGCCATGGGGCTCATTGCTTTTGCCGTGGGACTCTACGCCCTCATCAATCACCTGAGCGTCATTGGCTCCGTCTTTCATTTCCTCACTGACCTGCTGCAGCCCTTGATCGTAGGGGCCATTCTGGCCTTTTTCCTCAACGTCCCCATGCGGGGCCTGGAGAAGCTCCTCCTCCGGCTGCAAACTAAGCGCCGGTGGAAGGTCCGGGAGCGGGCCAATGAGGTGATCAGCCTGATTGTCACCTATGTGGGCGGCTTCCTCTTGATTTTTCTGGTGCTGTATATTGTAATTCCCCAGTTGGTGGAGACCATTCCCGGCATCATCAGCTCGGCAGAAGCCGCCTGGCCCAGGCTGCTGATTGCCTTTTACAGTCCCATAACATCAACACCCAACAGCTGGAGCAGCTGTTTTTCCAACTTTGACCTGGGTCCCCTGCTCACCAAGGTCTGGGAGAATTATGCCCAGATCATTCAAACCTCCCTCACCGCCGTCTCCTCCGTGGCTTCGGTTCTCACCATTACCATCACCGGCTTCGTCATTTCCATCTACATCCTCTCCAATAAGAAAAAGCTCCTCAGTCAGGTGCGCAGCGTGCTGTATGCTTATGTAGGGAGGAAATACGCAGATAAGATTTCAGAGGTTGCCGTCCTCACCAATCAAACCTTCTCCAGCTTCATCTCCGGGCAGTGCGTGGAGGCGGTGATTTTGGGCGTGATGTTCTTCCTTGTAATGAGCATCCTGGGGCTGCCCTACTCCCTGGTCATTAGCGTGTTCATCGCCTTTATGGCCCTCATTCCCTACGTGGGAGCTTTCCTGGGCTGTGTGGTGGGGATGCTGCTCATCGTGATTGTCAGTCCCCATGCAGGCGCTCATCTTCCTTATCACCTTCCTGGTGCTGCAGCAGCTGGAGGGGCAGCTGATTTACCCCAAGGTGGTGGGTAGCTCTGTGGGCCTTCCCGCCATCTGGATTCTGGTCTCCGTCTTCGTAGGCGGCAAGCTGTTTGGCATTGTGGGTATGCTGTTTTTTTCATCCCTCTGACCTCTGTGGTGTATTCCCTCCTCCGGCTGAACGTCAGTCACCGTCTGAAAAAGCGGGGGGGATCGCCATCACCACCGACGGCGTTCAGGAAATCTCCTCCCAGGAGGAAAAAGGATAGCGCCCCCTTGATTTTTCTTCACACACACAAAAATTCCCTCCGTTTTCTGTCCCCTGTGGACTATACTGAAAGCGGAGGGATTGACATGGGAAGTTGGAAACAATGGAGCCGGGCCGCTCTCACTGCGGCGGCTCTGGCTGTAGTATTGGATCTGCTGGGGAGCAGGGCGCATACAGGTAACCGCCTATGCCCTTTCCTGCCCCGGCCTGCCGGAGGCCTTCTCCGGCCTGAAAATTGCCCCCTCATCACCGATCTCCACGGCGCATTTCTGAAGATGGGGGGCAGGCCCTGGCCCGGGCCGCCGCTGGTGCAGACCTCATTGCCATCTCCGGCGATCTGTTTGACCGGGACACCCATTTGGAGCAAGTCATACCGGCCATTCGGTCCCTGTGCCGGATGGCGCCTGTCTATTACGTGTCCGGCAACCACGAATGGACCGTAGAGGGCCGCCGGGAGGTCTGGGCTCAAATGGAGGAAGCTGGGGCCATCCTCCTGGATCACCGCTGGGTCACTTTGGAGCGTCAGGGGGCGTCCATTACCCTGGCAGGCATGCAGGACCCCAACGGGCCGGCAGACCAAGCCTCCCCAGAATCTGTCTTTTGCCGGGATGCCTCAGGACCGGTTTACCATTCTCCTTTACCACCGGAACACAGAGCCCCAGGTTTGGGGGCCCCTGGGTGCAGACCTGATTCTCTCCGGCCACGGCCACGGAGGGCTGGTCCGCCTGCCTCTGGTGGGCGGTCTGGCTGACGCCGGCCGGGGCCTCTTCCCCGGTATGACGCCGGCGTCTACCAGGTCCAGGGGGCAACCCTGGTGGTCAGCCGGGGACTGGGCAACAACCCCGGCGGCTTCCGCCTGTTCAATGGGCCGGAAATGCCTATGCTCACTCTGGTCTCCGGATAGTCTGCCTTGGCAGGTCCATTCCAGGTTCAGGTGGGACCGTACCATCAGGACGGCAGCGGCCACCTGAATTGTAACGTCACCTGCCACTGGCAGGCGAAAAGATCCCATGACGCCATGCACCTACCTCTTTACCTGCCGGGGAAAGAGAAATGCTTTTGCCGTGATTGCACCATAAAAAAGATTTGCTTTTTGGGAAGCGTCCTGCTATAATAGGAGAAGCGCCCTTAGCTCGATGAGAAAGAACCATGTGGAGATGTACCCAAGTGGCTGAAGGGTTCGGATTCGAAATCCGATAGGCGCCGAAAGGCGTGCGGGGTTCAAATCCTCCATCTCCGCCAGAAAAAAGGGCCTGTTGCAAAAAACAAATTTGCGACAGGCCCTTGACAAATCGCCATTTTCCTCCTGCCCGCCGGGCAGAACCGGAAAAATGGCTAAATTATACCATTCCGCTGCGCTTTATGGTATAATTTATATGAAAGAGGGTGTGCACAGTGAGTGAAATCGAAAGAATCGTCAGAGAGGTGGACAGCTCCATGGCCATGGAGGGCCTCCCCCCTGACTGTAGAGGATAAGGACAGAATCCGCAGGTGCCTGTCCGAACCATCCTCTCTGGAGCAAACCATTGGCGGCTTGCTGCGCAAGCATACGGTGCCGGCACAGAGGAATGGCCATGCACAAAGACTATAGCTACTCCTAGGAATGGGACCGGGAATACTGTTATCCTAACTCCGATGTACTCATCAATAAGCTGAACATTATGGATGCGGGGGCTCTGTCTGTGGCAGAGCGTGAGATAACTTTCATTGCCTTGCGGCAGCAAAGGCCCGTCCCAGGATAGCTTCCAATAAGACAGTATGAGAACATTACTGACATAGGGTAGCTGCCGTACAGGAGTGCGACAAGAAAAATTGGCGATACTTGGTTTTCACAACCAGGTATCGCCTTTTTCTATCTTTAACAGAATGTTTGAATCTTATTGGAGGTACATATGATGCAGGAACTGAACTATATTCGTTGCGGTGATTACTATATTCCCGATATTCGCTTACCGGAAGAAAACAGACCTATTGGTCGTTGGGGCGTATGCACAGAGATTATATCAAGGAGCATAACCCCATCCGCTTTAACGATCTGTGTCTCAGCGGCGAATTGTGGACATATCTTGCTGATATGAACGAGCAGGCACAGAACCGCCTTAAATTTATCATCGAGCAGATGAAGGCATCTGAGGACGTGACAGAGGGCATGAAGCAACACGATCAGATGGCATGGGTTGGAGCTATAAACAACATCCGCAATCCGTGCAGAAGAAATAGTCCTGCGTGAGATAATCTACGAGGAGGATGACGTATGAGAATCCTTGAAGAATTTTGGTATGGCAATGTTGAGCCGACTGAGTATGACACGTCCGCTTGCAAAGAATATAAGAAACTGTTGGAGCTGATTTGCAGAAATGAAGAAAAAAGCTCAAAGCCACCATGACGGATGAACAGAAGGAGTTGTTCGAGAAGTATGCAGACTGCGTGAGAGTACATCAAACCAATACAGACTGCTTGATTTTTTCAGAACGGATTTAAGCTTGGTGCCAGAATGATGTTGGAAGTCATGGAAGACACCCCGTTTAACAGATGATAAGTTAAAACGAATTTACTTTATACAGCTTTTGATGTAGTATGAAGTGGTTTTTTACTCATTTTGCCAGTTCTATTGACTTTTTTGGCAAAATATGATATCATTATACCAAGATATAATGATATCATATTTCCTAAAGGGAGGTGCGGTTTATTGAGCGATCGAACCAAAAACAAGTGCAGTTCAGAATGCCGGATGAGCTGCACACAGAATTAAAAAGCAGCGCTGGCATACGACAGGAGTAGCTTTGCGGATTTTTTTAATAAAGCTGCTGAGGACTACCTATCAAATCGCAAAAGCAGACACACAGAAAAAATCCAAGAGCAAAAATGGAGGAAATAAAAACGGCTAATACGAAGGTAATTGTAATTCCTGACGGAAAGGTCTGCGACTATATCGACGGGAAATTTAGAAATGATACGCCAGAGGAATATGTTCGTCAAACTATTGAAAAAAAGACTAATAAATGAACATAAGTATCGCCCAGAACAAGTGAAGGTGGAATTCACTTTGCAAGTTGGCTCCAATAAGCCTCGTGCAGATATTGTTATCTGGGAAAAAGGCGTAGAGGAACAAACTCAAGCAACTATTAAGTTGATAATCGAATGTAAAAAAAAGAGAGTGTTGATGCTCGTAACGCTAAGGATGGTATTGCACAGCTCCAATCCTATATGTCTGTTTGTCCTAACTGTGAATGGGGAATGTGGACGAATAGCGTCCAGAAATATGTTTTCAGAAAGTATATCGACGAAAGCGGAAATATCTGCTTTATGGAATATAACGACATTCCCTCTGCAGATGGTAATTTGGATGATGTCAATCGGCCTACTCGTAAAAAGCCTGCGAAATGCTTCTGACGATAACCTGCTGTTTGTTTTCAAAACTTGCCATAACCATATCTATGTTAATGATGGTATGCAGAAGCAGCCTGCGTTTTTTGAATTACTAAAAGTTATTTTCTGTAAAATCGAAGATGAGCGTGCAATTCCTGCACCCCTTGAATTTTACACAACATCGGAAGAACGTTCCAATCCGGATGGTCAACTTACTGTTCAAAAGCGTATCTCTAAAATTTTCCAGAAGGTAAAAAAAGAGACACGGCAAGATCTTTGATGCAAACGATGAAATTAAGCTCACCCCTCGTAGTTTGGCATACATTGTGAGCGAACTGCAAAAAATATAGCCTGCTTAACACAAACATCGACATCAAAGGAAAGGCGTATGAAGAAATCGTCGGCGCAAACCTCAGAGGTGATAGAGGCGAATTTTTCACTCCTCGCAATGTTATGAAGATGGTTGTGGAAATGATTAACCCTCAAATCGACGAAAAGGTACTCGACAGTTCTTGCGGAACAGGCGGATTTATTGTAACCGCAATGACCCACGCTATTGAACAGTTGGAAATGCAATTTTCCGAACAAATCGGTCAGCCCAAACATTTGTGGGATGCTGATAATATTCGAGCTTTCCAAGACCGTATTTCCGAAATGGCAGCCAGCAACTACTTCGGCTTTGATATCAACCCGGATCTTGTCAAAGCAACGAAGATGAATATGGTTATGAATAATGACGGTAGTGGAAATATCCTTCAAACTAACTCTTTGCTCCCGCCGCATGAATGGACAGATGAATTTAAGTCTCGGTTGGCCGAAGCGTTGGACATTAAAAAGTCCGAGTTGCGAAATCATAATACGATTGGATATTTTGATGTGATTGTAACCAATCCGCCTTTCGGCAGCAAAATTCCAATCAAGGACAAGAATATCCTTGAGCAGTTTGAATTAGCTCGCATCTGGGAGAATGACAAGAAAAAAGGAACTTGGACGATGACAAGCCGTCTCCAATCTTCTGTTCCTCCCGAGATCTTGTTTATCGAAAGGTGTACTCAGCTTCTTGCACCAGGCGGAAGAATGGGTATCTTTCTTCCGGACTCCATTCTTGGTGCTCCGAAATTAGGGGTACATCAGAGAATGGTTAATAAAGAACCACCGAATCATAGCAAGCGTTGATCTCCATGTAGATACATTCCAACCCAGAAACAGGACCCAAACCTCTGTCCTGTTTTTGCAAAAGAAAACACAAGAACAGCGAGATACTGAGGAAAAAAACTGGAGTCATGGTGGATTATAATATTTTTTATGGCTATGGTTGAAAAGGTTGGCCACGATAAACGTGGTAATCCTGTGTTCAAACGAGACAATGAAGGAAACGAAATTCTTGTTCCCGATGTAAAAGCAACACCCTTTGTTTTGGGAGCCACAAGTTCTGGCGAACATACAGTTTCAACACAGCAAAAAAACGCAAAAGTTGAAGATGACCAAACACCAGATGTGCCGGCAATTTTTAAAAAAGTGGAAAACACAGGAGGGTATATCATGGTAAAAGATAATCTCGCTCTTGTGGCTGAACCTTGGCAGGAAAATCATAGCGATGCAGACGAGTTGAACTGGTGTTCAATATCTCTTTCGGAAGTCATAGCAAGAGGCTTACGATTAGAAGCGACTGTATATGATGTTGATGGACGAAAAGCACGAGCAATTATTGAAAACTGTAAATGTGAGCAAAAGAAAATTACAGGAAAAGATGGTGTTGCAGACGCATATACCTGTGCTCGTTTCAAAAGAAATTGGATTGACCGATCAGAGTTTCCAATTTTTCAACCTTCATCTATCTTGGAGTTGTATCCAAAGCCCGACGGATTTATCGCTGGGAATACCGACACCAATATCGAAGCTCTCCGTGTGAAGAAAAAGCAGGTTTTGGTTACTTGCTCCGGAACCATTGGAAAGGCTATATATGTGTCTGATACCCTTGATGGGAAAATCTTTAGCCACGACTTGTTAAGAATAAGCTGTAAAGACGAGACCGATGCGGGATACTTATATGCGTATATAAAATCTGACATTGGAAATAAGATGCTTACAACGAATCAATACGGAGCAGTAGTTTCTCACATTGAAGCGAGTCATTTGCAAGAGATCCCTATTCCGTATCCCGCAAAGCCGATTAGAATGGAAATATCCAAGTTGATTGAAGAATCATTCAGATTGAGAGATGAAGCTAACCAACTTTGGGATGAAGCCACAACTCTGCTTTTTACAACAATTTGGGACTTGGTGATTTTTGGGAGTTCAAATGTACTGCTATCGGCCAAACAGTAAATACGTTTTTCGGTTAAACTAAGCGATTTAACCGGGCGAGTTGATGCTTCTTATCACAACAAATTGGCAACTGCTATAATCGAGAAAATTTGCGAAAGCGGTGCTAAGATCGAAATTCTCGGAAGCGAAGATTTGAGTGATGGAGTATTCCTCCCCCAAAGATTCAAAAAAGAATATATGTGTCCAAGGGGCATGGCACAAAAAATGTTTGGCATCAAGCAAATAACCACGCTTGATCCATTCACGGAAAAAAATACCTTGCGCTTGGCTGTTTCAGCAAAAGCATTACAAAAAAACTATTGTTGGAACCTGGGATGATCCTGGTGTCTCGTAGCGGCACTATAGGAAATATTTGCATTGTGCCTCCGCATTGGAAACATTGGATTGCGAGTGAAGATTTAATAAGGGTGCAGCCGAAGAAAGAACTTGAAGGTTATATTTATTGTTTTTCTTTCCAGCGAATACGGACAGGCACTCATAAAAAAAAAGTTTGCCTTTGGTTCGGTACAAGATCATATTGATTGCGACCAAGTAGCACAGTTCCCCATCCCGAGGTTGCTGAACAAAGACTCTGAGCAAACAATAAACGAAAAAAGTAATTCATTGTAATCAGCTTCGATCCAAGGCATATGAACTTGAAACCCAAGCAATCACCATTCTCGAAAAGAATGTGTTTGAAAAATGAGCACATGATTTGTAACACAGCAAGGCACTAACCGCAAAAGTTAGTGCCTTGCTTTTTTGCAAATCTAACTTCTACACAACCTGTGTCGAAGTTGCATTTTCCACTTCTATGCAAATTGCGTAGAAGTGATTTTTTAACTTCTGTCCAACTTGATAAGGTATAATAAATTGCGCAAAATTGGCAAGAAAAATAGACACGGCTTGCCGTCTCTGGTAGAATGAAGTTGCGATACAAACATTCGAAAGGAGACGACAAACCATGTCCAACAACATTGTACAATTCAACGAGGAAATAATCAAGGGGGCAAATCAAGGAATTGGTTCGGGGAAGCGTGGAGGAAACACTGAATGGGCTTCTGGAGGCGGAGGCTGAGAAACTGACCCAGGCGGCCCGATACGAGCGCAGCGAGGCCCGTCAAGGCTACCGCAGCGGCCACTATGACCGGAACCTTACCACCACTTCCGGCGATGTAACGCTTCATGTGCCCCGTCTCAAGGGCATCTCGTTTGAGACTGCCATTATTGAGCGCTATCGCCGCCGGGAGAGCAGCGTGGAGGAAGCCCTCATCGAGATGTACCTGGCAGGTGTGTCCGTGCGCCGTGTGGAGGACATCACCGAAGCCCTATGGGGCAGCAAGGTGTCCGCCTCCACCATCAGCGAGCTGAACAAGAAAGCCTATGTCAACATCGAGGCTTGGCGCAACCGCCCCCTGCAAGGCGACAAGTACCCTTATGTGTATGTGGACGGTATCTACCTCAAGCGAAACTGGGGCGGTGAGTACGAAAATGTGGCCGTTTTGGTGGCAATCGCCGTCAGTGAGGGATGGCTACCGTGAGGTTTTGGGGGCTGCTGAAGGCATGAAAGAGGACAAGGCAAGCTGGGTCAGCTTCTTCCAATGGCTTCGCGGACGAGGCCTTGAAGGCGTCAAGCTCATTGTCGGAGACAAGTGTCTGGGGATGCTGGAAGCTGTGGGAGAGGTGTTTCCCGAAGCAAAGTATCAGCGCTGCGTGGTGCATTTCTGCCGAAACGTATTCTCCGTTGTGCCCAAATCCAAGGTCAAAAATGTGGCGAAGATGCTCAAGGCAATCCACGCCCAGGAGAGCAAGAAAGCGTCCCGGGAGAAGGCTGCCTCCGTGGTTGCCGAACTGAAGGCCATGAAGCTGCCGGAGGCAGCGAAGAAGGTTGAGGATGGAATTGGGGAAACCCTGACCTACTGCGACTTTCCCTCTGAGCACTGGACGAAGATCCGAACCAACAATGTAATCGAGCGGATGAACCGGGAGATCCGGCGCCGGACACGGGTAGTCGGTGCCTTCCCAGACACGGAAATTCGGCATTGATGCTGGTCTGCGCACGGCTTCGTCATGTAGCCGGAACCCAGTGGGGCAGCAAGAAATACATGAACATGAAGCACCTGGAGGCCATGGAAACAGAAACCACGGCCGTGTAATAGCAGCCAGGGCGCAAAGCGTCAAGGGCAAGGCGAGCGGCGTACCGCCACCCTTGACCCCTTGCGCCCTGCCCGCTGAATAGGAACCAAGGGGCGGATAAGCCGCCCCCTGTAATAGATTTCTACCAGATACCAAAGTCAAATTTGCGCATAACTCTTGACACTACCTAGTGTCAAGAGTTATGCGCAAATTACTTTATGGTCTTGGTAAAAACCACTCCCGCGCCAGTGCGTTTCCCAGGTCTGCGCGCGCAAGTACTATAAGATTTGCAGGAATTTATGAAGACCCGCCGTTATATTTAAGTGCAAGTGTTTTATACGTCTTGGCCAACTAACGTTTTCTCAAGATATATGATACAATAAAAGCAGGTCATATACAGCAGATTTGAAATCAAAGCGCCGAGCTGAGCACAGACATATTTTTCAGTAGCTCTGTTACAAGTTGCCGTTGCTTTTGGTTCAGAGCCGACCAGTTATCCAGCGTTTCCTTTTTGCTTCTTGGGTGAGAAAGATGGAGTCGTCACCTTCTGCAAAGAACTGCGACAGGGTAATTCCAAAACCCTTGCACACCTTATCCAGGGTCTGGATCGTCGGCGTCTGATTTTTTTCGATACCAGGTTGAGATGATGGACTGAGAGATTCCGGAATTTTTTGCCAGCTCGTATTCGGACCAGCCACGTTCCAAGCGAATCATGGTAATTTCCATTAACACATCTTTCACTTTTCACACCTACCCATCTGATATCTGCCAATATGATACTATATTCCCTTCCTGTTTTTAGTTGTTTGCAACGTATTTCCCCTTCGGAAGAACGAAGTACAGAAAGAAGGAGCATGCAGATGATTCACATCAGGACTCAGTTCAATCAGGCCAAAAAAACGCAGATACTCACCCCTGAACTGGCATTAAACCTCCTGACCAACTGCCGGCAAGAGCTGGAGGAGACCGCCCAGGAGAGTGTCAACCGGGATTATCACCAGGGAAAGGAAGCTCTGGGGAAAATTCTAACGGAAGAGCAGAAGGCGGCGCTGGAGGAGGCGGAGGGGCTCTATGGGCAGTGTCTGGAGCAGATTCTTTGGTTCAGCTATCCCAGGGGGCTCTGCCTCTGCTTCCGGCAATTTTACCGGCGGGAAGCCGGGGCGCAGCCCTTCCGCCAAGAGGTGGAGGAGGCGGCCTATGGCACGCCTCCGCGCAACCCATGGGTCAGCGCAGCATACCGGAAGGCAAAGGAACGGGCCGGGCAGTTGCTGGAAACCCTGGCCGCCCAGGTGGGAGAGGCAGACCGAACCCACGTGGACGCCGTCACCGTCGCCTGGGAGGCCTGGATGCGGGCATTCTTCCGCCACGCCTGTTATTTGGGATACCGAAGCG
>VOFJ01003787.1_pt1 | contig 11894 bp, 10 predicted proteins | sample 5384081 | NCBI WGS metagenome assembly VOFJ01 (sample SAMN12384729, study PRJNA508395) | human gut metagenome | isolation source: healthy gut I | host: Homo sapiens | reverse complement strand
GGATACGTCACCATCCGCGAAACCCCTGCTGCGCTTCCTCGGGCGCAACCACACCCTGCGATGCGGCTCAAATTACAGGAGTATTCCCACGGCAGGATCGCCGAGTATTGGCGCCGCATCGGCGCGGCGGGAGCCGCACCGTTCCCCGTGGCCAGCAGTTGGGAAGACGGCAACCACTGGTTCTTCGGCCCGCTGGCCGAAGGCCGCCCCAAGCCGGTCTGGAATTCCCTGACGGCGGCCTGGTCGCCCCGGTCGGTGAGCGCCGAGATCTGGGACCGCAACTTCACGCCCGGGCAAACCGTGAGCTTTCCGCTCTGGTTCTTCAACGACACGGACGAAAAGGCCGCGCTGACGGCGCGCATCACGGTAGAGGACGCCGACGGCAAGATCTACGACGAACACATCGTCAACCGGACTCTCGGACCTTACTCCCGTATATCGCAACCGCAAACAGTCTTGCTGCCGAACCGCACGGGCGACTATATCCTTCGTGCGGAACTGGTCCGCGGACGGACGGCGCAGGTGAAATATCCGGTCGTATCGAAGTGGGACATCCGCACGTTCCGGACCACGGTGCCCGCCGAGGTCGCCGCACAGCGGATCTATATTCCGGCGGACGAATCCGAACTGCTGGCTTTCGCCCGGGACAACGGACTGGCGCTTACGCAGGAATCCGCGCAAGCCGACCTGTTGCTCTTCGGTCGGAAAAGCTGGGAACATATCGCCGCAGGCGGCACCGCCGTGGGCGAAACGATCCGGCAGGCTCTCGAACGGGGCGCCTCGGCGGTTCTGCTCGACGCCGGGGATATCGCCCTGGGGCAAGGTTATCCCCGGGAAAACGGCGACGGAGTATGGGGCCCCCTGCAAGGCGTGGTCAAGATCGAGAATCCCGGCACGAAACGTTACGAACTGTTCAAGGGGCTGACGCTGCTCTTCACCGAGGCCGCAGAACCGGAAAGTTTCCAATTCCCGGCCCCGGACAACGACGTACTGTGGCAGAACATGCCTGCCGGCTATTCGGGCATGTGGAACGGCTACCGCGGCGGACTGACCGTTCCGGCCTACGACATGAGCATCGCAGGATTGAGCGCCCGCTCGTTCTTGGAGCAGTGGGCGGCACGCGGAGCCGACCGTGCACGGATCACCCAAGGAGGCCATTATTACGGCTACGAGTTGCAGGGCTTCTATGCCTTCTCGGACAAAGCCGACGACGCGGCCGTCGAGGCGGCGTTGAAAGAGCGTGTGCGGTTCCTGATCGAAGACGCCCCGGCATTGGCCGTCGTGATGAGCGCCGATGCTCCGATCACCGTCACGGACCTCGCGGGCGGGTACGAGGCCGCCAAAACAGGTCTCGTCGAAAACCTTGAAATTCTTGCCAACGCAGGAAAGGACCTCACGAAGAGTCCGGTCGTGGCGATCGGATTCGGCGAAGGACGCGGCCGCCTGCTGGTCTCGCAACTGCTCACAAAGGGCGCGTCTGAGCCCCGGATTCGGCAGCGACGGGCTTTACGGCGTGCGCTACGACGCAACGGCGGTACAAACGGTCGTGAACCTGCTCGCAGCGGCAGCCGATACGAAAAAAAACTAAAACCTACGATCCATGAAGAGTAAAAACATTCTTTTACCGCTCCTTGCAACCGCCCTGATCTGTTGCAAGGCCCCGGAGGCCGCGGCTCAGATACCGGCCCCGGCATCGGAGAAAAAACTTTCGCCGCACTGATCGGGGAAGCGGCCTATCTTGCCGGAGGCACAGAACGTTACACGCCTTTCGGCGACGGCGATTTCCGGATCATCCGCGTCACGAACCTCGACAAAGAGGGCGAAGGATCGCTCGCATGGGCCATCCGGCAAAAAGGCCCCCGCATCGTGGTCTTCGAAACGGGCGGAGTGATCGATCTGGAGGGAGCGACCCTGAAACTCCAGGAGCCCTATCTCTACATCGCGGGCCAGACGGCTCCGGCTCCGGGAATCACGCTGATAAAAGGCGAAGTGAGCATCCAGAGCCACGACATCCTCATCCGTCACATCAGTGTCCGCCCCGGCGACCGAGGCATGATGAAAGGCTCGGGCTGGGAGGCCGACGGCATGAGCACCTGGAAAGCCTGGAACGTCGTGGTAGACCACTGTTCGCTGACCTGGGCCACGGACGAACTGCTCTCGGCATCGGGTCCCCGCCACGAAGGACGGGACAAAACCTCGCACGACATCACTTTCAGCAACAACATCATCGCCGAATGCCTGAGCAATTCGAGCCACTCCAAGGGCGAACACTCGAAAGGCACGCTCATCCACGACTACTGTTCGCGCATCGCCGTCGTAGGCAACCTCTACGCCTCCAACCTCGAACGGAATCCGCTGCTGAAACCCAATGCCCGGGCATACATCGCCAACAACGTGATATACAATCCCAAGCGGCGCGCCATTCACGCTTCGTGGCCCGAAGATGAATACAGAGAATATCCCGACAGCCTGCGTCCGGCCAAGATCGCCGCAGTGGGCAACGTGCTGATTCCCGGTCCCGACACACCGTCCGATTTCTGGATGATCTTCGGCAAGATAGAAGCCTACCATCAGGACAACATGATCACTCCGAACGCCGGCGACACCAAAGGCGAACGCAAACGGCGCATCGTCAACAATCAGGTCACGGTCCTCGCCGAAAACCCCGTATCCGCACCCGTCTACCGACCTATTCCGTCGGCCGAGACGGCTGCCGCAGTGCTGGCGAATGCCGGAGCGCGCCCCGCGCAGCGCGACGCCATCGACCGCCGGCTGACGGACGAAACGAAAGCCGGAACAGGCCGGGTGATCGACAGTCAGGACGACGCGGAGGGGTACCCCTCCTGCCAACCGGTACGCCGCCCGCTCGACATCCCGGATTCGGGAATCGAGGAGTGGCTCGAAAAGCTGGCTGCGGCCCTGCTGAATCCATAAAAAGAACGGATACCGGTTGACCGGTATCCGTTTTTCTTACCCGCAGACGGAAGCCGCATCTCTTCCGGGCTGGATTTTGTGCGAAATTTGCCGTATCTTGCCGAAAATTCGAGATTATGACCGAACGACTGCAATTCATACCTTTCAAATCCCGCGCCGACAAGGGCTGGGACGAAGCATGGGCCCTCTATGAAATCTCTTTCCCAGACTGCGAACGCTGGAACGCCGCCGGCTACGACCGTGCGTTCGGCGATCCGCATTTCGAAGCCGACGGCATCTGGCGCGGCGAAGAGTTCATCGGCATCCTCTTCCATTGGAAAGCCGGGGATTTCCACTATGTCGAGCATCTGGCCGTATCGCCCCGCCTGCGCGGGCAGAACATGGGTTCGAAAGCCCTCGCGGCATTCGCGGAGGGCCGGCGCGTCATTCTGGAAATCGACCCTCCGGAGGACGAAATATCCGTCCGGCGCCTGCATTTCTACCAACGGCTCGGATTCGTCGAAAATCCCCAGGAGTATATCCACCCCTCGTTCCGGAAGCCGTTCCACGCCCACCGGCTCGTGCTGATGAGCCGTCCCGGGCCCCTCACGAACGAAGAAGCCCGCGATTTCGCGGACTTCGTGCGGGAACGGGTGCTGCGCTATTCGGAGCATGAAGCCCCGACGCTGCCCCGGCTGCCGTAAAACTGCCGTTACAACACTCCGACCAGGTATTTCGTGACGTAATAGCCGCCCACGAGCAGCCAGACGTACAACAGCCCCGCCAGCACGAAAGGCTTGGCCCCGGCCTGCTTGAATTTGGCGAGATTCGTCTCGGTGCCCAGCGCCGTCATGGCCATCGTCAGCATGAAGGTATCGGCGTATTCGATGGCGCCGTTCAGCGGAATTTCCCGGACGCTCTCCACGCCGAAAAGGTATTGCAGCAGCGAATTGAGGCAGATGACCCCGATGAATCCGAACGCGAACCACGGCACGGCGATCTTGTTCTTCTCCTTCCTGCCCCCGGCGCTCTTCCGGCGGCCCGCCAGCACGAACCCCATGACCACCAGCACGGGAGCCAGCAGCATGACGCGGATCATCTTGGTGATGGTGGCCGTCCCGGCGATTCCCAGCGCATCGGTCGGGTCCATCGCGTTGCCCGCTCCGGCCACATGGGCCACCTCGTGGAGCGTGCTGCCCGTATAGACAGCCACGCCGGTATCGGTCAGTCCGTCGAGCATGCCCGTGCGGTACATGACGGGGTAGAGGAACATCGAGAGGGTTCCGAAGATGACGACCGTGGAGACGGCGATGGCGGTTTTGTAGCCCTCGCACCTGACGACCGGCTCGGCGCCCAGCACGGCGGCGGCTCCGCAGATGGCGCTGCCCGTCGAGGTCATCAGCGCCGTATCGCGGTCCATCTTCAGCAGGCGGCCCAGCAGGACGCCGCCCAGAATGGTGACCACGACGACGATCAGATCGACGGCGACGGCCGGGATGCCGACTGCCGCCACCTCGGTCAGCGTCAGGCGGAATCCGTAGAGGATGATGCCCCAGCGGAGCACCTGTTTCGTGCAGAACCGGATGCCCGGGACCCATGTTTCGGGCAGTTTGTTGCGCAGGCTGTTGGCATAGAGCATGCCCAGCACGATGCCGACGATCAGCGGACTGAACGAAAGCCGTCTGACGACGGGGAGTTCGGCGATGTAGAACGCCGCGAACGAGAACAGCGCGATCAGAAGAATTCCGTGGAGCGTATTCGCCCGGTTGCCTTTTTCCAACATATCCTTTATTCTATAATGCGTGATACGATAACTTTTTCTTTGCCAACAGGGCAAAGATCGCATCTTTTACCGGGATATGAAACAAAAAGTCGTTATGTGAAATAACCTGAAGTTATAACACGAAAAGAATCAGCGGTTCGCCCGGGCGAAGTCGACGAACTGCCGGACCAGCCGCGCGGGCTCGGCCTCGGCGTGCACGAAGTTGAAATCGCGGGAGAGGGTCAGCCCCTCGATGTCGATGATCCGCAGCGCACCGCTGCGCAGTTCGTCCACCACCGAGGTCACCGACACGATGGCCAGCACGTCGCTGTTGCGGACGAAGCCCTTGATGCCCTCGGTCGTGCCGAGGCGCATCACCACGTCGAGCTGCGAAAGGCGGATGCCCTTGGCGGCGAGCGCCGCGGAGATCACTTCGAGGGTTCCCGAACCGTTCTCGCGCAGCACGAGGGGCGTCGAAAGCAACTGTTCGCAGGTCAGCGATTCGGTGCGGGCATACCTGCCGCCCGTGCGGGTCACCAGCACCAGTTCGTCGGGCGCGAAGAAGGTATAGTGCAACCCCTGCCGGCGGCTGACGCTCTCGACCATCCCCAGATCGACGGCGTGTTCCCCGAGCGCCTGCTCGACCTCGGAGCTGTTGCCCGAGAGCAGCGAAACCCGCACGCCGGGAAACCGCGTCGTAAAGCGCGCGAGGATGGGCGGCAGGAGATACTGGGCAATGGTCGTGCTGGCCCCCAGCCGCAGTTCGCCCTCGGTGAGGCTTGCGCAGAGGCTCATTTCGTACTCCAGACGGCGGTAGTCGTCGGCCAGCCGTTCGGCGGCTTCGAGCATCGTGCGCCCGGCGTCGGTCAGCTCCAGACGGCTGCCGCGGCGGGCGAAAAGCTGCACTTTGTAACGGGATTCCAGCTCGCCGATGTGCTTGCTGACGGCGGGCTGCGAGATATAGAGCTGTTCGGCGGTCCGGGTGAAACTCAGCGTCCGGGCCGCGGTGATGAAGACTTTGAGCCGGAAATCGTCCATGACATCAGCCGAGATGCCCCTCCGCGGCGAACTCCTTCACCGAGCGGATGTAGTGGTCGATGGTCTCCTGCATCGAAACGAACGACTTGCCGCCCGCGGCATTCCTGTGGCCGCCGCCGCCGAAGTATTTCCGGGCGAAGAGGTTGACATCGACGCCGCCCCGCGAACGCAGCGAGACGCGGATGAACTTGCGGTGCGCCAGAAACATGGCCGACATCTTGACCTTCTTGATCGTGAGGGCGTAGTTGACGAATCCCTCGCTGTCGCCCTGCTGGAACTGGAAGCGGCGCATCTCGTTCTCCATAAGCGACATATAAGCCACCGTGCCGTCCTGATCACCTCCATCTTGCGGTTGATGGCATAGCCGAACAGCCGCCGCGGTATAGGCGTTGTGGCGACGCTGTTGTGGGATGTCGGGGATCGAAATGCCCTTCTTCCTTCGACCAGCACGGCCACGGCGCGGAAACAGCTCGGGGTGAGGAACGAGAAGGCGAAATTGCCCGTGTCGGTCATCATGCCCACGTAAAGCGTTCTCGGCCATGCTGCGCGTGATGGCGTCGAACATCGCCTCGACGATGCTGTACACCAGAAAGCACGTGCTCGACGAATCGGGATACGAGAACGAGAGGTCGAACCCTTCGTCGGGCGAAAGGTGATGGTCGATCAGCACGCGGCGGGCCGTGGTGTCCTCGATGGTGTCGCTGAGGATCTCCAGCCCGCGAAACGGCGTTGAAATCGAGGCAGAAAATCAGGTCCGCTCCGGCGACGCCCTCTTCGCACGCCCCTCGGTGTCGGTCTTGAAGACCACGACCTCGTCGATGCCGGGCATCCAGTCGAGGAAATAGGGAAACTTGTTGGGAACGACGCACGTCACCTCGTGCCCCATCGTGCGCAGGACCTCGGCCCACGCGAGCGACGACCCGACGGCGTCGCCGTCGGGATTGGTGTGGGAGACGATGACGATCCGCTGTCCGGCGCGCGCGAGCATCTCCGCAGGCGTTCGATATGTTCTTTCGATAGTTTCATTCGTTTTCCTCCGCTTTGGTGGATTCGGCAAAGATACGAATAAGCGAGGGCAATGTCAAATTTATTTGAACATTGCCGAGCGAGAGTATCTAAGGCGAAGCCAAAAGATACGAAAAAGCCGGGACGTTTCCAAAACCGGACTGTCTCGCGGTCCGGCAAAACGTCCCGGCTAATACAAGCGTCGTTACGGCACCCGAGATACAAAAAGCCGCGGGATGCACCGACAGTCCTACCGAATATTCAGCAGCACGAGGTTGTCGAGCACGCCCGCTGGGCCGTCTGCTGAGGTATTGGCCTGTTCGGCCGGAAGCTCCGCGGTGAAGGCGGTCTGATAGGGCCGCTGGAAAATCGTCGTGAAAATGACGTTGGCCGCCAGATAGCTGCCCGGGACTTCGGGGTGATAGCAGTCCGGGCGGTAGAGGGATGCAGTCGGGACGCTCGCGGCGCACCGTCCGCCACGCCATACCCACCGGAGCGCACCATGCGCCGTTGTCGTAGGCCATTTCGAGGTAGCTGGTCTTCAGCCGCTCCTGCATCCCCCTCGTATCCGTTCGAAAGCGGGTATTCGGCCACGGGCTTGCGGTTGCCATACTTGTGTCCCCAGGTCATGTAGAAGATCACCCGGGCGTCAGGCGACGCGGCATGCACCAGACTGTCGAGCGTCCGGGCCGCGGGATAGACCTCGCGGGCAACCTGCCCGGTCGGCATCGCGGGGGCCGAGCTCTGCTCCTGCAAGACGACGTAGTCCCAGCCGCCGTCGGCAAGGGCTTGCAGCAGCTTCTTGTTTTGCAGATGTCCCGAGAAGCGTTCGCCGCCTTTGAGGAAGCGCGTGCAGGAAATTTTCATCTTCTGGGTCGAAGCGATCTTCTGCACCATCGCGGGCAGATCATTATAGTAAGTGAAGCTGTTACCGACCCACAGCACCCGCAGGGAGTCCTGCTGGGTCCGGGCCATGCCGCCCAGAGGCAGCAGAATCAGCAAAAGGCGAAAAAACGTACCTGATCATATTTTGGGAGTTTTGGGTTGACGATGGTCGGCGGCGTATTTGCGGCACCAGGTCGCAATGCCGCATTCGCCGCACTTCGGGGCCCCGCGCAATGCAGAACGTAGCGTCCGTGGAGAATCAGCCAGTGGTGGGCGAGCGGCAGCAGGTGGCCGGGGATGTTCTTTTCGAGGGCCAGCTCCGTCTGGAGGGGCGTTTTCGAACGGGTCGTGAGTCCGATGCGCTCCGAGACGCGGAAGACGTGCGTATCGACCGGCATCACCTCTTTCTGCCACAGCACCGCCCCCAGCACGTTGGCCGTCTTGCGGCCCACGCCGGGCAGGCGCTGCATCTGCTCCAGGTCGGAGGGAACCTCCCCTCCGAACTCCGAACAGAGCATCCGGGCCATTCCCGCGAGGTTCTTGGCCTTGTTGTTCGGATAGGAGATGCTCTTTATATAGGGATAAATCTCCTCGGCCGTGGCGCGGGCCATGTGGTGCGGCGTGGGAAAAGCCTCGAACAGCGCCGGAGTGGTCATGTTGACCCGCTTGTCGGTGCACTGCGCCGAAAGGATCACCGCCACCAGCAGCTGGTAGGGATCGGTGTAGTGGAGTTCGCTCTCGGCCACGGGCATATGCTCCGAGAACCAGGCGATAATGCCGTCGTAACGCTCTTTCGTTGTCATATCCGTTGTTTTTTACGTCTGAACAGAATCTTTTTCACCAGCAGTCCGGGGCCCTCGGGGCAGAGCAGCAGCCGCGGGCAGCCGCAAACGTCGCGCCGCCAGCGGGCCAGATACTCCCGCACGGGCCCCTCCCACGAGAGCACCCACAGGGCCACGGAACTCCGCCGCCGGAGGATGCGGAAACGGTTGGCGCCCGTGCCGTAGTGCGCCTCGAACCACAAGCTGATGTCCATCAGCGAGTCGCAGAAGGCGATCCGCTTGCGATAGGCCGTACTGTGGCTCACGCTGTCGGGCAGGCGCCGGTGGACGGCGGTGATGTCGGGCAGATAGCTTATGCGGCTGCACACCGAGAACCAGAGCCACATCGGGGCGTCGTCAGTCTTCCACTCGGGATGCTCCTCGGGGCGCACCTCGGCATAATAGCGTGCGATCAGTTCGCGGCGGGCCAGCGTCGCGCAGTTGGCGATGGTCAGGCTGCACAGCAGGCGGTCGAAATCGGTGTAGTGGTCCGGATGGTCGGGCTCCGTGCGGCCAGTGGCCTGCCAGTAGTTCGAAGCGCGCGTATAGCACATGCCGCACTCCGGGTCGGCCTCCATCAGGTCGGCCTGTTTCTGCAACTTCAGCGGATCGCACCACCAGTCGTCGCCGTCGAGGTAGGCGACGTATTTCCCGCGGCAAGCCTCGAACGTCCGGCGGTAGTTGGCGCGCCAGCCCACGTTCTCCGGCGAAGTCACCAGCCGGATGCGGTCCGGGTATTTCGCCGCATATTCGCGGCAAATCTCCGCCGTGCGGTCCGTGCTGCAATCCTCGCCCACGACCAGCTCCACGCCGAACGCGGTCCGCTGGGCCAGCACGCTTTCGATGGCCTGGGCGAGCCAAGCCTCGTGGTTGTAGGTGGTCATGCAGACCGATACGAGCGGCGTCTCCATCGGGGTCAGAGTTTGGTCAGTTTGGCGAATTTGGCCAGCAGGGTCTTTTCGCCCGCATTGTCGAAGGCCACCACTAATTTATGGTCCGTGGCGAGGGTCTCGATGCGCTGCACGATGCCCACGCCGAATTTCGGATGCTCGACGCGCTGGCCCACGGCATACTCGCCGCTCACGGGAGCCGCACTTCCGGCGGAGAGCCCGCCGTCCATCGCCTGCCGCACCCCGATGCGGCGCATGCCGTCGGTCGAAGGCCGCGGGGTCTGCACGAGGGCCGGATCGGGCACTCCGGAACGCCGGGGCTGTGCGGCCCGCGCGAAGTGCCGCGCAGGACCCGACTCGCCGTCGGCAGGACGCCCGAAAACGCCGCTGCGACCGCCGGAACCGCCACTGTAAGAGCCGCTGCGGCTTCCGGAGCCCCCGCTACCGCCGCCGAAGCGGCCGCCGCCCTGCTGCTTCTGCTGGTAGCGGTAGTCGTAACGCCGGCGCAGCTCGTCGAGAGCCGAAGGGCCCTCTCCGTCGTCGTCCCGGCGGCGCGGACGCACCTCCGCGAAATCGGCGTCGGACTCGACGTATCGGGGGTCGATCTCCCGCAGGAAACAACTCGGACGCGAAAACTCCATGTTGCCCCACTTGAAACGCATCTCGGCGTAAGAGATCGTCGCCGAAACCTTGGCGCGGGTCAGGGCCACGTAGAACAACCGCCGCTCCTCCTCGATGCCGTCGGGCGACTCGGCCGCCCGCTGCGAGGGGAAGAGGTTCTCCTCCAGCCCCACGATGTACACGTATTTATATTCGAGCCCCTTGGCCGAATGGACCGTCATCAACGTCACCTTGTTGTTGTCGTCGGGGTTATCCTTGTCCATGTCGGTCATCAGCATCACGTTCTGCAGCCACTCCTCGATGGTCGCCTCCTCCTCCTCGGGACGCTCGCCGTTGCGGATCTCGGCGTCGCACCGCTCCTTGAACTCCTGCAACGAGTTCAGCAGCTCCTCGATATTGTCCAGCGCGGAGGCAGCCTCGGGGGTGTTCTCGGCCCGGTAGGCGGCGATGATGCCCGACCGCGAAGCGATCTCCAGACCGAAATCGTAGAGTCCCTTGTCGTTGCGCGCGAGCGACAGCGCGCGGATCATGGCGACGAAATCCGCCACCTTGCGGGCGATGGTCCGCTGCACGGGGTCGGCGGCGGGTTCGGCGACCAGCGCATCGACCGCCTCCCACATCGACTGCCCCCGCTCGGCGGCCAGCTGCGCGATGCGCTGCACGGTGGTGTCGCCGATGCCGCGGGCCGGATAGTTGACGATGCGTTTGAACGCCTCGTCGTCGCGGGGATTGATGACCAGCCGGATGTAGGCCATCAGGTCCTTGATTTCCTTGTGGTCGTAGAACGACGAACCCTTGTAGATGCGGTAGGGAATGCCGCGGCGGCGGAGATTGTCCTCCAGCACGGCCGACTGGTTGTTGGTGCGGTAGAGGATCACCGCCTCCGACCAGTCGTCGTCCGCGGCGCGGACCTTGTCGCGCAGGTCCGTGACGACCATCTCGGCCTCCTCGCGGTCGGTGTAGGCTTTCAGAATGCGGATCTTCTCGCCCACGTCGCCGTCCGAGAAGCAGTGCTTCTCCATGCGCTTCGAGTTGCGGGCGATCACCGAATTGGCCGCATCGACGATCGTGCGCGTCGAACGGTAGTTCTGCTCCAGTTTGAAGACCATCGCCGAGGGGTAGTCCTTCTTGAACGAAAGGATGTTCTCGATCTTGGCCCCGCGGAACGAGTAGATCGACTGCGCGTCGTCGCCCACGACGCAGACCTTCGAATGGGTCTGCGAAAGGCGGCGGATGATCGTGTACTGCGCATAGTTGGTGTCCTGATACTCGTCCACCAGAATATAGCGGAACTGCTCCTGGTAGCGGGCCAGCACGTCGGGGCAGTCGCGCAGCAGGATATTGGTTTGCAAAAGCAAATCATCGAAGTCCATCGCGCCGTTGCGCTTGCAGCGCTGGCAGTAGATGTTGTAGATGTTGCCGAATTCGGGAATCTGCGCCTGCCGGTCCTCGGTGGCGTAGACCGAGTTGGCGAGGTAGGCGCCGGGCGTCACGAGGCAGTTCTTGGCGTAGGAGATGCGCGAGGCCAGCACGTTGGGCTTGTACTTCTCGTCCGGAAGGTTCAGTTCGCGGACGATGGTCTTGATGAGGTTCTTGCAGTCCGAAGGTTCGTAGATCGTGAACGAATCGGTGAAGCCGATCCGCTCGGCGTTCTCCCGCAGGATGCGCGAAAAGACCGAGTGGAACGTACCCATGCGGATATAGCGGCTGCGGTTGTCGGGCAGCATCTGCGCGATGCGTTCACGCATCGACTCGGCGGCCTTGTTCGTGAAGGTCAGGGCCAGGATGTTGAACGGCGCCACGCCCTGCTCGATCATGTAGGCGATGCGCGAGGTGAGCACGCGGGTCTTGCCCGAACCGGCTCCCGCGATGATGAGCGAGGGAACGTCGTAGTTCACGACGGCATCGTACTGGGCGGGGTTCAGGCCCCGTAATATCGGTGATTCGTTGGATTCCATG
>VOFJ01003303.1_pt1 | contig 11897 bp, 22 predicted proteins | sample 5384081 | NCBI WGS metagenome assembly VOFJ01 (sample SAMN12384729, study PRJNA508395) | human gut metagenome | isolation source: healthy gut I | host: Homo sapiens | reverse complement strand
GAAATCTGAATTGTCATCATAACCGGCATACAAAAGGGACGGTGGCAATCCCTTGATTTTTCCTTCCCACGTTATCAACAAGCCCACGGACAATCTTCCAAATATGACCGAAAGGATGTTTCAGGCCGAAGAACACCGAACCTTTGCTGCATAATGCAACGAGCCGTCCTCCTTAGCACGTTAAAGGTGGCTTCACCGCAACCGTCACCAAGCTCGATACCGGCAGAGGTCGGAACAACCGGGTAATAACCCCACTGATCCCAACGGCATATTGGTGGTGCCGGATCCGAGGCCACCCCTGATACAAAAACCGTTGCTGTCCTTTTCCGCAATCACGGTCTCCCTGCATGTTGCGGGTTCCGAATATGATCATGAAAAGAATTTCAACCACCGCCTGAGCCACGTACCAGTTGGCATCCCAACCCTCGCCACGCTTGCGGGCATAAGTTGAAAAATTACGGTACTGCATATTGGTTGCAACCATCCCCAACTGCGTGCGGTAAGTACCGTCCCGGCTTGCATCATTGTTTCCACCACGATATTGGGCGGCATCACTCACAACCGAGCAAAGGATATTGTTCGTCCTGTCCATCACGCCACCACCGAGGGCGGAAAGGCCACCGGCGGGAATATACACGCACTGTTTGCCTTTGATGGGAGAAAGGGAAACCGCATAATATTTCAAATTACCCACTTTCCACTCGGCAAAATAAAAACCAATATTCCAACACCACATATACTGTCCCATCGTGCCGTCCAGCTTCGCCGGTGTACCGTCCTCAAAACGGTAGTGGTTCGTGGGATCCAGCTTGCGCCGGGTACGGTCATCCTGAACGAGGTAACAACCAAGTCCTAACAGCTCTGGCAGCTTGCGGAGCATATCAAGGCTGCCATAGTAACCGGCAGCCCGGTACGGGAATTCGATTCATTCCAATAACGTCCACAAACGCCGTTTGCGGCGGTGGTAACCGCCTCGGACAAATTCATAACTTTGGACTCTCCGTCCGTGTCCAGCACCTCGATGCGCATATCGCTCACGCTGCCGGAGGCAGTATCAAGGTCACTGATCTTCTTTCCGGCCTCGAAAGCCGCAAGCATCGCTAACACACGGGTTTCCTGATCGCTTGTCATATTTATCAAGTTTTTAAGTTAAACGTATTCTACCTTTACTGTCAACCCCGGATTTTACCGCCTCCGGTAAGGCGGACGGACGGAGCCTGAACCGTCACGTTTATGGTCTTGTACAAGTGGGTGGCCTGTGTCGGGATCACGTGATCCGGCTCGTCCCAATTTTTCAACGGGTTACAACACCCGCAGGATCCACGCTCACGGCCACGTCATCACCCAAGAACAAAACATTCTGCAGCGAGTACGAGGGGAACATCTTGGCCACGACACGCTGAACGTGGATTACGCTGGGTGATGCGTTTCGTGTAGGTCAGTTCCATTCTCGTGGGAGCCAACGAAGCCGCACCCGATATGGACTCCTGCAGCTGCTTCATCTTCTCGATCTCGGCCTCTGCGGTGGTGGCCGTACTGCTCGCACGGGCGGCAACGGCAAAGGCTTCCGATTTGGCCGCATTTACAGAGCTGGCCTCCTTGTTCGCCGTATCAGCGGCGGAGGACGCTTTCGTGGCGGCATTCGTGGCATTTGAAGCGGCTCCGTTAGCAGCGTCCGTGGCTTTCTTTGCCGCTTCGATAGCGGTTCCCGCAGCACCGGCGGCATCATTGGCACTTTTGGCAGCGTTATTGGCCGCAGTGGTTGCCTTGTCTGCATTCTGTTTGAAGTATTCGCGCCGGAGGCGGCATCATTGGCGTTTTTGGTTGCAGTTTCCGCTGCCGTTTTATCTTGGTCAGATCCGTACCGGCATCATTCGCATTCTTGGCGGCATTGGTGGCATTTGTCGTGGCCTTTTTTCGCTTCGTTCGTGGCTGTTATCGCTTTTGCCGTGGCATCAGCGGCCTTTTGTCGCATCCGCAACCGCATCGGTTGCCACGTCCTGCAGCAAATTAACGGGAGCCTCGACAACTTCCGGGATACCACCGTTCATTCTCAAGGCCGGGAGTGTCAATACTCCATCCAAAGAGGAAACAACAGGAAGCTCACCCACACCTTTGGATTCGGCTCGCAGTATGTTCCGGACACGGGCGGCTATCGCCTGTATTTGGGATTCTGTCAAGTTTTCCATATCAGACCTCCGTTCTTAACTGTTCTATTAAACCATCTATAAACATGGGAGTACACCATTCATTTGCAACCCTCACGATAAGCTGTTCCTCTTTTCCCGTGATCGCAACCGGTTCTTTCACTATTATAGATCTTAAAAGCAAGGGCGTGGGCTTCTATCCCGATCGTATGCTGGTATATCAAATCAGCAAAATCCTTACGTGCGTCACCGGTAATTTTCTTTTCTTTGCCTGGAAATTCCGGTATAAGCCTCAAATTTTTTAAAGTTCACTTTTTTCATATCGTCATTTGTAATATTTATAACTGCGAGAGTTAAATCCCAAAACACACCACCCGCATTTATTTAGGAAATCAAACCATAGGTGATCTCCTCCATATGTTCCCGGTGTATATATAAAGATACTTCCACGTGGTCATGTATATCGAATTTTTTTTGATCCTTTGGTGGCGATGATAACATTCCCAGCCACGTTATGCGTAAATCTTCGATTCGTCACCATAAACAGGAAATTCTACCCATTCGCCATACCAGTACAAGTAATTCCGATTTTCTTTCTCGTTATAATAGAGCCAACCACTTTGAGGGTTTATTGGCGGTTGTACGAGTTCCCCTCTCCACGATATCAGACCGGCCATTTCTCTGCCATTATGTTCCGGCGTGCCAATAAGTTCGATTATTCCGCTTATCCATTCTATCTTATAAGGATCGCTATACGACAACAAACCATCTTCGCCCAAACCCGAGTTGGTTCCACGAATCTGACTTCCATCATCAATGCGCACGGAACTGTAACGGATAGAACCCACCGTTCTCGTGTAAGGAGGATGACATCCGTTATACAAGATCACTCGTGATCCAATATACTTTACATCATTTGACAATATGATATCGGCTCCATTAGTTGCTCCTTTCATATCAACCTTCAAACTTAATTCCTTGTTGATCTTGTATCCGTATTCTTTTCGTGCGGAATCAGTCGTGTATATGGCATCGCTCGATTCCACTAAATGAAAATTAGTCTTTAAATATCCGGAAAACGTACCCGCATTCGCTTCAATCGAACCATCCTCCAACACCTTAAAATATTCATTGGCGGTAACGAGCCCCTCCAGCCTGATATGTTCCGCATTTATTGCCACGTACTCAGCCGATTGGTTGATAAAGGATACGATTGTACCGCCATTCTCCAACGACTTGCTTGCCCATAACCTGTTACCGTCAGCAGAGGTAATCCACCCGGCCCTGCTGATGGTTCCGTCTATCGTGTCCACACGGCTCACGATGGCGTTGATTTGCTGCGCCGTCACGTGAAAGCTGCTCTCATGGGTGGTCAGGCGGTTACCCAATACGTCCACCCTGTCAATGGTCGCCCATAACTTGTTGCCGTCCGCAGTGGTAATCCAGCCTGCAGTCTTTATCGTGTTGTCAATAATTCCCAGTTCATCCTCCGCCTTATCGATACGACTCACGATGGCATTGATTTGATCCGCCGTCACGTGGAAGCTGCCCTCATGGGTGGTCAGGCGGTTACCCAGCCATCCACCGTTGAAATTGTAGCCCATAACTTATTGCCGTCCGCAGTAGTTATCCAGCCTGCTGTCTTTATCGTGTTATCAATTTTATCCACCGCCTCGGCCACCGCAGAGATATGTTCAGCCGTTTGCTCAAATTTCGTGCTTACAACCTTTTGATAATCCTCCAGCGGGTGGTTGGTCAAAGTGAGCCGCTCGACATAAATATCACCGGTAAACTGCAAAAGGAAATCACCGGATCCGCTCCATTCTCCCGATACCTCCAACACCTGAAATCCATCGGCTGCCTCGATAGCTTTTTGAAACATAAGGAGCGGATCCGCTGAAACCGGCAGTCAGGGTTCCACCGGCATCACAATGGTATTTTATAGTCAAATAAAGGATACTCCCTTTTTCAGGGTTTGGTTATATCTTTATTCAACTGCTTTATATAAACTACGTTTAACACGGAGCATGAAACGCCCGTCAAAAGAAACCACGTCCGAAACCTTGTTCTTTCGGAATAAAAGTTTATACCCAAATCAAGCAGCTGCCCGCTCACGTCATAGATGCTGATATCATTCTCCCCGGATCCAGCCGGTCAGGTCATCCTGAAAGGTGGCGTTCGTCAGGTAATTGTCCTTTTCGGTCATCGTGTTGATAACCCCCTGCATGGCACTCTGCAACATCCCCCTCAACGATTTCAAATTTCGTCCGGACATCCTCTCCCCCGTACGCAGGCGAAAATCACCGGTCAGGTAAGCGTTCTCCGAATACAGCCCGTAACCTTTTTAACTGTCCCCAACAATAAGTGATGATTCCAGCCAAACGCCCCAAACGGGTACGGACTGCATTATCAGGATCGGTTTTCATCCCGTACAAGACATCAAGATAAGGGCTGCCCTCCTCCACGCTGGTTTGTTTAATGATACCCTTTCTGTCCAAGTTCGTCAAAGAGTCCACACGGGTAAGCACGTCACGGGCGACCACGCTGCTCACGTCACCGACAAAATTTTTATAAGTGATACTATCCAGCCGGTTCTCTCCATCAGCCAAAGCCCCGACCTTGACATCTACCACCTCAAATTCGTAATGCTTCCCCCCGTGGCCATTCACGGAGAACTGCTGAACCATCACGATATCACCGGTACGGAAAGGATTATAAAGGACTCCTTTTTTCCGTGTCGAGATAAATCGTTTTTGTTACCGGGTTTATAGAATGAACACGCATCATATCGGAGGTGATACGGGTTCCGTTTTTCACCCACCAGCTGGGAGATCACAAACTCGTAAACTCTCATCACGCCACGGATGGTCATGTCATCAAGCTCCATGACCGCTTTTTTCTCCGTTACACCGGCGGCGTTCATAACCTCTTTCCAGAACAAAGCCCAGCCGGATCCGCCCGGAAAACCGGAGATGAATTTCTCGGAGGAAAGGGTATCTTTTAAAGAATGCGTTTTTATCAACCGTCAGTTTTTCAACTAACGCCGTGCCGATCACGCTGATACCCGCTTTAAAAAGGTTTCAAGTTCACCCGCCTCGTCAGGAATATCTTTCCGCAGGAATTTATCAGAGATCTCCTTTTCCAGCCTGCTGATCGAATTCGCTATCGCTTTGATAGTCCGGACGGCGGAAAGGACATTGTATTCAGTAGGATCAATGCTGTCCCAGCTCTTTAAAACAGCCAGCACCTCCTTGTTCAATAGCTGCTCCTTGTAAGCGGCCTGTATATCCACGATATTGTTCTCTATTTGGCTGATACGCCCGTAATCAACCGCATACGTGCATTCAATATCCGCCTCGAAGGGATTATTCAATTTCCGGGAGATTTTCGTGATACGGCTCTCGTGCGCCCCTGCCGGAAAATAGATCTCATTTTCCAAAAAGAACACGCCTGCCGATTTTTAAAGGCTATCCGGTTTTCTTCCAGATAGACATAATCAGTGGGAGCCTTGTACACGGAGGTATCAATACTGATTTTATCCATGTATTTGGCCACGGCCTCTGCGTATTCCTGCTCGGCCAGCGGATAATATTCTTTAGGCATCCGGATGTTATACAGGATATATTCGTCTTTCGGCTGGGATCAGCAACCCGCCCGGCAGCTGCTGGTTCTCGTAAGGGAATTGCGTTACGATTTCAAACTCTTTCGTTTTGGAATTAAAATTCAACTCAAAATCACGCCCGTTCAGCTCTCCGCTTTGAAACACCATTCTTGACAAGCCCTCAATCTCGTAATCATTCGGATCGAAATCGAGAGAGGAGTCCGTAAAGTAATATATCGTGAATTTATTGCCGTCCTCACCAGTGGCCTCCATGCTTAACCGTAGATACTTTACCGGTACGTCTTGGATAAATATTGGAAAAGAAGTTTTCCTCAGATTGCTCCACGATACCGAGGTAGGTATTCTTTTCTACATAGCGCACGCCACCGGGTAACTGCAGACGCTTATAACCGTAATCAGACTGCACGATATTACGGGGCTGCCAAGCGGGTAAAGACGGGTAAAAACGGAACCGTATCATTTGCCACACGGGTGAGTTTTTTCAATCCTTTCCCCATATCCCAAAGGAACGGCAGTGCCATGCTCGCACCGGCTCAGGTTGATGGTCGAACCTCGATCCACCACTCCGTGTCGAAGTTCTTGGCTATCTCGGAAAGAGCGTCAAAACAAAATATATTATCGTATTCTATGTTCACGTTACCCGTGGAAACAACCTCCCCGATAACCCCAAGCATTACCACCCTTGATCCGGTTGATATTGTCGCATATAAGCTGGAGATGTTCCGCAGCGGTGGCATCATAAGAGAAAGACAACTCATTCTCGTTATCTACCAGCTTGAGGACTTTGGCCTTTTAAGTTCACTCGATCCCGTAAAATTTGCAGTTATACACGTATTCCACGGTGGAATTCTGCTCAGGTTTATAATCCTCCAATAACGTGAAACGCCCCCGTCAAAGTCCACGTAATCGTTCACGCCCAGCCCGACATACTTAAAGCGTGAATGACAAATTCAGTACATTGTCATTCATCACCTCCTTAACATGACGATCCGAGTCCGAGGGTGACACAGTGGCTTTTAAAAACGCCTTTGCTGATTGTATATTTTAAGTTCCATTTGAACGCCGTTTGAATTTTATTTGAATAGCCTTATAACACCGGAGCCGGTTCCCTGAATTTCACGCTGAATTTTTGCGGCAACCTCGCCACCGGAAATCGGTCAGCTGGCTGTAGTCCGTGCATTCCTTGTGCAATACAGCCGGAATGAACGGTCAAGCTCCTGCAGGTATAAATTTAGCCACCCTTTTATTCCCGGCCTTTAAAAAGCCAAGAAAAAGCGGAATAACGGATAAGGAATTGCCGCCGGTCTGATGCCATGATCGCAAATGGAGTGTCACGTCACGAGCCTCCCAAGCCGGAACAAGTGTTTTCAGGCAGTTTCTCGCCATCCTGTTCCCTGAATGATACAGCCGTGTGCGTTTTGGTTGCAGGTGGTTTCAAAAGTGAGGAGTAGTTCTTGTTCTCACCGGGCTTTTCCTCCACGAGGAAAGCCCCGTAATCCGTGAATATATCCACATCATTAATCAATAATAAGCCTTTCAATACATCCATATCATTTCATTTTTAAACCGTCACGCTTTATTTCCACGATCTCATCATATATTTTTCGGCAGACTGTCGGTATTCTCTTTTTATCTTGTTGATGGTATCAATAGCCCTGCCGAGTCCCTCGGAGATATTCTCCACGTTCTCATCGATGGAGGCATCGTGCATCTGCAGGGAGGTCATCAACCCCTCCAGCTTTGTACCCCTGATCCTGAGAAAGGGATTGAAACGCCCCGGCTTTTTACCGCTCTGAGTCGTGGTATCCTCTTTCCAAAGGTCGAACCCCATAGCCGCCGCTTTTCTTTCCACGATTCCATCCATGACTGCGCAGCATCCACGTTACTGCCGATATTATTGTAAAAGTCATCCACGAGCCGCATGGCATCATTAGCAATCTGTTCCTCGCTTTTACCACTGCCGTAAACCTCTTTGAGCTGCTTCTGCAGGTCATCAAATTTATCAGCGAAAAAACAAGGTATGCGATCTGCTCACCGAGATCCTCAAACACGGATACTGCCTGATCCGCAAAGTTCTCCAAGCCGTACCGCCCCCTTTGATGGCGGAGGTGATGGAGTCCAGCATACCCGCCGGGAGGCTCCCCTGAATGTTTCCCTGCAGGTAATCCTCCAAAGCCTGCTCTGCCTCGTCCATCGCATCTTTCAGGTCGATCAGGTTCTCGAGGTAGTTCCGGGTTTCATCACTCATCTTACGGGTATCGAGGATCACTTGGAGCATTTCCGTATCCAGCTCACCGTTGGCCTTGATCAGCTCCGGGTAAACATCGAGAATGCCGCTATAAACGTCTTTACCCTTTCCCCAACCGAACAGACCGGTTTTCTTGTGGCCGGTTACGATCTGGGCATCGTTCAGACCGCCGAAACCTTTCTGATAATTTTTCCAACCGTTTGCGGTAAGTTCCGGCAAAATCTCCCGTCATGCGTTCCATCCAGCTCATGGTCGGGGCTTCTCCGGAAAGCTCGTCCTTAAATTGGGAGAGGGCATCCCGGTAAACCTCTATCGCATTGGCGGCCTTTGCCACCCGACGTTCCCCGAATATATTCTCAGCCTTTTCCAGCAAAAAGATTCTGCTCCAGCAAAAGGAGATTGTATTGCCGCTGAAAATCGAGCTTTGCCTTTTCAATCTCTTTTTTTAAAGCCTCTTTGTGACGGGCTTCCGCCGCAAAAAGCCGAGGTGATAAAATTGAGCCTCGCCGATGGCCGCACCTATACCGCCGATCAAACCGCCTTTTGCAAATCGCCCCGATGTTGGAAACCGCACCCATGACCTGCTGCATTCCACTCAGGGCATCCGCCGTCTGAGTGTCACCCATTTGGTCGAACATATTAGCAAGCTCGCCAGCCGCATCTGATGCAGCACCGCCAATCGTGCCGATAGCTCCGGATAGTTCTTTGGCTCCTTTGGCTCCCTTTAGTTCGGCAAAGCCTTTCTCGAATGTCTTGAAAATGCTTTCCCACTTGTTATTGCCGCCTTTGTCGGAATCGAGCAATTTGTCATGCTTTCTTTAACTTTTCAAGTTTTTCCGGGCTTTTCTCTATATTCTTTAATTGCTCAGGCGAAATAAACGTGATGCCTTTCGTATCCCCGTTACCGGAAAGATACGCCCGGAGCTGTTTGGCCTGCGAAATAAGTTTTTGCAGCGAATCAAAGGACATGGAAGAATAGTCCCCGAATAATTTCTTTAAAAATCGTTATCTTTGATGCTCCTCGGCCTCGGCATCATTAATGGATTGATGCCTTTCGTTACTTGTTCCTTGCAAATCGCTATCGCACGGTCAATCTCATCGGAATTTTCCGCTGTACGCTGGGATTCCAGCTGGGCGATATCATCATCACCCTGTTTTTTATGGCGGCTCTTTGCGCCTCGAAATCACGATATTTGCTCAGGAGTTCTTGCAGGGTTTCCTGTTGCTTCTTTTCCCTCGTTATCCTTTTTCTCCCACCGTCAATCTCCCGCAACGGTGGCATCATATATCTGTGCAACCTGTATACGCTGGGTTGCGGCCTGTGCCGAGATATTGGCAAGCTGCTCAGAGTAACTTTTCCCCGGCGGCTTTCAGCTTGTTATAAAGTTCAATGCGCTGTTGCTCCTCACGGTTGATACGCTCTTTCTCCCTGCTCAAAGTTCAACGATGCCTCCTCACGCTCCTTTGTCATATCCCTCTTCAGGATGGCAATACGCTGATCCTTCATCTTTGCCGGGCTTTCAGTTCCAGCTCGGCGAGGTTGGTCGGTTTCTGCTTTTATCCTGTTGTTCCCAGGAGCACGAACCCGCTGATACTGGACTTTTTTACCCAGCCTGCATATTCTTCTCCTGCAGCTTCTTTGCCCTCATCCAAAATAAGCATCCTGCTGTTCCTTGCAGCTTTTATAGCTGCGGTTTTGCCTTTTATTATGTTTTCAATCAAAGCCTGGCACCGAATTACCATAGGGATTCAGCCTGAGCCATACGCAGCCCCCATTTTAGAAAACCCCCCATTGAACCCTCGGACATCAGATTTTCGGCGTGGACTTTTACCCCTCGTTCACCTTTTTTCGTCCGCTTCCCCACGGCTTTGTTCACGAGGCTTTGGGCTTTCGCTTGCGGCGAAAGCATTTTGGATATAGTCATCACTCTTTTGATCAGCACATCGTACCCACTTCGGCAACGGTATTAATATCCGAAGTTTCGCCGTATTTCCGGTTCAACTCCCTCGACTTTAGCCTTTTCCTGTTCCTTACTGCCGGTAAAGTCTTTCAGGCTCTTTTGTCGTATTTTCTATCTCGAAACGGGTTTTAATCATTTGGCACGCCCGTCACTCTCTATTTTTACCCGTTCTTTTCGCCTTTTTTTCCGCCGCTTTCTCTGCGCATCGCTGTATTTATCCCAAAGGACGATAAGCCCCCTGCGGCGGAAAGCCCTAATGTCAGTGTGGTTATCAAAGCGGTGGCCGCCGCATTGGAGATACCCAACGAAACGGCCAGCTTTGTATTGGCCGCCGTCAGCAGCTTTTTCATCTTGACAACGGTAACCAGCCGAAAAGCGGAATCCTTGTTCAGGGTATTCATGACTTGCTGCAGCCCCATAGTGTGACGGCCATGACGCTCTGCACACGGGTTTGCATCTTTATCAGATCCTCGTTTTCCGAGGCGAAAATCCCCATGACACCGGTGGCGGTCGTGAACAGACCGGACAAGCCGTTCACACCCTCGCTCATCACTCCCTGCAAGGCTGCATCATCATTGGCGAGAATATTCGTTTGGGTACGCAGATCACCGATGGTATCGGCTAATACGGCGGCTTTATCGGCCATCTCCGCATACTCTTTTTTGGTGTTCTGTTTGCCCTCCAAACGCAGGCGAGCCATCGCATCCTGCATCTCCCGGAGCTGCATCGAAAGACGTTTGCGGAAACGGATGCCTTGTCATGCTCCGCCTCAAGGGGAGGAGAGAATGTTTTGTCCTCCTGCAGGGCTTTGGTACAGGCATCTATCTCCGCACGCATCTCCAGCTGCGCTTTCCGGTGCAAGGTTGTCGTATTGCTTTTAAAATCCTTGAGACAGGATTCAACATACTTGATCTGCTCTTTTTTGGGCGGCAATACGGTCTGTGATGCTTTTTAGACACCTGCTGGCCTTATCTTCCCAGCGTTTCGGCGGACTTGCCCGCCTTTGTCAATGCCGGGAGAGAGCTTGTCTCTCATTATGAATTCTATCTCAACGGGTTTCATTGTTCTTTCAATCGTGATTGGAAAATCCGGAAAGGCTTTTAGGTTTCCCTTTACCGCCTTTGCTTCCGGTTCGGTTGTTATCATTCTCTTCGTAATGTGGCGCATCGGCGAGCATCATCCGAGCGTTTGGTAATTGACACCCCAAAGGATGTATTTCACGCTCCAGCCGGTGGCCGCCGCTATCTGCCACACGATACCAAAGGGGCTATGGATCCGACATATTTCGTTCTAACTCCCTTTTTTTTTTGGCTCTCTCGGTTTCATTGATTGGATGAGCTCCGAACCGATTCGGGATAATATTTACAAAGACTTTGTACCCAGCAGGGTGTGATAAAACGCTGGTTAGCCCCCTGCAGGTATTTGTCAGAACGAACCATCTCAGCAGCCATGCAACAATGCCGGAAAAACAATAGTCCGGAGATCGCTCCACGGCAGATTGTCAGGCTACCATCTTGGAAGCACGTTTGCCATGAATGGCAAGGAATGCCATCTCCTCATGCTTGTTGAACTGCTCCATCTCCTCGTAAGCAATACCCAGCTGCAGGTATAACTTTGCGATCCGGATCTGACTCCCCAAACAGGGACGTTTCATGGTCACCCTGATTGATACCGGTTTCTTTCTAAATGGTATCTTAAACCGTAAAAAGGGCAGGGAAACCCCCACGTCAAGCAGAGCCTCCGCTGCCTCTATTTCCACGTTCTTTTTCATGGGTTACGCATTTCCAGCCGCCTGACTCAACGTGAGGGTAGCCTTTTTGGGTATTATCAGCCGCAAGGATAAACTCTACCGATCCGTTTCTCGCAGCACCGGTATTGGCATCCGCCGTGATGGTGATCCTGCCGTTCACAACCTCAAG
>VOFJ01001320.1_pt1 | contig 11897 bp, 25 predicted proteins | sample 5384081 | NCBI WGS metagenome assembly VOFJ01 (sample SAMN12384729, study PRJNA508395) | human gut metagenome | isolation source: healthy gut I | host: Homo sapiens | reverse complement strand
GGGATCGCAAGGACTTGGCTCCCGCCGGACAGACTCTTATCCCCGGTGATCAAGTAGAGATCGAGATCGATTCGCAGGATATCGAGAAGCTGTATGAGCCACTGATTAGCATGGCGAACATCTATTAATCGCAGACCTGCCAATCGCCTCGAAAAGAAATGCCACACCAAGAATCCCCCGGTGTGGCACATCAACAAAACGCTACATTATCAGAAGTTATATTGAGCGGAAACATTAAGTCGGTTGGCGTGGCGGGTCATATCGTTGAAATCGGTACGCCAGCCTCTCAAATACTCGGCGCCGACTTGCAGATTAGCGTTCACGTTCCAGAAAATGTTGGCTACCAAGTATTGACCGTAGCGGTATTGATCCGACGGGGTAACCGGGTAATCATTCTCGCTGTATAAACGAGTCTGGCTATAGGTGCTGGAGACGAATACCTTCGGCGTGATATTATACTGCAAGCCAGCGTACCAACCCATCATCGGAAGATACTGCACCAGCAGCGGCCTGAGGCCCCACCACGCTCATATCCCCCTTTAGGATATTAAACAACTCCGGCAGTTCATCCAGACTGCTGGCCCGCAGCTTCTTGCCAAAGCTGGTCAGCCGTACCTCATCCGGCAGCAGCTCCCCATTCTTGTCCCTGGCATCGGTCATGCTGCGAAACTTATACATCTCAAAAGATCCTTTCGTCCTTTCCTGGACGTTTCTGTTTGAAGATCACCGGACTTCCCAGCTTTATCCACACCAGGATTGCTGTGACTGCCATGACCGGGGACAGCACAACGATCGCTCCCGCTGACAGTACGATATCCAGGAATCTCTTTATGTAGTCTCGGTACAGCCGGTTAGTCATTGAAACAGCTCCTTATGATCTTGATAATGGTATCCTGCTCCCTCCGCCGTCATCTTATTATCACTTGGCAGGCACAGTCCCCTCTGGAAGAGGTCCATCCCCACATCCAGCGGCTTCCCATCTTTCCCGACAGCCCCCCGGCAATATAGGCGTTAGTCATTGCCCGTCCATTGCCTTCCCGGGTCACAAACCCGTTCATCCGGAAGACGGCTGCATATGCATGGGCTTCCAGATGGGACGCCCCTCGGCATTATACCTTTGCCAGCGTCTCCAGGATCTCCATGGGGCAACTCTTTCCCGGTTCCGGAAGGTACAGGGATTCCTGCTCCCCACGCACCTGTCTGCACATGGCCTCCAGATCGATGACCAGGCAGGACAGCCAGTAGTTGGGTTCAGAGTTTTCCGCGTCGAACGGATTCATCTGTACCGGAAGGTCCCTTAAAGCCCTCCCTGTACCGCTCATAAATGGCCTTCTTCTGTGCGATGTGCTCCTTTAGGTACGGGAACTGTCCCCGCACCACCCCGGCGATCACGTTGCTCATCCGGTAGTTGTAGCCCACTTCCTCATGCTGGTACCAGGCCGCGTTCTCCCGGGACTGGGTGGACCATTTCCGGGCCCGGTCCGCCGCGTCCTTATCATCGGTCAGAAGCATTCCCCCGGCAGAGCCGGTGATGATCTTGTTCCCGTTGAAGGAAATGGCGTTATAGGTACCGAAGGTCCCGGTCTGCTGTCCCTTATAGGAAGCCCCCAGGGATTCCGCCGCATCCTCGATGATCACGGCCCCATGGCGTTCACAGACATCCCGCAGCTCATCGATTTTTCCCGGCGTCCCGTATAAATGGGCCATAACAACGACCCGGACCTCCGGATATAGTTCAAAAAGCCTTTTCCAGAGCCACTGGATCCATGTTCCAGGTATCGTATTCGGTGTCAATGAACACCGGGACTCCGCCCTCATACACCACCGGGTTTACAGTAGCGGAAAAGGTCATGTCCGAGCAGAACACCTTCTCCCCGGGCTTTACCCCGGGCCAGCTTCACGGGCCAGATGGAGGGCAGAGGTGCCGGTGGCCAGGGCCACGGCATACTTACACCCCACGGTCTCACAGGCCAGACGCTCCACCTCGTTGATATTCTCTCCGACGGTGGACATCCAGTTCTTTTCATAGGCATCCTTCATATACTCCAGCTCCGGCCCGTGCATGGTGGGCGAGCTGAGCCAGATCTTTCTTTTCAAATGGAACGAACCGTTCTTCTGCATGGAACATGGCTTTCATCTCCCTTTTCTCCGGATCCGGCACATGTCCGAGACCCGGTCCATAAAAATCCCAGTCATACTGCCAAAGCACCCTGGATGCTGACAGTCCTAAATCGTCCTATCTGTATTTCCTACGCCTCCGCCGGATGATACGTCCCCACGATCCGCATCACATCCTCCCGATCCCGTCCCCGTCCTCATTGGCGGTCACATACAGCTTCTTCCAGCTGCTCCTCAAACCGTTCCATATCGAACTCGATGGGCTTTCCGATATGAATTAACTTATTGGGCGTATCCTGCATCCCTTCCTCGTTCATGAGAAGCTCCTCATATAACTTCTCCCCGGGCCGCAGGCCCGTGAACACGATGGGGATATCCACGTCCGGTGTGTACCCGGACAGCCGGATCAGGTTCTTTGCCAGATCCAGGATCTTCATGGGCTCCCCCATGTCCAGCACGAAGATCTCGCCGCCCTTGGCGTAGACTCCCGCCTGCAGTACCAGCCTCACCGCCTCGGGGATGGTCATGAAGTACCGGATGATGTCGGGATGCGTCACCGTCACCGGCCCGCCCTGCTCGATCTGCTTTTTAAAGAGCGGGATCACGGACCCGTTGCTTCCCAGTACATTTCCGAACCGCACGGCCACAAAGTCCGTCTTTGACCTGGCGTTCATCATCTGCACCACCATCTCGCACAGCCGCTTGCTGGCGCCCATGATGTTGGTGGGGTTCACCGCCTTGTCCGTGGAGATCAGCACGAAACGACTGGTTCCATATTTATCCGGCCGCCTTTGCCGTCTTATATGTACCGAAACACGTTGTTCTTGATGGCCTCGTTGGGGCTGCCCTCCATCAGCGGCACGTGCTTGTGGGCCGCCGCATGGTACACGATGTCGGGACGGTATTTCTCAAACACCGTCTCGATCCGGTGGGTGTTCCGGACGGAGCCGATGAGCACCACCAGGTCCAGGTCCGGATACTTCTCCTTAAGCTCCAGCTGGATGTCGTAGGCGTTGTTTTCGTAGATATCAAAGATGATCAGCTGCTTCGGGGTATGGCTTGCCACCTGGCGGCACAGCTCGCTTCCGATGGAGCCGCCTCCCCGGTCACTAAGACCACCTTCCCGCTGACGTAGCCCATGATCTCGTCTAAGTTCACCCGGATGGGATCCCGGCCTAAAAGGTCCTCAATCTCCACATTCCGGAGCTTTTGCGATGCTCACCTCGCCGTTGATCAGCTGGTAGATGCCCGGCAGGATCTTCACCTGGCAGCCCGTCTCCCGGCAGATCTCGATGATAGCCTTACGTTCCCTTGGCTGAGGCCGACGGGATGGCGATGTAGATCTCGTCGATCTTATATTCCTCCGCAAGCCGTGGGATGTCGTTCCGGTTCCCGGCCACGGGAACGCCGTTTAGGAACTTCCCGGCCTTGTTCCTGTCATCGTCCACAAAGCAGACCACGCAGCCGTTGACCAGGGAGCTGGTGGTCATCTCCTTCAGGATCACGGAGCCGGAGGTCCCGGCACCCACGATCATGATCCGCTTTGCCGCCTTTCTTTTACTATGGTTCCCGAATAAGGAGATCACCACCCGGTAGGAGAGGCGGATCCCCAGCTCTTCGGCACAGAGGGCCGCAAAGGACACTAAAAAGAAGCTCCTGGGCACGGAAAGCTGTAACAGCACCATCCCGGCGATCTGTACCAGGGAGGCCAGGCCGCAGGCCGCCACCACATGGAGGGCTTCCCGGACTCCGGCCACGCTCCACATGGTGGAGTACATCCGGGCCAGGAAGAAGATCACCAGGGAGGCCAGGATATAATAGGGAAGGAACTCCAGGGCTGCCCGGGCGTATTCCGGTGGGATCTTGGAAATATTTAAATCAAACCGGACAAAAAGGCCTAAAAAAGAGGCCAGGCAGAGCGCAAGGACGTCTGCGGCCATTAAAATGCCCATGCGGACGCGCTTGTCCCTGGGCAGGTATTTTTCCAGAAATTCGTACATCAGATCTTCCTCGGATTCGTTGTTTTCATGGGCCGGAGCCAGGGGCTGTCCCTCCGGAACTGATCTCCAGAGCCCGTCTTACTTCCCATAATCGTCCTTATGGGAAGTTTTTGCGTATATCATTGACCGGCACCTCCATGGACATATCCTGTCCAAAGAGATGTACTCCGATCTCTACCGTATCTTTTTGACTTTCCAGATCACTCCCGACATATTTTCAAAGGATCCGGAAATCACGCTGACATGGTCGCCTGCGGCATAACCGTGGTCTTTCTCCGGCTGTGCGGCATGGTAAACTCCGGCATCTCCAACGGGGTCTCAACCTTTCCATAACGGATCTCCTGTTGGATATCTTCCTTTAAGATAACCCCCAGGGCCACGGTCTTATAGCTCCCCATCATCTTCAGCCGGATGATCACATAACGCTTCTTATATTGGGCCTTTACGATGGAATCTGCATATTCTTTCAAAGGTCCGCATACGCGGAAAAATCCGCCCCTTTCCATCCAGCTCCACATAGGAAAGCCGGACAATATGCTGGTTTTTCAGCATATTCGCGAAAAAACGCTTCTTCTTCCTCTTCAATGGAAAGAAAGTCAAAATTTCCATCGGCGATCATCTTGGACATGGCAGGAACCTTCTTCAGACACAGGTACAGCTCCTTCGGCGTATCCGAAACAATGAACACATATCCCGGAAACAGCCGCTCCACATGGACGACGCTTTCCTGCTGCTTTCTCCATACCCTTTCGTAATATGCCACAAAACAATCTGTGTACAGTTCTTTGGGAACGATCTCTTCAATATAATGGACCAGCTCCCTCTTCTTTCCAGTCATTGTCTGCAATACATACCACATGATGATTCTCCTTTTTAGGGTAGGCTCCGCCACTCCGCGATCCGCCCTTCGGCGTCCCAGATTCATTCAGGCACGTTATGTGCGACCAGTATAACCCCTTCCAAAAGCCCGCAGCCTTCAAACTCTCAAGCTTTTGTCCGGTTTTAGCTCATATCATTATAGCATCGCAGTACAGCTTTTTCAACCCTTCTTTTCGATACCAGGCCCTAGTATATCACATCTTTCTCTGGCTGTGCGTTCCAATTTCTGCAAAGCATCTGCGATTATGACATAAATACCAGAATTTGTCTGTCTGCCCGAAAGCTGTGCTGCACTGTCTTACAGAATCCGGATCTTCCGCATTTTACGCCATTCCTATGCCTCCTGCTTCCTCTCCGCTTCCTTCACCACCGCCGCCACGATCTTCTCCACATCTGCAATAAAATCCTCAACAGTCTCCCGGGAAATGGGCTCCTTTTGCGCATCCGCATGGCGGCGGTCTGACTGATGGGCGATCATATTGCGGCGCTGAAACAGGCTGTTTAACCGGCGCTTCATCTTATCTCTGGGCTTTTCCGAAGAGCCCTGCTCCCAGAAAGCGTCTTTGGCGATCTGCATAACATCCATCCCCAGAAGACTGATCTGGTCCTTTACCGTATCCCAGGATGCCATAGTGACAGTTCCGTATGTATCATTGATAAAAATCCAGGAACCATGCGTCACTGTCCCTGTCCCTCATGGCCGCCTCAACCACTCCCATATGTACCATGATGTTTTCATATTTCACAGTACTGTTCCAACTTCCCGCGTGTATTTCACACAGGCCATATTTCGTCAGCTCATGCATAAAGAAGTCCAGGGCGCTTTCCAGGAAAACGATCTGGGAACGCCAGATATTTTCTCCCTCTTCTGTCCTCCCCCCGCCCTGGACCAGCTCCTCCGCCCCACGGCAAACTGCCCCCGGACTGCGCTTATGTTTTCCTGAAAATGCTCCGTGATCTTATCCAGAGGAAACCGGACCACCGGTATCTTCGCCCTTATCTCTTGTACCCTCCTCGCGAGGTCTCAGTTCCAGATTCCGTCCTGCCATCAAAGCTTCCCCCTGCTATTTTTCGATCTGTTTTTCAAACTCTTCCCAGAAGTTCTTATTTCTCATGGGAATCGCCCCATATTTTCCAAGGATATACCCGTTTTTCAGGTTTTCTGTTTTTCTCACATTCCGTATCTCCATCAGAGAGTACAGGTTTGTGGCCCTTCGTTCAGCTCTGTGAACCAGATCTGATCCCTCCGGAACAGGTTCGAGTCCAGGAGACTGGTATCATGGGTAGAGAAGATCAGCTGGGCCGAAAATCTGTCTGACGTTCTCTGGAACAATTCTGCGATCTGGTAGATCAAGGCTTCATGAAGGCAGGTTTCCAGCTCGTCACAGATCAAAACCCGGCCCCTTGCTTAAGATATCGATCAATGGACATAAAATTTCAAACAGCTTTTTCACGCCATCCGACTCCTCTGTCATCAGATCCGTTTCAAACTGATCGTAGACCACCTGGGCTTCGATCCGTTTTGTCTGGTTCTCCGGGATCCTTACATCCCTGATCTGGTTCCCCAAAAGCCGCATCAGGATCAGAAAAATTTTTCTTGATGTCTGGATCTCGCCTCATCAGATTCAGCGAATAATCCATCCAGTTATTCTTCTTTGAATCATAGATCACCAGATCTCTGGTAAAAAACAAAAAGGCAGCCTCCACTTCTTTTTACGTTGGAAAAGTTTGCCCCGCAGGCCAGAAACAGGCGGTTTTCCTTTAGGACGTTGAGGCTTTGCTGAAAGGAGCTCTTATACCGGTCTCCCCGGCGTAACGGCCTGACCGCTGCGCTCAAAAAGATCTTCACCTGGCGGCCCTTTGGGAAGTAGTACAGATATTCCTCCGCGATCTCCTGGTCCTGAACAGTAAATCCATATGCATAGCGGATCCCTTCTTTTTAAAAAACTGAATCGCATAGCTGCTGGCGTCTCCCTCTTCGCTGGTCTTATGTTCCGATTGCGGTACCTTTTCCCCTGGCTGAAAGCGCATGCTCTTATCCACCATAAGTGCACAGAAATTCAGCGCGTCAATAAAATTGCTCTTTCCGGAGCCATTAGGGCCGTAGATCACCGCCGTCCTAAGGATCCGCATCCCATTATGGAGCTTTAAAGATTTCTCATGAGTATCATCGCTTCCGGCGAGCATGGAAAATGTAATTTCATTTTTAATGGATTTATGATTGGAGCACCTGAATTCCAATAACATACCGATTACCCCTGTCGTTTTATTTACCACCATAATACCCCTCATATCCATGTTCTGTCAATGTGATCTGCACAAAATCCGCAGATTGAACAAATAAAACCTATAATCAGTATGTCTATCTCTCTGCTTTTTATTCTTCCGGACTCGTCAGGCCAGCTCCATTCCGCAAAAAACCGGGCCGCCGCAGAACGCAGGCCTAAAAGCCTCCTGTCCCGCAGCGCCCCCGGCTGCTCCTATCTCTTCTCGTACATCTCCGCCGTATAATGGATCACTCTGGTCCCGCTGTTCTCAAACTGGAACGGTACGTATAAAGGTCCTCCATGGCCTTTGCCACAGCCTCTCTCTTATCCTCCTCCACGTAAAACAGCAGGAAGCCGCCGCCTCCGGCGCCCAGGAGCTTTCCGCCAAGAGCCCCGGCCTCGATCCCCTTGGCATAAAGGCCGTCGATGGAGTCTGTGGAGATCCCGCTGGAGATCCCGCGCTTTAACTTCCAGGTATAGTCCAGAAGCCGGCCAAATTCATTAAGATCCGTCTTTGTGGTCAGCACCTTCTCTGCCTCGTCCACCAGGGACAGCATTTCCAGAAGCTGCCGTTCCTTATCGGCCATGTCCTTCTGGGTGGTCTTCTGGATATCTGAGGAGAACCGGGGAAAAGCCGGTGAAAAACAGCATCAGATTCCGGTTCAACTGGGCCTTCCGGTCCGGGGAGATGATCACTGGATTCACCTCATAGCCGTCGGCGTTAAAGTTGATCCGGTTCAGGCCGCCGAAGGACGCGGCGATCTGGTCCTGGACGCCGCCGCTTTCCTTGCAGAGCACCCGCTCCAGATAGATGGCGTCGTCGGCCAGCTTCCGCTTATCGGCGTATTTGCCCTTTAAGGCGTAAAACGCGTTCAGCATGCCCACAGCAAAGGAGCTGCTGGTGCCCAGGCCGGACCGGGCTGGCAGGTCTGCCTCATAGGTCAGGCGGATCTCCTGCATGTCCAGATATTTCATGGCCTCCCCGGATGGCCGGATGCTCGATGGCCTCCACGTCGGTCACCCGCTCGATCCTCGAGTAGGACAGCTCTGTGGAATAATCGAAGAACCGCGGCAGATGCCGGACGTTCACATAGCAGTATTTATCAAAGGTGGTGGAGATCACGGCTCCGCCATGCTCCTTATAAAATCCCGGGAAATCGGTCCCGCCGCCAAAAAGGACATGCGGAACGGCGTTTGTGTAATGATCATGAGATCCCTCCTAATCCATCTCCAGGATCTTCTCCACGGCCTCCAAAAAGGTCCTTGCAGACAAGATCCGGCGTTACATCGTATTTTTTATCCTTTCCTGCCTCTCCGGTCAGCACCAGGGCGGTGCGCATTCCGGCGTTGATCCCTGTCTGATATCCATGGTGGTGTCTCCCACCATCCAGGAGGCGGAAAGGTCAATGTTATATTTTTTCTGCCGCCTGCCCGATCAGGCCGTTCTTTGGCTTCCGGCACTCACAGGGGATCTTGTAAGCCGGATTCTCCTCCGGGTATCCCTTTGTCCGGGTGATGGGGGCAGAACAGGATATCGTCCAGGAACACGCCCTCCTTCCCCAGAAGGGAGGACAGCTTCCGGTGGATATTTTCCACATCCTCGATCCCGCAGAGGCCCCGGGCCACCACCGGCTGGTTGGTGATGACGATCCCCAGGCGGCCCGACTGGTTGATCCGTTTCACCGCCTGACCGCGCAGGGCTCCAGCTCAAAGTCCTCCTCCTATATACCAGGCCCCGGTACTGGTTAATGGTACCGTCCCGGTCCAGGAAGATGCATTTCTGCTTTCTGCTGAGGGATTTCTCCGCAATAAAGCCCCGTTCAATATCCTTTAAGGTCTGCTGGATCCGGTCCACGGTCCCCACATCCTTCACGTACTCCGGCGAGCGGTAGCCATACACCGGCTCTCCATCCTGGATCATGCCCTGGATCACATCATTTTCCAGGTTCCGCTTCACCGGCTCCGGAACCCGGTCACAGATTTTTCTGTTAAACACGAAAATTCCAGCATTCACACAATTTTCATACCAGTAGTCCCTGGTATTGTGCTTGAGTCGAATTTCCGCACCCGGTCGTCCTCATCTAACACCAGGAGATCCGAGTCATAGGGATGGCCGTTGGGATGGACGAACCCAGCGTGGCCGCTGCCTTTTTCTTTCTCATGAAAGGCCAGCATCCGTCCGAAATCAATGTCAAAAAACAGGTCCCCGGACATCATGAAGAAGGTCTCCTCCACCATATCCTTTAAATAATAGAAGGAACCGGCGGTGCCCAGGGGCGTTTCCTCCACAAAATACCGGATCCGTACCCCAAAAACGCTCCCCATCTCCAAAATATTCCTGGATCTTTTCGCCCAGATGACCGATGACCATGAGGATATCGGTGATCCCGTGGGCCTTCAGCCTCTCCACCTGCCATAATAACAGCGGTTTTCCCCGCCACCTCCACCATGGGCTTCGGTATCTCGTCTTTCGTAAGGGCCGCCAGGCGCGTTCCCTTCCTCCGGCCATGATCACTGCCTGCATATGCACACTCTCCGTTCTATATGGATTCATTTTCCTTTTTCTTTAACTGTCTGCTGACGCCCATGGCCAGAAGCTGCACCGTCACAGGCATAGCCACCGGAAGGTTTAAAGTTCACCGTGGCCTGGACCGCATAAGCCGCCAGGGCAAACAGGCGAGGCCGCCACCTCCGGCCGGTCCTTGAGATTCCTTGCCATCCAGAAAATGGAGGTGCCCAGCCATGCCATATAGGACAGCATGCCGAACAGGCCGATGGTGATCAGATAGTGGAGGTATTCGTTATGGGCGTTGTCAAAGATCACATTGCCCAGCTCTCCCAGATAATAATTTTCCATGAGCACCCGGAAGGTCTCCGGACCGTAGCCGAAGATCTTGTCCTTGGTGGTGAAAAACTCCCTGAAAACCTCCATGGAACGGATCCAGGCATAGCCGCGATTGGTCCCCAGGCGTCATTGAACACCACATATTTGCTGATGGCCGCGTACTTTTCCGCATTCCCCGCCGCATTGGCATCGTAAAGCACATAGATGACTCCAGCCGCAATGAAGGCCAGAAAGCCAAGCCAGACAAAGCAAGGCCATTTGCCGATCCGGTCCTTTTCTCCCTTTCTCCGGATGGTCAGCGCCGTCAGTACCGCCGCTGCGATCCACAGGGCCAGGACGATCTCCTTAAAAATGCTCGTACTGGACGAACATGGTAAACAGGCTGTCGATGCCCAGGACCTTGTCCGCGTATTTCACATTGGCCCATTCCACGATCCAGGCCGCCGTGAAGAACCCTGCCGCCGCCATGAGATATCTCCGGATGCCGCTCCAGGTGCGGAACAGATAAAGGGGCAGGAAGCCCAGAAGCGCTCCCAGGGTCAGATAGGCGTTGTCGCTGGTTCCCATGATGATGGCCACGCTGGACACCATCATGGCGGCAAAATACCAGATTCTCTTCCTCCAGTCCTTATCCAGGGTGAATAAGGTCATGGACACCGCCAGCACCGCGCCCACATAAACGGTGTACGTATTAATGTTTCCGAAGGTGGAAACAAAAATTCGAAGTTGGTCATCCGAAAGTTCTTCCTTAAAGTGGAGCAGATCCATCTGGAAATAGTCGGTGATGCCGAAGCCGCAGACCAGCATTCCCGTCACCAGGAACAGATCCAGATACCACTGACGGAACCGGAAAAAAAACGGGTCACCAGGAAGTAGACCACCGTATAGAGGGTGATCAGAAATACGCCGTTATACCGGCCGAAGGTCCCCAGAAGGCATCCCAGCGCCAGTCCACGCAGAGGATCCAGGAAATGACATTGGCTCCCCCAGAACGCCAGCATGGACCAGTCCACAAACTTCATCCCTCAAGGATCCGCTTAAAAAATCCGCTTCCTCCCTTTTTTCACTGCTGTCCCTCTGAAAAAATCCCGCGATCCGGCCGCTGAAGATCCCGTAAAGAGCATCAGCGCCATAGCCGCAATGGAGGCGACACAGTAAAAATGGTACTTGGTCTCCAGAATGTTGTAATAATAGTTATCGTATGCCAGGGGAAAGATACCCAGCACCGCCACGGCGAACACGCCCATGATCCCGGCCATGCTCCTGGCGTCCTTTTCCCGCAGTTCGGGGCTGTCCGCCCCTTTCTGCCTCTTTCCAGATACTTTATTTGACATATCTCTTACTCTGCTGCGGCCTGCGCCGCATTTTCCTTTTCCTGTTTTCCTTGTTTTTAGAGAAAAAACCAGGTATAGTATACCATTCTCCGCCATTTTCCGCAACGGTATGCAGAGGGAAATCTCCCAGGCTTCCGGCGCGGGGCAAAGGAAAAGACCGGCCGCCCCCCGGCAGATCGTCTCCGCCGGACCGTCCGGTCCTGCGCCTTATGGCGTAAAATTTATACTTCAAAGATCATATCGCCATAGCTGGGGAAGGGCCAGTATTCCTTGTCCACGATCATCTCCAGGCGGTCCGCAGGCTCTGAGCCGGTTCATGGCCGGTACCATCTCATCGTAGCAGAAGTGGGCCCGCTCCTTCATATTAGACATGGTCCCTGCCTTCTCCAGATCCTTCCTTCTCCTCCATGGCGTTTTTTTCATGGCAGCCAGCAGGCTGGAGACCTCCAGCACC
>VOFJ01001431.1_pt1 | contig 11898 bp, 12 predicted proteins | sample 5384081 | NCBI WGS metagenome assembly VOFJ01 (sample SAMN12384729, study PRJNA508395) | human gut metagenome | isolation source: healthy gut I | host: Homo sapiens | reverse complement strand
GGCGTTCACGGGTATGCGCCTGTTCCATCATTAAGCAAGGAGGAATTTCTCCATGAAGCTCATGGTCATCGGCGGCGGCGGCCGCGAACACGCCATCATTAAAAAGCTGAAGGAAAATCCCGCGGTCGAGAAAATTTACTGTCTGCCCGGCAACGGCGGCATCGCCGCCGACGCAGTCTGCGTCAGTGAGATCGGTGCGAAGGACATCCCCGCGCAGGTCGAATTTGCCAAGGCGCACGGCATTGATTATGCCGTTGTCGCGCCGGACGATCCCCTCGCCCTCGGCGCGGTGGACGCGCTGAGCGCGGCGGGCATCCACTGCTTCGGCCCTGACAAAAAGGCCGCCGTCATCGAGGCGAGCAAGGCGTTTGCAAAGAACTTGATGCAAAAATACAACATCCCCACCGCAAAATACCGCGTCTTTACCGACGCGCCCTCCGCCTGTGCCTACATCGACGCCGAGGGTGCGCCCATCGTCGTCAAGGCGGACGGCCTCGCGCTCGGCAAGGGCGTCGTCGTCGCGCAGACAGTTGAGGAGGCGAAGGCCGCCGTGCGCGCGATGATCGAGGATAAGACCTTCGGTCAGAGCGGCGCGCGCGTCGTCATCGAGGAATATATGGAGGGGCCCGAGGTCTCGGTGCTGAGCTTCACCGACGGCGAAGCGCTCGTGCCGATGGTCTCCTCCATGGACCACAAGCGTGCGCTCGACGGCGACAAAGGTCCCAACACCGGCGGCATGGGCGCGGTCGCGCCGAACCCGTATTATACAAAGGAGCTTGCGGCGGAGTGCATGGAGAATATCTTCCTGCCGACGATCCGCGCGATGCGCGCCGAGGGCCGCCCCTTCCGCGGCTGCCTCTACTTCGGGCTGATGCTCACCAAGAGCGGCCCGAAGGTCGTGGAGTACAACTGCCGCTTCGGCGACCCCGAAACGCAGGCGGTGCTGCCGCTGCTCAAAAGCGACCTGCTCACCGTCATGCAGGCGACGACGAACGGTACGCTCGCGGACGCGAGCGTGGAATTTTCGACCGGTTCCGCCTGCTGCGTCGTGCTCGCGTCCGAGGGCTACCCCAAAAAGTATGAGAGCGGCTTTCCCATCACGATGAGCGAGGAGGCCGCTGCGCACTGCTATGTCGCGGGCGCGAAAAAAGGACGGCGATACGCTCCTGACCGCGGGCGGGCGCGTGCTCGGCATCACCGCCGTCGCCCCCACACTGAGGGCCGCCGTCGAGGACGCGTACCATCTGGCGGAGGGCGTAGCTTTTGCCAACAAATACTGCCGCGGCGACATCGGCAGCGCCGCGCTCGCGGCGCGGGAGGAGAGAGGATAAAATGGTATTTCGGACCTATGTGGAAAAGCGGCAAGGTCTCGCGCCCGAGTGCGAGGCGCTGCTGACGGACTGCCACGATTTTCTCGGCGTGCAGGGCCTGCGCGCCGCGCGTATCTGGAACCGCTATGATGTGGATGGGATCGAGGCCCCTCTCTTTGAAAATGCCTGCAGGAGCGTGTTCTCCGAGCCGCCGCTGGACCTTGTGTCCGACGCGGCGGACACGCAGGACGCCTGCGCGGTCTTTGCCGTCGAGCCCCTGCCCGGTCAGTTCGACCAGCGCGCAGACAGCGCAGCGCAGTGCATCCAGCTTTTGAGCCAAGGCGAGCGCCCGCGCATCCGCACAGCAAAGGTCTACGCGCTCTATGGGATGCTGACGGATGCCGATGTCGAGGCGGTCAAGCGCTATGTCATCAACCCCGTCGAAAGCCGCGAGGCGAGCCTTGCAAAGCCCGAAACGCTCGCCGAGGAGCTTGCCGAGCCAAAGCGCGTTGCGTCCGTCGAGGGCTTCACCGCCATGGACGAGGCCGCGCTCTCCGCGCTGCTCTCCTCCATGGGGCTTGCCATGGATATTGCCGACCTCAAGACGCTGCAAGACTATTTCCGCGAGACCGAGCGCCGCGACCCCACCGTGACCGAGCTGCGCGTGGTCGATACCTACTGGTCCGACCACTGCCGCCACACGACCTTCTCCACACACCTTGACGAGATCCGCATCGACGATGACGCCGTCAAGGGCGCCTATGCGCGCTATCTCGCCGCGCGCGAGGAGGTCTACGGCGCGGAGAAGGCCGCCCAGCGCCCGCAGACGCTTATGGATATTGCGACCATCGGCACAAAGACGCTCAAGGTCCGCGGTCTGCTCCCCGAGCTCGACGAGAGCGAGGAGATCAACGCCTGCTCTATCCATGTACCCGCCGTGGTGAACGGCAAGGAGCAGGACTGGCTTTTGATGTTCAAAAACGAAACGCACAACCACCCCACCGAGATCGAGCCCTTCGGCGGCGCGGCCACCTGCATCGGCGGGTGCATCCGCGATCCGCTCTCCGGCCGTGCCTACGTCCATCAGGCAATGCGTGTGACGGGCGGCGGCGACCCGAGAAAGGCGCTTGCCGAGACGCTTTCAGGCAAGCTCCCGCAGCGCAAGCTCGCCCAGACCGCCGCGGCGGGCTACTCCTCCTACGGCAACCAGATCGGCCTTGCCACCGGCCATGTCGCGGAGCTGTACCACGAGGGCTATGTCGCCAAGCGCCTTGAGTGCGGCGCGGTCGTCGCCGCCGCGCCCGCGAGCAATGTCGTGCGCGAGCGTCCCGCGCCGGGTGATGTGGTCATCCTGCTCGGCGGGCGCACGGGGCGCGACGGCATCGGCGGCGCGACCGGCTCCTCCAAGAGCCACGATATGAAATCGCTTCCACGATGGCGAGCGAGGTGCAAAAGGGCAATGCGCCCGAGGAGCGCAAGATCCAGCGTCTGTTCCGCGACGGCGCGGTCACGCGCCTCATCAAGCGCTGCAACGACTTCGGCGCGGGCGGCGTGTCCGTCGCGGTCGGCGAGCTGGCGGACGGACTCATCATCGACCTCGACGCCGTGCGCAAGAAGTACGAGGGCCTCGACGGCACGGAACTTGCGATCTCCGAATCGCAGGAGCGCATGGCGGTCGTCGTCGCACCGGAGAACGAGGCGAAATTCATCGCCGCTGCCGCGGCGGAAAACTTAGAGGCCTACCGCGTGGCGGTCGTGACCGAAAGCCCCCGCATGGTCATGCGCTGGCGCGGACAGACGATCGCCGACCTCTCCCGCGCCTTCCTCGACACCAACGGCGCGACGAAGCACGCCTCCGTCGCCGTCCCCGCGAGGGAATGTGCCGCTCCCGCCGCAGCTCAAACGCTGCGCGGCATGGCGGGCAGCCTCAAGAGCGCCTCCCGCCGCGGCCTTGTCGAGCGCTTCGACTCCACCGTCGGCGCGGGGACGCTCCTCATGCCCTTTGGCGGCAGGACGCAGCGCAGCCCCGCGCAGGCGATGGCGGCGCTCCTGCCCGTCCTCCCCGGCGAGAAGACCGCGCAGGGCAGCGTGATGGCCTGGGGCTGCGACCCCGACGCGCTGAGCGCCGACCCCTATCGCGGTGCGCACGACGCGGTCTATACCTCGGTCGCCAAGCTCGTCGCCGCAGGCGCAGACTATCATAAGGCGTACCTTTCCTTACAGGAATTTTTTGAAAAGCTCCGCAATGAGCCCGCGCGTTGGGGCAAGCCCTTCGCGGCGCTGCTCGGCGCGCTGGACGCGCAGCTGGAGCTGAGCGCCGCCGCCATCGGCGGCAAGGACTCCATGTCCGGCAGCTTTCTTGACCGCGATGTGCCGCCGACGCTCATCTCCTTCGCCATCGCGCCGCTGCTCGAAGGCGAGCTGCTGACGACCGACCTGAAGGCGGTGGGCCACGGTGTCTACCTCTTCGCAGGCAAAACGCCCGAGCAGCAGGCCGCCGCGTGGGAGCGTTTCACCGCGCTTGCGCGCGCGGGCAAGGTCGTGAGTGCGTGGGCGGTCGAAAACGGCCTTGCCGAGGCGGTGATGAAGATGTCCTTCGGCAACGAGATCGGCTTCGCCGCGGAAAATACGGTGCTTGACTGGTTCGCCCCCATGCCAGGCGCGATTGTCGCCGAGCTAAGCGATGAAGTCTCCGACGCCGTGCGCATCGGCGTCACCACAGCGGAAAAGGCCATTGCCCTCGGCGCGGACAGTGCCTCCATCGAAGAGCTTGCCGCGCTGAACGACGCCGTGCTCGAAGCCGTCTACCCGACAAAGACGCGGGACAGCGGCACGGTCGAGAGCTTTTCCCATGAAACGAAGACGCGCGTCGCCCCCGCCGTCAAGCAGGCGCGTCCGAAGGCGCTCATCCCCGTTTTCCCCGGCACGAACTGCGAGTACGACACGCAGCGCGCGCTTTCGGAGGCAGGCGCGGACGCCGAGCAATTCATCGTCCGCAACCTCACGAGCGCCGATGTCGCAGACAGCGTCGAGCGCTTTGCAGCTACCGTCAGGACCGCACAGATGATCGTCATTCCCGGCGGCTTCTCCGGCGGCGACGAGCCGGACGGCAGCGCCAAGCTCATCACCGCGTTTTTCCGCAGCGCCGCCGTCCGCGAGCAGGTGACGGCGCTGCTCGAGCAGCGCGACGGCTTGATGCTCGGCATCTGCAACGGCTTCCAGGCGCTCATCAAGCTCGGCCTCGTGCCCTACGGAAGGATCATGGATACCGACGAGTCCTTCCCGACACTCACCTACAATGTCATCGGCCGCCACCAGTCCAAGCTCGTGCGCACGCGCGTGTGCTCGACGCGATCTCCGTGGCTTGCGGGAACAGAGGTGGGAGATATTTACACCGTTCCCATCTCGCACGGCGAGGGGCGTTTTCTCGCCTCGCGGGAGCTGATCGAACAGCTTGCCGCAAACGGCCAGATCGCCACGCAGTATGCAGGCCTTGACGGATATGCTACAATGGATACTGCTTTCAATCCCAACGGCTCCGTCTGCGCCATCGAGGGCATCACCTCCCCCGATGGGCGGGTGTTTGGCAAAATGGGGCACAGCGAGCGCATCGGCCCCGCGCTTTACCGAAACGTGCCGGGGACTTACGATATGCACCTGTTCGCCTCGGCGGTGCGTTACTTCAAAAAATAGGAGGGCAAGTCATGGCCTATTACTATCCCGATCCGTCTCATACCTTCAGCGAGTACCTGCTCGTACCGGGCTACACCTCGGAGGAGTGCGTGCCCGACCACGTTTCGCTCAAAACGCCGCTGGTCAAATACCGCAAGGGGCAGGAGGACTGCCCTATCAGCCTGAATATCCCGATGGTCTCGGCGATCATGCAGTCGGTGTCGAACGATACGCTCGCCGTCGCGCTTGCCAAGGAGGGCGGGCTTTCGTTCATCTTCGGCTCGCAGTCCATCGAAAGCGAGGCGGAGATGGTGCGCCGCGTGAAGAGCAGCAAGGCGGGCTTCGTCGTCAGCGCCTCGAATCTCACGCCTGAGCACACGCTGGCCGATGTGCTCGCGCTCAAGGAGAAAAACGGCTTCTCCACCGTCGCCATCACTGAGGACGCCATGCCCAACGGGAAACTCCTCGGCATCGTCACGAGCCGTGACTACCGCGTCAGCCGCATGAGCACAGACCTCAAGGTGCGCGATTTTATGACGCCGCGAGAAAAGCTCATCACTGCTCCCTCCTCCACCACGCTCAAGGAGGCCAACGACATCATTTGGGAGCACAAGCTCAACGCCCTGCCCATTGTGGATGAGAACGACTGCCTGCGCTACTTCGTTTTCCGCAAGGACTACGCCGAGCACAAGGAGCACCCCCTCGCCCTCCAGGACGCGCAGAAGCGCTATCTGGTCGGCGCAGGCATCAACTCCCGCGACTACCACGAGCGCATCCCCGCGCTCGTTGAGGCGGGCGCGGATATTCTCTGCATTGACTCGTCCGAGGGCTACTCTGTCTGGCAGAAGAAGGTCATTGACTTCGTGCGTGAGAACTACGGCAATACCGTGAAGATCGGCGCGGGCAATGTGGTCGACCGCGACGGCTTCCGCTTCCTCGCCGAGTGCGGCGCAGACTTTGTCAAGGTCGGCATCGGCGGCGGTTCCATCTGCATCACGCGCGAGACCAAGGGCATCGGCCGCGGTCAGGCGACCTCTCTCTCATCGAGGTCTCCGCCGCGCGCGACGAATATTTCCGCGAGACGGGCGTTTATGTTCCCATCTGCTCCGACGGCGGCATCGTCCACGACTATCACATGACGCTCGCCCTCGCCATGGGCGCGGACTTTCTGATGCTCGGCCGCTACTTCGCCCGCTTTGACGAATCGCCCACGAATAAGCTCCTTGTCAACGGCGTGTATGTCAAGGAATACTGGGGCGAGGGCTCGAACCGCGCGCGCAACTGGCAGCGCTACGACATCGGCGGCAAGACGGGTCTTGCCTTTGAGGAGGGCGTGGATTCCTATGTCACCTACGCAGGCTCTTTGCAGGATAATGTCGCGCGTAGCCTTTATAAGGTCAAATCCACCATGTGCAACTGCGGCGTGACCACGATCCCCGATCTTCAGAAGAACGCGAAGCTCACGCTCGTCTCCGCCACCAGCATCGTCGAGGGCGGCTATCACGATGTGATGCTCCGCTCCACCGGCAAGGGGAATGACTGAGCAGGGGCGCGCCAATTGACAACGCAAAGCGCATCCAGCTTATCGCTTATTGGGCGTAGATTTTCAGAAAGATCATGGAAGCGTACGGTGCAGCCGCTGGCGCACCACTGAGGGCAGCAGGGGCGAGTCCTTCTTCGGTGACGGAAACAGCCATCTGGAAGCATTCCTTTTTCGGTACTCTTTGGCGCTGCATGAAGTGATTTCTTCATGCAGGAAAACGTCCTTTGAAGAGATAGATGGAAAAAAGCAAGCCAAGGACACTCTCCTTGGCTTGCTTTTTCATAAGCTCAGATCATGCGGCATTGCCGCCCGCAAGGCAGGCGGCAAGAAGGGTGACGAACTCCGTGGGATGCGGCTTGCGCTCCAGCGGACACCTCGTTATCGCCCGCAGCGTTCGCCTGTCTGTTTTCCAGATCAGATCCACCGCAAAGCAGATGCTGCGCTTTATATCAAGGCTGCCGGTATGATAATGCCGCGCGACCGCCGGATACAGCCATCGCTCGGCAAGTATCGCCCGATCAGGTCTCCGGACCGTCAGATGTACCGCATACGAGACATGAAAACCAAGAGCTATCAGCTCAGACCGAGCCCGCGCAAAAGCCCGTATATTTCCCCAATGTCCACGGAGCATTACGCCACCTCTCTGTCTTCAACCTTTGCGATCTCCTCCCCGCAGGGACGAGAGCAGCTTTTGATCTCGTGCTCCTCCAGCATGAGCAGAAGGAACACCAGCGCGACCGCGGAAAAGCAGTATATGCCCCGCTCCAAATCGCTGTACGCGGCCTGTGATGCGAAGCCGCTCCGCCATCTCCTCCTGTGTCAGCCCCTGCGCCTGCGCAGTGCGCTGACATATCCCGAGAAGAAGCTCCTGAGCGCTTCTTTATATAATTTCATAGGCTAAGACCTCCGTTTCGACGGGTTTCGGCATCTCTGTAAAAATCCTACTCCTTCACGAAGCGCGCTTCCATGCAGCACACTTCATACCGCCCGTAAAATGGCAGCACCCCTCTCCTTATACAGAAGCGTCAGCAGGATGCTCTCCGCCTTCTGCTCATACCAGAAAAAAACCAAGTCCGCACAAAAAAAAAAGCTGTAAATTTTCTCCCGCTTGGGCAAAAAGTGTGCTATACTTGATTCATTCTTGTGCCGGAGGTGCATCATGAGCCGATATGACGCTGTTATGAAAAATGTGGCAGGACTGGAATATCCAGTCGGTCGATGACCTTTCTCTGCGGCTGGATAATTTCCGCATTCTGTTTGCCTATAACTCCGGCAAGATCGAGAATGCCGAGATCAACTACCACGACACCCGCGAGATTTTTTGAAAACGGCAAGGTCGTGGGCTACACCGGCAGCACCCGCACCCTGTTCGAGCAGCAGAACCAAAAGGTGTGCTGCGACTTTTTGCAGGACAAGATTATCGCAAAAGAGCCTCTGTCCATCGGGCTGATTTGTGCCGTCCACCGCGCATTGACGGAGGGCACTTACGATGAGCGCCGCTACATCGTGAACGGTGAGCGTCCCGGCGAATTCAAGAAGCACGACTATGTGACCGGCAAAAACGAGGTCGGTTCGCAGCCCGATGAGGTAGAGAACGACCTCGCGGAGTTGATTGAAGAAGTCAACGCCATCGGAGCGAAAGCACCCCTGAAGGCAGGGGCGTACCTCCACGCTCGGTTTGAGAATATCCACCCCTTTGCGGACGGTAACGGGCGTGTGGGGCGGACGCTGCTGAACTATTGGCTGATGATCAACGACTATCCGCCCCATACCATCGTCTATGAGGAGGATCGCCGCGCCTATTATGACGCGCTGCAAGATTATGACGAGCAGGAGGACTTGGCACCGCTGGTGCAGTTTTTAGAGGCTCAGACGGTCAAAACGTGGTCGCGCAGCACGGAAGGCAAGAAGCCCACGCCGCACAAAAAGCTGAACTCGTTTTTGCTGTGACGCTTGATGCAAGACAAGAAACGCTCTCGTCAGAGGGCGTTTTTTATGTCTGCACATTGGGACTGCTGCTCACGACCGAGGGATTTCGGGGCAAATGCTGTGCATCGAGCATATTGCTTCCTTTTGGTGTTTTCGGTATGATAAGCAAGGAAACTCCCCTGTCGGGGGCAAAATTGACCTTGTGATCCAACTGCGGGGAGCCGCAGAAATAGATTTTCAGAAGGAAAGAAGAAACGATGAAACGAAAACTGCTATCTCTTTGTTCTTGCCTTTGCCATGACGGCCGGTCTGCTCACCGTAGGCGCGGGCGCGGCGGGGCCGGCCTACGGCGACAACGCGGGGCACTGGGCCGAAGGCTCCATCGGGCGCTGGAGCGAGCATGGTATCGTTCAGGGCAGCAACGGTGCGTTTGCCCCCCAACGCGCCCATCGCCCGCGAGCGCGCCATGGTCATACTGGGTTGCGTGCTAGGTATCGAGTCCATCGAAAATCCCGATTTGACGAAATATGCCGACGCCGCGCAGGTAGTCTCCAACAATCTGTTGTCGCAGCTTGTTTCCGTGGAGTAATCGAGTTTTACTCTCTTTAAATTCCAGAAATCCCTGTTCCGTGGGAGGGATTGCGATACGGTCATTCGAAAAACGTTCAAGTTGGTTATTTTCACGTCCTGCTGTAAAATACAGGAAACGGAGACCGAAGCGGTTCGCTTCGGTCTCCGTTTTTCTATGCGCTTTCCCTTTCTACAAGAATTTCATTCATGCTCACGCCCCATAGTCTTGAGACCGCGTAGAGGTTATCTACGCTCGGAAGGCTCCTTCCCGCCTGCCATTGATACACGCCCTGCGGGCAGCTCAGACCGAGGTATTCCTGCAGCTCCTTCACGCTGTACCCCTTCTCCAGCCGCAGGCGGCGGAGGTTTCGGCCCGTGGCGGCAGCGTCGATAACGGGATAGCGCGGCAGCTCCCTTCTCTCCATGCCGCCTCACGCGCTGCGCCCAAGACGCAGCAGGTTGGTCCGGGCGACGAGCTTGGACTTGCGCGGGTACGGGATGCACTGCATCGCGGTATTCAGCGCCTCGCGGCTCCCCACGAGGATGACCTCCTTCCCCGCTCGTGAGATCGCGGTGTAGAGCAGGTTGCGATACAGCATTCTTGCAGTCGCCATGCTCACCGGCATGAGGACGGTGTCGTACTGGCTGCCCTGACTCTTGTGTACCGTCAACGCATAGGCGAGCGCAAGCTGCGGCGGGGCGCATCGTCATGACCGATGCCGTATTCCCCTGCCCACGGTCGATTTGCCATGTCTTCAGCGTACCCCTGACTGCCAGCGCGGCGACACGGTGCGGCTTCTCTCCGCGAATATGCAGCACACCGACATCGCCGTTGCAGATGTTGTAATAAGCGTTGTTCTGGGTAACGATGACACGGTCGCCGTCACGGAATTTTCCCCATGTCGGCTTTTCCGCCGTCAGCGGGTTGACTTCGTTCTGTAGGCGCGTGTTGAGCGCCTGCACCGAAAAGCCGGTTTTTACCCTCACCGGCGAGAGGACCTGAATGCTCTCGCCCGCCCGATAACGCCGCGCAGCCTCCTCGCACAGAAGGTCGGGAATGGCACGGTCGTCCGCGGGAAGCAGGCGGAAACTGTCATCCCACCGCAGCTCTTGCTCCCCGTTCAGCTTCGGGAAGTCCACGACATTCTGACGCAGCGCCGCGGCATCCGTGCTTTGACGGTACTGCTGCTGCAAGCAGATAGAGGGGACGCCGAGCGTCAGAAGGTCGGAAAGGATGTTTCCCGCCCCGACGGACAGCAGCTGATTCGGGTCGCCGAGCAGGGCAACGCGGCAATTCCTGCGAACACGGTTGAGGATGCCGGCGAGCATCTCCAAGGACACCATCGACGCCTCATCGACGACGACCAGTCCGATGCAGTTCCACGAAACGGCATCCAGAAAGTTTGCATCTGGGCTTTTCCCAAGCGCGCCGTGGACCGTGCGTGCCTCGATCCCGGTGCGCTCGGTGAGGTTGCGCGCAGCCTTGCCGGTCGGGGCGGCGACCACATACGGCACAAAAGCGTCATTGCGCTCTCTGAAGCAATGCACGATGGCTTCAATGAGCGTGGTCTTGCCGCAGCCCGCGCCGCCGAGGATGACGGAGAGGCTGCTGTTCAGCGCCAGCTCGATCGCCTCGCGCTGCTGTTCGCTGAGGAGAATGTCACCGGCGCGGAGCTCCCTCGGGATCTCCATGACCGGCAAAGCCGGGGCTTTAAGGATGTCAGCGAGCCGCTCCGCCGCAGTCACCTCATATGCCGAAATTCAAATGCTGGTACTATGAGCAGGCAATCAAAGACGGCAGTGAGGACAGACTAAAGACACTGATTCCCGACCACTTGCCGGACGGAATCCGAAAAGCATATGAAAACGCGCATTGCTAAAATAGATGGATAATTTGTAGATCCAGCAGTTCTTTCTTTTGTAATTGCTTAATTGGTGCGTGGATTTTCCCGATAACGGATAACCCAACAACAGCAAACGATGCCTTGCAGAGTGACTGCTAAACGGCGGCGGAAAAAAGGTGAAAATCGGCCTTTGTTTGCGTTCTGCGCCGTTTTGCCGACTGAACAGGAAATCACACAGCCAGCACCTAAAACACCGTTTACAAACGAGAAAATCCACATAGCTCATATGTAGCATTCGACTCCGAATATCAGCCCGTATCTATATGAGGACGGAAATTGCAGCGGCTTTTGAAAAGAATATTGCTTTTTCCTGCCCAAAGTGCTATAATCGGTATATACCGAAAACAAAGGAGGAAAGCGTCCGTGCCAAGACCGCCACGGTGCCGTCGGATTTGTGACGTACCACGAGTCGATAAATTCTGCCCCAACGGGTGCAAGGATGCCGAGCCGATCCTGCTGACGCTGGACGAATACGAGGTCATTCGGCTGGTTGACTTGGAGCAGAAAACCCACGAGCAGTGTGCCGCGCAGATGGATATTTCCCGCTCCACCGTGCAGGAGATTTACGAAAGCGCACGGCGCAAGATCGCATCGTGTCTTGTCCACGGGAAACCGCTGCAAATCACCGGGGGAAACTACCGCATCTGCGGAGGACAGGAGGCAGCCCACTGCGGCCGCTGCTGCCGGATGCAGAGAGCCAACATGGAAAAATCATCTGTCCGGGCTCTTTCAACCCTGCGCGCGAAGGGGAGGACGGCGGCTATTACCTCAACTCCTACAACCTGATCCGCGCGAGATCCCCGCGGGCGTCGATACCTACTGGCTTTTCGAAACTGCTGCGCGTGGGTCTTCAGCACCGTCATTCGGTCATCATCGAGGGCAGCGCCGTCAACCGGTTGCGGGCCAATCAGGAAACGTGCGCCATCAGGTCGCAACCAGCAATACGTAACTGGAACGAAGTACAATTGAT
>VOFJ01002150.1_pt1 | contig 11901 bp, 25 predicted proteins | sample 5384081 | NCBI WGS metagenome assembly VOFJ01 (sample SAMN12384729, study PRJNA508395) | human gut metagenome | isolation source: healthy gut I | host: Homo sapiens | reverse complement strand
GGTGAAATTAAGGATACCCCCGGTGTGGAAAGTCTTGTCTTTGCAATCCACGGATAAACTTTTTTGCCCGGAAGATGTCCACCTTCGCCCGGTTTTGCACCCTGGGCCATCTTGATCTGGATCTCTTTTGCACTGACCAAGTAACGGCTGGTTACACCAAACCGGCCGGACGCTACCTGCTTGATTGCAGAACATCTGTCTAAGCTTGTATGTTTACTTTGCGATACGGTCCGGATCTTCTCCACCCTCACCGGTATTGGATTTACCATGTAAATGGTTCATGGCAATTGCCAGTGTCTCATGTGCCTCCTGGGAAATAGAACCGTAGGACATCGCACCTGTTTTGAAATCGTTTTACGATAGAATCTACGCTCTCGACTTCTTCAATCGGAAACACCTTTTTTTCGGGAAATTGAAATCCATCAGTCCACGAATATTTGCATCACGCTCTTCGCTGTTCACAAGATCGTGTATTGTTTGAATAAGTTATAATCTCCACGTTTGGTTGATTCCTGTAAAAGGTGGATGGTTGCCGGATTATAAAGGTGAACATCTGCGCCACTTCTCATCTTGTGACGTCCCTTGCTGTCTAAAGTAAGGTCTGTCTCTAATCCCAATGGATCATAGGCTGCAGAATGCAGAGTATCTACATCTTTTGCAATGTCTTCCAGTGTAATTCCACCGATACGGCTTACTGTATTTGTGAAATATTTATCAATTACTGCGGAGTCAATACCAATTGCCTCAAAAATCTTAGAACCCTGATAAGACTGAATGGTTGAAATACCCATTTTTGGAAGCAATTTTTACGATACCACTGATAATTGCCTGATTGTAATCATGGATTGCTGCATAGTAATCCTTGTCTAACATATGCTCGTCTACTAACTGCTTTTTACGGTATCCTGTGCCAGATATGGATTGATTGCACAGGCACCATAACCAACAATGTTGCAAAATGATGTACTTCTCTTGGTTCACCGGATTCCAGAATCATGGCAACTGCAGTTCTCTTCTTGGTCTTTACCAGATGCTGCTGGAAACCGGATACTGCCAGAAGTGACGGAATTGCCACATGGTTCTCATCCACGCCACGGTCGGACAGGACAAGGATGTTTGTGCCGTCACGATATGCACGGTCTGCCTCAACAAACAGATGATCCAATGCTTTTTCCAGGCTTGTATTCTTATAATATGTAGTAGGAAGAACCACAACCTTGAAGCCTTCTACTTTCATATTTTTGATTTTCATCAAATCTGTGTTGGTAAGAATCGGGTTATCTACCTTTAATACCTGGCAGTTAATCGCCTTTTCTTCCAGCAGGTTACCATCTTCTCCGATATATACGGTAGTTGATGTTACCACTTTCTCACGAATGGAATCAATTGGCGGGGTTTGTTACCTGTGCAAATAACTGTTTGAAATAATTAAACAGTGGCTGATGGTCTCCTGCCAGTGCTGCCAGCGGAGTATCAATACCCATTGCAGAAGTTCCTTCTCCTCCGTTTAATGCCATCGGAAGGATTGCTTCACGCAGTGATTCGTAAGTATAACCGAATGCTTTCTGCATTCTCTGACGCTCTTCTTTTGGTATATTCCGGAACACGCTGATTTGGAATCTTTAAATCCTCCAGTTTAATCAGGTTACGGTCAAGCCATTCACCATAAGGCTGTTTGTTTGCGTAATACTTTTTTAATTCATCATCATTGATGACTCTTCCCTGGATGGTATCTACTAAGAGCATTTTACCCGGACGAAGTCTTTCTTTTTACAACAATCTTGGTCGGATCAATATCAAGTACTCCGACTTCGGAAGAAAGAATCAGCTGGTCATCATCGGTAATATAATATCTGGAAGGTCTTAATCCATTACGGTCAAGAACAGCTCCCCCATGACATCTCCATCTGAGAAAAGAATGGAGGCTGGTCCATCCCACGGCTCCATCATGGTTGCATAGTACTGATAGAAGTCTTTCTTCTTCTTCTGGGACATGGTATTGTTATTTGCCCATGGCTCCGGAATCATAATCATAACTGCCAGTGGTAAATCCATTCCACTCATTACTAAGAACTCTAAGGTATTATCTAACATTGCTGAGTCAGAACCTTCCGGAATTAATAACCGGAAGGACTTTCTGCAGTTCCCCTTTCAGTTCTTCGGACTCCATGGTCTCTTCACGGGCAAGCATCTTATCTGCATTACCTTTGATGGTATTAATCTCTCCGTTATGTACGATGAAACGGTTCGGATGTGCTCTCCCCCAGCTTGGATTGGTGTTGGTTGAGAATCTGGAGTGTACGGTTGCGATTGCAGATTCATAATCTTTATCCTGAAGGTCTGCAAAGAACTGACGCAGCTGGTCTACTAAAAACATTCCCTTATATACGATGGTTACGGCTGGAAAGGGATACTACATAAGTGTCATCATTGGACTGCTCGAATACCCGTCTTGCCACATACAGCCGGCGGTCAAAATCAAGTCCCTTGGCTACTTCAGCTGGACGTTTTACAAATCCCTGCATGATATATGGCATACAGTCTACTGCTTTCTGTCCCAGTTTATCCGGGTCAGTCGGAACTTTTCTCCATCCTAAGAATTTCATTCCTTCCTTTTCCACGATAACCTCAAACATTTTCTTTGCCTGATTCCGTTTCAGCTCATCCTGTGGGAAGAAAAACATTCCGACACCGTAATCTCTTTCTCCACCAAGTTCAATATCTGATTCCTTTGCTACCTTGGAGAAAAAATTTGTGTGATACCTGAAGCAGAATACCAACACCGTCACCGGTTTTTCCTTCCGCATCCCCTTACCAGCTCTGTGCTTTAAGTTCTCTACGATTTTTAAAGCATTTTCTACCGTCGCATGGGATTTGATACCTTTGATGTTTACCACAGGCTCCGATACCACAGTTATCATGTTCAAAATTCGGATTATACATACCCTGTGCTACTGCTGTACTTTCATTCCACTGTTCTGTCATAATCGTTCCCTTTCTGCTTTCTCTTTATTTTCTGTCTTACTTTGTTACCTGCACTCTGCTACTTTAAAGTGCTTTTATTTTCTGAACTAAGTTTACACCCGGCGCAATATACTTTGCAATAGTTTTTTTTTTCTTGCTATTGTCTAATTATTAGACAATTTTCTTTATACACTTTTTATTGTATTTGTATTTATTGATTTTTGTATATAAAAAGGCTTATTAAAACAATTCAACGTGTTTTTTGTTGAAAATATTTTTTCATAAGCCTTTTTGAATTTGCCTGTTATTTTAAATTGTGTTTAAATTGTTTCCCGGTTTTTCTGAAATTTCTTGTGGAATGTTTTGAGGACCTCTGCCCTTTCATCAAATACAGATATTACATAAGGACCGTAAGGGCACTGGGAATTTCGATATACTTTTTATCCTATCCGGCAACCGGTGCAAATTCACATCCATGTTCATATGCACCTCGCCGGCACATCCCTGTGCCAGCGTTGCCAGAATATCAAACGAAATTCCAAGTGCCCCCTAACGGTCCTTATCATATATCTGTATTTCGATGAAAAGGCAGATAAGCATCAATATCCATAAGATTTACCATGTTTTTAATACCATCTGCGGTAGCTGCATTCCCCTTAAAGGCATCAGAATCATCACTACAGCCATCATACACCCAGGATAAAGCCATATGGGTAATAACATAAGCATAAGGACGAACATTCTCCTGCAGCATGTTATACATACCCTTATCACTTTCATATCCCGGTCCACCATATCCATAGTAGGCTACTGCTGAAAGCAGTGCATCATTGGATACGGAAGCTGTATACTGTCCATTACTCGGATTTGCTTTTACTTGGTTCCAGGCAATAAACTACGGTTCCATCCGAAAGACTATACTGGTGTGTCTGATAAACCATTGTAATTAATCGTCTTTCCTACGGTTAAATCTACATTAAAATCATAGTTTCCAGAGGCATAAGTTTTAACTACCAATCCCTCATCGGCACTGTTAAGAGCAATCTGCTCCGCTTCATGCTCTTTGTTTTCTTCTTCCGCCTTGCGTACCAGTTTATCAAAGTTATCTGAAAGAATCGATTCTTCCCGCTCCGGTAAACTTTCCGCAAAAGCAGTCAGCGGACTGGCTGCCATACAGACACATAATGCGGTAGCCATGAACGCTTTTAACTTCTGTTTTACTCTAAATTTCTTCATACTTTCCGTTTTCCTCCTTCCATTTGCTAAAAGAAAGCATATCCTTGTGAAAATACTTTTCACAAGATGTTACGGTATTCGTCAAAGTCCTGTACAAGTACAGACTTTTTTCCTCATTACACGCACAAAAAAAAAAGAACCGATAGCATTATCAGTTCCCGGTTACCTTTTATATTTTGTTTTCTATCCTCCCTTCTGTAACCGAAATCCGGTACAAGTATCTATAAAAAAAGGACTCAAAGTGAAATCACCTTGAATCCTTCTCTTACCATCTTTATATAGAATCTATTCCATTAATTAATGGATATGCCGGAACCTACCGGTCCGATTTCTCCACATCCACTGCACTGTGCATAAGGTGCCACATCCTGCACCCATACCTGCTTGGTTTCTGCGTCATGGTGCTTTGTTCCGGTCTGCACTCTTTCTCCGGTGCTATAATATCCGCCTTTATCTTCTCCAGCAAGTATATGTGCTTCAATGTGGTCTCCAATTTGTTCCTCTGACCAACTGCTTATATCAGCATTACAAGTGCTGCAGCGTGTAATCTCACGCATTTCATATACTGGCTCGTCCCAGGCTTCTTTAACAACCTGTGTCTCATAATGACCGCTGCCCTCATGCAGCACCCACTTATGTTCATGCGCCGGAGCTGCATTATTGTTAGAAGCATTGGTGTTGCTATTGCTGCTTCCAGTTGTTTCCACTGGAATTACTGGTAGTTGTTCCGGCTGATGCAGTGCTACCTGCACTTGCCTTATTGCCGGAATTGCTGTTGCTCTTATTTGATTTGCTTGTATTATTGTCAGATGGCTGTGCTGCAGTATTCTCTGCACTGGAAGTATTGCTCTCCAGTTTTCCAGTGGTCTCCCTGCTCTGCAACTGCCTCTGTTTCCGGCTCTTCTGTCTCTGTAGCCGCTTCCAATTCTTCCGTTGCCGGCTCTTCTGTCTCTGCCACCTCTTCGGTAGCTTCTGTATTTATAACAGATTCCTTATCAGCGGTAGTATCTTTTTTCCCACCGCAGGCTGCCATACTTACTGTTACCATCAACATTGTTACAATCATCGCTAATCTTTTTTCTTCATAATGATTCCTCCCATCTGCTTTTCTTTTTTGTCAATTATAATATAACAAATACTACAGCTTAACCATATTGTCGATTGCCTCTTCCACCGCAGCATTTAAACTTTTTCCATGCTCCCATAGCATAGATTGCAATAGTTCTATGCAATTCCGGACTAATTCTTACATTAAAAGTCCCCTTATAAGGTTGCTCTGGCTCAATATTTCTCTCCTTACAATCCTCAAGATATTCATCCACTGCATTATGGAAATCCTGCTCTAATTCCTTTACGGATGCCCCTTCATAGGAAATCAGCGATTTAATACCGATTACTTTACCAAATAAACAATTATCTTCTTTCGAAAACTCTACTGTACCATTATAATTTTTGTATGATAGTAAGTCACTCATAATATGCCATCCTTTGATACCATTTCATCAAATGTAAAGTCTTTTTTTAGTTTCTGCAAAAGTTTCTCTAATAATTTGTCCTTTCTGCTCATAAATTACTTCTCTTTTTTATATTATACTCCCTGCTCACAGCAGATGCGACTAAAATTAGTTGCACTCACATATCTACCTTTTATACCTTACCATTAAAAAACATTCTGTTCTGACATCATCCCAGCAAAACTCTGGATGTATTATTTTCTGATGTTCATCTATTTCACATATTCTTGAATAGATTTTATTCCCATACATTTCTTTTTATCTCTAATATCTCTTCCGACATTTCATATTGACCTACCTTAAATTGTGTACCATACAATTTCTGACAACAGGCTACCGCTATATTCAAATTTTGAAAACGCGAAGTTTCACGTACCTCGGCTATAAGTGTATTAATATTCTTTTCTAATGGATATTTGTTTTGCGTATCCGAAAGATATGCTGTTTCGTTATTAAATATCGGGCAATATAAATAACATCCATCCTCTTTCCGAATTAACGAAATATCGAAAAAATTTCGGTCCACATTTAATGTATAAGTATTTAATTCCAATAAAAAGTTAAATACTTTCCAAAATCATTCAATCTTGTAATACTTTTTTACATCATCCACAAATTTTTTCTATTCTATTTTGCAAAGGCAATGCTTCCAATCTTTCTTCTACAGACTTTTTTATACTTCATCTCATATAAATTTTCTGCAGTAACCAATTGCTGTCCTGATTGCAAAAAAATCAATGGATACACAACCATTAAAAGTATCTCCATTATAATTAATAATTTCTAACTGATATGACACATAATCCTTAATATTTGAATATTTCAATATTTTTGATACTGCATATTCCACTGCACCCTCATACCCTAAGTAATCTGCTTTATACCATTTACCACCCATGCCTAACTCTAATCGTTTTCCTTTTTAACGAATATCCAGTCCCTGTGGATCCTGCCATATTATTAAACACATGCATAATTTTTTACCTTTACTTCTCTTTTTTCACCCTGGAATGCCAGCAGCAATAACGCCACAATCAGCACGCTCTCCACCACGGTGCATATGACGCTTCCCATCATGGATGCATCCATGAAATGAAACAGCTTTGTCTCGCTTCGAAGGACCGATACCAGATTCGTCACCATATGGGCTGCCATGGCTGCGCCAAGCCCTTCCTGTTCCCCCATGATGACTGCCAGCAAAAGTCCTACTGCAGTGGCATACAGGAACTGCACCAGATTAAAATGCATGGCTCCAAATATTACTGCCGATAATACAATTGCCGTCTTCACTCCCAAAAACGCTTTCAAACGCTGGTATACGATGCCACGGTAAAGAAGTTCCTCTAAGAACGGAATTATGATACAGGTTCCAAGGATTTCTAATGCCAGAGTACTGCCGTAAAATGCAGCACTTACTTCCTGATAGCTCTGCGATGTTTCTTTTAAGCCGGTATATCCGATAAGATTATTTAATACTACGCCAAATAAGCCTGCGGCTGCCGCAAATAAAATGGTTCGTGGCAGATCGCCATTTTCCCGCCATCCTCTTTCCGATAGAAAGCGTATACAAATGGAAATGCAATTACCGTTGCGATAATCTGATAAATCATATAATTCTCATTGGTCATTGTATGGATGAGATTTAGCACAAACATCACAACATTTGTTACTACAAAATAAATAATACCGATGGGATAAATCACTTCCCAGATGCGAAGTAGCTTATAATCTTTCAATATATTCTGCCGCCTCCTCGATACTGTCACAGATTGCCTTTGCACCAGCCTCCTGCAACTCTTCTTTCGTTCCGAATCCATAAGTGATACCGATGCAGTCCATATGTGCTTCTTTGGCTCCTGATACATCAAATCTGGTATCTCCAATCAATACTGCCTCGGTGGTATCATAAATATTCATCCGCTTTATCGTTTCCTGCAGCACCTCATATTTGCTGTCTATTCTGCCATCCATTGTGGCTCCCACCACTTCATCAAAAATAGGACAGGATATGGAAATGCTCCAAAATACGCCGGCAGGATTCTTCCGGCTTACTGGATGCCAGTCCGATACGATAGCCTTTTTCGCTTGAGAGATTTCAAAGCATCCTCAACGCCATCAAAAAAAGGCTGCATTCAAAGATACCGATTGGATGATAGCGTTCCCGGTACTTGCTACTGCCGCGATTTGCAGTCTCTTCATCCATGCCATAATGTTCCATAAAAGTATTTTTAAGCGGCGGTCCGATAAAGAATTCAAACTTATCTGCATCCGGTTCCTCAATACCATATGCTTTCAATGCATACTGGGCACACTTTGTTATTCCTTCCTTGGAGTTGGTAATGGTTCCATCCAAATCAAATAAAACAATGTCTTTTCTGCCTTTTTAGTTCCTGTTTCATCTGAAGCACCGTCTTTTTTAACACCGGATGCCAGAGATACGGTGCAATTTCACAGAGTGGTTCCAACACAAACAGGCGGTTTGCCATATCAATATGCGGAATCGTAAGTTCCGGTGTAGATATCACTTCATCATCATAAAACAAAATATCAAGGTCTATCGTTCTTGAGCCCCAGCGCATCTTACGCTCCCGGTTGCCATGAGCTTCTATGGCATGAAGCTTCTCCAATAATTCTTCCGGTGTATACAGGGTTCGAAGTTCCAGACATCCATTAAAAAATGCGCCCTCCCGCCACGCCGCCGTATGGTTCTGTCTCAAGAATATCGGATATACGACCTACCTTACAGTCTTCTAAGTTCCGCAGTTCTTCAATGGCATCTTCAATATATTTTCTCCGGTTGCCCATATTGGAACCAAAGGCAAGATATACCTTATGCCAGCCCCGTTCTATTTCCACTGCCACATCTGATAAAGGCAGTCCCACCGGAGCCCATGGTTTATGTATGGAAAATTTTAATTTCTGAATCAACGGAAAATGCAATAACACTGCCCGTGCTGTCTGCTCTGCTGCAGCTTCAATCAGCTTATATGTATGTGTCGTCAGAAATTCTGTTACAAAATGGCTGACTTCTCCATAATTTACCGATTCTATCAAATCATCCGAATATCCTGCTTTTCTGGTTGGTAAATAAAGTTCCATATTGATTAGAAACTTCTGTCCAAGCTTTGTCTCCTCCGGAAACACTCCATGATTTGCAAATAGTTCAAGATTTTCTATGATAATCTTATCCATGTAATCCTCCATCCCTGATTGCTTCTGCCATCTTAATTGCCTCTGCATTGGCACGCACATTGTGTACGCGGACAAATCCGCAATGTGCCCATACGGCATAAGCACTGGTTACTGCTGTAGCTGTATCACGTTCCTTTGCCGGAACATCCAGTGTCAGACCGATTACCGACTTCCGGGATGTGCCAAGCAGCACCGGATAGCCCAGTTCATTCAGTTCTCCCACGCATCGGATAGCTTCTAAATTATTCTCATAAGTCTTGCCAAATCCTACACCCGGGTCTGTCATAATACCATCTTCACGAATCCCCGCTTCCTTTGCAAGACGTAATGTTTCCCCGTAAATCATTTTTCATATCTTCCATAAAGTTCTTATAATCTGCTTCGTTGCGGTTGTGCATCAGACAGCATGCGGCATCATATTTTGCAATCACGCCAGCCATTTTATCATCTGCTTTCAGTCCCCAGATATCATTTAAAAGATGTGCTCCTGCCGCAAAGGTTAGCCTCTGCCACCTTACTTTTATAGGTATCTACGGAAACCGGCACATCAAAACGGCTTACAATTGCTTCTACCACCGGAACAGTACGCTCAATTTCTTCTTCATCAGAAATCTTTGTATAACCCGGTCTTGTGGATTCTCCACCCACATCGATGATATCTGCCCCCTGTGCCATCATTTCTTCTACATGCTTTAATGCAAGGTCTAACCGGTTATAACTTCCCCCATCCGAAAAAGAATCCGGTGTTACATTTAAGATTCCCATTACATAAGTATGATTTGCTGTGTCAAATGTCCGATTTCTATTCTCATTTTTTTTCTCCTTTTTATGCTGCCTGTAGAACCTGCTACCTGCAGTTTCTTACGGATGCCTGACAGTTTAAAACCAGGTCTCCGGTTTATTTTTTCTCTTCTTCACTCCACTTGCAGCTGTCTGCTGCTTCACAGGCAAAAAGCACATACGGGATGCCTTGTCTGCCCATTTCATAAGTTGTTGTAAATGCTGTCTGCCATAATTTCTCCCCATGCAGCTCCTCGCAGGTCTCCCTGCGATGTGCCAGAATTGCCCGGCAGATGATATCTCCTTTTTTCTTTCGGATAGCCTATAGTCGCAAAAAAATCTCTCCTGCAAATTCGGCAGATGCCGCTGCATGAGAGATTCCCTGTTCATATTCTTTCATACGACCGATATCATGAAGCAGGGCATAAAGATATATCATCTCTTCATCCAAACCAAGCTGCTCCTTTAAATTGCGAATCTGTGCCAGACGTGCCACATCCATAAAATGTTCCATATTATGTCTGCAATAGATTCTGTCCGCTTCCAGACGGGCAATTTTTCTTTTTGGTTTTCCGGTATTGCTCCTGATGCAAAAGTCTCGCTACATATTCCATTTCATCACCATATCTAACGCACCATCTGGAAAAATTTATTTACCAGACGCTCATCCTCATTAAAGATACCACGGGTCACATAAGTAACCGTCCTGCTGCCCCGGCTTCTTAATACCACGCATCGTCATACACATATGCTCTGCTTCCATCATGACCATGACCCCCTTCGGCTTTAACTGCTCCATCAGTGCATCTGCCACCTGTGCCGTAAGCTGCTCCTGAATCTGAAGCCGTCTTGCATAGATTTCCACGGTTCTTGCCAGCTTGCTGATGCCGACTACTTCTCCATTTGGAATATAAGCAACGTGGGCTTTTCCATAAAATGGAAGCATATGATGCTCACAGGTAGAATAAAAAGTAATATCCTTTTCTACTACCATCTCATTATTGCTGGCATGAAATCTTTTCTTTAAAGGCTCTGCGGCATCCATGTCCATTCCGCCAAAGATTTCTTCATACATCCGTGCAATACGATCCGAGTCTCAAATAATCCCTCCCGGTTCACATCTTCGCCAATGCCTTCTAATATCAGCCGTACACCTGCTTCCACTTTCTCTTTATCTATCATTCTTCTGTCCTTCCCGATACTGTATGACAGCCTGCTTTGCCTCTGCAAGATATGACAGGGAGCCAAATATCAGCACCACATCTTCTCTCGAGCTCTCAGCAATTGCATGTCTTACCGCATCTCCAATCAAAGTTTCTGTTATTACTGTTTGATAGCCTGCTGCCTTCGCTTCCTCCGCCAGCTTCTCTGCCGGAAGTGCCCTGCCATTATGTGGCGTTACCGCATATACAGTTTCCGAATAAGGACGCATTATCTTTAAAAATCTTCTCATGTGCCTTATCAGCAAGCACCCCTATTATATAGGTTATCTTACGATTTGTAAAACAGTTTTCCAGCGTTTTTGCAAGTTGCAGTGCTGCGCCCCTCATTATGGGCACCATCCAGAATGCATAATGGTTCCTCTAAAACACGTTCAAAACGCCCATTCCAGCGGACCTTCTGAAAGCCATTTTGTATCACAGATAAGGTAAGCTGCGGAAATGTTTTCTCTTTCAATACTTCTATTACTTTAAGCGCACAGGCTGCATTGGCTTGCCTGATAGGCACCGGTCAACAGGAGTCTTATCTTCCACTGTGAATTATCTTCTCTTACATAATCAAACTGCATTCCATTCATATCATACAAAAGATTTCTTATGGCATCCTTCTTCGGCTGGTACAGCTGTGCTTTAAGCCGCTCTGCTTCCTTGACAAGAACCTCTTTCACAGCATCTTCCTGCCAGGCAGATACCACCGGGCAGTTCTCTTTTTTATGATTCCAGCCTTTGCAGATGCAATCTCTGATAACGTATTTCCCAGGAACTGCATATGATCCATGCTGATAGAAGTAATGACACTGCAAATGGGATGGGTAATCAGATTGGTTGCATCCTCTCTTCCCCCATGCCGGTTTCCAATAACACCACATCACAGGCTTCTTCTTTAAAAATATAAAAACGCTGCGGCAGTCTCTACCTCAAAGGAGGTCGGATGCGGAAGTCCTTTTTCTGTCAGTGTAAGACAGAGCAATACGCCGCACTGAACGAAGTACTGA
>VOFJ01001565.1_pt1 | contig 11902 bp, 14 predicted proteins | sample 5384081 | NCBI WGS metagenome assembly VOFJ01 (sample SAMN12384729, study PRJNA508395) | human gut metagenome | isolation source: healthy gut I | host: Homo sapiens | reverse complement strand
CCGCACTGGTGCTGACCAGACAGAATCTGGAGCCGATGGCAGGCAGCAACCGTGAGGCATTAAAGGGCGGCTACATCATCGACGACTGCGAGGGCACACCGGGTTAATTCTGATTGCCAGCGGTTCCGAGGTAGCTCTGGCGGTTCATGCAAAAGAGACTCTGGCAGCAGAAGGTCAGAAAGTCCGCGTAGTCTCCATGCCGTGTATGGATCTGTTCGAGGAGCAGAGCGAGGAGTACAAAGTCCGTACTTCCGAGAGAAGTACGCCGCCGTGTAGCAGTAGAGGCGCTTGGAAGCTTCGGCTGGGACAAGTACACCGGCTTAGACGGCAAGATCATCGCGATGGAAAGTTTCGGCGCCAGCGCACCGGCAGGGCTTCTGTTCAAGAAGTTCGGCTTTACCGTTGAGCATGTGGTAGAGGTGGCTAAGAGCCTGAAATAATGCTGATTTTGGTAAAAAAATAAGATAAAAGACAGGCACCTGTCTGTCGGCAGAAAAGAATGCGGTACCGCTTAAGCAGAAATGCGCCTTTCTCCGGCAGGCAGGTGTATTTTGCTTTCCAAACCTTGCAAAACGGGGATGCATTGCGTATAATAAGAGCCAGCGCAGAAAAAAGATGAGGGCATAGAAGAAAGGCTGTCAGTGCAGCCGTAAGGGAAGGGATCCAGACATGGAAAAAAAATGTATTGGGATAGACGTCGGCGGAACGACGGTTAAGATTGGTATTTTTTGAGACGGACGGAACGCTTGTTTATAAGTGGGAGGTTCCGAGCCGCAAGGAAGAGAATGGGGCGTACATTCTTCCGGATGTAGCCGCTTCGATCAGGAAGAAATTGAACGAGCGGGGAATTCCGATGGATGCCGTGATCGGCGCAGGCATGGGATTTCCGGACCGGTGCAGCCGGACGGCTAATGTGGAGGTCTGCGTCAACTTAGGATGGCGCGATCTGAACCCGCAGAAGATTTTGAGTGAGTTATTAGATGGAATGCCGGTCCGCTCCGGTAATGATGCTAATGTGGCGGCGCTCGGCGAGATGTGGCAGGGCGGCGGCAAGGGCTGCCATGATATCGTGATGGTGACGCTGGGAACCGGTGTCGGCGGCGGCGTGGTACACGATCAGAAGATCGTTGCAGGACGCCACGGACTGGGCGGCGAGATCGGTCATATCCATATCCGCGAGGGCGAGAAAGAAACCTGCAACTGCGGCGGACACGGCTGTCTGGAACAGGTAGCGTCCGCGACCGGTATCGCCAGGGAGGCGAGACGGAAGATGGCGGCAAAACCGGATGCATCGGTGATGCGTGCTTACGGTGATGCGATCACCGCAAAAAAATGTGCTGGATGCGGCAAAAGCCGGGGATGCACTGGCGCTGGAGGTTATGGACACCGTGTGCTATTATCTCGGATGGGCGCTGGCGACCATTTCGATGACCGTGGATCCGGAGATTTTCGTCATCGGAGGCGGCGTATCAAGGCGGGGACTTTTTAACAGATTGGATTGACCGCTATTACCGCGAATTGACCCCGATCTCTGAGAATAAGGGCGAGGTCCGCCTGGCAACATTGGGAAATGATGCAGGTATCTATGGGGCAGCAAGACTGATCTTAGATTAGGCGCCTTGTTTTGAGTGACAGAGTGCAGGGTAAATGGTCTGGACGTTTGAAGGAAATAGGGATAGAAAAACGTTCAGATATGCCGAAAAAATGCTGTAGACAAGAGGAGACCCCGGAGCGGTCAAGCATCCGGGGCAATTATGAAAAAAAATCTATGTGCAAAATCACTATAAAACAAATTTGAAAAGTGAAATATTTTATGCTTTTAGTATAAAAATAAGATATGAATAAAATATGAACACCGTGTAAACAGATTATGAAAATTGGCGATTTTGTACAAAAAAGTTTCATGAATCAGAGGTTTCTCTATCAAAACAGAGGATAGAAAGAAAAATGGCAGAATTTGCAGCGCACGGTGCGAATCAGGAGGAAAAAAAATGGCAGCAGAAAAAGCAAAGAAAACGATTGTAATTGGACATAAAAACCCGGATACGGATTCGATTTGTTCTGCAATCGGCTATGCGAATTTCAAAACACTTCAGACGGGCGGCGAATATGTACCGTGCCGTGCTGGAGAACTGAACCCGGAGACGACCTTCGTATTGGATTACTTTAAGGTAGATGTGCCGAAACTGATTAAATCCGTTAAAACGCAGGTCAAGGATGTTGAGATCCGCGAGACGCCAGGTGTTTCCAAGAATATTTCCCTGAGAAAAAAGCATGGAACCTGATGCAGGAGGACGGTCTGGTAACACTTCCGGCTGTTACCGATAAGAATATACTGGAAGGTCTGATCACAGTCGGCGATATCACCCGTTCTTATATGAATGTATACGACAGCATTCTTTCCAAGGCATGCACCCAGTATGCAAATATCATCGAGACCCTGGAGGGCGCGATTTTTGTTGGCGATGAGAAAGAGTACTTTGATAAAGGAAAAGTCCTGATTGCGGCAGCTAATCCGGATATGATGGAATATTATATTGAAGAGAACGACCTGGTTATCCTCGGCAACCGCTATGAGTCGCAGCTGTGCGCGATCGAGATGGGTGCAAGCTGTATCATCGTGTGTGAGGGCGCTGGCGTTTCCATGACGATCAAAAAACTGGCACAGGAGCGCGGCTGTACCGTCATCACAACTCCGTATGATACCTACACGGCAGCCCGTCTCATTAACCAGAGTATGCCGATCAGCTATTTCATGAAGACTGAGAAGCTGATCACCTTCGATACAGATGATTTCATCGATGATATTAAGGATGTGATGGCAAGCAAGCGTTTCCGTCATTTCCCGGTACTCGATAAAGAAGGCAAATACAAAGGCCTGATTTCCCGCCGTAACTTACTGGGTGCGCGCGGCAAGCAAGAACGTGATTCTGGTCGATCACAATGAGCGCGGTCAGGCGGTAGACGGCATCGAGAATGCCAATATCCTGGAGCTGATTGACCACCATCGTCTGGGTACTGTGGAGACGGTCGGACCGGTCTTCTTCCGTAACCAGCCGCTCGGCTGTACGGCAACGATCATCTTCCAGATGTACCGCGAACAGGGGCTGGGAGATCGACAAGACCATCGCAGGTCTGCTCTGCAGTGCGATCATCTCCGATACGCTTCTGTTCCGTTCTCCGACCTGCACACCGATGGATCGGGCGGCAGCGGTTTCTCTGGCTGAGATGGCAGGCATCAAGCTGGATGAGTTCGCAAACCAGATGTTTGAGGCAGGCAGCGAGTTAAAGGGCAAGAGCGATGCAGAGATTCTGTATCTGGATTTCAAGAAATTCTCAGCTGGAAAGACAAACTTCGGCGTCGGTCAGATCAACTCCTGAATGCAGAGGAACTTGGAAAGCTGAAGAACCGTATTGCTGCCGTTTATGGAGAAGGCGCGTGAGGACGAAGGTCTGGATATGATCTTCTTTATGCTGACGAATATCCTGACGGAGACGACCGAACTTCTCTGTGTTGGACAGGGGGGCGGCACAGGTTGTGGCAGATGCGTTCCACGTAGGTGATGCAAATGAAGAACTGAAGCAGACGGCAACACTGCCGGGCGTTGTTTCCAGAAAGAAACAGCTGATTCCGGCACTGACAGTGACACTGGAGCAGTAAATCAGGTGACAGTGCGCGGACGGGATTGTTTCATACGGAAAATCCAGTGATAGTTCGTGCAGGGCAGGAAGGTCGGACGGAAAGGAAGGATACCATGACATTTGTATATCCGGCGGTTTTTACGCCTAAGAAAGATGGAAAAGGGTATGATGCATATTTCCCGGATTTGGAGTGCTGCGAGGCGGAAGGTCCGGATCTGGAAGATGCGGTGGAAAATGCGCGGGAGGCAGCGTACAACTGGATCAGCCTGGAGCTGGAGGAAGAGGGCGATCTGCCGGCACAGACGCATATCGATGATATGAGCCTGCCGGAAGGAAGCATGGTGAAACAGATCATGGTCCGGATCAAACTTCTCCCGGACAACGATTAAGAGGATATAGGGATGGCACAGAAGAGAGCGGCTGGAAAGCCAGAAGAGCGTCGCCGGGGAGGAGCAAGGCAGAACCCGGAAGGACAGTTGAAAAAACGGGTGGAGACCCGGAACACTCCGGACCGCGCGCCCAGTGGAAGCCGGGCAATATGATTTATCCGGTTCCGGCGGTGCTGGTCACAGTGGCGGACGGCGAAGGAAACAGCAACATCATCACGATTGCCTGGACGGGCACGATCTGTACGAACCCGCCGATGGCGTACATTTCGGTGCGCCCGGAGCGCTATTCTTACCATATGCTGCGGGGGAGCGGTGAGTTTGTCATCAACCTGGCGACGGAGTCGATGGCGTATGCGACCGATTACTGCGGCGTCCGCTCCGGCAGGAATGTGGATAAATGGAAGGAGACAGGGCTCACACCGGTTCCGGCGCAGACGGTGAAAGCGCCGGTGATCGCCGAAAGCCCGGTCGCGATCGAGTGCCGGGTGACCGAAGTCAAGGAACTGGGGTCACATCATATGTTTCTGGCAGAGGTAACGGGTGTCAGCGTGGACGAGCAGTGGCTCAACGAGCGCGGCAGCCTGGAGCTTGCAAAGGCGGAACCGATTGTGTATTCGCATGGCGGCTATTATGGGCTTTCAGAGCTTCTTGGAACATTTGGATGGAGTGTAAAGAAAAAGAAGAGGTGCCAAAGATGAAAAATAATGTAACCCTGATTGGTATGCCGTCCGCAGGAAAGAGCACGGTCGGAGTGCTTTTTAGCAAAGAGACTGGGCTATTCCTTTATAGATGTGGATTTGCTGATTCAGGAACAGGAAGGTAAGCGTCTGCGCGAGATCATCGAAGAACAGGGACTGGACGGATTTCTCGATGTGGAGAATCGCGTCAACGCGGGGGTGGAAGCCGAGCAGGCGGTCATCGCACCGGGTGGCAGCGTGATCTACGGAAAGGAAGCGATGGAACATTTAAAAATCCATCGGACTGGTTGTCTAGCTGAAAATTACTTATGAGGAGCTGGTAAAACGCGTCGGCGATGTCAAGGACCGCGGCGTGGCGCTGAAAGACGGCATGACACTTCTGGATCTCTACCATGAGAGGATCTCGTATTTTGAGAAATACGCGGACATCACGATCGACGAGGAAGGTAAAGAGCTGGGGGCGGTGGTTGATGAGCTGCGCGAAATATTGGAAGAGACGCGGTTATGTGCTGGGAAGTGCGCCGGAGGAAGAGTAACAATTTCACATGAGAATGGGGGCAGCCGGTTCTGCCGGACGGGTTTCATAACGGGTTACAGTGAGAAAAAATCAGTTGCAAAACAGTTGAAAATCCAATACAATAGAATAGTAACCATTTTTATAGAATGTTAACAGTCGGGGTGCAAAAGATGCGGAATCTTTTTTGCATCCCTTTTTTGAAAGGTGTGCGTATATGACTACAGTGAAATCTTTTGTCCAGAGAGATGAAATTCTTTCTTCTGGCACTGATTCCGATTCTATTTCATTTCAGTGGGGCTGATTATACAGCCGTTTGATTCCATTGTGACTGGTATCTATGAGATCATATGGGAGCCGGATTTCCTGATCACCGATTATATTGCGGTCGGCGGCATGGGAGCCGCGTTTGTCAATGCCGGGATGATGGCGCTTATCAGCATCTACTTTGTCTATAGTCTTGGGATGGAGATGGACGGGCATACGATCACGTCCTGCTGTCTGATGTTTGGATTCTCTTTGTTCGGAAAAAATCTGATGAATATCTGGGCGATTTTTCTGGGTGTATTTCTCTATGCCAAATATCATAAAATGCACTTATCCAACTATATTTATGTCGGCATCTACGGAACGAGCCTGTCTCCGATCATCACACAGCTGATGCACGTGGTGGAGCTGCCGATCTGGCAGCGCTTCTGTGTGACGATTCTGGTGGGAATCTGTATCGGATTCGTGCTTCCACCGCTCGCGACGCATTCTCACTACGCCCATAAGGGATATTCCCTTTATAATGTGGGATTTGCCTCTGGCATCATTGCGACGGTCCTGGTCTCCACGTTTAAGTCTTTTGGAATTGAGACGGAGGCGCGTCTTATCTGGTCCTCCGGCAATGATGCGATGCTTTTAGGGCTGCTATTTGTCCTGTTTGCAGGCATGTCGGTGGTGGCAGTGCTGTGGCGCGGAAAAGATACACTTTTAGGGTATGAAAACTCCTTGGGACAACGGGAATCGGCGGTACCGATTACCTGCTGGAATTGGGCGGTGCGGTGACGCTTCTCAACATGGGACTCAATGGTCTGTTTGCGACCTTCTTTGTGCTGGCAGTCGGCGGAAACCTAAATGGACCGACGATCGGCGGAATCTTTACCATCGTTGGATTCAGTGCGACTGGGGAAAACATTTGCGGAATATTTTCCCGATCATGGCGGGCGTCTGCATTGCGAGTACCGTCCGGGCGTGGGATATCACGAATCCGTCGGCACTTCTGGCGCTGCTCTTTTCCACGACGCTGGCGCCGATCGCCGGAGAGTTTGGAATTTTATGCGGCGTGTTAGCCGGTTTTCTGCACGCGTCGGTGGCGCTCAATGTCGGGATCGTGTATGGGGGCATGAACCTCTATAACAATGGATTTGCGGGCGGTATCGTCGCAATGTTCCTGGTGCCGGTGATCCAGTCGATCCGCGACCGGAGGGCGCGGGCGAAGGGAGATCTGTCGCTGTAAGATTTCCTCTTTTTTAATGGAATCTTAACACGAAAGAGGCATAGAGATATTGTATCATTATAAAAACACCACATTTATGATACCTACTAAACATAGAAAGGAATGATACATATTTCAACTTCATTTGCGCTTCTGGTCGTAGCGATTATTATCCTTGTCTGCATCGCGGGAAGCCGTCTTTCGGGGCGGCTGGGGGGTGCCGACGTTGTTTATTTTTATTATGCTGGGAATGCTGTTTGGATCGGACGGTATTTTTAAGATTCCATTCGGCAATTTTGCACTGGCGGAACAGGTCTGCTCGGTGGCACTGATTGTTATCATGTTTTACGGCGGGTGCGGCACGCGCTGGAGTGAGGCGAAGCCGGTCGCGGGCGGTCGATTTTGTTATCCTCGGCGGGTGTAGTGCTGACGGCGTTTTTGACCGGGCTGTTCTGTCATCTGGTGCTTAATATGGCACTGATGGAAGGAATGCTTCTCGGCGCAGTTCTTGGATCGACCGATGCGGCATCCGTGTTCTCGATCCTGCGTTCGCGCAAGCTGAACCTCAAATACGGCACGGCATCCATGCTGGAGTTAGAGAGCGGAAGCAACGACCCGTTTGCGTACATGATGACGGTGATTCTGCTGTCTGCGATGACGGGGAGTGTGAGCGGCGGTTCGGCGGTTCTGCTTTTGATCCGCCAGCTCGCATTTGGGCTTTTGACCGGCGCGACGGTCGCGTGGTTGGTGACATGGCTTTTAAAGCGGTATGCCTTTTATGGCGAGGGATTTGACACGATCTTTGTCTTTGCGGCGGCAATCATTTCTTACGCGCTTGCATCCCAGATTGGTGGAAATGGCTACTTAAGCGTGTATTTGACCGGTATTATCCTCGGAAATCAGGAGCTGAAGAACCAGAAAGCGCTGGTTGGCTTCTTTGATGCATTTACCGGCATGATGCAGATGCTTCTGTTTTTCCTACTGGGACTTCTGGCATTTCCCCCTCGCAGATGCCGTCGATCGTGCTTCCGGCGATCGCAATCGCATTGTTTTTAACATTTGTGGCTCGTCCGGCGGCGGTTGGCTTGCTGCTCGCGCCGTCGAAACCGCCGATCGGGCAGTATCTGGTTATTTCCTGGGCGGGTCTGCGCGGTGCGGCGTCAATCGTATTTGCGATCATGGCGACGCTTAGTGAGGGATATATGAAATATGATATATTCCACATTGTGTTCTGCGTTGTTTTATTTTCCATCATTTTTTCAGGGTTCGCTGCTTCCGAAGGTGGCAGAAAAAAATGTGACATGATCTACAACTCGACCGATGTCATGCGGACGTTCTCGACTATACGGGCGATATGCAGATTCAGTTCGTGCAGCTTCCGATCGGGGACAATCATCCGTGGAAAAACCGTAAAATCTGTGAGATCGAGATGCTTCCGGGTATGTTAATCACAGTGATCCGGCGCGGCGCGCAGACGATTGTGCCCAAAGGGCAGACTGTCATTCAGGAAGGGGATACCGTCGTCTTGGGTGCAGAGGGCTTTACGGACAGCCAGGGAATCCTTTTAAAAGAGATTCTGATGACACCAGATCACCGCTGGTGTGGTAAGAAGATCGCGGAGGCGCGCTTCTATAAGAATACGATCATTGTGATGATAAAGCGGGGCAGCCAGATCATCATTCCAGACGGCGGTACGCAGATACTGGAAGGCGACCGGGTGGTTGTATACTCGCAGAAACTGCCGCAGGTGGAAGGGCGTGTGAAACACGAAAGCGGACCGGCCGTATCGGCTGCTGTTCACAAGTAAGCATGTTTTCTTACGGCACTTTCGGTTCCAAAAGTGCCTATCCGTGAACCGTAACGCGGATTCATTGCAGGAACATGGAAATTTCAGGCAATACTTGCAGTTTGTTGAATTTTAAACTATACTAAAACAACAACGGTTTGCCGGAGGAAAAGAGTATGCAGCAGGGAAATACGAAGGAACGGATTGTAGAGGCTTATATCGAGCTGGAGGCGGAGAGACCGGTCGAGAAGATCACGGTTACGGCGCTGGTTGAGCGGAGCCGGATCACAAGAAAAACGTTTTATTATTACTTTAAAGATATATATGATTTGATGGAATACCGGATGGAACGCGAGATGAAGCGCGTCATGGAAGAGACGATGAGCCAGCCGGATCCGGAGAAGGCGCTGGCACAGCTTTATATGTATATCATGGAAAATCAGAAGCATATCCGGGCATTGTCTGAGTCAGCACAGTTCATGGCGCTGCGCCGTCAGATGGGAGAAAAGGTGTACCAGTATTTTTATAACCATCTGGAGCGGATTGGTATGTTCAAGAAGCTGACGATGCCGGAGGCGGCGATGGCGGTGCAGATCATCATTTTCTCAGTCATGGGAGTTGCGTTTGACGCGCCGTTTAAGGATGAGGCGGATGTGAAGGAGCGTGTCGCCACGTTCATGAGCGTGATCCGCAAATGCATCGGGTGCGACCCTATGCAGGTCCGTTAGGAAAGCAGGTTTCCGGCAGTTTTGAGAATTATTGTAACTGTTCAGTAGGTCTGCGCATTTACTGCGCTGACCGTACGAAAACATGGGCCAGCAGGCAAAAACATTGCCGCAGGCAATTTTTAATGAATTTTTGCGCGTGACTGTGAAGGTACTGAACAGTTACGAATGATTGTCAATTAGAAAATGGAACAAGGAAACGCAGGAGGAATCAGCGGTATTTGGTTGGTTTTTCCTGCGTTTTTTTGCTGTCATGTATCCGAAAAAACGGTCAGCGGCAGGAAAAATTCGGGTTCTATGAAAAAAGATGAACATAGATGGATACATTTTGACAAATTTGTGTACACACCTGTCCGAACTTGGGAGTGGCAAAGTGTATACGAGATGAGTAAAATATAGACTGAGAAAAATTTTTACCAAGAACAAGCATAGATGGAGGAAATTATGAAAAAAAGAGGAAAGATTCTGGCGCTGGCTGCGATTGTAGTTGTTGGCGCTGTCGTTTTGTCCCGATGCGGCCATAAGAATACGGCGGCGGAATATGAGTCCCGTCCAACCGTAAAGGTAGAAAATCCGGTTCGTCAGGACATCAGCTTGTACACGGATCTGACCGGACTGGTAGAGCCGCAGTCCCGCGCGAGCGTCATGCCGAAGATGAGCGGCGAGGTGCTGGAGGTTTACTTCCAGGCGGGCGATACGGTCCAGGCAGGGCAGGCGCTGTGCAAGATCGATTCCGACGCGTTGACAGCGTTAAAGCTGCAGGTGGATGCGGCTTCCGTTGCCTTAAAGAATGCGGACAGCAATTTAAGCCGTACCCAGGCGCTCTTTTGCCGATGGTTTTGTCTCCCAGGAGGCGATGGAGCAGGCACAAAACAACGCACAGAGCGCGAAGATTTCCTATGAATCTGCGAAGAATCAGTACGATCTGCAGGTGAAATACACAACCGTGACGGCGCCGATCGACGGTGTGATCGAGTCCCGGAGCGTCGAACCGCATGATCATGTATCTCCGGCAGGCGAGATCTGCACGATCTCCGGTGCCAGCCAGTTACAGGTTAAATTCGGTATCACCGAGAAGATCCACCAGACGATGGGCTGGGTGACAGCGTGACGCTGGAGAAAAATCGGGTGCGGATTACACCGGTACTGTAACCGAATCGGATCTATGGTCAACGAGAGCAGCGGCCTTTATGACGCGCGTGCGATGGTGCCGGATGCAGCAGGTCTTACGAATGGTTCCGCGTAAAAATGACGATTATCATGGACCGCGTCAGCCAGGTGCTAACCGTTCCGGTCGATGCAGTCAGCTACGACAACGGTGCCCCGTTTGTATACCTCTATGAGGACGGAAAAGCGGAGAAAACCGAGATCGAAGCAGGTATCTATGACGATGAAAATATGGAAGTAAAATCGGGTCTGACGAGCGACAGCCAGGTCATCGTAAGCTGGAGCAACGAGCTGGTGGATCAGGGAGAAGTCCTGTTGGCACATGGATAGCGATGGCGCGCAGACAGACGGAAACAATGAGACAGCAGCGGAGACGACAGAGGCAGGTGACAAAAAGAATGATTCGACTGACAAAACTCGCACTGCGGCGTCCGGTTACCATCATTCTCTGTCTGATTACCATCGCGTACTTCGGTTTTCAGTCCGTCATGGGCATGAAGCTGGAACTGACGCCAGAGATGGAGATGCCGATGTTAATCATCGCCACGGTGTATCCGGGAGCCAGCCCGGAGGACGTAACCGATCTGGTTACCAAGAAAGAAGAAGATGCGATCACGTCATTGGACTCGGTAGATAAGGTACAGTCCATTTCCCGTGAAAATGTATCGATCGTCATTGTCCAGTATGAGTACGGCACCAACATGGATACCGCATACATTAACCTGAAAAAGGCGATAGACGGCATTCAGGGCGATCTGCCGGACGATGCCAATGACCCGAATATCATGGAGCTGGATATCAACTCGATGGCGACGGTTACGCTGGCAGTCAGCGGCGACGTTGATCAGAACCTTTATACATATGTAGATGACAAAATTGTTCCTGAGTTTGAGAAATTAAGCTCGGTCGGCGAGGTTTCGATTGCCGGCGGTCAGGAGAGCTACACCCGCGTGGAACTGATTCCGGAAAAACTGGCACAGTACCACCTGAATATGAATACGGTCGCACAGTTAGTCGGTGCCGCCGATTTCACGATCCCGGCGGGCGATGTCCGGGTTGGAAAACAGGATCTCGACGTCAGTGTCGGCAACGAATTTAAGAGCACGGAAAGTCTGAAAAATGTCGTGCTTCCGCTGGCAAACGGTGAGACGATCCATCTTTCTGATATCGCGAATGTCTATGAGGCGCTGGAGGATGCAAACTCGATCGGACGCTATAATGGCGAAGATGTTATCTCCCTGGGAATCAAGAAACAGCAGAGTTCCACCGCGATCGAGGTTTCCAACCAGGTAACCAAGAAGGTGCAGGAAATTGAACAGCAGTATCCGGGTCTTAAAATCACCGTGGTAGATGATGCCAGTGACACGCTGAAACGGTCTTTAAGCAGCGTAATCCAAACGCTGCTCCTGGCGATCATCCTGTCCATGATCATTCTGTTCTTATTCTATGGCGATCTGCGTGCATCGGTCATCGTAGGTACGTCCATTCCGATCTCCGTTGT
>VOFJ01001341.1_pt1 | contig 11905 bp, 17 predicted proteins | sample 5384081 | NCBI WGS metagenome assembly VOFJ01 (sample SAMN12384729, study PRJNA508395) | human gut metagenome | isolation source: healthy gut I | host: Homo sapiens | reverse complement strand
TAGCATTTCCCCAATTATTTCCTGAAAGTAGCACTTTCCCAAAAAGAAAGCCTGAGTATATTAACTCAGACTTTTTCTTCATTCGTACGATTTTCTTTCTCTTCCTGCTCCATGACACACGTCTGGATTGCCTCGTTGAGTGACAACATCTTGTCATCTAACGAAGATACCATCTCCGCACATTCCCGCAACTCCCGGCTGATGTAATCCGGTGCATTTCCCTCAAATTTATAATATATCTTATGTTCCAGACTTGCCCAAAAAAATCCATGGCAATGGTCCGAATCTGTATCTCAACTTTTGTATCAACAACACTGTCAGACAAGAAAATCGGCACAGACACCAGCATATGATAACTCTTATATCCACTTTCTTTCGGGTTCTTGATATAATCTTTGATGGACAGAACCTTCAAAGTCGCTCTGATTACCAATCATCTCTGCAAGACGATAAATGTCTGATGTAAAGGAACAAATGAGCCGCACACCTGCAATATCGTTGATATACTTTACCATATTCTCTATGGAAGTCTCATATCCGTAACGTTTCAGTTTCTTTACGATACTCTCTGCAGTCTTTACTTTGTCTTAATATGTTCAATCGGATTATACTGATGAACATGTTGAAATTCATCATTCAATATCTCCAGTTTTGTTCCGACTTCTTTTTAATGCCGACTGGTATAAGAACATAACCGTTTTCCAACTATCGACATCTTCATAATTCTTTATTACACGATCCATATTTCACTTCTCCTCTCCATATTGAAGAGAAAAAAATTCGTACTTGTTTATTATAACACACTCCACTTCACTTGTGGGTCTGTTCACGAAAACTTAATAAATGATATTCGGGGCTGAAAGACTCCCCTCTATGATATCCACTGGTTTTTCTTAATATTCAATTCCTTCTCTTGCTGTAATTCCCTGATCATATGGATGTTTGACTTTTCGGATCTCGGTTACATAATCAGCAAGCTCCAGCACTTTATCTGAGACAACATGACCAGTCAGCACAATTTCCAGACCACGTGGTTTGTGCTCCAGAAATTCAACAAGCTTTTTCTTCACTTAATACGCCCAGCTGCACTGCACATAATATTTCGTCCAATACCAGTACATCAAATGAATATAAAATTTTTATAATCTCATCCAGTGCTTTTTATTGTTATAATGCTTTAATCTTGCTTTTTCGTCTGCATTCATCTTGCTAACAAACTTCACACGATCTTTTCCCCGGCAGACAGGTCACATTCGGGATCTGCTCCAAAATAACACGTTCACTGGAAGAGTTGTCTTTTTAAAAACTGGAACATCAGAACATCCAGACCACTTCCTGCCGCACGCAGCACTAATCCCATAGCCGCTGTCGTTTTTCCTTTTCCGTCTCCGTAATATACATGTATCCTTCCAGTTCCTATCATCTACAATTCTCCATTTCTTATTTCAAATTTGCCATAAATAATTCGTAAAAATCATCTTCTCCGGCAAGCATTGGTGAATTTTCTCCCCCCACCATTCGTACTTCTTTTTCATAGCAGCATGGAATTCCTCTCCTGCGCAAATAATATCCATTTCATAAATTTCATATCCCAGCTCCTGACAGACTCTGCAAAATGCACTAAGCGGTTCTTTTTCCTTCTTTGTGTTCTTAAGCCGTTCCTTAAGTTCTGGTTCTTTTTAACGCCCGGTTCTGTAATTCATCTAACATATCTATTACATTTGCCATATTATTTCACATCCACTTTCTTACAAAATGTCCTGAGGCAGCATTTATCGCAATAAGGTTTTGTTCTGGCTGTACATACTTCTCTTCCATGGTTAACCAGTCTGTGGCAGAAGCTGTTTCCTTCTTCTGGTGGTATAATCTTCCACAATGCCATCTCTACTTTTTTTTCGGATCTTTCATCTTTGTCTACAAGTCCGATTCGATTACATAATCTGATGCAATGCGTATCTGTAACAATTGCCGGCTTGCCGAACACATCCCCCATAATCAGATTCGCGCTCTTTCTTCCCACTCCCGGGAGCTTTAATAATTTGTCAAAATCATCTGGGACTTTTCCATTATATTCATCCCGAAGTATCTTCATGCATGCACTGATGTCTCTTGCTTTACTTTTTTCCAAGTCCACACGGTCTTACGATCTCTTCTATCTCCTCCACCGGCGCATCTGCAAGTGCATTTTACATCTGGAAATTTTGCATAGAGATCTTCTACGACTACATTGACCCTCGCATCTGTACACTGGGCTGCCAGACGTACACTGACAAGAAGCTTCCAGGCTTCATCATAATCTAATGTACAATCCGCATCCGGATATTCTTCTTTCAGGCGACGGATTACTTCCAGAGCCAGTTCTTTTTTTTCGCATGCTAATCTCTCCTTCTATCGGTCTGACAATAGAACAACTTTTTTGTTCAAAAATGCCTCGGATTTTTTGCTCGCCATCTGCAAAGGCGAGAGCCATCTCATATCTGATATAATAACACACTTTCCGACATGACAAAAAGCAGATAACACTAAGTTACCTGCTTTTTTGTTGCCAAGCATACGACAAAAAAGATCCGGTGGCACCTTTTTTTGTCTGCAAATGCTACTCTTTTATGTTCGTAGTATCCTTAAATCATCTCAAGGAATGCTGCGATTCGTGTATCAAGCTGTCCTACATCTGCCTGTGAGTAGTCTGTCTCGATATGAATATAAGGGAAGTCCTTTTTTTTTTTTACACGCTTCTCGATGCTCTTTGCCTCAATGTTATATGTATGACAGGCCTGAAGGGTCATCTCAACAACTCCTTCTACCTGATACTCGTCAAGCAATCTTTCCAACAATTCATAACGATTCGTGTCTGGAGTCATGACAGAACAGCCAATTGCCAGATAACGTTCTGCTATTGCCTGATAAATGTCTTCTTCTGCATCTTCATCGATCAGGCGATCCACTGACTTCGCACCGCCACAGTTCTCATATACAACGACATTTCCACCATTTTCTTCAATTGCTTTTACAACCTTCATCGGAGCACCGCTGCTTGGGCAGCCTGTCAGGAGAATTCTCTTTTCGTCTCTCTGGCTTTTCTCCTTCTTCGTATTCTTTCATGATTTTTTTTCTGTCAGTGCATCGATTTCTGCCGGCATTGCTTCTTTATCAAATTTGAACTGGCTTCCATAAAGAACATTAAAAAGCTTGAACCTTCCATTGGCGCCGGATCATTTTTCATTGTCTCATAAAACCTGCGAAGTGCCAGCCGTCCCTGGTTAGCAACATGAACTGCATGGCGAACCTGTTCTTCTGTGATTGTTGTGTTAAATGTCTCTTCAAGATATTCTTTGAATCGTATAATCTCCTTTTTTCCAAAGTTCTAATGCTGATTCGTTCTGCGTATTTGGAAGTTCCATAATATACACATTATTTTTAAATTCTTTCATTAACTCGTACATTTTTTTTTCTTTCCATCGCAAGTTGTTTCCCCGACAACCACATCTGAAAAAATAGAAAAATGGACATTTGTCGTTACAGCAAAACCATAACTTGCTTTTACCATCGGGCAAAGGTTCTTTGGAAGATCTTTTTCTGCAACCGGGATTGTCTCATCAGATGTGGAACAAAGTCCGACTGTTACAGCTCCCATAGCCATGGCAATTTCCTGTGGAAAATATGTACAATACGCGCCAATTACTGGAATCCCCTTATCTTTTTACCTCTTTCATGACCAAAAATGATTTCTGCCTCTGCTCTGCAAATTCTTCGAAAATCTCAGGCAATTCTTTTACTAACTCCATATTACTTCCTCCTTAAGTTTTCATTTTCCTCAACATATAATTATGCACGGAAAATTATATCGTATCTCTAGCTGATATAATTTTTATTGTAGTCTCTTTATTAATATCGGACAAATTGGTATTTATAATATATACGTGTATGTATTTTTATTTATCTATAGTTTCAAGAAATCTTACCAGGTGCAAGAACCTTTACCAGCTGCAAAAGTCCTTACGCATTGAATACGTATTTATCCAGTCTGTTATATATTTCTTAACCTACTTTCCTGTTTTCTTAAGGTTTTCATAAGAAATTTCAGATTTGTTTTATTGTTTTAACATATTTTTAGACATAATTCTTGGCTATAATAAAGTCAGATAGTTGAGAGAGACATAAATCAACTATCTCCCCCTCATAAAGTGCGAAAGCACTTACTCTCATTCCTTTAGATAACTATAAAACAACGAAGCCCGTTAGCCCTTGTGGTTAGCGGGTTTTCGCTGTTCTGTACTTGTTGCAAAATCCGCTTCGGTCAAATCTCGGTCAAATAATTTTCTAAAGAAATGTTGCACCTTTTCTATTCTCTTTTCTTATTCTTGTTCTGATTATATGATTTCCTTATACAAATTCTGTAATTTATCCATTTCCGGATTTTGCTTTTATCATCTGTGACGTGCGTATACAAATCCAGTGTGATTGCTATGGAATAATGTCCGAGGAATCCTTTGTAATAGTCAATATAAAGATTGTCAAAAAGTGAAGCAAATCGTTTAAAAATTTTTCTCATAAATATCCTTCCTCCTTAGATTATATATTTACTTTTTAATATTATATCTTATTCCCTATTTTGTCTATATTTTTTTTGTTTATTTCAAATATTTCATTCTATTTTATTTTTATCAAACTATTTTCAAACAAATCCAAACAAAGAATCTCGGGGCAAATTTCGGTCAAATCAGGATAAATAAATATAACACTTTATATGTAAGTCAATTTTAAAAAAGCCTGTAATTCCGGGCTTTACAACACTTTGTAACACAATATAAACCAGTTCGATAATCCCTCATTCCTTTAGATAACTATAAAAACAACAAAAACCCGTTGGTCGAAAGACTAACGGGTTTTTTGCTATGTTTTTTCATGACAGGGAGTTTTTGGTTCTTATTGCTTTTTAGAGAATCCATCTTACACCGTCCGTCCAGATATCTCCGGCTTCGTCGGACGAATTACCGCGCGATAGAATATAACACGGTCATCTAACACTTCCTGAAACATGGATACGGTCTTTCCTGTGATGAATGCGCAGAGTACTGTTCCGATTCCTACGCCGTGAAGTCCGTGAAGGATTCCGATGGAAAGTACCAGTGTTGTAGTCAGACAACACAAGTCAAATGTGGTCTTCACATATTTATATGGTTTGTTCAGAATCTCTGACATATCCCTTTGAAATGTATCCGTCGGAATAATCGGAAGCATACAGCGATTCGCCAGTGCGATTCCAAAGCCGATAATCAAAAATCCCAATGCAAAATACAGTACATTTAACGCCATTGTATTTGGCAGAAGTGCCAGCCATGCATCGTGGACATCAATCATTTTCCCAAAACCGATTCCTACAACAAAGGAAAAGATATATTCGAAACAAAAATGCTTTCTTTAAAATCATAAGTGTTAATACGAGCATTGTCTGGAAAATGTAATTCCATGTTCCAAACGACAGTGCCGGAAATACTTTATTGAATACAAATGGCACAGATGAAATCGTTGAAATTCCAAAGCCACTCTTTGCCATCAGGCACACTCAAGACTGTTGATAATCAGTACGATGCAAAGAGCCAGTTCTCCAGGGAGATATTTTTTATTCATGATAATCCTCTTTTCTTTTAATCTTGTTGTGATATACGCCTCATATACTTTTTACTGCATACATCTGATATAGCCGCCGGCAGGGCGCACATTGTCCGGTGGACAATGGTTTTGCGCCGACCGAAACGGAGTGTAGACTTACAGAGGTGCGCAGTAGAAGTATGTCATGCAATTGCATGACGCGCACCTCGCGGCAAGAATGCCGAGACATTCTTGAATGTTAATTTTTCTGTATAATTTCAGTCAGATTTTGCTGACCGTATTTTTAGTATAGACCCAAGAATTCATAAATACTAATGTATTTTTTTGAATATATCTATTCTATTTTAGAATGAATATAGTATAATATTTGGTAGGATTGTGAGAGTGCGCAGCGCAAAGCAATCCGCAGGCATCATAGGGGACCTCTTGACACATATAACTGAAAGGATTATTTATGAACACCGATTACCTTCGCTACTTTTCCACTCTTGCAGAACTCCAACATTATGGAAATGCTGCAAAAAAAGCACTAAACATTTCCCAGCCGGGACTCAGCCATGCAATTCATTCTTTGGAAAAAGACTATGGACTTCCACTTTTTGAAAAGACTGGCAGAAATGTACGACTCAGCCCTTATGGACTAAAAATTAAAAAAATATATAGATGTCATTTTAAACAACTTGGACGAATTAGAACAGACCATCTCTGACTTCCACCGAGAAGATAAAATCATCCGGATTGCCAGCGTCTATCCCCTGGCCAGAAGCTTCATTCCGGAACTGATTCAATCCTGTTCTCTTTGAAGTTTCCATTTGCAATTTACAATGGAATGACCCCGGATATTCTTCACGGTCTGGAAACTATGACTTATGATCTTGGCTTTTGCTCCGGACAGCCCTCATCAGAACTATTTGAATACTGCCCTGTTCAAAAATCCTATGTTGGAATCGTCGTTCCAAAAGGACATGAATTAATATCAAAAGAAGCTTTCAACTTTCGTGATATTACTACATACCCACAGATTTTCTTCACACGGACAAGCCCAATGCGAAAGCTTCAGGAACAAATCTACAAAGATTATCAAATTTCTGCAGCCCCTGCCTGCGAAGCAGAAGAAATAGAAGTGATTTTAAATATGATTGAACACGGATTTGGCATCTCTGTCCTGCCATATCTGGATATCTTCAAAAACCGAAATGTAGACGTTCTTCCACTTTCCGAGACAAAATGGGAGTCGACCTTTTATGCAATCCGCAGACGCGATGGGGTCAGAAGCCATGGCGAAAAGACAATTTGGAGCCAGATTATACACAATTCAAAAAGGGACAGGTTGGAATTTTAGAAAAGCCCGGAAAATGGCGGTTGGAATTTTGACACAATTTAAAAAGGGACAGGTAGAAGTGAAATTGGGGACGGGGTTTTTTGAAAAAACCCCGTCCCCAATTTTTATAAAAAATACATATTTCAATACAAACAGTACTGCCAGTACGTACATGAGTATGCTGACTTTCTTTTCTTTTTTTGCTTTTCCTGTGATCAGGTTGAGTGCCACGTATGTGATAACTCCCATTGAGATTCCTTCGGAGATGCTGTAGAAGAATGGCATTGCGATGATGCATACATAGCAAGGGATTGCTTCTGACATATCGTTGAAATCTATGTTTGTTACGTTCGTGAGCATGTAAAGTCCTACAATTACAAGTGCCGGTGCTGTGGCAAATGATGGTATTGCAAGGAAGATTGGTGACAGGAACAGTGACAGTCCGAAAAGGATTGCTGTTGTGACTGATGTAAGTCCGGTTCTTCCTCCTTCGGATACTCCTGATGCGCTTTCTACAAATGTTGTTGTTGTTGATGTTCCGATTACGGCTCCGACTGTTGTTGCGACTGCGTCTGCCATAAGTGCGCCTTTGATTCTTGGAAGTTTTCCGTTCTCGTCGAGCATGTCTGCTTTTTGCGGATACTCCGATCAGTGTTCCGATCGTATCAAATAAGTCTACGAACAGGAATGCAAACAGGATGACTATAAAGTTCAGGGAGAAGATTCCGCTGAAGTCCAGTTTGCAGAAGATTGGTGACAGACTTGGTATGGATAATCCGTTGCTGAAATTTGGCAGCAGACTGTAGAATCCAAGATCTGCATTTGGTACATAAAGTCCTGTGAACTGGCAGATGATACCGAGGATCCAGGTGATCAGAATACCCCAGAGGATGTTTCCTTTGATGTTCTTTACTACTAAAATTCCTGTGACGATAATTCCGATGATTGCAAGGAGTACTGTGATTCCTACATCGTTAAATGACGCGGATACTCCGTTTACTTCGTTATATTTATCTACGGAGAATAACTGAAGCAGTGTAGATCCTCCGATTACAATTTTTGCATTCTGAAGTCCGATGAATGCGATGAACAGACCGATGCCGACGCTGACGGCTGCTTTTAAATTCTGTGGGATTGCATTGAAAATAGCTTCTCGTACATTTGTTGCAGACAAAAGAATAAAGATGATGCCTTCTGCAAATACGGCTGTCAGTGCATATTCCCAGCTATATCCCATTCCTAATACAACTGTGTATGCAAAATATGCATTCAGTCCCATACCTGGTGCCAGTGCAAATGGATAGTTTGCAAAGATTGCCATGAGCAGTGTTCCGATAAATGCCGCCAGAGCAGTAGCAGTAAATACAGCTCCTGAATCCATACCCGTAGCTGAAAGTATGCTTGGATTGACCGCAAGAATATATGCCATTGTCATAAATGTTGTGATTCCGGCAAGTATTTCTGTTTTCGCGTCAGTCTTGTTTTCGCTAAGTTTAAATACTTTTTCTAACATGATGTTCCCCTTTCGTTCCTGTAATGTATAAAGACAACATTTTCATGATAGCATACCACATTTTATAAAAAGCTATATTTTAAAAAGCGGTTCTGCCATCGCAATCAGATAAAAAAACCGCTCCTTTGTCAATTTATTAGTTTACATAATAACTATTATAAAATTTTACTTCTTTCAACGAGAAATAATCTCATATCCATCTTCGGTCTGCCGCACGGAAGCTTCAAAAAAATGTCTTCATAGCCTGGATCATGTAATCTGTGTCTTTTCACACTTCCTGTCTCATATGGGGAATGCATGGCGAGCTGAGCCAGTCCGATGTCTACTGTGTTGACTGGTACCTGTGTCGTGGAAATGTTCCCGAGTGTGGAACCTCCCAGTATATCGGAACGGTTCACGTAGATCTGATACGGTACATTTGCCCGGTTGCAAATTTCCTCAAACACCGCTGCTGATATTGCATCGGTAGTATATTTCTGATTGGCACTGTATTTGATGACCACACCATTTCCCGGATATGGCCGATTCGTCGGGCATGCCTTGTCGGTATGGTTCGGTGTACGGCATGAGCATTATCTGCGGAGATCATAAAGCTGTTGGCGATACTCTGCCTGTATCCGGCCTCATCCCGTCCCATGGCATGATTGATCCGAATCAGTGTATCTGCAAGAAATGTAGATGCAGCTCCTTGTTTTGTGCCACTTCCAACTTCTTCGTTATCGAATACACAGTGAACTGGGATACTTTTTCCATTGATTACATTTTTTTCATTGATTACATTTTTTTCATTGATTACATTTTTTCCACCGACTTCGCTTTGTTCATTTGCCTGTACATTTTCCGATGGCAAAGGGTCTTCAGACTGCAAGAAAGCTTCTAATGAAGAAAATGCGCACTGAAGATCATCCAGCTTCGGACTGGAAATGAATTCTTCGCAAGCTCCCAGATGCTTCCTTTCATTGCGATTGTAAAGGAACAGATCACTTGCAAGGATTGTGTCCTCTTTTTACATTTGCCGCCTCTGCAATCTGCTTCATAAATTTCCCTTTTGCTTCGCCGCAGCCGTAAAGTGGCAGCATATCTTTCTGTATGTTATAATCGTAGCCTTTATTTGCCTCCCGGTTCATATGAATAGCCAGATTCGAATCATGACCAAATCCCGGTCTACGTTGACCAGCTTCGTGACAAGTCTGTTATTTTCTTTTTACGATCAGACGCCCTGCCACAGACAGTGGTCTGTCAAACCACGGTGCACAGAGCATACCGCCATATTTTTCAACATTCAATTTTACATAATGTTCTTCCACGTTCATTTCCGGATTTGTTTTAATCTTAAAGCTCGGAGAATCACTATGGGACGCCACAATCTGGAACCCACAGTAATTTGAGAATCCTGCGCCGGAATTCGAAATGCAATGAGTGATGAACCACTGCGGATCACATAATATTTCCCACCTGATTTCAGCTTCCACGCTCCGCTCTCTAAAAAGCTGCTCATAGCCAGCCGCTTCCAAATGCTTTCTCATTGTATCAACGGCATGATACTGGCTCGGCTCTCTTCAATAAATGTAAACAGCTTTTGCACTGTGTCTTTATATTCTCTGTCTTCTTCCACGATATTAAATCCCTCTTTTCCTGTTTCTTCCGGTTCTTTCTATTCTATTTTCATTTTACTTCTTTACACGGATCCACGGATTTTTCTCCATGAAATGTTCCAGACGCTCCGGGTTCTGGTCGGAATGTTCGACCTCTCTGGAGTAGCGGTAGGTCAGCTCCACAACTTCTTCCATGGAAAGTGTCTTTTCATTTTCCAGCCATCTGGCGCGCAAGATTTCTTCTATTATATAGACACTGTACACGCACACCTGCATTTTCGCCTGAATACGTCCATCATAAACTGCCCCACAGAAAATAAGTAAACACAAAATACACCAGCATTTGTTCCAGCATAATGTCCCAATCCGGCATATGCTCCTGCTTCCACAGTTCAAATTCCTGGAGATTTACAAAGTATCTGAGCTGGTCAATGTCTTCCTCTGACTGTTCCTCTCCACCCTTTTTGTGCTGTATTGCCTTTTTGTATTGCATTGCCTTTTTTGTATTGCATTGCCTTTTTGTTCTGCATCGCTCTTCACCGAATCCTCATACACACTTGCCAGACCGCCGTAAAGTAATTTGTCTGCGTCCATCAGCACATACAGCCAGTTTTCTTTCAGAAGCTCCAGCCGATACAGATACTGAAATGTTTTTCTGTGCAATTCGAATCGTCCGGTCTCGTCTTTTTCAAATGCTTCCAGACGTTCTTTTTGTGTACTTTCTGGCTGTCTCGGACTCGTATTTCTTCGGAATATCCTCACAGGAAAACATTTCCCTGCGGTCTACATGTGCCTGCATATCATGGCTGATCGCCAGTGCCAGCGCCATGCGGTGATGAATGGAGAGATTTCTATCCTGAAGGCATTTTTAAAATGCTTTCTCTTGCGTCCACCAACTGTGAATAAAAGAACAGGTCGAAGTCGCCATAATCTTCTTCTCCCGGCTTCTCATAACTTAAGAAATGCACCGGATTTTTCTTGCCTAATATGATTCTTTTGCTGCCTCCGGGCAGGAAAGAGAGAGCGTAATTTCCCTGACTCCCTCGAACTCTTCTATGTGGCGCGGATACATTTTACAAGTCCGGCACAGGCTGTCCGGTCCCGCCATCTGATAAAGCCGGCAGAGATTATCCTGGTTTAAAAATGCACAGCGCTTTTTCCGTATCCTGACGGAATACGCCCTCGCGCCAGTTGACACAGCGGCGCAGCTCGCGGGCGAGATTCTTTTTCAATATTATTAAGCCCTGTTGCCGCCTTTGCGTACCGCCGCTTCGACTTCTCATCAATTACAATCTGCCACCCCGCGCAGCAAGTGTCCTCGCAGTCTGCGGCGATACAGGAAAATTCTTTATAATAATCTGGTATGGTATATAACATCAAATATCCTTCTTTCCAAGACGGACATCTTCCATCTCTTTTACAAATGCTTCATCCATATGGTCGAAAAGGTAATTTTTTGTGCCGCCTGTGCGCTCCTTAATTTCTTCCTGAATTTGTCTGCGGGTGATTTCTACCTCTTCATAAAATTCTCTGGAAGAAATAAGTGCGCTTCCCCTGTCCCTGGGTCACGACCTGCTCCACGCCATCGGAAGTTACGACTGTCACATGGCGTTTTCGTCCGATATGGTGCACGACCTTTTCTATGTACTGATCTGCTGTCTCAGCCTGCTTCGTATAAACAACGTGAATGTTGTGGTATTTCTGAATCTCCAGCGTATCGCCATCCACCTTATATGCATCAAACACAAGGATCACGGTACATTTCTTAAATCCCTGATAGTTGCTTAAGATATCCATTAATTTATTTCTGGCACTCTCAATGTTCACCTTTGCCAGTTCTTTCAGTTCGTCCCACGCGAAAAT
>VOFJ01001133.1_pt1 | contig 11905 bp, 17 predicted proteins | sample 5384081 | NCBI WGS metagenome assembly VOFJ01 (sample SAMN12384729, study PRJNA508395) | human gut metagenome | isolation source: healthy gut I | host: Homo sapiens | reverse complement strand
CAGTCAATGGGGACGGATTTTCGGAGGAGCAGGAAAGAATGGCAACCAGCGTCTAACCAGTTATTATAAGCAACATTCACCCCTACCACATTCTTTCTACCCTCCGTACTTCCGATTTAAAAAGGATTTGGAATCATGCTGGATATTGGAGATAAAGAAGGTACTTTATGCGAAAGTAATGAAGAACTGCACCGATTATTACTGGAAAGACAGATACCTCATGAATGGGAAGTACGTGCAGGAGGACATGATTTTACCTGTTGGAATGGAGCACTACCAAAAGCGTTCAGATTCATAAACAAATATTTCAATGAGAACCAGACAGGAAATAATGAGAGAAGCCTTCTTCTGAATGAGACACCATTTATCAAAATGGGCAATGCAACGTTTTATTATCCGGAACAGGCTCAAGGAAGCACAAGAGAATATCCTATTATCTACGTACAGGGAGAAATCAACGAGCAACAACAACAGACTCTCGTCAATCAATTTCATGAAATGGTAGACGATAATAGAACATATTGTATAACTCTTCTTTGCTTCGTTAAAACCAACGCAGACCTCTCAGCAACAATCTCTTATATAGAAAAGCAACTCTCCGAAATCAGAAGTTCCCAACGCATGAGGGGCTTTAATCACTTTGAAAGATAACATCAAAGAAGGCATAGAAGCCATTCAAAGGGAAAAATTTGTTTACCGGCATAGTCTGTGTAAAACACCATCGGTGATGAAAGTGACGCTCTGAATTTTATAAAAGCGGTCAACTCTCATAAAAAGATATCCCAGGTGCTGGATAGAAGTACTACCCGAGTCAAAAGAATATGGTTTTAGCAGTAATATTCATATCCTTTTGAAGGAATCAGACCTGGAACATGAGTTCCGGTCAAGAAAAATGTAAAGAAACCAACGCTTTCAGCTATTGGGAGGACTGGATTATATATTTAAATAACAGAATTCATGTTTAACAATTAAATACTAATAGTATGTTCACAGTAAACAGTTATTTATTGGCAGTTATATTCTGCATCGTAACCATGATTTGTTGGGGTTCTTGGAGTAATACCCAGAAACTAGTTTCCAAAAATTGGCGTTATGAACTTTTTTTATTGGGATTATGTGATTGGAATGGTATTGTTCACCATCTTACTAGGCTTCACAATGGGTAGTCATGGAGATACCGGACGTTCATTTCTGGAAGATCTGGGACAAGCATCTGGAGACAGTATCGGCTGGGTTATCTTGGGGGGCGTAATATTTAATGCTTCAAACATTCTTCTTTCAGCGTCCATCTCCTTAGCTGGTATGTCTGTAGCTTTTCCTTTAGGAGTCGGCATTGCACTGGTATTAGGGGTAATCGTCAATTATTTGGGAATTCAACCGGCAATCCTTTTGCTTTTATTCAGCGGTGTAGCTCTCATTGTTATTGCCATTATTTGTAATGGAGTGGCCTCGGAAAAATGCAAAAAGGGTGAAAGAAAGCAGGAAAAACAACAAAAAGGGAATTATCATTGCATTAATAGCCGGCGTACTAATGTCCTTATTCTACAGGTTCGTAGTGAAAGGTATGGATGTAGAAAACTTCAATTCACCCGCTATAGGAATGATGACTCCCTTATTCTGCAATCTTTGTTTTTCTCAATAGGCGTATTGCTAAGCAATTTTGTTTTCAACACATTAGTGATGAAATATCCTTTTGTTGGAGAAAAAGTCAGCTACTCCGAATACTTTAAAGGAAACACGAAAACTCATATATGCGGAATGCTTGGCGGAGCGATATGGGGACTTGGTTCTGCATTCAGCTATATCGCATCAGGCGAAGCTGGTCCGGCGGTATCTTATGCACTAGGACAGGGCGCACCACTTATTGCCGCTATTTGGGGAGTATTTATCTGGAAAGAATTTAAAGGCTCAACGAAATCTGTTAATCAATTACTAGCCTTGATGTTTATCTTCTTCCTGGTTGGTTTGGGAATGATAGTAGTTGCCGGAAACTAATTATTAACCTTAAATAGAACAACATGAAAAAGTATTTTTACTTATTAACCATGCTGGCAGTAGTACTAAGTATGACCGCTTGCAGCGATGACGACAATCATCCCAATACCAACGTTCTGGATAAACCGGAAGTTACTGTTCCTGATGTAAAAGAGAGTTCTGCTGTTATTACATGGAAAGCCATAGGAAACGCAACAGCTTTATATTTATAGTTTGAATAACGGTAATGAACAAAGTACTGACCAAAATACGATTCAACTGACAGGTTTAGAGCCGGAAAAAAGTTACACATTCAAAGTAAAAGCTCAAAAAACCGGATCGATCTACTTTGAAGATTCAGAGTATGCAGAAATCACTTTTACAACGACCTCTGAAGTAACTGTTTATCGGATAGCTACTTTTTGCAGATGATTGGGATAAATGGTATTACGAATATAATGACAATGGTACGGTTAAACGTGTCTACAGACTAAATGGAGAAGAGTTGGATAGAGAATGGCTCTTTGCTTACGACGGAAACAGCGTCACGGTGACAGGTAAGAACGCATATACTATGACATTAAATAGCCAGGGGTATGTCGCTACTTTTTGTAGATGGTTCGAATACATATGAATATACTTACGACGAGAATGGCTACATGACAAAAAGCGTAAAAAATGGCAATATCGCATCTAACATCACCATAGAAAATGGTAATATTACGCAATGGACCAGATTCTCTGATGGAGTAGAACAATTCAAGGTTCAGACCTATTCTGCCGTGCCTAATGTAGGCGGAGCACATTGTATCTATGCGGAAGGCAGTGGTCCAAGTCGTTGGCTGGTTGAAACAGGTCTCTTTGGAAAAGCTTCCGGCCAATTGTCATACAGTAGCGGCTGGCAGCATTCAGCCGTTGCATCTACTTACACATTCGAATATGATGAAAATAGTTGTATCAAAGAGGAAAGCAAGAACTATGACGGAGATATTGAGAAATTCTATTATACATATTTCTCCGAATAACACTTTATGAAATAATTATTTCATGGAGGTGTGTCAGACTTTTAGACACACCTCCATCATTTAAGTTGTCAAAACTTTAGACTGTTTAGACTGTTTAGACTGTCATATCCAGTAAAACCTCTCTTTTTTCTTGTTCTTCGTTTTTTGGGGTTAATGTTAAATGTCTCAAAGCTAAGAAAAAAAAAAAAGCTACAAAGATATGGATTCATACCTTTGCAGCCCCCTAATGTCTTGTTTGTGTGCTTTTTTTATATCTGAATATATCAATCAGATAATCCCTCTCACTCTATCGTCAAATGCAGAAAGCGCAGCTTTCGCCCCTTCGCCCATAGAGATAATAATTTGCTTATAAGGAACCGTAGAAACATCTCCGGCTGCATAGATACCCGTCGCATTCGTACGGCAATGTGCATCAATCATGATTTCGCCCGGACGGTTGGTTTCCACTATGTCGCGGAATACACTGCTATTCGCAGAAAGCCCGATCTGTACAAATACACCATCCAATTCCACCAAACGTTCTTCTTCCGTTTTTGCGGTCTTTGATGCGTAGACCAGTCAGTTTATCACCATTTCCTATCACTTCCGTAGTCTGTGAACTTACAAACACTTCCACATTCGGCAATGATTTAAGTCGCTCTTGAAGTACACTGTCCGCTTTCAACTCATCCATAAATTCAAAAACAGTCACTTTGGAGCAGATACCTGCCAAGTCAATGGCTGCCTCAATGCCTGAATTTCCACCACCTACTACCGCTACATGCTTTCCTTTATAAAACGGTACCCATCACAATGAGGACAGAAAGCGACACCACGACCTATATATTCGGCTTCTCCCGGAACATTCAGTTTACGCCAGCTTGCACCGGTTGCAATAATCAGTGCCGGAGCCAGGAATTTCTCACCAACAGAGGTAGTGATCTGCTTCTGTTTTCCAACCACTTCTACTTTTTCTACTTTACGATGCTCCAGTAAATCCACCGGATAACGCAACAAGTGAGTTTTCAGATTATCGGCAAGTTCATTTCCTGTCGTTTCCGGAACAGAAATTAGATTTTCAATACCCACCGTTTCTTTTACCTGTCCGCCAACACGCTCGTGCCACGATAGCTACACGGAGTCCTTTACGGGCAGAATAAATAGCTGCTGATACTCCTGCAGGTCCTCCACCGGCTACAATCACATCATATTCTTTCACCTCTGCATTCGCTTTGGTTTCGTCAATACCATATTGTTCTTCCAACTTGGCAAGCAATTCGCCAAATTCACCACGCTACATGAAGTAATTTTCCATCTGCAAAGACAGAGGGCACTCCTTGTATTTTCAGTGCATCTACTTCGTCCTGATAAAGCGCACCGTCTACCATTTCATGCGTAATAGCCGGATTCAAAGTAGTCATTGCATTCAGAGCCTGCACTACGTCAGGACAGTTCGTACAAGTCAACGAAACATAAGTGGTCAGATGTATCGGGCCTTTCAGTGCTTTCACACGGTTGCAAACGGCCTCATCGGGAAAGTTCTTTCCTTTGCCGTCCAGATTCAGGATAGCCAAAAAGCAATGACGTGAACTCATGTCCGTTAGAATACCCCGGAATGTGATTCCGGTACGATCACCATTCCTTAATAAAGTAAACTTCAATGCTTCTCCCTCATTCACCGAGCAAGTGATATGATCGGAACAATCCGCTACATCTCCCAGCAGCCCAATAATACTGTTTTGTTTTCGTGGCTGGATGATACGAATATATCAAAAAGTAAAATTTGCCTCCAGTCCGGCAAAGATACCCTTCAGTTGTTCTTTTAATGCAGATTCTAACATACTTTTTCTCCTTTCATTTTTTTAAAAGAAACTGCTTAAAAATGGCAGCGTCTCCGTTACCTATCTCCCATAATCACCATTATCAAGATCTATCAAATCTTACCCTACCAGGTCAATGCTTGGTTTCAGGGTAGACTCACCCTTCTTCCATTTAGCCGGGCAAACTTCTCCGTCATGGCTGGCTACAAACTGTGCAGCTTCCACTTTACGAAGCAATTCACTTGCATCACGGCCAATATTGTTATCATTCAGTTCCACCACTTTAATCTTTCCTTCTGGATTGACAACGAATGTACCGCGATAAGCCATACCCTCTTCTTCGATATATACACCCAGTGCACGGCTCAAAGCGCCAGTCGGGTCTGCCAACATCGGGTATTGAATCTTGCGAATACTTTCAGAAGCATCATGCCAAGACTTTGTGCACGAAATGAGAGTCAGTACTTACCGAATAGATTTCTACACCCATCGCCTTGAACTGATCGTACTTGTCAGCCATATCGACCAATTCGGTCGGACATACGAACGTAAAGTCAGCAGGATAGAAGAAAAGGATGGCCCATTTACCTTTCAGGTCATTGTTGGTTACAGTCTTGAAAGGCTCCGTTGTGAAAAGCCTGAACGCTGAATTCAGGAAGTTGAGAATTTAAAATTGGTTCCATAATCTTTATTGCTTTTATTGTTATTAATTGATTTGACTTATAACATCAGAAACAATCTTTTGTTTTTTGTTTCTGATGCAAAGATAAAGGCAGAAACCCCGCCTTTTCAAAAAAAGTCCAATCGAATATTTCTATGCTGTGATAGATGAAATTAATAAAAGCATTTTATACCTTTGCGTGCATAAACAAAAAAAAACTGGAAGTATATACGATTATGAAACATCCTCTAGCTCAATTCCTATATTGCCCCGAATGTGGTTCTCCGCATTTCGAAGTAAATAACGAAAAGTCCAAAAAATGTACAGATTGCGGCTTCGTCTATTACTTCAATCCTTCTGCTGCCACAGTAGCACTCATCTTGAATGAGAAAAATCGAACTGCTTGTCTGCCGACGTGCCAAAGAGCCAGCCAAAGGAACTCTCGACCTACCCGGCGGATTCATCGATATGAATGAAACAGGTGAAGAAGGCGTAGCCCGTGAAGTGCTGGAAGAAACAGGGTTGAAGGTTAAAAAAGCCGTTTACCAGTTCACACTTCCCAATATTTATGTTTATTCAGGTTTTCCTGTACACACACTCGATATGTTTTTCCTCTGCACTGTAGAAAACATGAGCCATTTTTTCGGCAATGGATGATGTAGCAGATTCTTTCTTCCTGCCTCTCTCCGAAATTAATCCGGAAGATTTTGGACTAGATTCTATTCGCCGAGGACTTAAAAAGTTTTTATCCGGCAGATAATTCGTTAAAATATAACAAACTACAGAAACATATCCCCTTTCATTCTGTCTTATATTTTAATGAGCCTTTTAAATTAATAGCTATTAAAATACGTCATTGAAAGATATATAGTACTTTTGCATAAACACCCGATTATGAAAAAAAGAAATTACTAGACTCATTTGTGCAGCCATCTGCTGCACGCCCATTATAGGGATTTGCCCAGACAAGTGATAAGTTCACTTCGACTGACAACCTTTATAAAGAAGGGAAAAGAACTTTTCCAGGAAAAAAATTATGCAGCCTGCCCTGCCAGCACTGAAAGCATTTGTAAAACAAAAAGCCTGCCACCAGCCTTCTTCAGGACGCAGAGTATATGCTAGTCAGTTCGGCTTACGAACTGAAAGACAAAAACCGCATCGAACTCCTCCGCAAATATCTCGACCGTTATCCTGATACTCCATACGCTAACCGCATTTATGCGCTGTTAGCCTCCTGCTATTTCTATGAAGGAAAATACGATGAAGCACTGGCGCTCTTCAACTCTGCCGACCTTGGTCTACTAGGTAATGAAGAACGGGATGACTGCACTTACCAATTGGCTACCTGTTATTTGAAAACCGATAATCTACGAGAAGCCGCAATTTGGTTTGAAACATTACGTGCCAACAGTCCCAAATATGCCAAAGACTGTGATTATTATCTCTCTTATATCCGCTATACGCAAAAACGCTATAGTGAAGCATTGAAAGGTTTCCTTCCCTTTACAGGACGACTCGAAGTACAAAGCACTCGTCCCTTATTACATAGCCGAAATTTATACGCAGGCTCAAAAACTATGATAAGGCACAAATTGTAGCACAAAACTACCTGTCAGCCTACCCGAACAACGAGCACGCTGCAGAAATGTACCGTATTCTGGGAGATGCCTATTACCATTTCAGACAATATCACCAAGCCGTAGAAGCATTCAACAATTACTTGAATAAGGATCGCTCGGCTCCCCGCCGGGATGCCCTTTACATGCTAGGACTCTCCTACTACCAAACAAAAGTATACTCCAAAGCAGCCGAAACATTAGGTAAGGTGACAACTGACAACGATGCCCTTACCCAAAAATGCATATCTCCACATGGGACTCTCTTATCTGCAACTGGCAGAGAAAAACAAAGCACGCATGGCTTTTGAACAGGCAGCCGCCTCCAGTGCTAATATGCAAATCAAGGAACAGGCAGCTTTACAATTACGCTCTTTGCCTGCATGAAACCTCCTTCTCCGCTTTCGGCGAATCCGTTACTGCTTTCGAGAAATTCCTGAATGAATTTCCGACTTCTCCATACGCTGAAAAAGTCAGCAGCTACCTGGTAGAAGTTTACATGAATACACGTAGCTACGATGCAGCCTTTGAAATCAATCGACCGGATAGCCAAGCCAAGCGCTCAGATATTGGAAGCCAAACAGAAGATACTGTTCCAATTGGGAACTCAATCTTTCGCTAACGCCGACTTCGAACAGGCTCTGAAATATCTGAACCAATCCATTGCCATCGGACAATACAATCGTCAGACCAAGGCAGACGCTTACTATTGGTGCGGAGAATCCTATTACCGTTTAAACCGAATGGTAGAAGCCGCACGTGATTTTAATGCTTATCTGCAACTCACCACCCAACCCAATAACGAAATGTATGCGCTTGCCAATTATAACTTAGGGATATATCGCTTTCCACCGGAAAGACTATACGCAAGCAAGCAATTACTTCCAAAAATACATTCAACTGGAGAAAGGCGAAAATGCAACCGTACTTGCCGATGCATACAATCGTATTGGTGACTGCCACCTGCATGTACGTAACTTTGAAGAAGCCAAACAGTATTATTCGCAAGCCGAACAGATGAATACTTCTTCCGGAGACTATTCTTTCTATCAATTGGCTCTTGTATCCGGTCTGCAGAAAGACTATACCGGTAAGATCACCTTGCTGAACCGTCTGGTAGGAAAGTACCCTGCTTCTCCTTATGCCGTAAACGCTATTTACGAGAAAGGGCGTTCCTATGTTTTGATGGACAACAACAACCAAGCCATTACTTCTTTCAAAGAATTGCTGACTAAATATCCTGAAAGTCCGGTCAGCCGGAAAGCCGCCGCCGAAATCGGATTATTATATTACCAAAAGGAGATTACAACCAAGCAATCGAAGCCTACAAACAGGTTATTGAAAAATATCCGGGCAGTGAAGAAGCACGTCTTGCCATGCGTGATTTGAAATCTATTTATGTAGACCTCAACCGCATCGACGAATTTGCTGCTTTAGCAAATGCTATGCCAGGACACATCCGTTTCGATGCTAACGAACAAGACTCGCTTACGTATGCCGCCGCAGAAAAGATTTATGCACGAGGCAGAATGGAAGAAGCCAAAACAAGCCTCAACAAATACCTGCAAACTTTCCCGGAAGGAGCCTTCAGCCTGAACGCACATTATTATCTCTGCCTGATCGGAAACGAGCAGAAGAATTATGATATGATTCTTCTCCATTCCGGTAAGTTGTTGGAATATCCAAACAATCCGTTTGCAGAAGAAGCACTAATCTTGCGTGCTGAAGTGCAATTCAACCAGCAAAATATGGCTGAAGCATTGGCTAGCTACAAAATGCTGAAAGAAAAAGCAACCAACGTAGAGCGCCGCCAACTTGCTGAAACGGGTATTCTGCGTTGCGCCTTCCTATTACGAGATGATATAGAAACCATCCATGCAGCTACCGACCTGCTTGCAGAAGCCAAACTTAGTCCGGAGCTAAGAAATGAAGCTCTTTATTACCGTGCTAAAGCCTACACCAAAGCAAAAGGCTGACAAGAAAGCAATGGAAGACTATCGTGAACTGGTAAAAAGACACACGTAACTCTTACGGTGCCGAAGCTAAATATCAGGTTGCACAATCCCTCTACGACGCAAAAGAATATGCCGCTGCAGAGAAAGAGTTGCTCAACTATATAGAACAGAGTACGCCACATGCTTATTGGCTAGCGCGCAGTTTTATCCTTCTATCCGACGTCTATCATGCTACGGGTAAAGATCTGGACGCACGCCAATATCTGCTAAGTCTGCAACAAAATTATCAAGGGAATGACGATATTGAAAGCATGATTGAAAGCAGACTTAGTAAATTGAAAGTTGAGAATTGAGAATAAAAAAAAATAGAAAAGTATGAAACGATCTCATTATATAATAAGAGGACTCGCATTGGCAATCTCAATGCCATCCTGCCTTCAAGCCCAAACCACCCAACCGAAGGATACAACAATGACCCGCACGGTCGTTGTGGAACAAGAATACAACCCGGACATCATGGATGCTTCCAAAGTGAACGTCCTGCCTAAAGTCGAAGAACCGACTGTCAGCAAAAAAGAAGTGGAATATGCTACTACATTCTTTCCGGCCACTTCCGTTCCGGCAGGCCTGATGAATCCTTATACCGGAAAAGAAGTTCAACCCGGCACTACCCCGGGATATGTACGTGCCGGATATGGTAATTATGGCAATTTGGATATTCTTGCCAATTATCTATTCCGTCTGTCGCAGAAAGACAAATTGAATGTACGTTTCCAAATGGATGGAATGGATGGTAAACTAACGCTTCCTTTCACAGACTCCGAAAAATGGAATGCATTTTATTATCGCACACGCGCAAATGTAGATTACACACACCAATTTAATAAACTGGACTTAAATATTGCCGGAAACTTCGGATTAAGCAACTTCAACTTCCAACCGGAAAGCGTAAACAGCAAGCAGAAATTCACATCCGGTGACTTCCATGCGGGCATTCATTTCACTGATGAGACTGCCCCACTGCGTTTCAACGCAGAAACAAATCTGTTGATGTATGAACGTCAACATAACATGTTCAATGAATCTGAAGCCAATACAGGTATCAAGGAAACAATCATACGCACCAAAGGCGATGTCACGGGAGCTATCGGCGACCAACAATTAATAACTATCGCTTTGGAAATGAACAATCTTCTCTACAACGGATATACAAAGAATGTTTCCACCGGAGATGAATACTTCAAAAACTACACAACGCTTCTTTTAAATCCATATTACGAACTGGATAATGATGACTGGAAACTGCATATCGGAGCCAATGTAGATTTATCTTTCGGATTTGACAAGTCTTTCCGTATCTCACCCGATATCACTGGCACAGTATATTTTTTCTGATAGCTACATTGTTTATGCAAAAGCAACCGGCGGTAAGCAATTGAATGATTTCCGCAGATTAGAAAGTATCTGTCCTTACGGTGAACTGCCGGAGGCAAATACCACTGCCACTTTGGGATACGTACAACGTCCTTATGATACTTACGAGCAAATCAACGGTAGTATCGGATTCAAAGCAAGCCCTTATCCGGGACTTTGGTTCAACGTGTTCGGTGGTTATCAGAATCTAAAGAACGACTTATCTTATTTAGGTTTTTGACCCAAGTAATATTCATTCAGGTTCTTACCTTTCTTTTTGCTCAAGATAATACAGAAAATCTCTAGCTTGGCGGTGAAATCAGTTACGATTACAAAGATATCCTCGGAATATCAGCTAAATATACTTACCGTAATTGGGACAGCAAAAAACAGAGGAATATCTGTTGGCTGTGAAACCAGTCAGTGAAAATGTCTTTCAATGTACGTATTCATCCGATCTCTGCTCTTAACATAAATCTAGGTTATGATTACATCAGCCGGAAAGAAGTGAAAGAATATGCAAAAATGACCGCAATTAATGATTTGCATATCGGAGCCAGCTATAATGTATTCAAAGGAGTATCCGTTTATGCTCAAGTACATAACCTGCTGAACAAGAAATATCAATATTATTTAGGTTATCCTACGGAAGGATTCAATTTCTTAGGAGGATTGAGTTTCCGGTTCTAAAGTTTATCAATAAATCACAGTAACAGTTATAACACGAGACACTCATCTCATAAAAAAGAGGGCATCTCCCATAGGGATGATGTCCTCTTTCAAACCAAAAACTTAATCTTCAATTATTATTTTGTTATCCTTATAACAAATCCACCACCGGGAGCCATGTGTAATTTCAACTTCTTATTGGCTGATACGCGGATCACTTCACGTTTATAATCTTTCCCAACACGATCGGCATTGATACCATCTCTAAATATTTCTGCATTGAACTCACCATCACCCAAGAAAGACAGATCGACTTCAACATCACGCTCTTTCCAGTCGGTCAATCCACCCACATACCAAATGCCGTCTTTCTCACGTGCCATTACAATATGTTCGCCTACTTTTTCCGCTTATCGAAGTGTCTGATTCCATACAGTAGGAATGGCAGCGATAAACTTCGTACATTCTTCCTCTTTCAGATAATTAGTAGGTGCATCACACAGCATATTAATAGGAGAATCAAAAATAGTATACAATGCTAACTGACGGCAACGTGTACCCTGGCTCATCGGTTCTGTATAGACAGCATGAAAGTTCTTCATGATTACGTTATTCATCGCTCCTGCGTATAATCAAGCGGTCCGGCAACCATGCGGATGAAAGGAGCTGTCACATCATATATCACTTGATCTGTTCCCGGTTCTGCCCACTTCATTTCTTCCAGTCCATGGACACCCTCGAAATTGATCGTATTCGGATAAGTACGTTGCAAGCCAGTCGGTTTTGAACGTTC